>Ga0163144_10015878_pt1 | contig 15471 bp, 7 predicted proteins | sample OliLak19BULKMAT1_FD_123175 | JGI IMG/M metagenome (GOLD analysis project Ga0163144, IMG submission 123175) | Freshwater microbial mat bacterial communities from Lake Vanda, McMurdo Dry Valleys, Antarctica - Oligotrophic Lake LV.19.BULKMAT1 | ecosystem: Environmental > Aquatic > Freshwater > Lake...
CAAGCCCAAGTCCACATTGGGCCGCGCCAAAAAGGTCCTCTCTCCAGTCACGTCCCCTTTGAAGAAGAGGGTTGTCTTCAAAGAGGAATTGGACATCTCCCCTGGTGGCAAGCGTGTCCTAGACGGGAAGACCAAAAACAGATTGCACTCCGCCCGGGCCAAAGTTGCAATGTTGGGCAAATCCACCAAGCCCTCGGATGTCAAGCTAGTGGCTCAAGCGGTGCAGTTCATTGCATACGCTGAATCCAATTTTGATCTGAGCGTGGAAGCCACCACCGCTCGCAGCACCGCAGCAACTCCTGCCACTCCGAGTGTCGAAGCAACTCCAGCCACTCCCATTGCCACGCCCCGCCGTCGCAGCATCCGCCGCACCCCAGCCAAGTAAGTGACTGCACTGTCGGGAATCATGCAGTGCTTCGCGCAACAACTTTTTAGCATGGACATCAACTTGGTGTCCCCCTTCGGAATGGTCGTGTCATGTCACAAATGACAGCTCATAACAGCTTTTTAGCATGGATGTCAACTTGGTGTAGCTCTTGCAAAGATGATAGTTCGATCATCATCAGGTTGTTGGAGCAATCTGGTAGGCAGCTCCGATCACTGTAGTAGAAATTTGAATCTACTCTAGCCCACCAGTTTAAATCTATTCTAGCCCCTTGTTTCTCGAATTTAAATTGCTATCTGGATCCTTTGGCTAGTAGTAGGAGCAAATTCCATCGTTATTTTGCATTGTAAATTATTAATTGTGCGCAAATTATATAACAAAAAATAATTACAGAAACACACAAATGCAACGTTCGAAACTTACTCGTTATCTCCGCCATGGACTTCCTCTCCGTCATGGTGGACCGAATCGGAATCACTGGTAGACATAGTTGTGGTGGTGTGGGGAAGCGAGTATAATTGACTGAGACTGCCCCCCACCATTGGTAAAAACGGGATCGGTCGAAATAAAGAGAGCCTGCAGGTACTGAAAATGGGCCCGAGCCAATGTTTTGGAGGGCTCCAATGGTTCGTAGGTTTGTTGCTGCTAATGCGACTTCACTTGTAGCAGCAGCCGTGGTGGTGGTGGACTTGTCGTTGTGCTTGTAGGAATAACTCCATCACAGGCCGTAGGGCTTCTTCCACTAGTGCTCGAAAAATACTAGGATGCCTTATTTGGGCATGGATTGCAATGTGTTTTGGGTTGGCTCCGTCACTCAAGGTCGACGATGATAGTAATGTTTGTGAATTCCTTGTGAATGGTTTCCAGCTGATTCGGACAGTTGATTCGGACGCCAGTCGGCACGAAGCGATTCGCCCCATTTGGGAAAGAGGAGAATTTTGTTGCAAGAACATTCCAACAAATCCAAGTGGGTTTTTCACCCATACCACGACAGAATATGGGAGGTGATACCACGACAGCATGTGGGAGGTGACAGCACAGCGCCGTAGCTAGTACAATCCCTCCCCGAATTGTGGAATCCGATGAGGGCAACCCTCCCCCGGACGAGAGTGCCCGAAGCGGTTGGAGGCCGGAGTTCATTTTAGCATCACGATGGATTGCCGTGCCGGTACGTACATTCTCAGGTGCCACTGAATAAACTCCTTCTTATAATTGTCGCTTCTTCGATTTTCTAGCACCATCTACTAGTGTGGACCTGTCATTGCAGAGTCGCACTGTCGAACTGTTGACGAAACTTTGCACACGGCAAACAAACGGTAGCTGACTGCACTGTGGATGCCGCTGCTGTCCATGATGGCATCCAAACTCTCTCCATGGCTAACTCCAAACTGATCAATTGGGTGGATTGGTGGACCTCGATGGGGAAGCTAGCTAGCTACATGTAATTGATGTTGGAGCCGCAGTTATCTGCCTCGGAGCAGTTCGTATCGTCGTTAGTGGTGGTTGGTGCAAAAATAAAGGAAGAAGTTTGTTAATAATTGTCGCTTGTTGTTTTTGAGTGGTTGTCCGAAACATTTTATAGTGCACACCTGCTCTGGACGATCACAACGCTCATAACCCAATCATAACAGCTATAATCGGCCCCCGCTGATTATGTCATTAACATAGTCGGCTATGTAGAAAATGATGGGCCGATCATGATTGATTCATGTGTGCGACCTTTTATGATAAGTCTGTCAACGTGGCGTTTTGGTCAATGACGTTGCAAGTTGAAAACATATCCTTCTGCGACATATATTCTTGCCATTTCTTGGATCTGTGTGATGTTTTTTCTACCCCGGATATGCAATAATGCTTTGGCATTGAGAATAGAATTGAATAGAAGGGATTGTAACCAGCGTTTTAGGCAGCACGTAGTAGTGATGTCGATCGCTAATGATACAGCAACAGCGTTGAGATATATCCAGCAAAAACAAATCAATATCATTGGTTCGTTGATGAAGTAGTACCTACGAGAACCGGGTCCTCCTTCGTCATTCATTGATTGAAGATCCGTTGTGGAACCCTTTTCGTGGACAGCAGCAAGTGAGTGGAAGGCACAAGCTAACTAATACTAGCTAGTCCATTCGTCTATTCCCATTTCCTTAGTCGGGGAATCAATTATATTTCAGGTACTGTATAGCTAGCTAGTTAGTTAGGTACGAGTGATAGAGGGGCGTCCAGAAACAGCTCTTGCTTCTGCTACAGTCGAGAACAAAAAGGACACGACAAAAACTACCATGATGAAACAAGGGGAGGGCAGCGATGACACAACACCGCTAGTATCTCCTGGGTCATCCGTCATGGCAAGTCCCTCTCATCATGGCGCCATGGAAGAGGAGGAAGAACAACAAGCAGCTTCAAAATCGTGTCCAACAGCTACTTCTTCCATGAAAAATGAGACTGCAGATGTAGGAACAGCCATCACTTCTACAGGTACAATTAGCACTAGCAATACAACAACTACTAGCTCGGATGGTAGTAGTTCAAAACCTGCTGTGACGTGTCATTTGAGTTCGTATATCAAACGATCCTTATCCGGACTCTTTTCCGATATTGCTCGTGCCACGGAACAGGAAGATACGGCCGATGATCCTAGTAGTGAACATGACCATCCATCCAATCATCATCATGACGTTGCTGCGGCTACAGCAGATGCCATTTTTGGTCCCTCCGAGTCCACTCTTCTTCTTCTTCCAAGTTCCTATGGTGGACCACAAGAACAACAACATTACGATCCTGCCGAGGACATTGCTCCACCCGTCCGAAAACGAAGTCGCGTCGATTTGGAAATGGCAGCATCGGAATATGACGTTCCACCCTCCTCTTCCCAATATACAGAAGACGATGGTCTGCCACCTCCCTCACCGTTATTGGACAATGATGATGACGACGAGGACCGGGCAGCTGTCGAACGACGCATGCTGGAAGCAGGGTGTGGTGTTGGGATTAGTCGTCGACGTAGCTTTTCGTATGAGTGTCTCAACAAATTGCTCAATATTGACAATGATAATGACGGTGGCGGCGGCGGGGGAAAAGGAGACGATGTCGATGATTTTCAACTTCCCATCGACAAGGAGGACAATCACGACATGCTTGTCTCGCCACCACCAAGGTCCCAAACCACCAAAGAATCGTCCAAGAAGATGAAGAAGAAGAAGAAGAAAAAGAAGGCGAAACGTCCACAATCCTCCCCGCGGGCGGTAGCCAAACAATCCAAGAAGGCGGAAATAATTCAACAACAACACCAGAACAGTTATGACAGTACCGATGATTTTGCCTGTCTTAATTCCCATACCTACCCTCCTCAAGACTTTGATTTGCCACGAGCATCCTTGGATGTACCTCGAGCAACCTTGGATTTGCCTCGAGCATCCTTGGATTTACCTCGGGCTTCCTTGGATTTACCTCGGGCTTCCTTACACGACGACGACGGCGAGGGAGAAGAAGCTGAATCCATGACGGATTTTGTTCAAATCATGGGTGCCGTAGACAACCTAGATCTGGAAGAGCACCACGAGAAGGATGGCAACGATTGTGGTGAGCATGATGATGCCATGGAAGATGTTGCCAATGCCTTGGAAGCTGCCGCTGCCATTGGGGCTACCGAAGACGAGAGCTTTGGATGGTTTGTTTCGGACGACGATGAACACAAACTAGGAGCAGCTGCCGCAGCTGCAGCTGCCAAGCAGTCGACGAGCTTTCTCCCGGGGACCGAACCAAGTACCGCCAGCGACGATCATCCTCCAGTAGCCGTCGTGGTCAAGGAGGAAGTCGAAAACGACAGTGCCGCTTTGGAATATGCCAGAGCTGCCGATACGATTGACAGTGTACTGGGGGATTTTTTTGGATGAACAAGAAAGAGGCCAAAGCATCCATTTCTCTATTGTTTTTCTGTCGCATGGAGGCTAGTGGAATCACAACACAGTAGTGGTTTTTGTAGATTAGAGAACTTTTAGCTATGATGCATATTATTTTTGTATATTTTATAATCTCTCATTGTATCATAGTTTTCTAAGGAAGAATGAATCTCAAACCCTGTAGCCGCTAAAGGAGGCTCTCCGCTGAGGTGATGATGGATTATTTTACGAATACGGTCACGAATGAGGTCTGACCTTCTTTTGATAATCACAAGTACAGCAATGATAAATTAGCTGTTCTACAAGTGTCCTTCTTTTTGAAGACAACCTGGACTAGTCAGAGCAGAACGACGAAATATATCAAGGAACCAGCACTTCTAGCCAGGTGTTTCCCCCTTGTCTGCAGAAGCTTTGTGCAGATTACCGTAGATAGATATTCGCTAGTAGCACGATAGCTAGCTAGACAATCACAAGCAACTACATTGAAACTCCCCCTAGTAGAAATAGATATATTACTAAAAAAGGAATATCTTAAATTTTTCTAGCTCTTCTCAACTAATCAAGTTTTGCAAATTATTTGCCCTTTGGATCCGCCGTGCGTGTCATGTTGCCTGATTTTATTGGCGAAGATCACGCTCGTGATTCGAATCCAAAATTTAACAGAAAAGAGTGGGTCAAGTCAACCCTCATTGCCTAACACTCAGCAATCTCCCCTTGGGCAACAAAAATAACAACAACAAAACCTACTTTAAAATAACAAATAGCTACATCTAACATGAAATAAAGACAATGCACTGCAGAAGAGACCAAAATGATGTCAAAAAGAATCAAGACAGTGATGAATTCGTTGTAAAAACTGCAAGCAAGACAATTCAATGATGCTGAAATGCAGGTGCCATTTACTAAGAATGGAGTTAATTCCATTGGATTGTTGGCTACAACAGTGATCCAATGGTCTGACCTTAACTTTTCGACATTTGCATCCAAAAACATGAATGAACACTTCTTGACAGCGTTTTTGCTCCACAGTGAAAGTGTCAATTGTGCTTTTGATTTGGAAGTTTGTGACATGAATTTAAACACAAGTAATTGTGTTATTTTTTCGAGAAGTGTGTGGAGACTCAGGTCCACACACAAATTAAATTAATTCAAAACCGCTAGTTGATGGATCAACTGGCGTGTTTTGGGGACTCAGTGTGACAATGACAGAAACATTCTGACAAAACAAACTGAACAATGTTCAAATGTCCTGTCCAGTGACCAGATGTCATGTGAAACAACTAACCATAAGATCTCCATCTCTGTGTCAACAGTGTGTCAACAGTGTGTCACACAGCACCAGCCAAATGCTCAAATTGTGCTGCAATGAAGCCTTCGGCCAGGGGTCCAAAAGTGCGGAAAATCAAATGTTCCATGAATTCTTCTGTTCATTCTTCTTTTCCTAGTTTTGCTGCTCTCTTGGAAAGTGCCAAAGGGAACAAAAAAATTGAGGAAAAACAAAGGAAAAGAAAAAGCTAGCTGAACTTTTGTTTTTTCGTGTTGACTCACTGACACTGGTAACATTTCTTGTCAACACAAAACTGTTTTGAGCTGACATTTTTGGTCTGCAAGCGAGCAGCCAACAACAGAAACAAACCCACCCACACACAACTGTTGGCTTGCCACTTCACCCAGCACATGATTTGCTTGGTTTGCAAATCTTCTCTCTCCTGGACACCATGACATTGCCTAATTGCCAAGTCAGGTGGTCTCATTCAATCCAAACAATCAAAAACAAGTGCACAATTTGATGATTTCTTTGCAGTTGGATCATTCAGATCTCAGTCATGTTTCCTCAGAAATTGGAATTGGAGAAAAATGCTCTAAGTCTTGCTTCCTCATCTTCCTCAAGGAACAAAGAACTGGAAGACAGGGTCCTAAAGGAAAGGAAACGGAGGAAAAAGAGGATTTTTTTTTTAGAAAAATGCAACCAAGCAATCAATGCAGTGAATTTTGCACATTGTCATGCACAAAACTCCACAGAAGCAATCCACACATTTTTTATCAAAAACTGTGTTTTGAGCAATGGGGATGAATCCATTGTGAAATGAGGCAAGCCAGCAGGGATGCACAACATGATGTGAAAAGAAAAATGCAATGACATTTGAAAAAGAACAGTTTGTCAAGGCACCAAACAGCCAGACTGTCTTTCACAATTTTTTCTGTGATGATGGGTACAAAATTGTCATGTGTGACGCATGGCATGAATGTGCATTTTGGCATGGATTCAACACACACACAAAGTGAAAATCAATGATCAAGGTGACAAAATTGATCAATTGTGGTTCTTGATGTGTCATGAATGTGAAAAGCATGGTTGTCAGAAATTCTTTTTTTCTGTCATGATCAAAACTAGTTTGTTGCTCTAATTTACAGAAAACAACACACCCAGAATGTCACTAAAAAATGATGCATTTCTTTTCTACTTCCCAGGCAATTGTGCTGACACATGAGCCACACATCTCAGCTGAATGCTGGAAAAACAACGTGGGGCTGAAGCATCGGATTAAATAGGGATGGGGTTGTGCGTCATCAGCTTCTCAAACCTTTCCATCAGTCGTGCTTCCATTGGGGTCATTCGTTGAATCCAGCGAATGACTGCCCAGCATGAATAAATTTGGAGGAATGGAATCAATGAACGATCTCTCGCAACAACAGTACTGCACAGTACGGCATTGGACCCGATGGATGCCGAAAGCAGGATTACTACCGGTATCTGATGAAGTAAAGTCTTGCAATATTGAAGGAAGGAATGGATCTATCTGGTAGGCGACATTCGTCGGCTGGTTATAAAGCATCCATTAATCAAAAAATTTAGTGTTTTCTGATTCAGTTGTTGACCCAAGCAACATGTTCCTTTGGAAACGACCCTTACCATCAGCGCTACTCCAAACAGCACTGGTCGTCGCGACGGTGTTGCTACACGCCGTGCAAGGAGATGAAGTGGATGATGCCGTGACCAAGGCCATGGCGGATCTCCATGTTCGAGGAGCAAGTGTTGTGTTCATGGCACCGGTACGTTTGGTTCCACAGCAATGAATACTTGTATATATCTTCCTCTCATTTTGCTGCTCTAATCTTGCAAAAAATTTATATATTCCTCACAACACTACTTTATATGTATATATCATTTATAGGGCCTCACGGAACCCATTCGACGAGGCTACGGCAAAGTTGGTGCCGACGACAATTCACCGAATGTGACGGCCGATACGGCCTTTCACATGGCGTCGGTCTCCAAAGTCTTTGTGGGTGCCGCCATTGCCATGTTGATCGATCAAAAGGTGATTGCAAGTTTGGACGATGACATTTGTGATGTTTTGCCGACCGACTTTAATTTGACGGCCTGCCAAAATCCGTACTTTCCCGACCAAGTAGTGACTTGGAGAATGTTGGCGACGCATCGAAGTTCTTTGATTGGGGATATTCCGTACGTGCAAGACCCTGTCACGGGCCAAAACGTGACGGCTGCCTATGGTCCATCGGGAGGATACGATCCCGACATACCCGCAGCTGGCAATCCTACTTGCCCCTTGACCGATGTCCAAGGCTTTTATCGGGATATCATGTTGGATCAAGAAAGCGAAACGTCCGTGGGAAGAACCGGTGATGGATTCGACGACATCAATTGGTACAATGTCGCCCAAGACGACCTCGAAGGAGGTGTTTGGAATCCCGAGGATCCACCGGGCAGCTACAACGACTATTCCAATTTTGCCGTGGGATATATTGCCGCCTTGGTGGAATATGCCACGGGAATTTCCTTGGAAGACTATTGTCAATCGAATGTCTTTCAACCATTGGGTATGACTCGTACGTCGTGGTTTATGGAGTCCTTGCCCGAAGGGACTGTCACGGCCATGCCCACCTATGTCACTCTGGATGCCAACAATCAACCCCAATGGACCGATGTTGGATATTATTGTTATATAGATTATGCCAGTGGTCAACTCCATACCACGGCGAATGACATGGCCCAATGGGGCGATGCCATGCTCCAGCGGGGTGTTCCCATGTTGTGGACCAATGAAACGGCCACGTCCAGTGTCTTTGGATGTCAAGAACAAGACGAAACCGGCATGTTTCTGGATGAGACGGGCAATGTCACGGCCTGTCAACACGCTCTGCTGTGGGGCATGCTCGACAATGACAAAAAGGAGTATTGGTTCCAAGATATTTTGGAATCCGATGACGACTTTGAAAATTGGATCGCTCCCTTTTTGGACTTGGATTGGACGGATGCCGCCGAGCATGCGGGTGGAGAGTTTGGCATTCAAACCCAACTCATCGTTTTTCCCGCTGCCGGTGTTTATGCCGCCGCCATGGCGAGTACCAGTGGCAATGACGAAGCCGCCGCTCAAATGTTGATCAAAGTCTTGGCGGAAGCTGCCATGGACATGATTGAAAAGGGGGAGAATGCTGGTACTGGTGTGGAAGGATCCAATCAAACAGCAATCACAAACGCGACAATGACAATGCCAGGCAACTTGACCGGAGATTTAGAAGAGCCTGCTGTCTCCAAAAGTAATCCTTAGTCCATGCAGCACCTCTGTAGTGTATCACGTAACTTGTCTAGTGTCAAGTGAAATAGACAATTTTTGTTGTTGTAGTGTATCACATGCTACCGAAGATACGCTTGCCATATTAATATTTGAATCCCTGTAGAAAAGAAAGTCGGGCTTCAAAACGGACTTGGAAATGTGTAGCTTGAGTCTGACATTGCTGCCTACGCAGTCGAGCTAGAGCTAGTAGTAGGAATGATACTAGTAGTGGTCTGGTTCCGTTCCTCAGTGTGGATCTCTGACTTTGGTCATGCTTTTGAATGTTCAGGGAAAGCATGAAGGGCACGGGGTGGGGTGACTTACCAAACGGCCTAGGAGCTACGAGAAGCGAATTGCACCTGCTAGCGGTACTATGGGGAAACCTAGCTACTATTAGAAAGATGGCGCCCGGTCGCGGCGCTTAGATAGATGCGAGAAGCTATGGCTCGTTATCTATCCACCATAATCGAACTGAAAGCCGGTTGACGGGAAACACGAGTGGTGTCACTCTACTGTCCCGCGACTAAAAAACTAGGAAGTAAAATAATGACATCTCTGATCAGAGACGATGGAGACGCAACTAGAAGTACTGCAAGAAAGCTGCTTGTCTGCTTTGTAGTTTTGTCCTTCGCAGTAGCCGGCAAAACCGAGATGAGAGTAGCAAAGCCAGCGCGACACTTTTTAGAAACGATCGTTCCAAAGACGTGGAGTAGGTATTTCAGCGGGTGGGTGGATGTGCTGCATTCTGTGCAGAGTAAACTTCCGTCCAACATGCTCAGCTAGAGCAGGCCGAAAATCAGTGTTTGATGTAAGATCCTAGCTAATCCCCGGGTGGACTCCTTTTCCAATGCCTACGGAAGGCTAGCTGTATGATGCCTAGATACATAGCTCCAGCAAGTTCACTGCATGCGCAGGAATCCTATAGAGTTCGTTCAGGTTCAGCTCCCAACGACGGAAGAAGACTGGAAACTTGCTGGCGCTCTATCAGTAGCTCCCTAAGAAAGTTTTTGCATGGTAGAGTTGGGTGGGTCATGGTGCGTACCAAGTTCTGTCTACAGCGAACGAAGTTTCAGTTTTCAATCGAAAAGAGAAATCATACAACAACAATAGATACTCAAGCCAGCACGCTGTCGGTGGTGGTCTGCACATTGTATGCATTTTACAGGTCACAGATTGATGGTCGACTTGGCCGGTTCCATTGGTGCCAACAAACGAAGTACTGGTAGCTGATGGTCCAGTTGATGTTCTAGTAGATGTAGCTTCCGGTTCTATTGATGCCGCCATCAAGTCACATATGGTAGCTAGAAGTTGCAGAATCAGGTTGGTGTCTGCGGTTTATTGCCATCTTCTTGCACAACCATACTAGTTCCTCGATCGACCACAGGCGAGATAAGTCCTGGTAGCTATGCGGCGGTACAAATTGCCCTGGGTATACTTTATTTGATGGAAACTACCATCTAGCTAGCTAGCTAACTCAGGGCAATGCAAATGGAAGTGGTAGCTAATACATTACTAAGGCTACGGTCGAAAGTGTCCATAACCTGCTGTTCAAAGTCTCGCCCGGTCAATAACCTATCGTTCTATGCTGACCATCAACTTCAGCCTACCATCTGCTTCTTTTCGAGTCAGAAGGGCAACGAATCAGGATAGATGACCCTCCAGCAGGTGCATGATACTAGTACCACAAAACAATTGTAAAAAGAGCAACTGCCCCCGCTCTTCAGTTCGTATTCAGTCATTCCAGTAGTTAAAAATACTACTCCGAGTATTCGTGGCTGATAAAGAAGGTAAGTTGGCATTATCTGGACATTCATCAAAGAAGGGGGTAGAGAGGCATTAGTAAAGTTACACTGTCTCTTCACTTACTGTTCTAATCGTGGTGTATGTGTCTAAGGACTAAGGAGCTTTAAAAAAGCACTATCAATCTTTTGAAATTTAGCTGTTCTTATTCTGTCCAGGTCAATAAGCCTAGCTACTAGCTAGGCTATTCTTCCCATCCAAGAAAGACTTGTGAGTGGCAATAGCTCGCCATTGAGGAACATACGTTTTCTGCACAGAAAGCGATTGCCTTTTCGAAGGTTTCTGTAGTTTTTGGTAGCCAAGTTTTTAACCATTGCAAAGATTAGCCTGTTCATTATCTCCCAGACGGAAGCTGATATGAGTCATGTCACTCCCTGTAATGGCAATAAAGAAACCGAACAGTTCTGTTTCTGAAAAATTGGCTCCTTATTGCTCATCAACCCAAAATTGATTTTCACCTAGTTCTGTAGCCACGGTCTTGGGATGAACAATATGTTTCGCCACGGTAAACATTATTCTCTATCAAGGCACTTGAAATAATATCCTTTCCTTACAGCGTTATTCCCTCCCTCCTTCTGCATCTAAAATCTCACCAAGTAGGGTTCTTTTATAATATCACGATGACCCCCACCTCCTATTGCATCCTCGACGTTCCCCTCGTCGACGGCTTCGAATTAACCATCACGAAGAATAGAACATTCCGATTTTCTATGCGGTCATTTGACTTCGCTGCAGCTGGTCTGTATTGCCCCAACAAGAATGTCCCGGCCTGTACTGGGCTACTGGCAGGTAGTGGAACCAAACGTACTACAACTACTGGTCGGTATCAGTGCTGGGACTTTCTTGTATGTAGTATTGGAAGTTCTTATTTCAAAACCGGTAAATAACTTGAAACCCCAGATCTCCTACAGTAGTCTAGTCAAGCGGTGATACGAAATAAAGATACCAATTCAGGTACTGTACCGTTGATCTGACATTCCTGTTAAAATTATCAAGGCCAGATCGAATAGAAGTCAACAATTCTTTCGAAACGAAACAAGCACACAAAACTAACTCGAGTGAAAAATTTATCCAACCTAGCCAACTATTGTTCTACTTTTCCAACGATTATATTCTTTCAAAACAAACACTCACTTCCACCATGAGTTCTCCTAATAACAACCAAAACAAGGCCGCCAACATGGACAAAGACATGAAAGGATCTTCCTCCTCTTCTTCTCACTCGAGAAGCAGCCAAGGCAGCAGCAGTCGAACCAACACGACCGATCCAAGCTCTCCTATTTTTTCCTTGCAACGGGTTGCCACCATGGGAGGATTGTCGCCGCCGCCACTTCCATCTTCCATCATGATGCCACCCCTTGGATCCACCACTGTACAAGCACCACAAGAGCCCATGACGTTTGGTCGCTTGCAAAATATCATTCAAGACGTGTTGGAACTCATTGATGAAGATGACTTTTCTGATTTTGGCGACGAAGGCAGTGATATGGACATGGACTGGACCAGCAGCAATGGTCTCTTGGCACAGTAAGCTCTCTGGCTTGCTTGCCAGTGACGAACGCAATCTCCTTGTCCTGACAGTTTGTCCTCGTTACATTCATGAGAACATTTCAAGGTCCCGAGTGAGAATACCCAAGAAAAAGAAGAGACGCCCCCAAAAAGAAAGAAAAAAGCATAACGGTCCTACCTTCATATTGTTCATTTACTTCACAACTAGTTGTTCCAATATCACTACTACACATTACACCACTTAAAAAATAAACGAAAACAATTCCATTACTACACAGCGCTACTAGGTAGAACTTAGTTAAGCTAGCTAGCTAGAGAGCTCGTAGATAGGCTTCTCTTCTATGGCTAGTAGTAGTAGCGGCAAAAAGAGGACCAGGCAATCAACTGACTAGATCTAGTAGTACTACCTACTACTAGCTGCAATCGGTCGTTGAAAGGCGGACACTTCACCACACCTGGACATTACGCACCTTGGATATCTTGAATCGGTTTGATACTTTTCGAATTCGTTTTCAGTGGCACTGTAATTGAGTTCTCATTTTATTTTTGCCGATGTTTGCTGCCAATGAAACCACGTGTACGTGGCTAATAGGTATTCTATTAGTATCTACTCGAAGCCATGAAGCCGCCCCTTCAATTTCTTTGGATTCTCATTGGAGTGTGGTTCACATCACAATCATCTCCCTTCTTGTAGTCCGGAGTAATTGCGCCTAAGACATCTACTACGACGTACTAGCAAGTACTAGATAGTCGGTAGTGTGGAAGCGGTGATGGACTTCGTTTCCCGTGTGCTTCTTTTTCTACCTCCGCGTTCAGCGAATTGAAGTGCAGAGATAGGTAGATAGGCTACCTACTGCGTATCCATTTAGCTACTAGCTACCAGTACTAGTAGCTAGTAGAGTGCTTGGCAGTACCTACTGTAGCTTGCAAGCAATAAGCTAGCCACTGACAAGAGTGCAATTCCCATTTTGGCTCCCAAGACATTCGACTTCTTCAAACTGCAGAGATGGAATTCGCTTCACAATGACTTAGTTGCAATGCGCGGAGTGCTGCCCTAGCCGAGCAGCCTTGCACAATAATAGCGTTCCCATCGTTGTGATAATATTTCATGACCGATCCTTTTGTGGATAGTTACTTACCGAACAGATAGCCTTCTCTGCGGCTTCAGTTGTAGCTACTGACCGCGGCAATTCCCATTGTGGCGCTTCTTCGAAGTTGCTTCAAACTGCGCAGTTCGTGTTGAAACCGCTACCTGCCGAGAATGGATACATCACAGTTCTGCACTCCAGATGGAGTAGCTGCAACTGCCCTGCTGTGAATTCGTGGCATTATTCATGTCAGATTGTTCTACTTAATTAAAGGATATCACATAGGCACATTGTCCCGTGTTAGCTAGTTTTGAACTAGTTACCAGAAGCAGCTCCTACCAGCCATGTGTTGTTAGCTACCACTGCGTAGAAGCAGACCAGCTGGTGAGTGCCTCCATCCAAGATCCACTTCTGAAGCAAGTCAATGAACAACAGATGCAGTCAAGGAAATTGTTTTCTCTCATTTCTGAATTCTGTTCACAGTCAGCTTTGTTTTCTGTTTTCTGTTGAACAAGATGGTCATGAAGCAATTGCCTATCTGATCACCAGAATTGAGCAACATGAACCCTCTCCATGCACCCAATGCAAAGCCGTCACTTGCACCATCATTTGACAAGGCAACTGCACCAGTGCAGTCCAAACATTTGCAACAACAAAGTTGTCCATTGTGTTCTGAAGAAGAGTTGCAATTCTAAAACAAATTCAGATCTGCTTCACAAGTCATCATCAACTCTGGCAAGAAATTTGCAGTCTCTGCAGACGCATGTCACTGACAGTTCAGTTTTGGTTTGGTTTTGAACTCGGAGTCAATTTGATGTTTGAGTCAAATGCACCACCTTTCAGCACTGATGCTGGCTGCCAAAATTGTCAGTTGTGTTTTGAAGTTGTCGCACATGCTTCATTTGCAACAAAATTTGATGATGTTGTGTGAAGGGTCACAAAGATCAGATCATCACAGTTGTCAGATAAACATTTCAAATGCATCTTGCTACGACAAAGTCAGGGCACGGCTGAACATGTGCAACCAAAATGATGATCACCATCAAAGCTCTGCTCACAAAGTTGCTCATGCTTCACATCTGATTTTGACTCTGCTGAAAGTGAAGACCCAAGATTTGTTGTTTTGCATGCTCTCCAGATGGAAGCTGTTGGATTCATCTCTCTGCAAAATTGCTTCAAGTTTGTGCATGTCTGTTGCATGCAACATTCAATTTTGAACAACTGAAAGCAGCTGCTTGAGCACAGTGAAAAGAAAAAGGGGATCAAACAAGTGCGCTGTCACACTGCATCTGATGATGAGCAACAGAAATGCAAATGGTCAGTCAACATCATTCATTTCTTTGTCTTTTTCCTCGACAGATTGAGCAATCATCTTGGTTGCCAGAAGAAGAAGAAAACATTGTGCATCTGAGCCACCAGCATGCAAAAAATGAGACGACGAGTGGTGTTGAGGTCATTGAGTTTCCACAATGACCAAATCAAACTGCCGCATTTGCACAGAAAACAGGAACAAAAAGCACAGAAAGATTGTTGGATGAAAGCTTGTTTTGATTGGGATGTTGTTCAAGTGCCCCAGATGCAGTCATGACATGCAGTTTGAAATTTTTCATGCAGTTTGAAACTTTTCAGACACAGATCACCTTTTTGCAACAAAGTGCAAGATTTGAACATGTTTTTGTTTTTGTTGTCAGATGATGATTGCCATCAGTTGCTGCAACACACAAGGCAAATTGTTGCACAGATGACAATCTGACCCAAAAATGCTTTGAGTTGAATTCATCTGCAGCAGATTCAAAAAGATTGAATTCAGAAGTTGGATGACATTTCCCAGTCTGGTTGAAATTTTCTTGAACGCATTGTGAAAACGCTGCATTGCAAGTGAAACTTCTGTTGAAGAACAGATCTCAGCTGAGACACAACAAGATTCAATCTTCAACCACACAACTTTCAGACATCATTTGTTTGATTGAGTCTGGAAAGTTCAACTGAATCATGTTTTGTGCCTGTTGACATTTTCATGCAATCAACCAAACACCAATTTTTTTCAAACAATGATGCCTTTGAGCAAACCAATGTCAAATGCACCACGCTAAAAGCTGCAGGCCTTTTGAGTTGTTTGCAAATGAAAATTGCAAGCTTTAGAATGAAGCTAAAATGAATGCAACATTTGAGAGAGGTTCAGCTCGAGATCCTCGGCGCAGTCCTCTCTC
>Ga0163144_10015879_pt1 | contig 15470 bp, 12 predicted proteins | sample OliLak19BULKMAT1_FD_123175 | JGI IMG/M metagenome (GOLD analysis project Ga0163144, IMG submission 123175) | Freshwater microbial mat bacterial communities from Lake Vanda, McMurdo Dry Valleys, Antarctica - Oligotrophic Lake LV.19.BULKMAT1 | ecosystem: Environmental > Aquatic > Freshwater >...
CCGAACTGGATCGCCTCAACCCCGCCGACTCGAGTGGTCGCCGCGGCGCGGCCATCAAGACCATCCAGTTCATCGACGACGACCCCACCGGCCTCATGCAGGCCATCGCCGAGGTCCACGGCCAGCCCGGGGGTCAGGCGGGTGGCCAACCCGGCGGAAATGCGGGCGGCTCACCCGTGTCCGCCTCCTACACGCGGCGAAACGTCGAGGACCTCCAGCAGCCCCGTGACACACCCCCCGAAGCCCTTATCGAGGCCCCCGATCCCAGCATCGACCGCGCCGCCGCGATTCTCTGGGAACTCACCGCGCACCGCATCGATCTCCGCGTGCTCTTCACGGCCTCCAATGACGACGACCGCGCCCGCGTTCGACGCGACGCGGCCTTGGCCCTCGAAGCCCTCAACACCGCCGAACCCGCCGCCGCCGATGAGGAACTCGGTCGCCTCATCCGCGCCCGCGCCTTGCTGCTCCGGGCCGCCGCGGCTCCCGAGGCTCGCGCCGCCTTGCTCGATCAGGCCATCGCCACGCTCGACACCTCCGACGGCGCGCCGCCCGAAGTGCTCGCCACCGCCGCTTGCGCCCACGCGCTGCGCATGGCCGCCGGCGACACCGACGCCGCCGAGTCGCTCGCACGCCGCGCCATCGAGCCGGACCCCAACTCCCTGCCGGCCCTCGAATCGCGCCTGGCCGCCATTGCCGCGCTGGCCGACCACCCCGAACGCGCCGCCCCCTGGCTGGCCGACCTGAACGCCGCCATGACCCGCCGACCGTTCATCGCCAGCGGCCGCCTCGACGCCCCGCTCGCCCTGCTTGTGCTCGACGCCTCGGCCCACGCCCGCCTCCGCCACGCCCGCACTCCCCAAGCCATCAACGCCGCCCTCGCCCAGCATCTCGACTGGCACAACACGCCACGTCCCGGCCTGCCGGGCGAGGCCGTCCTCACCTCTGCCGGCGCACTCCTCCCCTCCGATGCCCCGCTCGACCAACTCGACCCGCGCCTGGCCCTGGCTCGCGGCCTGGCGCTCTTGCCCACCCCCGGCGAGCAACCTCCGCCCGACTGCCTGCGCGCCCTCGACCTGGCCGCGTCCCGCCCCGATGCCGACGGGCTCACCTCCGAGGCTGGCTCGATCCGCGCCGCCATGAGCGTCTCCCTCTGGGCCGCCGCCTTGCCGCAAGACCCCGCGACAGGCACCGCCCCGCGCCTCGACGCCGTCACCCGTCTCGATCGCGCCCTTGAGCAGTTCCCCAGCCGCACCTGGCAGCGCGACGCCGCTCTGCACCTGGCCTCCCACACCGCAACCCTGCTCGGGCTGGGCGCGACCGACTCCTCGATCGCCGCCCCTCGCCTGCGCGCCCTGAACGTCCTGGTGGTCACAAGCCCCCGCGTCGATCCACGCTCCGACGCCTGGCGCCTCGAACTCGCCCGCCGGATCGCCGACTCCACCGGCGTATCCCACACCGGCGGCGCTCCGACCACCCCCGGCCCCATCGCGCCCCTCGCTGGCGACCCCGACCTCGCCGCCGAGGACACCGCCCTGGGCCTGCTCGAAGGCCCGTGGCACGAGCGCCCCTCGCGCAGCATCGACCAACTCTCGGCTTGGATCCTCTCACGCCGCGTCGCGCGCCTCGGCAACCAGATCGCCCGGGCCCACGACGCCCACGACGCCAACGCTCTGCACGCCCACGCGACGGCCCTGGCCGATGCCGCACGCCGGGCCATCCCGCACGCCCAGCCCATCGCTCCCGAGGCCGCCGACGCCCTCCGCGCCGACCTGGCCGAGGCCCTGATCGTGCTCAAGAGCCCCGAGGCCTCCGAGATCTACGCCGACCTCCGCGCCCGAGGCGTCACGCTCGGACGCTCCGACGCCTTCATGGCCCTGGGGCACGCGCGGGCCCTGCTCGCCCAGGGCGACTCACCCGGCGCGTTCACGCTGCTGCGCGACCTGACCGCCGCGCTCCACACGCCGCACGCCGACGACCCCGACACCTACTGGCACGCCTGGTGCCTCACGCTCGAACTGCTGACCCAGCAGGTCGCCCGGACCCAGGACGACCAGGCACGCCGCTCGGCCTCGGCCCACCTCCTCCGGCTCCACACGATCGACCCGGCCCTGGGCGGCGAGCCGTGGGCGAGCAGACTGCACGCGTCGGCCCTGTCGGTTGGACTTGCGCTCGACGACCAGGCCGTACACTCGAACCAGCCCGCCCACTCTCCCTAGCCCCGTCGGACCCCCCATGCCCCCCCACCCCTGGCTCTCCCGCCTCGCCGGTCGTTTCCTCGTCTTGGATGGCCCCGACGGCTCGGGAAAGTCCACGCAGTTCCGCCGTTTCTCCGCCGCGTGTCAGGACGCCGGCGTCGCAGTCTGCGAGGTCCGCGAGCCCGGCGGCACCTACGTCGGCGAGCGCATCCGCCGGGTGCTGCTCGACCACGCGGACGAAGACATCGGCCTGCGGACCGAGATGCTGCTGTATATGGCGAGCCGGGCCCAACTCGTCGAGCACCGCATCCGCCCCGCGCTGGCCGCCGGCCAACTCGTGCTCGCCGACCGCTACGTCTCCTCCACGCTCGCCTATCAGGGCGCTGCCGGCGGCCTGCCGCTCGAAGACATCCGCGTCGTCGCCAAGATCGCCACCGGCGGCCTGGTCCCCGACCTCACCGTCATCTTCGATGTCGACGCCGCCACCGCCTCAACCCGCCTCAGCCCGCTGCTCGACCGCATGGAAGCCCGCGGCCAGGCCTATCACGCCAAAGTCAGGCAGGGCTACCTCGATCAGATCAAGGCCGACCCGCACCGCCACGTTCGCATCGATGCGACCAAAGACGAAAACGCGGTGTTTGCCTCGCTCACGTCCGAACTCGAGACGCGCTCCGCCGCCTGGTGACGAGCCGCGCCGCCGCCCCCCGGCCGCGCAACAGAGCTGCCCGCGCACTCCGCCGCTTCGTCACTCACCTCAATCCTCCGCCTCCTCCGCCCCACCGCCTCCAAACAGGACCCCATCCACCGAGATCGCCCCCGGCCCCGCGAACATCACCGCCGCGGCCATGCAGAACAGCGCCAACTGCCAGAACTCGTGGATGTATGCGGGCTTGTGAAGCAGGTACCCTGGCCCCTCGGAAACCTGATCGAAAATGGACCGGTCGTTGGGCAGGAACCCCAGGTACGCGTTGCCGCTCTGCATCGCAGGGCCGATCGTCGTCAGCCAGATCGCCGTCAGCATCACGCCCACCAGCCCGAGAGCCCACAGCCGGCTCATGAACCCGACCAGCAGCAGCCCGCCGCCCACGATCTCCGTGATCGCCGCTACCCACGCCAGAACCACCGGCGTCGCCATCCCCAGGCCCGGCACCTTGCTGTCGGCCGCCCAGGTCGGCACCAACGCCATCCGGTCGGTCCCGTCCTCGTTGGGCGCGGGATGGGCCGCACCCTTGAGCATCAGCGCGATCCGATACACCCGCGGCAACTCAACCGGCGTGGGAAAATCGGCCGCTCTGTACTGCGGGCCTGCCGCCGACGGGCCTGCCGGCTGGGCCGACTCGCCCTCCGCCTCGGTGGCCTCGCCCTCCTGGCCTTCCTCGACCTCGGGCTGCGGCGTCAGCGAGCGGACCTCGTTCTCATCCGGCTGGCTCCGATTCGTCCGCAACGGCGGCGCCTCGGGCTGCTCCGCCGGCTCGGCCGGCTGCATGAACGCCGTCGGCTCCGTCGTCCCCCCGCCGTCGCTGTCTGGTGTCGCCGCCGGCGTCGTGGGCTTGATCACCCCCATGTTCGCCAGCGCGGCCGCCGCCTCGCCCGCGTACTGGTCCTTGGGCAAAACCTTCGACAGCCCCATCGTCAGAAACGTCGCCGCCAAACCAACGCGCAGGATCAACTGACCCAGGTGGTGTCCAACCATGGCAAACCTCCGTACCCCAACCCCAGTCCGATCCGGCACGCGCGGCCCGGTCGTCCCCGTACACCCTTCTTCATCGTATGCCACGCCGGATTTCAGTGAACCACCGCATCCGTCTCCTCTCAAGGAGCCTCCCGCGGGAGCGGGCGGGTCGGACGAACCCGCATCGTGCCACCCCCCCAACCCCCGCCTCCCGCCGTCGCTCCCTCAAGCCCACCCCTTCCCACACCCCCTCTACCCTCCCCCGCAATGGCCAAACGCGCCGCAACCTCCTCCACCCTCGACGCCTCCACCCGCGTCGCCATCCTCCACGGCAAGGACGCCCATCTCCGCTCCCTCCACACCGCCTCCCTCAAGGCCGCCCTCGAAGCCACCGGCGAGCCCTTCGACGTCCTCACCTTCGACGGCCTGACCGCCAAGCCCGCTGATGTGCTCGACGAATGCCGTAGTTTCGGCCTCATGGCCCACCACAAACTCGTCATCGTCGACAACGCCGAGACCTTCGTAAAGGAAGACACCCGCCCCCTGCTCGAGCGCTATTGCCAGGCTCCCAGCCAGCAGGCGACCCTCGTCCTGCGGGCCGACCGCTGGTACAAGGGCAAGCTCGACACCCTGGTCGCGGCCGTCGGCGCGATCGTCGAGTGCAAGGAACTCTCGGCTTCCGCCGCCGCCGAGTGGCTCGTGGGCCGCGCCAAGCAGAACCACAACACCACCCTGGACAAAGCCACCGCCCAACAAATCGTCGATCGCGCGGGCACCGACACCGGTCGCCTGTCCGGCGAGATCGCCAAACTCGCCGTCGCCGCCGGTCCCGGCAAGCCCATCACCGCCGCTCTGGTCGATGAACTCGTCGGCGACACCCGCGAGGGCGTCGCCTGGGACTTTCAGGAAACCCTCGTCCGCGGCAGCCCCGAAGAGGTCATGGCCGCACTCACCCGCCTGCTCGACAACGCCCCCAAGGACACCGCCATCTTCATCACCGTCGTGATGATCGACCTGGCCCGAAAACTGCACGCCCTTGGCGAAGCCGCCGCGGCCGGCCAGAACCCCCGCTCGCTGGCCGGCAAGTTCAAAATCTGGCCCCCCGACCGCATCGCCCCCATGGCCGACCGCGCCACCCGCGCCAAACCCGCGGCCCTCAAGGCCCTTTACCACGCCGCCGTTGACGCCGATGTCCGTCAGAAATCCGGCCTCGGCCGATCGCACCGCACCCTCGAGCGCCTCGCCCTCAAGTTCGCGGCGCTCTGACCGTCGCGGTCCCGGACGCCGGACCTGAGGCCCTGCGAAGGTCCGGGTCCAGGGGCACGGGAACCCCTCGAACTCCCACCACCCACGCACCCGGACCTTCGCCAAGCTTCAGGTCCGGCGTCCATCGCGCAACACACATTGCGGTCGCGCACCCTCAACCGCCGATACCAACCCGCCGCGCGGAGCGTGGCCCGGGCGCAGAAGGTGCGCCCACGAGGCAGGAAGCCACACCATGTCCATCGACTCGCCGACCATCCACCCCGTGCTCATCGTCGTCGGACGAGCCGCGACTCTCGGCGCCGCCCTCCTGCTCCTGAGCGCGTGCGCCGCGTCCGGCTCGACAACCCAAGACGACACCCCGACGACCACCGTCGACGATCCCCTCGTCGACTCCCTCGCCGCCAGTTATGCCCAGGACATGCAGGACCTGGGCAACTCCCGCCCACCCGCCTCTCGCACCGGCACCCCGGTCCCCGGCAACACCGGCATCTTCATCGAGCCCATCCAGCCCGCGCCGACGCCGACAACGCAGGACGCCGCCACCGACGCGCCACCAGCCGAAGCCTCGACCGCCGTCGCCCCGCCCAGCAACGCCTCGCCCGACGTCCCCGCCTTGGCCCGCCAGCTCGCCGCCGCCCTTCGACGGCGTGCCATCGAGGGCGTCTCGCCTTATGAAGACCTCTCCCGCGTCGCCATGCTCGAGGGCATTGCCCCCGGCGTGCTCGAAGGCCTGGGCGACGACGCCGCCTCCGATTCCTCCGACCTCATCGCCATCCTCGCCCCCTCGGAGCGTGATGCGCTCCGGGCCGCCCGTCGCACCGCCCGCGCCCTGGCCGAGTCCGACGCCGCCGATCCCGCCCTGGCCGCCGACGCGCTTCGCGCCGCCGCCGAGAGCCTCGACCGGTCCCAGGACATCCGCATCCGCACCGCCGCCCTCTGCACCAGCGTCGTCGGCTTCGCCCGCTACCAGACATTTGACTCCAACACCTTCCTCGCCGGGCGGCCCATCCCCATGATCGTCTACGCCGAGATCGACCGCTTCCGCCAACATCCCGTCAACGACGGGATCGGTTCCACGATCGACTCTGGCGCCCCCAGCGACGCCGCGAACTCCGCGTCCAGCGCCGCCACGCAAGGCCCACCGTCCCGCGCCGCCAACGCCCCTGCCTCAACGAGCACACCGCCCGCCCCGCCCGGCTCACCCAACGCCCGCTTCGTCGTCAATCTCACGCAATCCCTCAACCTCTACTTCTCGAGCGGCGGCCTGCTGGTCTGGCGACGCGCCCCGCAGTCCGTCACCGACTACTCCACCGCCCGCTTCCGCGACTTCTACATCATCGACACCATCGAACTGCCCGCCACCCTGGCCGCCGGTGAGTACTCCCTCAAAGTCATCGTCCGCGACGAGGCCACCGGCCAGCAGACCGAGTCCATCATCCCAATCACCCTGGTCGCCGACGAGGGCCTGGCGCGGGGTGGATGAGGCCAGGCCAACGTGGTAGCCGGTACACCGATGGGCAGCCCGACCGTGGGCGAGGGCTTCGCCCACCCGCGGCGTCCTAGCGCGGCCGAAGCGCCTCCCGCCCGGTCGGGCTGGGCATCGGCTGCGCGCGACAATGCGTTTGGCCTGAGGTTGCGGCCGTCGGCGGGTCGGCCCTCGACCCCCGCGCGTACAGCATCTCCATGGCCCGCGTTTATCTTGACAACAGCTTCATCTCTGCCCGCGTATCGACGCGACCGGACACTTCGAGCCGGTTTCGCCGGGAGGTGAGCCTGCAATCGATGGAAAGCCAGCGGGCGATGCATGACGCCTTCGTTTCCGCGGAGGTCGAGCGCGAACTCGACAACTCCGGCTTCAGAAACCGCGAGCCAGCCCTTGACCTCGCGCGCAGTTTCCCGGCACTGGCGATCACCGCCGAGCTCGCCGGGCTGGCGATCATCCGGGTTCGGGAGCGAGTGATGCCTGCCCCAGCGTTGGGGGACGCTCTCCATGTCGCCGTTGCCGCAGTCCACCAAGTTGAGGATCTCGTGAGCTGGAACGTTCGCCACCTCGCCAACCAGAACAAACGCCAGCACCTAATGCCGATCTGAGCCCGAGCCAGCTACATCGCGCCACAAATCGTCACGCCCGAACTGCTCTGGGAGAAGCACCCATGACCAACCCCAACCCGCCGTCCCCCATCCCGCCCGGCCAGGCGTCGGGAGCCCCGACCAGCGAGCCGTTCCTCGACGAGGTCCAGGCGCTGAAGCACGACGCCTCGGCGCGCTGCGGGCACGACCTGAACAGAATCCTCGAAGAGACCCGCCTGATCGAGGCCCGGCCCGGCGCCTCCGTTCGGCCCGCGCCCTCGCCGGTTCTCAAGCCGGGCAATGTCGCGTAGAGCGCGGCGACCGGAGTGACGTCCTGGCGACACAGCCATTCCTCGCCTGCAACACCGCGAGCCCACGCCCGGCGTTCCGGGCGTGGGCTCGCGTCATCGATCCATCTCAATCCCGCGCCGATCACCGCCTCACGCCGTGATCCGCAGCACGATCGTCGTCGAGTTGTACTGCGCCGAGCCGTTCAACCCGACCAGCCCATTGGCCGTCACCGTCCCGAACGTGCCCGTGCGCGTCGCCCCCGTGAACAGCGTGCGGTCCTGGCCAGCCGCGAAACCGGCCCCGACGAAGTTGGCCGTCAGCGTCCCGCCCAGGATCGACACCGCTCCCGTGGCCGTAATCTGCCCGAAGTCGGTCGAGGTGATGGCGAACACCACCGTCGCGCCGTTCGCGTTGGTGAAGTCCCCGTCGACCTCCAGGTTGCCCGTCTCCGACAGCGACAGCGTCCCGGCGTTGCTGAAGTTGCCCGAGTACTGGATCGTCCCGTCATCAATCTCCACCGTCCCGGTGCTCGTGGTCGGAACGCTCCACGACACCGCGCTCGCCCCGTCGCCCAGGTACCGGATCGTCCCGCCGTTGGTGATCGTGCCCGGCCCCATCCCCTGGCCCGGCTCGCCCACCGTTGTCCCCAACGCCTCGACCGTGAACACCCCGCCCGCGGCGATGTCCACGTCCGCGCCGTCGGCAACCACCATCGTGCCGTTGCGCAGGATCAGCGACCCCTCGACCCGCACGTTCTCGGCGAACCCCGAGTTCGAGAACGTCTGGGCCGAGCCCATGATGATCTGCCCGCCTGTCACAATCGTCGTGGCCACGAGCACCGAGCCGATCGCCCCCAGGCGCAGCGTGCCCGACACCGTCAGGCCTCCCGCCCCGAACAGCAGCATCGACCCGCTCACGTCGCCCGTGATCGACAGGTCGCCCACCATCGAGATGCCGATGTCGCCCGTTGTCAGCGTCCCGGTGAACGTCGCCCCATCGGCGTGGACCCGCACCGCCGGCACGCTCGTGAGCGTGTTCGACGCCGCGTTGAACACGGTCACCCCGCGGAACGTGGACCCGGCCTCGTTCTGCAGCGTCGCCACCGACTGCAGCCGCACCGCACCCGGGCCGGTGAACGTCGCCCCATCATGCACCGCCACCATGTTGACCTCGAACTCCGACACCACCCGCGTGACCGCCACGCTCCCGTTGTTCGTGAAGATCGGGAACACGTCGTCATCGTTGCTGTGCAGCAGCGTCAACTGCCCGCGCAACACCTGGATCCGGTCCTCGTTGGTCACGTTCACCTGCAGGCCCGTGTCCGTGTCCTCCGTCCCGCCGCGCCGCAGCAGGCCCAGGTTCACCAGCGTGCCCGCCTCCGGCCCCGTCGTCGGCTCCATGTCCAGCGGAGAAGCGAAGTTCATCGCCTTGGCCGCGTTGTTCGTGATCGTGTGCCCCTCGTTCAGGAACACCGTTCCGCCTCGCCACGCCACCCGCCCGAAGTTGTCCAGGCTCGTGTTCAGCGTCACCGAACCCGCCGTCGGGTTCACGGTGCTGCCGATGTTCAGAAGCCCGCCCGCGTTGACCCGCGCGTTCACCGTCGATCCCCAATCGCCACGCGCCCAGTTCAGCAGCCCGTTGATCCGGAGCTGCCCGGTCGCCCCGATGTCAAAGTCCAGCGTCACGTTGAAGTTCACCGCCGAGTTGATCACCACCGTGTCCGCCAGCGTCAGCGAACGCACCCGGATCACCCCCGACGCAAGGTCCGCCACCACCGTCCGCTGCACCGCCGGAACGTCGATCGTCACGTCGTCCGCGGACGTCGGCAACGCATCGCCCGACCAGTTCAGCGGGTTGGACCACAGCGTGTTCCCCCCACCGCCATCCCACGACACCGCCGCCAGAACCACCCGCGGCTCAAGGCAGTCCATGGACATCGACGACCCCGCCAGACGATCCAGGCGCGGCGCCCGATCAACGGCAGAACGACGCGTGCCGACAGTGCGACGATGACGCGAAAACAGCATCAGGGATCCCTCCTTACGACTCCAGTGCGCGCTGGGTCGAGCCTGTGACGGCTTGTCTCTGGCGCGCCGACCGCTTGGCCGACCCTCGCGCCAGACGGGAATCTTCCCCGCGCCGACCCCCGGGTCATCCCCGAGCACAAAACCAGCGCGGCACCGATAACCCGCCAACCGTTCACCCCGCGTCCTAAAGTAAACCGCCTTTCAGCACCCGGCTCCCCACTTGGAAAAAAACCTCAACAACTTGACCCTCACAGAACTCTACCAGAAACTGGCAGGCTCCAGCCTCATTCGCCGCGCTCTCGAACTCGCACGCGATGAAGACCTCGGCTTGGCAGCGCCCGCCACCCCCCCCGGTGCCCTCCCCAACCCCTCCGCCCCCTCCGGAGACATCACCTCCCTCGCCTGCATCGACCCCCACGCTGTGGCCACCCTCGTCCTCCGCGCCCGCACCCCATGCACCATCGCGGGCCTGGCCGCCATGCCCCTGCTCCTCGAAATCTTCGCCCCAACCTCCACCTTCGACCCCTGGTGCCAAGACGGCCGACCCGTCCCCGCCGGCGGCGTCCTGGGCCGCCTGCAAGGCCCGCATCGCCAACTGCTCGCCCTCGAGCGCACCATGCTCAACTTGCTCTCCCGACTCTCCGGAATCGCCACCCGCACCGCCCAATACGCCGCCGCCCTGGGCCCAACCTCCCGCGCCCGCCTCTACGACACCCGCAAGACCACGCCCGGCCTGCGCGCCCTCGAGAAGTACGCCGTCCGCTGCGGCGGCGGCTTCTGCCACCGCCTGGGTCTCCACGACGCCATGCTCATCAAGGACAACCACCTCGCAGGCGTCCCCCCCGAGCAACTCGCGGACTTCGTCCAGGCCGCCGCCCAGCGGGCCCGCCTGCTCCGCCCCGACCTCTGGTTCGTCGAGGTCGAGGTCGATTCGCTCAAACAACTCCAGCGCCTGCTTCCTATCTGCCCGGGCCTCGTCGACGCCATCCTTCTCGACAACATGACCACCGCCCAGATCGCCCTGGCGGTCGAGACCCGCGACGCCCGCGCGCCATCGGTCCAGCTCGAAGTCTCCGGCAACGTCACCCTCGACACCCTCGACCACCTCTCACGCACCGGCGTCGAACGCATCTCCGCCGGCTCGATCACCCACCACGCGGTCTGGGTCGACATCGGGCTGGACTCAGCGGAAGGGGCCGTAGATAGTTAGAATCTCGGATCACGACCCCGATGCCGCGCGGAGGCCGGACAATGGGCGAACTCCGAGCAAAGGCAAGTCACGACCGCAGTTTCTTGCTCAAGGCCGACCCCCCCAAACGCATCCTGCTCGACGCGACAGGCCGCGGGCTGTGGACCCACACCCTCCCAGAGGGCGCGATCAAGGCGCAGGCACCCGCGATCATCGACGCTCTGATCGCAAGGGTCGAAGATTCGACCATGGACCCCGTGTACAAGCGATGGTTCCTGTGGAATCTGCGAGACGCCAGGCGGACCGGGGACCGCGGCATGAAGGTGCGACGCCGGTTCCGCGAGCAGCAGGTGATTGGTCGGCTCTTCTTCGTCGACCTGATCGCCCGCGGTGCCCCCGCCAACGAGGTCGGGTTCGCCGCCACAGTGATGGCGGAGACGGGACTTCCTTGATTCGGGCTGGTCAACCGATCCCCCGTTCGCGCAGTGCCTTGGGAATCCCTTGCAGCCGGTCTCGCAGCGTGCTCCGAGACAGGCCCGTCGCCGCGAAAAGCTGCGGATAGGTCAGGCCCCGCGCGAATCTCAGTTCGAGCAACTCGCGATCCTCCGCGGAGAGGTCCGCGATCGCCAGGTCGAGCGCTTCCTGGATCCCGGGGTCAACATCGCCCGCCGCCCCGGTTGCTCCCGCGACTCCAGGGTGCTCGGGCCTCGCGCTCCGCAAGTTCGTGCTCAAGATTCCTGCGACGCTGACCCGCCCGCCGCAGATCAACGACACACCGCTTCACGATGCCCACGAGCAGCGCCTCAGGCCACGGCTTTGTCCGATCCGTCCATAAATCAAGACAAGAGACCACAGCCAACTGTGCGACCTCGTCGGCGTCCCGTGCCTGCAGGCCCGCCGCTCTCGCCACCCGCCGCGCCAACTTCGACATCCGATCGGACTTCGTCATCGCGACCAGGTTCCTGGCCAGGCTCACCCCCGTTCATGCGTGGCACAACACTGTCCATGGCTTCCACACAAGGTATCGGCCCGTCGACCCTTGCCACCCGCTCGCTCCCACCCCCCCCAACACATCTCGCAGGAAACTCCTTTGTGCCCCGTCTCACCACGCGTCGACAAGCGATTACTGGATAGAGAAACACCCACCACACCCAGACCACACGCACGGAGATCGGCTGGTTGATGCTGCCTGTTTTCCTCCAACTCTCGACCTGGAATCCACTCAAATTCCGAACAAAATGCCCCCGACACCCAAGGCTGCGAACCGCGGAGCCCCCAAGAAGCCCGCTGCGGTTCAGCCCGCTACTCCATCCGCCGAGGCCCCTATGCCTGTTTCTCACATCCCGCTCGAGTCGCTACCGACCAGCTTGCCCCAGGGGTGGACCGCGGAAGACCCCCGGCCCGGCGACCCCGAACGCGCCCTCGACGAGCCCTTCGCTTCACCAAAGATGAACGCCGCGCTCGGTCGATCACTCCACCGGGCGGCCAAGGTGGGCTGATTCGACAAGAGCGACGCTCCACCGCAACCGTACCATCGCCCCGTTCCCGGGCTCCGCCCCGGATCGGAGCCGGTTCGCACCCAGGAGCTGTCGTATGGAATGGTGGCAGGCGGTCATCCTCGGCCTCGTCGAGGGAATCACCGAGTTCCTTCCCATCTCCTCCACAGGCCACCTCGTCATCGCCTCCAGCCTCCTGGGCCTGGACGACCCCGCTCGCAAGCCCGCCATCGACGCCTTCAACATCGTCATCCAGGGTGGCGCCATCCTCGCCGTCCTGGGCCTCTACTGGCCCACTATTCTCCGCATGCTCAAAGGCCTCCTCGGCCGCGACCCCGCGGGCCTCCGCCTGGCTCGCAATATCCTCGTCGCCTTCATCCCCGCCGCAATCCTCGGCCCGCTCCTGGACGACTGGATCGAGGCCCGCCTCATGTCCATCGGCCCCGTCGCCGCCGCACTCGCACTCGGCGGCGTCGCCATGATCCTCCTCGAACGCTGGCGCACCAACCAGCAACCCGACCCCAAGACGCGGCCCGACCGCGAGGCAGCGCCCCTTCCGCCCCCGGCTCAAGACGTCCCCGGGCCATCCGATCCCGCGCCCTCCACACCTCCACACCTCGACACCTCCACACCATCCCTCGCCTCCCTCACCCTCCGCCAGGCCCTCACCATCGGCCTCTTCCAGTGCCTCGCCATGTGGCCCGGCACCAGCCGCTCCATGATGACCATCGTCGCCGGCGTCCTGGTCGGCCTCAAACCCAAGCAGGCCGCCGAGTTCTCCTTCCTCCTGGGCCTGCCCACCCTTGGCGGCGCGTGCGTCTACAAACTCGCCAAAAACCTCTACAAAGCCCGCCAGAACAACACCCCGAGCATGCTCGAACTCATCGGCCCGCTCCCCATCCTACTGGGCCTCACCGTCGCCACCGCCTCCGCCTTCCTCGCCATCAAATGGCTCGTCGCCTTCCTCTCCCACCACGGCCTGGCCCCCTTCGGCTACTACCGCATCGCCCTGGCCCTCCTCCTCATCATCCTCTTCCTTGCCGGCGCGGTCCGAATCACCTGACGCCCCCCCTCTCCCCATTCGGTCCCTGCGGAACGGGAGGAGGCAGGGTGAGGGGGCGTCCAACCCGCGATCCGATCGTCACCCGCGCACGCCCGCTCCCCGCCCCCCAGGGCGCACCAAAGCAGCCAGGGGCTTCAGCCCCTGGAAAGCCATTATTAGATTTTCGCCCTACGCCGCAACAAACCGCGACAACCAAACCAACAAAGCCGGCCGCCCCCGTGGGCGACCGGCTTAACACATACTCTCACCAGACTCTCAGTGCCCCGCGCGCCCGCCCGTCGTCTCCGTCATCACCTCCGCCGTCGCCGTTCCCCGCCCCGGCAACCCCAGCCGGTCATGCACCACCGAGATCAGCCCGTCCTGCCACGGGTGCTCGCCGATCCACTCCACCTCGCCCGTCGAGATGTCGTACACCGCTCCCACCAGCCGCACGGTCCCGTTGTCCACGCTCGTCCGGATCGACTCGCTGGTCGCCAAGAGATCAAACATCGACTGCATCACGTTCTCACGCACCGCCACGCCAAGCAACTCCGCCCCCTGCATCAACGGGTGCATCGTCGCCGCCCGCCGAACCGCCGGCTCGATCTCACCGATCAGGAATCGCACGTTCCCCCCCGCCTCCCCGCCCTCGCACGCCGCCTTCACCGCCCCGCACCCCGTGTGCCCCATCACCACGATCAACGGTGTGTGCAGGTGCTCAACCCCGTACTCCATCGTGCCCGCCTCGGTCTCCGCCACCACGTTGCCCGCCACCCGCACCACGAACAGCTCCCCGATCCCGCGGTCAAACACCCGCTCCACCGGGATCCGAGAGTCCGCGCACGTCAGGATCGTCGCGAACGGGTGCTGCCCGTTCTCGGCCGTGTCACGCCGCGTCGACTCGTCAGTCCGCGGGTTCTGCGTGTGCCCGCTCACCCACCGCGCGTTGCCGTCGCGCAGCACCGTCAGCGCCGTCTCCGCATCGGGCGTCTGCCCGAAGTAGGTCGCCACCAGCGCGTCGGGCGTGGCATGAGCATCAACCGCCTCATGCCCCGTCTCCACATGTCCATCCGCGTGCCCTTCCCCGTGCGAATCGCCCGCCGCCGCGTGCGCGTCGGGCGCCATCGCACCCGCGGGCGTCGCCCCATGCTCATCATGCGCCGGGGGCGTCGCCCCATGCCCGCCAGTCGTCGTCGCCCCATTCCCCGTCGCCGGAGCCGCGGCCCGCGCCGCCCCGTTCCGCGCCGCCGACTGACCAGGATGCGCCGCAGGCTGAGAGCTCGAGGGCTGCTGCCCGTGCGGCTGCTCATCCGCCCACGCCCGCGGCATGTGATGCACCATCCCAGCCACAACCACAACCGCCACGCCCGCACCCAACGCCAGCTTCTGCGCACCAGTCATGCCACGCCTCCCAGTCTTGCAACGCGCCCACCAGCGGGACGCCCAAAGCCCATCGGCACGCCGCCCGCCCCTCTCTTGCCCCAAACCGCCAAACCCCCGCGCCCCGCCCTCATCACCGTCAAGCCTCGCCACACGACACCACGTTGGCGAACGCAACGCGCCAGCGGCAACCTGCCCGCCCGCGCCCACCGGCTCAGCCCGCCTTCGCGCAGCCTCAATCCACCTCCTCCCTCCGTCACTCCGTCGGTTCTCCTCCCTTCTCGGACCCCCCCAACCAACACACCACCCCCAACCCTCCCCGCCATCCCGCACACCCCGCCCCCGACTTCAACACCAACCAACCAAAGCCGATCCCACCACCGTCCGCCTCACTCCCCGGCATGGAGCCCCGAATGCGCACCCTCTCAGGCTTCACACTCAGCCTCATCCTCGCCCTTCTCGGGGCCGCCCTCTGGGTCGGCATCTCCCGTGTCTACGACGCCTGGCTCCTGGTCGCCCTCGCCTGTCTCGTCGGCGGCCTCGCCGGCTACGGCATGGGCGTCGGAAGCAAACTGAAGGGCGGCCCATCCCACGGCCTGCTCGCCGCCGTCGTCTGCCTCATCGCCTGCCTCTCCGCCAAGGCCACAATCGCCTACTTCCACGCCACCGACGACGTCACACAGCACGCCACGCTCACCGACGACGACGCCTACGACATCCTCGTCGAGCAGAACTACGACGCCCTCCTCCAGAGTGACCCGGCCTACGACCAGGACGCCGCCTACCAGGCCGCCGTCGCCGCCGCCAACGACCAGTGGAACTCCATGTCCCCTCGCGAG
>Ga0163144_10015883_pt1 | contig 15467 bp, 14 predicted proteins | sample OliLak19BULKMAT1_FD_123175 | JGI IMG/M metagenome (GOLD analysis project Ga0163144, IMG submission 123175) | Freshwater microbial mat bacterial communities from Lake Vanda, McMurdo Dry Valleys, Antarctica - Oligotrophic Lake LV.19.BULKMAT1 | ecosystem: Environmental > Aquatic > Freshwater >...
GATCGCGAAGCCGTTCCAGAGTTCGCCGAGGCCAGGGCCCGTGGGCGTGCTGCCGCGGCTGGGCTTGAGGCCGAACAGGCCGCAGCACGAGGCCGGCACGCGGATCGAGCCGCCACCATCACCACCGCTGGCCAGCGCCACCATGCGGCCGGCCACCGCGGCCGCCGAGCCACCGCTCGAGCCGCCCGGTGAATGCGCCGCCGACCACGGGTTGCGCGTCGCGCCACCGCAGCGCGGCTCGGTGTACGGCGTAAGGCCGAACTCCGGCGTGTTGCTGCGCCCGACGATCAGCAGGCCGGCGCGGCGAAAGCGGCGCACGAGTTCGCTGTCGACCGGCATCGGCAGCGCGGCCAGCAAGCGGGTGCCACTGCCCGTGGGCTCGCCGGCGAGGGTCGAAATCAGGTCCTTGACGAGAAACGGCACGCCGGCAAAAGGCGCCGCACGATCGACCTGCGCGGCCTCGGCACGCGCCTGTTCGTAGCGCGTGCGCACCACGGCATTGAGCGCCGGGTTGTGGGCCGCGATGCGCGCGATGGCGGCGTCGAGCAGCTCGACCGGAGCGACTTCGCCGCTTTGCACGAGCGCGGCCAGGCCCAGGCCATCGTGGCGCGTGTACTCCTCTTGCGACAACATCTGCAGTGCCTCCGGCAGGACGGGCTCCTCGGCAGGCCATTGTTGCAAGCTTGCAGCGCGCCGCCCACGCGCTGGTTGGCCAGCACGATGGGGTTGGGCGTGATGCCGGCTGCAGCCAGTTTGTAGGCCGCGTAGCCTGGCGACGATCACTGGCCTGCAATCGCTCCTGAATCGATAGCTACACATCATTGACCGCAAGGGCTGCAGGCTAAAAATGCTGGTGTCCCGGCCGCCAGGAGGCTGCAGGCTCCTGGTTTGTAAGTTTTCGCCTCTTGCTCACCGCGCGCGACGGGTAAATTGGCCCTATTCCCATAACCCAGGAGCGGCGAATGAACACCAGCTTGTGGCAGCAGATTGCAAACACCCTTGCCACCGAATTCTCCGACCTGCCTGATGCGGCGCAGACCACCCGCGTGGTGCTTCGCCTGACGATGGCGGCGCTGCTCGGCGGCCTGCTCGGCTGGGAGAGGGAGCACGCCGGCAAGGCTGCCGGCGTGCGTACCCACATGCTGGTGGCCATGGGCACGGCGCTGTTTGTGCTGATCTCGCAGCAGATCGGTATGGGCAACGAAGACCTCAGCCGTGTGATCCAAGGGGTCACGGCGGGCGTGGGTATTCTTTGCGCGGGCACCATTCTCAAGAGCGACCACCTCAACGATGTCAAAGGCCTGACGACGGCGGCCGGACTGTGGCTGACGGCTGCCGTGGGTGTTGCTGCGGGGCTTGGGCAGGAACTGACGGCGGTGTTGGCCACCTTGCTGGCCCTGGTGATCCTCGCCGTGGTGCCGTTGTTGGTGAAGCTGGTCGAAAAACCTCAACCGCTGCTCGCCCATGATCTGCAGCCCGGCAAGGGAGTAAGCAAGCGTGAGTGATCAGGCGTTGACGCGTTGCGAGACGAACTCGCCTTCATAGCCTTTGGCCAGCGATATCTTTTCCGCTCGTGCGCCGGTGCCCGCGGTGGCGCCCGGGCCTGCAGCCCCAGGTGCGTGAGGATCCGCTCGATCACCGCCGATTCGAGAATGGTCGCGATGATCTTCAGCTCGCCGCCGCAGTTCGGGCAGTGCCCGAGGTCGATCTGGAACACCCGCTTGAGTAGCCGGGCCCAGCTGATGCGCACCGGGTTACGGAGTGCACAGGCTGGCTCGGGTGCGGTGTGCTCCGGTACGATGGCGTCTTCATCTGGCCCGGTCGGCACCACCAGCGCCCGCAGCTTCGGCGATGTCGCGCCAACTCGAGCGGCTGCGCGCTGAGGGCGACCTCGCGCGGCGCCGCCCCTGCCCGTCATCAGGTCGGCGTGCCGCCGCGGGTTTCGACGTAGACCGAGTAGAGCGACTGGCTGCCGCACATGAACAGGCGGTTGCGCTTGGTGCCGCCGAAGCAGACGTTGGCGATGATCTCGGGCATGCGGATCCAGCCGATGCGCGTGCCGTCGGGCGCGAACACATGGACGCCGTCGAAGCCGTCGCCGGCCCAGCCCATGCCGGCCCAGACGTTGCCCTCTTCGTCGCAGCGAATGCCGTCGGCAAAGCCGACCTTGCCGTTGAAGTTCATCTCGGCAAGACCTTGGCGTTGCGCAGCCGCTTGCCGTCGACGTCGTAGACCCAGATCACGCTCTTGGCGGTCGGGTAGTGCGAGACGCCGGTGACGTTGCGCGTGCCGTGGCAAAACGAGATCTGCTGGCCCTGGTGGTCGAAGGTATTGCCGTCGGCGTTGCCCGAGGGGAAGTGGAAACGCCGGTCGACGTGGCCGTCTTCTTCCGACCAGCGCAGGATTTCGTTGTTGGGAATGTCGCTGAACACCAGATAGCGCCCGGCGCCGTTCCAGGCCGGCCCTTCGGCTCACATCATGCCGCGGTGCAGGCGCACGATCGGCTATTGCCGAGCTTGAACTTGAAGCGCGGGTCCAGCCCGATCACATCGGGTTCGGGGTAGCGCGTCGGCGGCGCGTCGACCGCGCAGCGGTCGATCGTGTGCGCCCCGGTCTGGCCAAATTCAAGGCCGAAGAGACTGTGTGAAGCGCCCGCCTAAGCGGTTGGGGCCGGCGCCGCTGCGGCCTGGGTTTGCTGCGGGCGGTCGCGTCGCTTGGCGTTCTTCGCCCGCTTTTGCTTCTGCCTGCGAATGCCGCGGTGTCGGTCTGCGCTCATTGATTGCTCCGGATGGTTGGGATGCAGGGTTGTACACCCGCCCCGCCTGCGCCAGGTCAAGTCAACCCAGGTCGAGCTCGGGATAGTGGCGGAAGATGCCCTGCTCGTTGAACGCGATGCGCCGCGGGCTGCGCAGATAGGCCGCGACCTTGGGGATGGCGGCAACGCGGTCGTGCAGCGCCACGACCTCGTGCGTTTGCGCCAGTGCCTGCTGCGCGGCGCGCGGAAACGCATACCGCAGGCCTTCGACCAGTTGGAACAGCGAGAGATCGGCATAGCTCAGCTTGCCACCCACCAGATGGCGTGAACCGGCCGGGTTGGCCGCGAGGATGCGTTCGAACCAGCTCAGAAACTTCGGCATCCGCAGCTTGCAAAACGCCGCCGCGCGGCGCAGCGCTTCGGGCTTTTGCTCGTCATAGTGCAGGTGGCTGGCGAGCGGATGGTGGGTATCTTGGGCCTCGGTCACCATGTCGGCGATGGTCAGCTGGATCTGCTGCGTCCAGACCCGCGCCTGCTCGCTGCGCCCGACGAGTTTGAGCGCCGGCCCGAGGTGGTGGAGGATGGCGACGGTCTGGCCGACCCACAACGCGCCGTCGCGCAAAAAGGGTGGCGCGAACGGCGGATGCGCGAGCGTGGCGTCGTCCAGCCAGCGCTGCATCGCCGCCACGCCCTGGCCGGCGGCTTCGGCGCCGCGCGCCACGTCGAGATAAGGCGCGCCGGCCGCCTCGAGCGCCAGGCGGACAAATTCGCCGCGTCCCTGAATCGTCGGCCAGTAGTGCAGTTCGTATGCCATCCGCTCGACTTTAGAGGAGAGTCCAGCGAAGTCCCTCGTCCAGCCGGACTGCGACCACGCAGGCAGATTGCCGCAGCAGTCGGCCAGCGTCGGATGGGTGTAGAGGATGGCCTGCGCTCAGGCGTCAGACGGCAGTAGGCGCTGAAGGTCCGGGCCGAGTGCGTGACCTACTTGGCGCGTCGCTCGGCGGCGCGAACGTCAGTCGTTGTGCACGATGCCGTTGCGCACCTCGAGCACGCTGCCGGCGACGAGCTCAACCAACAACCGTTCGCCCCAGGCCGCGGGACTGCCTTGCGGCTGGCGCAGCCGCTGCCAGACCTGGCGCACGATCGGCGTGGTCTCGAACCAGCGGAGCAGCGCCGGGAGGGGCTCGCTGCCAACCTCGAGCAGGTGGTACTTGGTCAACGCCTTGATGCCGTGGCGCGCATGGCTCGCCGGTTCGGCTCGAAAGCGCGCCAGTCGCGAGCGTGCACGCTGCAAGGCGCCGGCCACGTCGGCGAAGGGCGCGCCATGGCCAGGGATTACCACCTGCGGAGCGAGCGACTCGATGAGGTCGAGCGTCGCGGCCACATCGTCGAAGGCGTTCACGCCGTCGAGCTCGGGGAAGACGACGCCGAAACCGTTCTCCCACAACGCGTCGGCGGAGACCAGCACGCCGTCGCGGGCGTCGAGGAAAATCAGCGAGTGCGGGTCGTGGCCCGGTGCGGCGTGGGCCTGCCAGCTGCGCGAGCCGACCGTGAACGACTCGCCGGGCCGCAGCAGAGCGTCGAAGCCGAAGCGATCGATGCGTTGCTGGGTGAGGCGGTAGGTCAGGCGATCTTCGTCCCACGCCGCGATTGCGGCGGCATCGCCTGGCGGGATCACCACCTGCGCGCCGAAGGTCCGCACCAGCATCGCATTGCCGCCGCAGTGGTCGGAGTGCAGATGGGTGTTGACGATGCGCGCCAACGTCTGGCCGGGTCGCAAGGCGCGGCGCACCAGGGCCAGCGTCTGCTCGGCATGCGAGACATGGCCGCTGTCGATCAGCGTCGCGTTTTCGCCGTCGCCGCCATGCAGCAGGATGTTGTTGGACGACAGCCAGCCGCGTTCGAAGATGGCGATGTCCTGCGCGGCGGCGTGATGCATCGCGCGATTGTGCCGGTGGTATGGGCGCCGCCGCGCCGCTTCACGCGGTGTGCAGGCGTTCCTCCAGCCAGCGCGCACTTTGCAGCAGGCGGGCATCGCCGCCACGCGCGCCGACCAGTTGTAAGCCCAGCGGCAGGCTGTCGGCGCCGCGCAGCAGCGGCAGGCTGATGGCCGGCAGGCCGCACAGCGTCCACAGCGTGCCGAAGGCCGGGTCGCCGGTCGAATCGATCGGCGGCGCGGTGCCGCAGGTGGCCGGCGTCAGGATGGCGTCGAAGCGGGCCAGAACGTCGCTGACCCGCGCGATCAGGCGCGGCACCTGCGTCAGGGCCTGCAGGTAGTCGAAGGCGCGGATCTCGCGGCCGCGCGCGAGCTGCTCCTGCAGCGAGGGCGACAGCCGCTCACGGCCGTGCTCCCATTCGGCAACCAGGTTGGCGGCCATCTCGGCCTCCATGATCGTGCGGTGGCAGTCCCACGCCGCGGTCGTGACGCCGTGCACGATGACTTCTTCGCAGGCGCCACCGAGCTGCGCGCAGAGTTGGCTGAAGGCCTCTCGGCTGGGCGCGTCGGTGCGCGCCCACACGGGCGTCTTGACCCAGGCCAGGCGTGGCGCTGCGGGCGCTTCGGTGCGCAGCGTCTGCACGAATGGGAGGCGGGCACGCGTTTGCGCATCGGGGTCGGTCGCGTCGAAGCCGATCAGGGTCTCAGCGAGCAGCGCGATGTCATCGAGGCCACGCGCGAACAGGCCCACCGTATCGAGCGATCGCGACAGCGCGAGGATGCCGCTGCGCGGGATCAGGCCGTGACTGGGCTTGAAGCCATAGACGCCACAGAAGGCGGCGGGGCGCACGATCGAGGCGTTGGTCTGCGTGCCCAGGGCCAGCGGCACCATGCCGGCGGCGACGGCCGCGGCCGAGCCCGATGACGAGCCGCCCGGCGTTCGCGTCGGATCGTGCGGGTTGCGCGTCTTGCCGGGGGCATAGGTGGCGCACTCTGTGGTCACCGTCTTGCCGAGAATCACAGCGCCCGCCGCGCGCAGCCGCGCCACCACGGCGGCGTCGTGCTGCGGCCGGCGCCCGGCGTGCAGCACGGTGCCGTTTTCGGTCGGCATGTCGGCGGTGTCGATGATGTCCTTGACGCCCACCGGCACGCCGTGCAGCGGGCCGAGCGCATTGCCACGGGCGCGTGTGGCGTCACGGGCACGGGCCTGTTCGAGCGCGTGCTGCGGATCGAGGAAGTGCCAGGCCTGAACCGATGGCTCACGTTCGCCGATGCGCGCCAGGCAGTCCTCGACCCATTGCAGCGAGCTGAGCGAGCCGGCGGCGATGGCCTGCGCGCCCTGCGTCGCCGTCAACGCCGCGCCGGGCCTCACTTGTAGAGCATTTGCGGCAGCCACATCCCGATCTGCGGAAAGGTGTAGAGCAGCGCCAGCGCCAGCACCTGGATGCCCATGAAGGGCAACATGCCGGCGAAGATCTGGTTCAGTGTCACGTGCGGCGGACTCACACCCTTCAGGTAGAACGCCGCCATCGCCACCGGCGGGCTCAAGAACGCGGTCTGCAGGTTGAGCGCCACCAGCAGGCCGAAGAACAGCGGGTCGACACCGAACTTGGGCAGCAACGGAATGAAGATCGGCATGAAGATGACGATGATCTCGGTCCATTCCAGCGGCCAGCCGAGGATGAAGATGATGAATTGCGAGAGCAGCAGGAACTGCAGCGTCGACAGGCCCAGCGACAGGACCCAGCGTTCGATGAGATCCTGCCCGCCCAGGAGCGCGAACGAGGCCGAGAAGATCGACGAGCCGACGAAGAGCCAGCAGACCATGGCGGTCGTTTTGGCAGTGAGGAAACTCGACTCCTTGACGATGCCGCCGAGTTCGCGCGCGGTGGCCGTCAAGGGGTTCGGGCTGGCGCTGCGGCGGGCGGCGACGTAGCGATAAGCCGCGGCCAACACGACGCCGCCCAGGGCACCGACCGCGGCCGCCTCGGTCGGCGTGGCCAGGCCGAAGACGATCGAGCCGAGCACGGCGATGATCATGACGGCGAGCGGGAAGAACGACGACAGCAGCATCTTGAAGATCTCGAGCCGCTGCCAGTTCATCAACCAGGTGGTCAGGACGAGGGCCGCCACGCCGATGCCGAACACGATCCAGAACCAGGTTGGTGCGGGCACGCGGTCGGCGGCCGGCGCGCCCGTGACCGGCGCGTCTGCGCTCGCCACCGCGGCGGGCACGGGCGCGGGCGCGGGCGCATCAGCGACGCTGTTCTCGGCCGGCGGCTCGGCCAGTCCACCGGCCTCTTTGGGTGGCTCCTGCAGGCCGCCGGACTCGGCCGACGTGTCTTCTTCGGAGGCTTGCATGCCGCCCGCCTGCACCAGGCCGGTGGTATCGATCGCTGCCACCGGGGCGGTGGCGCCGAGGTACATCATCGCGAGCAGGGCGGCGATCGACAGCGCCGGCAGCAGCGAAACGAACAACTGGCTCGACACCTTGGCCTTGGGCAGGCCGGCCTGGCGCAGCCCCGCCCACAGCCCGGCCACGGCGTTGCTGCTGCGCGGGGTCAGGGCCGACGAGAGCGGCGGCAGCGGCACCACGCGCTCGCTCGCGGGCAGCGGCGGCGCGAGGTGCGGCTTCCATTTGGCGACGATGATGACGTAGCCGATGTAGAGCGCGGCGAGCATGATGCCGGGGAGGAATGCCCCGGCGTAGAGCTTGACCACCGACACGCCGGCGGTGGCGCCATACACGATCAACAGCACCGAGGGCGGGATCAGGATGCCCAGGCAGCCGCCGGCGGTGATCGCGCCGGCGGCGAGCTGCACGCCGTAGCCCGCGCGCAGCATCGCCGGCAGGGCAAGCAGGCCCATCAGCGTGACAACCGCGCCGACGATGCCAGTGGCGGTGGCGAAGATGGCGCAGGTGACGATGGTCGCCACCGCCAGCGCGCCGGGCACGCGGGCCAGCGAGAGGTGCAGGCTTTTGAACAGCTTCTCGATCAGGTTGGCGCGCTCGACCAGGTAGCCCATGAAGACGAACAGCGGAATCGCGATCAGCACGTCGTTGGACATCACGGCATAGGTGCGCTGGACCATCAGGTCCAGGATCTGGCGCACCGCGAGCTCGGGGTTGACGCTGCGGTAGGCCAGCCAGCCGAAGAACATGCCCATGCCCATCAGGGTGAAGGCGGTGGGAAAGCCGAGCATGATCGCCACCACCACCAGCGCCAGCATCAGCAGGCCGAGATTGCCTTGGTCGGCGCGGCTGAGGTGGCCGTCGACGAAATGGGACCAGGGCATCAGGAACAGCACCGTCGCGACGATGATCGCCATCAGCGTAAAGCCGAACCACAACTCCTTGCGCACCTTCACTTCGTGCTCCCTTGCGGCGAGACGAAACGGTCTAGCCGGGCGATGTCTTCGTCTTTCACGTGCACCATTTCCTTCAACTTGTCGACGTCAACCTCTTCGACGTCCTGCTCGCGCGAGGGCCAGGCCCCCTGCTTGATGCAGACCAGGCATCGCACGATCTCGACCAGCCCCTGCAGCAGCAGGATCGTTCCGGCGATCGGGATCACGGTCTTGAACGGATAGACCGGCGGCCCGTCCGATGTGATGTTCGAATGCTCGAGGATGGCCCAGCTCTCGGCGGCGTAGGTGTAGCCGGCCCAGGCCAGGGCGACGACGCCGGGGATGAAGAACAGCACGTAGAGCAGCAGGTCCCACAGGGCCTGGGTGCGGGGCCGGAAGAAGCTGTAGAGCACGTCGCCACGCACATGGCCGTTCTTGGCCAGGGTGTAGGCGCCGGCCATCATGAACAGGGTGCCGTACATCATGATCATGGCGTCGAAGGCCCAGGCGTGCGGGTGGTCGAGCACGTAGCGCGAGAACACCTCCCACGAGATGAGCAGCGTCAGACTGACGATCAGCCACGAGAAGGCGTGGCCGATCCAGGTGCTCAGCTTGTCGACGAACAGCAGCAGTTTTTGCATCATGCCCCGCTAAAACAAAACAGCCATCCGGTGGGGCCGGATGGCTGTGGCAGGCGATCGTCGTCAGGCCTTCTTGGCTGGTGCGGCGGGCTTCTGCGCGAAGTAATGGTTGTAGGCCATGCGCCGGCCGACCACGGTGTCGAGCTCCCAGGCCACTGCGCGCGCGGCAAAGGCCTTCTGCGAATCGACGATTTCCTTGAACAGCGGATCGGCCGCCGACTTCTTCTCCACCGCCAGGTCATAGGCCTTGAGCTGGTCTTGCAGTACGGCGTCGGGGGTCTTGTAGAACTTGACGCCCGACTTCTGCAACTCGATGTAGTCCTTGGAGTAGCGATCGACGGCCTTCCACGACATCTCGGCCGAGGCGGCCTCGACGGCATTGGAGATAATGGCGCGCATCTTCTCGGGCAGGGCATCGTACTTGGTCTTGTTGAACGTGATCTCGAACTGCTCGGCGTTCTGGTGGTAGCTCTGCAGCATGCAGACCTTGGCCACGTCGGCAAAGCCGAGCAGGCGGTCGGAGCTGGCGTTGTTGAACTCGGCCGCGTCGAGCAGGCCGCGGTCCAGCGCCGGCACGATCTCGCCGCCGGGCAGGGCGTTGACTGCCGCGCCCATGGCGGTGAAGACATCGATCGAGATGCCCACCGTGCGGTATTTCAGGCCCTTGAAGTCGGCCGACTTCGTGACCGGCTTCTTGAACCAGCCCAGCGGCTGGGTTGGCATCGGACCGTAGGGGAACGAGACCACGTTGGCGCCGATCGAGGCGTAGAGCTTGGCCAGCAACTCCCTGCCGCCGCCGAACCGGTGCCACGACAGCAGCATGTTGGCGTCCATGCCGAAGGCCGGGCCCGAACCCCACAGCGCCAGCGCGTTCTGCTTGCCATAGTGATAGACCAGCACGCCGTGGCCGCCGTCGAGCGTGCCCTTGGACACCGCGTCGAGCAGGCCGAAGGCCGGCACCACGGAGCCGGCGGGCAGGACTTCGATCTTCAGTTCGCCGCCGGTCATGTCGTTGGCCTTCTTGGCGAAGTCCAGCGCGAACTCGTGGAAGATGTCTTTCGACGGCCAGGTGCTCTGGAAGCGCAGGCTGGTGACGGCCTGGGCGCGGCTGAGGCTCGGCGCGGCCAGCGCGGCGCCGGCGATGGCCGTGCTCGAGGCGGCCTTCAGGAAGCGGCGGCGTTGGGCGGGGGTCTTGCTGGAAATTGAGTCGGTCACGGGCTTGTCTCCTGATGCGGGTTGGCGTTGGGGCATTGCGGCGCGCGCAACTCGCTTGCAACGCCGCCGACCAATCTAAGACTATCGTCTTCCCCCGACCTTAGCAGCCAGGGGGATACCCGGCCGTCAAGCGCGCGCGGGCTCACAACAGCTTTGACCGCAGGGCATCCAATCGATGTGCGTGCTGCGCCGGTCAGGCTCTGCAGCGTGACGCCGCGCTGCGCATCGGTCTGCAACGCGTCAGGCCACCGCGTCAAGGGGCTGAGGTGCCGGCGCCACCGAGCCGACCACGCCTCGGTCGATGGGCGGCGCGATCCTCGCCGGAGCGTCATGCTGTCGCGCGGCGGCGAGACTGGGCCAGCGGCTGGACGGGTGGGCGCCACGCGGCGAGTCTATGCCCGCCTGCGCAGCGCAGCGCCGCAGTGCGGCGTGCCGCTACGAGGCGTGCATCACGATGGCCACCGGCTCATCGGCCACCGCGCTCAGCGCGGGCTCGGTCGCGGCCACGCCGAGCAGACCGGCCAGGCCGAAGAACATGAGCAGCACCGGCAGCATGAACCACCGCGGAGCGACCGGCTGGCTGGCCCGCAGGCGGGTGTGGTGGTTGAGGTGCATCGCCTGCTCCCGGGTTGTTGGGGGCCGTCATGGCCTGGCCGCTGCGGCGCTCTGTGTGGCAGCCGACGCGCGCCGAAGCATGTGACGCGCCATCGGGCTGCCTTGCGCAGCGGCGGCATCGAACCAGCGCAACGCCTCGGTGCGTTGCCACGGGCCGGGGCTGTACAGCCTGCCGCCGTACCAGTGCATCAGCGCCAGGCGTTCCATCGCCGCGACCTGGCCCTGTGCAGCCAGGCGTTCGAGCATCTGGGCAGCCTGTTGCGGGTGGCCTTGCTCATGGTGTTCGAACGCGGCTTCGAGCGAGTCGTGGACGGTGGACACGGTCTGCGCCGCGGGGGCGGCCGGCAGCCAGAGCGCTACCAGCAGCGGCACTGGCGCCAGCAGTGCCAGTGCAATGCGCGTGAGTGGTTCAGAAGGTCGGCGCATGGGTCTCTTCGGTGGGCGTGACTAGATCGCGCAGCACAGACTCGGCACTGGGTACCGTGGTGTCGCCGGGCGGAGCCAAAGCCGCAGGGGCCACGAGCGGCTCCCCTGCGGGCTGGGTGCTGCCGGTGGCCGCGGCGCTCAACATCACCAGCACCGCGACTCCGGCCGCGACAAAGGTCAGCGGCAACAACAGCCACCACGACGCGCTGCGCTCGGTGTGGGGTGCGTCGTGCACAGGGAAAGTGGTCATCGACATGAGCGGCTCCTTGTTTGGGGGTTCGTCCGCCGGTCAGCGGGCGTGCAAGCACTCTAGGCAATGCGAGTGCGCAGTGACATACCGCGGCAGCGGCGCGGCATCCCGTGTTCGCGGCGCCCGCCGCGAAGGTTCAACCCGCGGTGGCCGGCAGTTCGAGCGTCAACGCCACGCGGGTGCGGCCCGGTGTCGATTGCAGATCGATTTGCGCGCCCAGCCGCTGTGCGCGTGAGCGCATGTTGGCCAGGCCGCGGCCACCGGCCGTGGACGCTGGGTCAGGAGTTAGGCCGCGGCCGTCGTCTTCGACGCTGAGCGTCAGCGAGTTCGCGCTCTGGCGCAGTGCCACGCGGACCTCGTGCGCCTGCGCATGCTTGAGTACATTGGTCAGCGCTTCCTGTAGGACGCGCAGCAATTGCAGCGCCACATGCGGTGGCACGGCGGGCGCGTCGTCGGGCACCTCGATCGCCCACTGCGAGCGCACGCCGGCCTCGCGCAGCAGCGCCTCCCAGCGGAACATGAAGTTGCCCAGCGTGGTACGGATGTTCTGTTCTTCGGGGGCCAGTGCCTCGATCGCCAGCCGCATGTCGGCGATGCAGCGGCGCAGTTCGAGGGCCACGCCGGGGCTGTCGAGCGCGCCGCGCTCGACGCGCGACAGCGACGCAAAAAGCTGCGAGCCCAGGCCGTCATGCAGGTCGCGCATGATGCGCTGGCGCTCGTCACCTGCGGCCTGCTCGCGCTCGAGCCGTGCGACATGGGTGTAGTTGTCTGCCAGCTCGGCTTCACGGGCGGTCACGCGCTGCTCGAGCACCTCGTTCATCGAGGCCAGTGCGTCGCTTGCGCGCACGAAGCGGTCGAGCAGCAACCAGCTCACCAGCACGATGAATGGCAGGCCGGCGTAGGGCGTCAACTCCACCGGCAGGTTGTCGTTGCCGAAGCTGAACACCAGCCAGTCGCGCAAGCCGAAGCCAGCGCTGGTCAGACCCGCCAAAGTGAGCAGCGCGCTCTCGATGCTGCGCTGGCGCCAGGCGTGGTGCGCGATCGCAATCAGCGCGCTGAAGGCGATCACGACCAACGCCAGACGCAGCACTTGCCCGGCCAGCGTGGCATGGCCCAGCGCGGCCGCACCATACAGCAGCGGTGGCGAGACGGCGCACAGGCCGAGCAGGGCGCGCTCGATCCAGGGCCGTGAGCGATCGGCAAAGCGCAATACAAAGATCACCAGCATGGCCACCAGCGCGGCATACAGCGTGGTCCACCACACGAACAGGTGCACGCCGGTGAGCAGCGACCGCGTCAGAGTACTCCAGAGAGTGTGCAGCGCCCACAGCACGGCGCCGACGCCGAAGTAGGCATACAGCCCCTCGGACCTGCGGCGCAGGTACAGGAGCAGCACGGCCAGCCCCAGGCAGCCGATCACGCTGGCCACCACCACGGGGCCGGTGACCATCAGGACGACTTTGCTGTCGTGCATGCGCTGCATGGCCTGGCGCTCGCCGAGACGGACCTGCGACAGGCTGACCCGTTGACGGCCGGTGAGCATCACGTCGATCGTGTTCAGGCCCGGTTGCAGGGCATCCGCCGGCACGTCGATCAACAACAACGCCTGTGCCCCGTTCGGCCGCGGCGCCGCCGCCTCACCCAGGTGATCGAGCAGCAGATGGCCGTTGAACGCGATGCGCGCGTGCGCCAAAAGGCCCGAAAAGTACAGCGCCTGCGGCCGCGGTGCAGCGCCCAGCTCGGCCCGTAGCCGGTAATGCAAGCGCACCACCGTGTCGGGCTCGACAAGCGGCGGATCGGCTTGCCAGGTGTCGGGCAGTGCCACCGTCTCGACCGCGCCGCGCGGATCGGTACGCTGTGCTTGCGTGATCTCGATCGGCGCTGAGGTTTGCGCGACGGCGCTGGCCGCGCACAGAAGAAAGCCCCATGACGCCAGGCCGAGCCAGCGCACCAGCGCAGCGCGCCAGCGCAGGCCGTCAGAGCAAGCCGAGCTGGCCGGCCTCATACACCGCCTCGCCGCGCGAGTGCACCGCCAGCTTGCGGTAAATCTTCTTCACGTGGGTGACCACGGTGTGCGACGAGATGCCGAGCAACTCGCCCACCGTGTCGAAAGAAAAACCCTTGGCCACCAGGCGCAGGATTTCGGTTTCGCGCTCCGACAGCGGCGACCGCTCGGGCACCGGCTGCGGGGCGTGCCCGGTGGCCGCGCCGATGCGAAAGCGCGCCAGCACGCGGCGCGCGATGCTGGGGCTGATCGGCGCACCGCCGGCACGCAGTTCGTGGATCGCCGCGCCGATGTGCAGCGCGGGCGCGTCTTTGAGCAGGTACCCGGTGGCGCCGGCCTCCAGGCTGGCCATCACGTGCTCGTCGTCGCCAAACATCGTGACCACCAGCACGTCGCAGCCGGGGTGGTGCTGCTGCACATGGCGGATCAGCACGGTGCCGTCGAAGTCGGGCAGGCCCAGATCGACCAGCATCACATCCGGCGGTTGGGCATCGAGCAAGGCCATGCCGGCCGCGCCAGTGGTCACCGCGCCGAGCAGGCGCAGGCCGGCATCGGCCAGCACGGCATCGGCAAACCGGCGCAGGAATTCCGGTTCGTCTTCGACGATCAGCACGCTGATGGACACGGCCGGGGGCTCACGGAGCAGGCCCGATTGTGGTGCCGCGCGGCGCGCTCGGGCTACCGTGTTTGCGGGAGGGGTCCGCTGGCCGCGTCAGCCGAGGGGCCGCCTAGCGCCGCGCATTCGCCGGTGCGCGCCACTGCGCCATCAGACCGTCCCATTTGGCGCGCGCGGCCACCAGGTGGCGCTCCTTCACGTGGCCATAGCCGCGGATCTCTTCCGGAATGCGCGCGATCGTTGCGGCCTGCGCCAGGTTGTCGGCGGCGAGCGTTTTCAGCAGCTCGTCGATGCACGCGCGGTACTGGGCGATCAGTGCGCGCTCGGTCTTTCGCTCCTGGCTGCGGCCGAATGGGTCGAAGGCGGTGCCGCGCAGGCCCTTCAGCTTCGCCAGCACCGTGAAGGCGCTGCGCATCCACGGGCCGAACGGCTGCTTGATCAGTTCGCCTTGGTCGTTCTTCTTCGCGATGGCGGGGGGTGCCAGGTGGTGCACGAGTTTGTAGTCGCCTTCGAACATCGAGGCGATCTTGTCGGTGAAGGACGTGTCGGTGTGCAGTCGCGCGACTTCGTATTCGTCCTTGTAGGCCATCAGCTTGAACAGGTAGCGCGCGACGGCTTCGGCGAGCTTCGTGCTCTTCAGCGGCGCTTCGGCGGCGCGCACCTTGTCGACGAAGGCCTTGTACTGCGCAGCGTAGGCGGCGTCCTGGTAGCCGGTGAGGAAGTCGACGCGCTTGGCCAGCATCTCGTCGAGCGAGGGTTTCCTGACGAACTCGATGACTTGCGCCGCCTTGAACAGCGCCTGCACCGAGGCCAGGTCGTGCGCCGCATGGCGGCCCCAGTCGAACGCGGCCTTGTTGTTGTCGACCTGCACACCGTTGAGCTCGATCGCGCGCATCAGCGCGGCGTGCGAGAGCGGCACGCGGCCCTGCTGCCAGGCGTAGCCGAGCATCAGTGGGTTGGTGTAGATCGAATCGCCGACCAGGTGCACGGCGATCTGCTCGGCGTCGAACGCGCCGACGAGATCTGCGCCGACGCTGGACTTGATCACCGCCTCGCAGTTGCCGCCGGGGAACTGCCAGTCGGCGTTCTTCACGAAGGCGGCGGTGGGCGTGCCGTGGGTGTTCAGCGCGACGTAGGTCCGGCCCTGCTGCATCACGGCCAGCGTGTACTTGCTCGCGCCCACGATCGCATCGCAGGCGATCACGAGATCGGCCTTGGCGGTGTCGACCTTGGTCGTGAAGATCGCGTCGGGCCGGTTGGCGATCTGGATGTGGCTCCAGGTCGCCCCGCCTTTTTGCGCCAGGCCGCCGGCATCCTGCGTGACGACGCCGCGGCCCTCGAGGTGGGCCGCCATGCCGAGCAACTGGCCGATCGTGATGACCCCGGTGCCGCCCACGCCGCCGACGACGATGCCCCAGGCGGTCTCTGCCACCGGCTGGCTCGGCTCGGGCAGCGGCGGCATCGCGGCGAGATCACCCTTCTGCTGCTTCTTCGGCTTCTTCAGTGCACCCCCTTCCACCGTGACAAAGCTCGGGCAGAAGCCCTTCAGGCAGGAGTAGTCCTTGTTGCAGGTGTTCTGGTTGATTCGTCGCTTGCGGCCGAACTCGGTCTCGACCGGCTCGACCGACAGGCAATTGCTCTGCACCGAGCAGTCGCCGCA
>Ga0163144_10015884_pt1 | contig 15467 bp, 12 predicted proteins | sample OliLak19BULKMAT1_FD_123175 | JGI IMG/M metagenome (GOLD analysis project Ga0163144, IMG submission 123175) | Freshwater microbial mat bacterial communities from Lake Vanda, McMurdo Dry Valleys, Antarctica - Oligotrophic Lake LV.19.BULKMAT1 | ecosystem: Environmental > Aquatic > Freshwater >...
AGCCGTCGGCAACAGCAGCGAACTGCTCCTGATACAGCTCCTGATACAGCTCCCCGAGCCGCAGGGCATAAGTCGGCGTGCAGCAGAGCACCTCCGCCCGATGATCGACCATCGCCTGGAGCCGCGCCCGACTGCTCAAACCGCCGCCTGGGATGGCGAGATTGCCGCGGCGGGTGGCGGATTCGAAAGCGGTCCAGAACCCGAGAAAGGGGCCGAAGGAAAACGCGAAATAGACAACTTCATGCGATCCGATGCCCGCAGCATCATAGACCTGATCCCAGCAATCGAGCATCGCCGACCAACTCTCCGCCGTGTCGAGCGTCGGGAGGGGTCCCCGGGTCGTGCCGCTGCTTTGGCAAAATCGGGAATAACTGGCCAGCGGAAAAGTCAGATTCGACCCGTAGGGCGGGAACTCCTCGCGATCCCACACCAGATCCATCTTGGTGGTGAAAGGCATCTTCTCGCGAAACTCCGCAAGGGACCCGAGCGACTCGTCCAGCCCGACCCGCTCCAACCGCGAACGATAAAAGGCATTCCCCTCCCGCAAGGCCCCCACCAGGGCCCGCAATCGGGTGAGTTGGGCCTGTTCCAGTCGGGGGCGTTCGGACATCGTGGACGCTACTCTAGGCGCGAATGCCCGGTTCCCGCAAGCGGCGGGATGGAGGGGCGAGCCGACTTTGGGTCCCCGTCCCCAAGTGGTGGCGACATAGCCTGATCCAGACCCGGCTTTTATCAGTGAATCGACATCAAGCGCTCGCGAGGAATGTTTCGCCTACCACAACATCTACTTCAGTGGACAACCATTGTTCAAACCCCGTTGATCGATGTTGATCATGGCTTCGATATGAGTTGGGTCAATCCCTCGACGACTTGGCCAAGCTCGGTGAGATCGCATGAAGTGAGACGCATCTTCATCCAAGCGGTCGGTCTGTTCAACGATGGCGATCTGGAAAACCTCACTTCGACTGCGAAACACCTTCTGGCGGACGAGCGAATCAACCCGCTCCAACGGACCAGGATCGATTGAGATCGCAATCTTGGCAGCGGCCATACCAAGAGAGTAGGAATGCGAGGGCGACTGTCGAGGGGCAAAGCTGCGCCCCCTCTCAGCGGAGGTGGCGGTGCGAGAATACGCTCCCGAAGTGCAATAGGACGCCTCAGGCCTTGGTCCCCGCCTCAGCGATTTTCGCCACCTTCTGCACGGGAGCTGGATCCGGCTTGAACTTCACGACCAGATAGCCGCCGAGGGCTGCCATGATAATACCCAACACGAACTGCCACCGCATCCCGGCGAGTCCACCTGCGGGCGGATGCATCACCATCGAAACGACGGCGTTCACGATCGGGGCACCCGCGAAGATGATCGACATCACCACGGCCGGAGCGCTTTTGTTGCCTTGGGCAAAAAGGGCTCCCAGTGAGAGCAACACGAAAAAAGCTCCGATGGCTCCGAGGATTCCTGCGATCAGAGAAAGCCAGAGCCCTTTGCCGGGAAAGTTCCAGTCCGAGCCACGAACAATCAGAATCATCAGCGGAGCGAGCACCGCCGTCAGGAAATAGGCCACTCCCACGAAGAGGAAGGCCTTGTAGCGACCGTTGCCGGGATCAGCCATGCCGACCTGCCCCATGTGGAGGAAGATGCCGTAAAGTCCCCAGGTCACCACGGTGCCGAGGGCGAATAAAAGCCAGGAGTAGGATTGCATGAACGTGTCGATGGGGTGCTCGTGGTGGGAGGGTTTTACTTACGGAGAAGCTCGTGCCTCAAGGGGAATCATGCCTTCGGGAGCTACACTGATTTTTTCGTGCCATTCCGACGGGATCGCAACCGCTTTCATGCGCCGGGAAGCTTGGTCGAACGTTACGCACACCACGGTGAATCGGCCGCTGGCGGCGAGGACTCTCTCTGCGACATCGTCGGGGTTTTTCCAAAATTGGAAATAATAGCCGATGGTCTTGTTGCGAATTTCCTCGATGAGCAGTTCGATCTCGACCTCCTCCTCGAAGCGGAGCGGCAGCCGAAAGTCCGCCGAGGCATGGACCCGGGGCCATCCAACGTGGGCTGCATCATCCTCGTCCGACCCGCGTTGGAATGGATGCACCGAAAAGCCGAGGGAGCGGTAAAAGGCGTGCTCGGTCACTTCCATGAAACGAAAGAAATTCGAGAAGTGCATGATGCCCGCGACATCGGTATCGGCGAACTCAACCCGCCGACGGTAGAAAAATTGATGCGCCATTCGTCCCGCAACTTGGGGCGGTTCGGAGAACATTGCAACCGTGGCCTGCCGGACCTTAGCGCCGCAATTTTCTGCGTAAATGAAAGGGATTTTTTAGCGGCAAGAAGGCACGAAATACCCAAAATTTCGGAATAGAAATCGCGCTTCGGGTTCCGTTTTGATGGAACATTCCGCACGCAGTTGAGCCTTTTGAGGTGCCGCCACTGCGAGTCTTTTTTTGACTTTAGTGGCCACGATTTCCCCCCTCGTCCCTAACACATCGATGCGCGTTGCCTGAGTAGCCGAAGATGCCAAATCTTCGGGTGGACGCAGGTCGCGCGGGCTGAATTTTTGCAAATCCAGCTACATTCACGAAGCAACATCGACCCCTTTGTGCCTCTTGTGGCCACGATTTTCCCCCTCGTCCCTCACACGTCGATGCGCGTTGCAGGAGTAGCCGAAGATGCCAAATCTTCGGGTGGACGCAGGTCGCGCGGGCTGAATTTTTGCAAATCCAGCTACATTCACGAAGCAACATCGACTCCTTTGTGGCCACGATTTCCGCTTCGGTAGGCGGACGGGGCCGCTCAAGTGGACTCCAACTCGGCCATGCGGTCCTCCATCTCCGCCGCCTGGAGGGTCTCGATGGTCTCCGCGAGGGAGCCGGCGATCACCTGATCGAGATTGTAGAGCGTCAGATTGACCCGATGATCGGTGAAACGATTCTGCGGAAAGTTGTAGGTGCGGATTTTCTCCTCCCGGCCCCCGGAGCCGATCAAATTGCGGCGATGGGCCGAATACTTCTCCGCCTCCTCGCGAATTTTGGCCTCCAGCAGCTTGGCGCGGAGGATGGACAGGGCTTTCTCCTTGTTTTTGCCCTGGCTGCGTCCGTCCTGGCATTTCACCTGGATGCCGGTGGGAAGGTGGGTCACCTGCACAGCGGAGTCGGTCGTATTGACGTGCTGGCCTCCGGGCCCTCCTGAACGGGTCGCCTGGATGTGAAGGTCTTCGGGGCGAAGCTCGACATCGACTTCCTCGGCTTCGGGAAGCACCGCGACCGTCGCGGTCGACGTGTGGATGCGGCCCTGAGTCTCGGTCGTCGGAACCCGCTGGACCCGATGCACCCCGCTCTCGTATTTCAAAAATCGGAAGACCTCTTCTCCGGTCACTTTAAACACCACCTCTTTGAAGCCACCCACGTCCGACGGACTGGCCTCGACCGGCTCCACTTTCCATCCCCGCGATTCGGCGTAGCGCTGATACATGCGATACAAATCCCCGGCGAACAGCGAGGCTTCATCGCCACCCGTCCCGGCCCGCACTTCGACGATGGCGTCGCGGTCCTCGGTCGGATCATGGGGCAGGAGGGCGTATTGGACCGATTGCTCAAGCGCCTCGATCTGGGCGGCGAGTCGAGGGATTTCCTCGGCAGCCATTTCGGCGAGTTCGGCGTCATCCGCTTTGGCTAGGGCGGCATTCTCTTCCAAATCCCGTCGGGCCTTGGCCAACGTTTCCCAATTTTCCAGCAGCCCCTTCGTGCGGTTGTATTCCCGGGTCATATCGCCCGCCCGCTTCGCATCGGAAAAAAATCCGTCCGTCGCCATCGCCGACTCCAGTTCGGGGATGCGACTCCGTTTTTTCTCAATGAGTGGTCCGTAGTCCAAAATGTGTTGGGAACGATGTGACGAGCCAGACAAGAAAAAACGGTGAAAGCGTCCAAGCGAACGCGATCACCGTCAGAAAATTCAGGAGTGACCAGGCTAGGAGTCTGTCGGACTTTGAACGTTAGAGCGAGAAGCGAAGGGTTCGAGTCAGAATGTTCGCGGGTTTGAGGAGTTTGTGTGAACACAAATGACGAAAACAAGGGGGGAGTTCGGGCCGAAATCCCTTGTTTCGCAGCCGGGCAGGCTAAGTCCGACAGGCTGCTAGGCCTTAAGATCGGAAAGCTTGGGACGAGTGCGTCGTGCCGTGGCTTCCGAGCCGAAACGCTTCTGGAACTTGTCCACGCGTCCGGCGGTGTCCACGAAGCGCTGTTCACCGGTGAAGAAAGGGTGGCACTTCGAGCAGATACCTACCCGAAGATCCGATACCGTCGAGAACGTCTGCATGACGTTGCCGCAAGTGCACTGGATGGTGGCTTGCTTGTAATCGGGATGGATGTCGGCTTTCATGATACGGCTCCGCTTCGGGAAGGGGCGGACATTACGCGGGAAGTTCGGCCTGAGCAAGCGGAAAATCCATCACTTCATTTCGAATCCGAGGGACCTCACCGCCCGGAACGGCTCGCTTGTCTCTTCCAGAAGGGTTCTTCGATAGTGCCGACCGACATCGCAGAAGTTCAGGGGCCGCCGTTGCCGGAAGAGTTTCCCGGCAAAAGCGGGCAGGCGGGAGACCGCGGACTTTTAGCAGTCAAATATGAGGCAATCCCGCGCTCTTCGGTTCAGGCCTTTCAAGATTTGCGATCAACCGAGTTCCGACGACGAACCGGGCCGCAACCAACCGATGCTTCCTCAAGTCAACCGCTGATCAGGCTCCGTCTTCTGACCATCAAAGTCGCACGGAAGACGTTTGCCCACCAGCCGGTCGAAAATCGGCGAAGCCATCAGTGTGGTAACCACCGCCATAATCACCAGAGTGGCGAAGAGCCCTTCGGAGATCACACCGCGCTGCAGGCCGATGTTAATAATGATAAGTTCCATCAGTCCGCGGGCATTCATCAGGACGCCGATGCCCATGGCTTCCCTGCCTGAGATGCCGGTGGCGCGTGCCGCCAAGGAACAGGCAGCCCATTTCCCGAGAATCGCAGCTGCCAAAATCGCACCGCACATTCCCCAGAGGAACCAGGAATTGAGTAGGCCGATCTTCGTGTTCAGGCCGGAGTAGGTGAAAAACAGTGGCAACAACAGCGCCACGGCGAGTGGTTGAATGCGGGCGATCAAATCTCGCGTCACAATGCCTCGAGGCATCGCAGCACCCATCACGAAGGCCCCAAAAACGGCGTGCAAATGGATGTAATCCGTCCACCAAGCCCCGAGGGCCATCAGAGCCAAGCCAACCACCAGTCCACTCTCGGTCAGCGATCCGCCATTCATGAACCATTTGCTACAGCGTGCCAAAAGGGGCCGGATGAGTCCCAATGTCACTGCCACATATCCGATCGCACCGAAGATACTCGTGACTGCTGCGCCCATGTTGTCGTCGAAACTCGCCAAGACCACTGCGAGGAGAATCCATGCCATCGCATCGTCGATCGCTCCCGCTCCAATCGCTACGGTCCCCATCGTAGTACCCGCCAATCCCTTGAAATGGATGATCCGCGCCAGCATCGGGAAGGCGGTGATGCACATCGATGCCCCCAGGAACAACATCGCTTCCATCAGCGAAGTCTTTTCGGGGAAAAGCTCGGTGTGTTCGTATAAGATCGAGGCGAGGCCGGCACCAAGCGCGAATGGAAACGCCATACCCGCGAGTGACACTGCAATCGAACTTTTCAACCGTCGGCCAAGGATATCCGTCCGGAACTCCATCCCGACGATGAACATGTAAAGTGCCAGGCCGAGTTGAGAGGCGGGAAACAGATAACTCGACGTATCTCGCGCGCTTTGGGAGGAATCCCAGGGAAACAGCCAGGCCTGCCACTCCGGTGCCACGAGCCCGAAGAGAGATGGTCCCAACATCACACCGGTGATCATTTCCGCCACGACCTGCGGCTGGCCGAAGCGGGCGGCGACCATGCCCACCAGCCGACAAGCGACCAGGATCACGACGATCTGAAGAAAAAACTGAATGGCAAGTTGGGTATTGTTCATAACAGGAATCCGAGGAAAACCCGAGAAGCGAAAACGAACGAGAAGGGCAAAACGGAACGGTCGCTACTCAACCACATTACACTTGTAACAGAAATAGGATTTTGATATTGCTTCTATGCCCAGCGGGCATCGATGGAACTCCGTCATCTTACGTATGTTCAGGCGGTCGGGGAGGAACTCAGCTTCACGAAAGCGTCCCGCCGTCTGCACATCGCCCAGCCTGCCCTCAGCCGCGCGGTGCAGGAACTGGAACGATTCACGGGTGTTCGTCTGATCGACCGCAACCGCACCAAGCTGCGGCTGACCGCGGCCGGCTCCATCTTGCTGCGGGACGCCGCGATTTTGTTCGAGCGCATCGAGGAGACGCTTCGTCGGGTGCGCCGTAACGCTGCCGGGGCCGACGGCGAGCTGCGGCTCGGGTAGATCGGTCCGCCAACCCGGCACTTTCTTGGGCGATTATTACAGGCTTACCGCCAGAACCACCCCGGAGTGTCTACCGCTCTTGAAGAGCGAACCCCGGAAAGGGTGTGGGAAATGGTTTCCCAAGCCCCGGCTCTCGATCGGGCTCACTCGCCCGGTTTTGGCTCACGAAGCGCTGGGGCTTCACTCGCTGACTTTAAAACACGGGCGGCTCTGCCGTCGGAGCATCCGCTTGCTGGCAAGGCTTCCTTGACCTGGAAATCGCTCGCCGATCAAGAAGTCGTGATCCTCGCACGTCGCGAAGGAAACGGATCGTATGATACCATTCAGGCCGCTTTTTCGGAAGCGGGATTTGTTCCTCGCCTCATCCACAGTCCGAGCACCATCGGAACAATTCTGCAATACGCGGAAGCTGGAGACGGCATCGGTATTGTGCCGGAGAGCGCCACCCTGGAGACTTCGGGCATTCGGCTCATTCCGCTGAAGCCTTCTCATACCATACCGCAGGAGCGCACTCGACGGAACAATCAGAACAAGAGCGAAGAGAAACTCATGGTAGCAGGTGTGAAACTTTGCGATGATTCAGAAGGATCAACCAAGGGGACGGAGTTTGATTGAGTGCGTGAGATGATGCAACCTTTGCAATCGCTTCTGAGGCTGCTCGCCGCAGCGTTTTAATTCCTTCAAGGCAGCGGGTAATTCATGCGTGAGATCGCTCGCGATCAGGCCGTTGTCTCGGCGATCATAAGCGACATCACCCGCTAAGCCGTGCGCGTAAACGCCGAGCAGAGCGGCGCTTTGCGCATCTTTGAGTTGTGCCAATAGCCCGGCGATGATGCCGGTGAGAACATCGCCGCTGCCGCCGGTCGCCATGCCGGGATTGCCCGTGAGATTCACGAAGAGCTTTCCGTTCGGCAGTGCGATGATCGAGCGCGCCCCTTTGAGAACGACAATCGCATGGAATGTTTCCGCACAGGCTTTGGCAGTTTCCATTCGTGCGCTTTGCACATCTTCAATGGAGATCTGCATCAGTTCGCCCATCTCACCGGGATGAGGTGTGAGAATCGTCGGCGCCTGGCGCGCTTTGGTTTCTTTTGCAATCGAACGCAGCGCATAAAGGGCATCGGCATCCACGACTAAGGGAACCGGGCATTCGATGACGACGCGACGGGCAAATTCGAGGGCACCCGCGCTGCGCGACAGGCCGGGTCCCAGTGCCACGGCGTCCATGTTTTTCCACAGCCGCGGCACCTCTTCAAATGAGGCTTCGACGAAGCGCCCTTGTTCGTCATCCAAAAGCGGGCTCGACATCGCTTCGTTTTGAACGCTCGCAAAAATCGGCACGATGCTGCTGGGTAAGCCTGCCGTGACGAGTCCGGCCCCGGCGCGCAAGGCGGCGTGTGCGCTCAGCGCGGGCGCGCCGCTCAGGCCCAAACTGCCGCCCAAAATCAAAACACGGCCTGCATCGCCTTTGTGTGCATCCAGCGGACGCTTGAGTTGTTCGGCCAAAGCGCAGGCGGCGCGGTGTGTGACAGCCTGCACGCCGGTGTCGCTGTCATCCATCAGTCGCTGGGGTGTGCCAATGCCGCCGACCCAGATTTCGCCGCATAAATCGAAGCCTCTTTTCAAAAATAGCCCACGTTTGGGCGCTGCCAGAGTGATCGTAAAATCGGCCTTCAATGCTTCGCTGGCGGCTTCGCCGGTGTCGGGATGCAACCCCGAAGGAATATCCACCGCCACAATGGGCGCCGGTGCGAGCGCGGCCTTGCCGAGAAGGCGTATCAATGCGTCGCCGCGTATTTCGCCCTTAAACCCGGTGCCGAGCAACGCGTCCACGATGACATCGAAGGTGTCCCAGGGCAACTCGCCGCTACCTGTTCCGGCTTGAGTAATCGACGTTCCGGCTGCCTGCAGAATGTTGAAATTGATTTTTGCGTCGTCTTTGAGGTCGCCCGGCTCACCGGTCATGAAAACGGTCAGGTCCGCCGGGCTTTGCAATGCATGTTGCAGGTGGCGTGCGATGGCAAAGCCATCGCCGCCGTTGCTGCCACTACCGCACAATACCAGGATTTTCTTGTCGGCCAAGGGCGCAAACTGAGCTTCGAGAAATTCCACCACGCGCAGCGCGGCATTTTCCATCAACACCACCGAAGGGATACGAAACTGCTCGCTGGCCGCCTTATCAAAGGCACGCATTTGTTCGGCGGTGAAGATGTTCATTTCGGGTTTGGGGTTTATGCCTCAAACCCTCTACTCTATACCCTGTCGTTGGGATTGCCCGGTCACAACTGGCAATTCTCCGAACGATTGCACCATGACAGAGCCGTCGCCGCGAGAGGTAACCGGAAAGATGGCCGCTTCGGGCTATGCTGTGGGAAACCGTAAAGTTCATGCAGGATTCTTTCGCACCTGATTCTTTCGCACCTGATTCTTTCGCACCTGATTCTTTCGCACCTGATTCTTTCGCACCTGATTCTTTCGCACCTGATTCTTTCGCGCCTGATTCCAAGAGCGTTCCGAGAGACTTGACCTGAAAACGACCGACGATCCTGGGATCTGACGGAGATGCCAAGATTGCAGCGAAGACCGTGAACCTGACAGGAACTCCGCGCCGAAGTGGCCCGCCTTCCCCGCAATCGGGGCCATCGCCTCCTTCGATTTCCTCCTTGATCAAGGGCGCGGCAGTAGTCAATCGAATCCCGTCCGTCAGAACCGATGGTGTTTTGCAGGATGTTGCTGTTTTTCTTCGCTTGAGAGGGTAAGTTCGCCAGATTGTGGCTCCACCTCAAGCCTTTTTCATGCTGCGTTTTGCAGCTACCCCGCTTCCCCCAAATCCCCATGTCCTCCGCCCACCCCTTCCTCCGCGACGAGTTTCACGTAGCTTGGTCTTCTCTTGTGCCCGAGGCGATCGTTCCTGATCTCAAGCAGGCGCTTGTCCAGGCCGAGGAGAACATCGCGAAGCTGGCGGCACCTTGCGATCCCGTTTCATTGACCTACGGGAACACGCTCCTCGCCCTTGAAAAGGCAACCCGTGATCTCTCCTACGCCTGGGGCCTCGTGAACCACCTCGACGCCGTGCGCAACAGTCCCCCCTTCCGCGAAGCCTACAATGCGATGCTCGAGGAGGTGACCGGCTTTTACTCGCGCATCCCCCTCAACCCCGGCCTTTGGACACGTCTCAAAGCTTTTGCCGCGACCGACGAGGCCGCCGCGCTCGCTCCGCTCCAAGCCCGGTTTTTGAAAAAGACAATGGAAGGCTTCGAGAGCAGCGGGGCCGACCTCGCTCCCGAGCCGAAGGCGCGTTTGGAAAAACTCGAATCCGAGCTGGCCCAGGCGACCCAGAAGTTCTCTGAGAACGTGCTCGACTCAACCAATGCCTGGGAACTCGTCCTCGACAGCGACGCCCGGCTCGCGGGTCTGCCCGAGACCGCCCGGGGAGTCCTTCGTGCCGAAGCCACTGCCAAGGGCCTCGGCACCGATGAGGCACCGGCCTACCGCATCACCCTGAAGGCACCAGTCTATGCCCCGGTTCTCGAGTATGCGGATGACGAGTCCCTCCGCCGCGAGGTCTGGGAGGGAAGTATCACCGTCGGCTATGGCGGCAAGCATGACAATACCGAGCTCCTTCGCGACATCCTCCGACTCCGTCACGAGAAGGCCACTATCCTCGGTCATGCCCAGTTCGCCGATCATGTCCTCCACGACCGGATGGCGCAGCGTGGGGAGACGGCGCTCCGCTTCGTCGATGATCTCGGAAAGCACACCCTGCCGTATTTCCACCGTGATCTCGCCGAGTTGAGCGCCTTCCGCCTGGAAGCCGAACCCCAATGGTCCGGCGAGTTTCAGCCCTGGGACATCTCCTATTGGTCAGAGAAAATGCGCCTCGCCCGCTATGACTTCGATGAGGAGGAGTTGCGGCCCTATTTCTCGATCAGTGAGGTGATCAAGGGCATGTTCCAACTTTGTGAGGAGATCTTCGGATTCATCATTGTGGAGCGGGAGACGACCTATGCACCTCCCGGCGAGAAGCCACCGGGCGAAGGGATCGAAGTTTGGCATCCGGAAGTGCGATTCTACGAACTGCGCGATTCTGTCACCGGAGACCATCTCGGATCTTTCTATGCCGACTGGCATCCGCGTGAGGAGAAGCGCGGGGGTGCCTGGATGAACCATCTCCGCACCGGTCTGCCTGCCACTGCGGACCAGCCTCGCCGTCCCCACCTTGGCCTCATCTGTGGCAATCTCACCCCGGCTTCCGCCAACAAGCCCGCCCTTCTGACCCATCGCGAGGTCGAAACAGTCTTTCACGAATTCGGCCACCTCATCCATCATCTCCTCGGCGAGGTGGAGATCGAGTCGCTGAATGGCATCCATGTCGTCTGGGATTTTGTGGAACTTCCTTCGCAGATTCTGGAGAATTTCTGCTGGGCGCGGGTCAGTCTGGATCGTTTTGCCCGGCACTATCAAACCGGCGAAGCGATCCCTGAAGGTCTTTTCCAAAAACTGGTCGCGGCCCGGAACTTCCAATCCGGGCTCACTCAGGTGCGCCAGGTTTCCTTTGGCAAAATGGATCTTGAACTCCACATGCATCACCACGACCTCGGGGAAGGTGCCGATCTTGATGCCTTGATCCGGCGGATCATCGGAGACTACCTCATTCCGCTGGCAACGATGCCGCCGACCATGGCGCGGCGCTTTACCCACCTCTTCGCGAACCCGACCGGTTATGCGGCCGGTTACTACTCTTACAAGTGGGCTGAAGTGCTCGATGCCGACGCTTTCACCCGTTTCGCTGCCGATGGCGTGGTCAGCGCGAAAGTTGGCCGAGAATTTCGGGAGAAAATTCTCAGTCGGGGCGATTCCAGTGAGGCCGGAGAACTCTTCCGCGACTTCATGGGGCGCGACCCGGATCCGAAAGCCCTCCTCGAACGCTGCGGGCTGGTCGAGGCGTGAGGAGAGCGGTGGAATCAACAATCCTCAGTTGCTTCTCAGATAAGCAACGAGGTCGGCGACATCTTGTTCGGTTAGGGCAAGTTGGGCGGCGCTGAGCATGACGGAGCGTCCGAGCTTGTGAGTCTCGGCGATTATGTTTTTCGGAATGATCTGGGTGAGGCCACCCGTGCTGAGCACAATGGTGGGGTTGCCTTCTTGGATCACGAGCCCGTGGATGGTTTGCCCGTCTTTCGTCTTGAGCTCGGTGGCGTCGAAGCCGTGGGAAATATCGGAGCTGGGATCGATGATGGATCGAGCTACCACTTCCGAGGTTTGTGACTTGCCCCAGCCGTCGAGAGGCGGACCATAGGCAACCCCGAGACCACCGACTTGATGGCACATGATGCAGCGGGCTGATGTTACTTTGCCTCGCTCGGCGTCGCCGGTCAGGGCGAGGACGGACTCCAGTGAAAGCGCCTTCTTCTGAGCCTCGTCTGGAGCCGGGGCGATCACTTCCTGGATGACTACTTTGGCAGGATCGTAAATGCCCCGCTCCTTGAGCTGGGTCATCAAGTCATATTCTTTCCAATCGTTGTTGTTCCGATTGAGGAGCCACCATATCGCGCCGGACTTCACCGGACTTTCGAGCTGGCCGATCGTGAGCATGGCGTCGGCGGCGGCCCGGTCCGGGATGAAGGCGATCGAGTCAAGCGCCTGTTCGCGTTGCGCGGGTGTCAGGGCACCGCTTCCGGCGCGTGAGAGGAAGTCAGGCAAGGCGGCGACCGGGTGGAGCCGCCAGGCGATATCGGCGAAGGCGTCACTCCATCTGTGGGCATCGTCATCTCCGATGGCAGCTTTCACCGCCGTATAGACATCCGCCTCCTTGCCGGTGGCTCCAGTGCCGAAGGCTTCAAGGTAGCTGCGGTCCTTGCCATCGTAGCCCATCGCGATAGCCACAAGCAGATCGCGGGCGGTATCGAGAGACTCGTTGCGGAGGGAGAGGGCGACTTCCCGTCGAACTGCGGGATCGGCATCATGGGCGAGAGCCACCGCGCTGCCGAAGGGGTCGAGGCCGGCGGTCCGTGGAGCGTGACGAAGGGCGCGATAGGCGGCAATCTTGCGCTGGGTGGTGGGTTGGGCGGTCGGGTCGCCAGCAGTGCGGATGCCGCTCACTCCAAGTCGGTAGAGCACGTTGATGGCACGAGCCTGGATGTAGGGGTTGGGATCATCGAGCAGGGCGGCGACGGGTTCAAGCGAGGCGCGACCGCCCGCGACCAGCGCGTTGAAAGCGAGTGCACGCACGTGCACGGCGGGGGAACGCAGAGCATCGACCTGACCGGCCACGCTCGCCAGGTCGAGTGTCGGGACTTTTGAAACGAAGCCTTTGGGGGCGATGCGGTAGATCGCGCCCGAACAACTGTCGTCGAGGTCCTGGTGTCCGCCGACGCGGGGATCAAACCAATCGGACACGTAGAGCGCGCCGTCAGGACCCACCGCGATGTCGGAGGGACGGAAGAGGGTCTTGATCTCGCCGTTGACGCTGTCTTTGCCGCCGAGGAAGTCGGAGCCGGCGAATTCGCCGCTGGCATTGCTGGTCAGGAAGTCATTCCGTTCCAGCGCGAAACCCGCTCCAGCAAGTTTGGGTTGGTAGGAAAACACGGTATTCCGACCCGGCTCGCAGGCGAAGAAGGTGCCGATCCACTTGTCGCCGAGGGCACCCCCTTCATAATAGACATTTCCGGTGGGGGAACCACCGCCATAGACGTCACCCGCCGGAGTGATGCCCGGATCATCCTGCCGCCATTCGGCTACCGGTATTGTCTGGCCGGGGCGTTGATCGGCCTTCCAGGTACGTTGGCCATCGTTGGAGGAGAAGCCGAAGTTGGCATACTCCATCACCCAGCTGACCCGGCACGCGGGCGGGTCATCGTTGTCGTTCTGGAAGACGTCACCGAAGGAAGTGACCGATTGCTCGTAGGAGTTGCGGTAGTTATGGCCGATGATTTCCGCGTCGGTGCCATCGGGATTCATCCGCACGGTGAAGCCGCCGACGTAGGTGTGTCCGTCGTTGCTGGGTTTTCCGGCGAGGGCATTGGCATCGTGTGGAAAAGTGAAGGGTCCGATCGGGCTGGGCCGATAGGAGCCGAAGATGGTGAAGGTCTTGCCGGATTTGTCGGTGAACCGGCCGCCGCAATTGCCGGAATTAAAATACCATTTCCCATCGGGACCGACCGTCACGGAGTGGAGGGAGTGATCGTGGTTTTGCCCATTGAAACCGGTCAGGAGAACCTCGCGAGTGTCTTTGGCCGGGTCGAACACGGTGTCGCCATCGACGTCGGTATAGACGAGCAAATGAGGTGGCTGCGAGACGACGATTTTATTGCCGATTACCGCGACTCCGAGTGGGGCGATGAGAAGGGGTTCCTGGACGAATACATGACTCTCGTCGGCGGTGCCGTCACCATCCGTATCGCTCACGACGACGATGCGGTCACCCTCGGGGGCACGCTCGTGGTGACTGCGGTAGCGCACTCCTTCGGCTACCCAGATGCGCCCGGCGGCGTCGATGTCGATATTCGTGGGATTGCTGAAGAGCGGAGTGCTCGCCCAAAGGGTGACTTCAAGTTCGGCGGGGAGGTGAAAAAGGGACTCCGGGACCAACGCGGTGGGAGTGGGCGCTGACGCTCCGATCGGTCCCGAAGGAGGCGCGATGTCGGCCCAGGCGGTGGCAGTAGCCATAAGCAAGGTGGCAATCAAGGCGGAGGAGCGGAGCGGGGTTTTCATAGAAAGTTTTAGCGCGGAAATTCGGAAGCCACTACCATGCCGCATCGGGACCCCTCGGGCAAGTCGTGCCTGCGGCCCGATTGCGTCCTGCGGGGAGATTAATGGTGCACCCCCCGAATGGCCAAATCGGGGGAAGATTCATTGTCGAGGCGGCTGGAGACCGGGACGACGTCGCGAAGTAATACCAGCCACTGAGGTAGGGACGGAAGACTCGCGACCGCCCCATGAACCACTTGCGCCAGAACGGAGGAATGCATCGTGCGACAGCGAGCTTGCGGATGCAAAAGGACTTTGGACTCTGATCGACGCTCCGCGGGTAGCCCGAGCCACTCGGTTTGATGACAAAGAATTTTGTATGATTCATATCCTTTCCTCTTGTCTCCGAAAACTGTACATTGTGGCAGGCGGATCCGGTTGCCAGTGGGGAGCGGGGAAGCACCTATGCGTCCATTTATGAAGAAAATTTCCCTCGTCCTGCCACTGCTGAACGAAGTTGGCACCCTCGGCGAGTTGCATCGGGCCATCGCCGCCGTGCTGGGCGGCCTCGACTACGAGTTCGAGTTGATTTTTGTCGATGATGGCAGCAGCGACGGCTCTCTCGCCTTGCTTGAATCACTTCGTGGCGAAGACTCACGGATTCGCATCCTCTCTCTGGCCCGGAACTTCGGGCATCAGGCTGCCCTGCTTGCAGGTATCGAGGCCAGCACGGGCGACGCCGTCATCCTGATGGACGCCGATTTGCAGGATGATCCGGCCGCCATCCGCGAATTTCTGAGTCACTGGGAGAGCGGCTACCAGGTGGTCTATGCCGTGCGGTTCAAGCGCAAGGAAAGCCTCGCCAAGCGGGCCGCTTTCCGGACCTTTTACCGCATTCAGCGACTCTTTGTGCAAGTGCCGATGCCGCTCGATGCGGGGGTTTTCGGATTGATGGATCGGCGGGTGGTGGAGGTGCTCCGACGGATGCCGGAGAAGAATCGATACCTCGTCGGACTGCGTGCCTACGTGGGCTTTCGGCAAATCGGCATTCCGGTGGAACGTCGGCCGCGCCACGCGGGTGAGGCCAAAATGTCTTTGCGCCGCCTCATCCATCTGGCGCTCGATGGGATTTTCGCATTCAGCACGGTGCCCCTGCGATTGGTCACCCTCCTCGGTTTGCTGTGCGCGGCGGCGGCGATGCTGCTTGCGGTGGTCGGCTTGTTCTACAAATATGTCCTGCACCAGCCTTTCCTAAACTGGCCCTATGGTTTGAGCATCGCCTTCTTTTTCGGCGGAGTGCAGTTGGTCTCCGTCGGCATCATCGGAGAATATG
>Ga0163144_10015885_pt1 | contig 15466 bp, 6 predicted proteins | sample OliLak19BULKMAT1_FD_123175 | JGI IMG/M metagenome (GOLD analysis project Ga0163144, IMG submission 123175) | Freshwater microbial mat bacterial communities from Lake Vanda, McMurdo Dry Valleys, Antarctica - Oligotrophic Lake LV.19.BULKMAT1 | ecosystem: Environmental > Aquatic > Freshwater > Lake...
GGTAGCATACCTGTTATCACTTTTGTGAATGTGACCACCCCAGGAAATTGCCCCCAAAGATTCAGCGTGACGCGCACTTGGACGGCCTCCGATGCTTGCGGCAATACTTCAACTTGTAGCCGCACCATTGCTGTTACCGACAATACTCCACCGATATTTAACAATCCGCCAGCAAATTTCACGATGGATTGTTCCTTGTTGCCGATAATACCATTCCTTCCAACGGCAACAGATCTCTGTTCAGGGCCTGCACTTGTAATTCTGTTAAGCCAAAATCAGGCTCCAGGAATTTGCCCCATCCTATATACGGTAACCCGAATCTGGAGGGCCACAGACAATTGCGGCAATTCGGCCGCGGTATCGCAGGTGATCACGGTGATAGACACTTATGCGCCCCAATTCACGGTGGATGCGATGGATGTAATATTGGATTGCAACTTGGCTACAAACGAGGATGCCTTCCAAAATTGGCTGAACAACCATGGCGGCGCTGTAGTGACAGACTGCAGCACGGTCACTTGGACATTTATGCCCAGCCCGTTCTTTACCATGCCCTCCACTTGTGGTGGCACCTCCCAACGGTTTATCCGTTTTACCGCGACGGACGCCTGTGGCAACGCATCTTTTCAGGATGCCATGTTTACCATCATGGATATGACGCCGCCGACCTTTACCGTGCTTCCGACGAATTTAAACGTGGAGTGTACGGTGGGTTCAAATGGCGAATTGGAACTATTAGAATGGCTGGATAATTTCGGTTTCGCCGAAGTGAGCGACGAATGCGGCCAGGTCTTCACCGATATCGTTTTGATTTCACAACAGCAGACATGCGGGAACACCTTTATTCGCAACTATCAGTTCCGGGCTTGGGACGAATGTGGTAATACGAATTATGTGATGGCAACCTTCGCGGTGGTAGACATCACCCCACCCGTCATCGTTACCTGCCCGCCAGGCAATGTATTATTGACTTGCGCATTCTCCATACCTGCTCCCAATACAGCGGGTGTGGTAGCCTTTGACAATTGTGGCGGCCCATTGACCGTAAGCGTACTGGATAGTTTCAGTTATGGTGTTGGATGCGCCTATTTTCCGCTCACCAAGTCCTACACTTATGGTGTCACCGATGCCTGCGGGAATGTTTCCACTTGTATACAATCTTTCCAGGTGATAGATTCGATTCCGCCTATCTATACCGGTCCTGATACGCTGTATGTATTGTGTGTGGCTGATATCCCAGGAATAGGTGAAGTTGCGGATATCCTCGCGCCCTATCTGATTGACAACTGTTACACCATCATCTGCGTGAACGAAGGGGTACCCGTGATTGGCAACAGTTGGGCTACTTTTTGCATAAAAGTAAAGGATCTATGTGCGAATTGGACCGACAAATTTAACATTACCTTTATTTCTACCGGAGGCTGTAAGCCGCTTTGCTCGGCTCCGCAGACAACCTGGGGCAACGGAGCGGGCACGATCAACGGAATGCCCACAGCCGGGGCCATTGAACAATTAATAAGCAAAAATGGTCCTGTAACAGCAGGGGAAATAGGCAAAACAATTAAAGTTAGCAGTGCAACTTGTTTGCAAAATATGCTATCCTTTGATGGCACTACCAATCAACTTTCCCACGGCAACTTTGAATTCGGCGAGTTCAATGATTGCAATTTGACTTCGTCTTTGCTAAATACTGATGGTACGCTGAAGAACAAACTTGTCTCGAACGTGCTCGCCATGCAGTTGAATATCTGGTATAACCTGGAATTCAATGATCGCAATCTGGGCGTACAGCCAATAGCCACATTACCGGCTTGCCTCGTAAATCCTGTGGTTGTAGCCAAATTAGAAACAAACCATTCCAATGTACAAGGTTTGCTCAACTTGTCGAACGACTATCTCGCTGGCTTAGGATTCTACCCGGTTGGTTTTGGCAATCTCCTCAACGAGGCTGTGGGTCAGGTGAATAATTACTGGCAGAATTGTCAGAAAAACGACCCTTGTGCGACTACTGTCAGTGTTTCTGGCAGCTTGAAAACAGAATCGCAGGACGGTCTGGACGCGGGACATGTGCGCTTGGATGGTTCAGACAATGTCGTTCCGCTGGCAAACTTGTATGGATATTCCAATCCTGCGGGTCTTTATGAATTTTCGAATGCGATACCCTTTGGCAGCAACTACCGGGTGATTCCTACCTCGGAAAACATGCCCCACCTGAACGGGGTTACGACGTATGATCTCCTGCTGATTTCAAAACATCTTTTGGGTATTCAGCCCATCGCTACGCCCTATAAAATGATCGCAGCAGATGCCAACAGATCGGGCAGTATTACCACTTTCGATATCGTGGAATTGCGCAGGTTGATTCTGGGTATTTACGCGGAACTGCCAGAGAACACAGCTTGGCGCTTTGTGGACAAGTCCTACGTATTCCCTACACCTGAAAACCCTTTCTTCCAGGATTTCCCGGAGTATAAAACCGTATGGTTCCAGGCCACACCGCATGCGGAAGATTTCGTCAGTATAAAGATCGGCGACCTCAATAACAGCGCGCAGGCAAACGGCCTCATGCAAGCCAGTGATCGCACACTCGGCGTCCTGTTGTTCGATGTGGATGATCGTGCGGTGCAATCCGGAGAAACCTTTGACGTGACGTTGACTTCGGACCAAAAAGTGCAGGGCTTCCAGTTTACGCTCAACACCGCAGGGCTTGAAGTACTTGAGGTATCGGGTGAAGGCATGAGCGCGGCCAACTTTGCCGTGTTCGCTGCCACAGGCCAGTCTTCCAGTAAAACAGGCGCCTTGACCACCTCCTGGAATGTATTAACAGGCAATTCCGCTGAAATAGCGTCAATTACCTTGAAATTACGCGCTGCCCAATCGGGCAAGCTTAGTGACTTGTTGGGCATCAGCAGCCGGCTTACGAAAGCAGAAGCTTACCTGGATAATGATAAAGCTGCTGTCAGTCCATTGGATGTGGCGCTCCGCTATCACGATGCAGGCTCGACAAGCATCAGCGGCCTAGGGTTCGAACTGTATCCGAATGTCCCGAATCCGTTTGTTGATAAGACAACGATTTCATTTAACCTGCCTGAAGCGGCTGAGGCGACCCTTACCATATATGATGAAACCGGTCGCTTGGTCTACAGGCAAATAGGAGATTTTGCAAAAGGTTACAATGTTTTTGTCATCGAGCGCCAACTTATGAAAACCAATGGTGTCCTGCTGTATAAAGTAGAAACTGCCACGGACATGGGTATTGGCAAAATGATTCAGGCAAAATAAGGCACGAGCGGGCAATGGTGCCCTACTTTTTGTTCGGTGCATCAAGCATGCTGTTAACAGTACCAAGGAGACAAAATCGAAGTAGAATGAGGGCGATTCTCAATCTGTAGGACGCTCATTCAAATTTCGCTTCATTTTTTATAATCAAGGAGTTACGAGCGAAAGTTTGTAACTCCTTTTTTTGCGCAACAAAAATAATGTCCAATGTCCAACAAGGACTGTCCAATGTCCAAGTGTAAACGTACACCGCATTCCCCCGATAAACCTGAGAAAACAGTGTGTTTGGCCCCAAGCCCCAAAACGTGTGAATCATGTAACATATTCATAGAATAGTGTAACGCCGCCTACCGGAAGCCCTTCACCTTTGTGGAATGATAATGTTGTCATGATTAATGCAGAAAAATGCCCACTACCGTAAGCCCAAATTCCAAAAAACATCCGACGAGCGCTTCCGCTGACACCAAAAAAACGATGAAAGGCCTTGTGTATGGCGGACCCGGCAAAATCGAATGGAAAGAAATCGCCAGGCCCGTTATTGAAAAGCCAACCGATGTCATCGTCAAGGTTACAAAAACCACCATCTGCGGAACCGACCTGGGTATTCTCCATGGAAAAACGCCGAGCTGCAAGCCAGGCACCACGCTGGGACACGAAGGCGTTGGCATCATTGAGGAAGTTGGCACAGCAGTCCGGAATTTCAAAAAAGGGGATCATGTCATTATTTCCTGTATCACTTCGGACGGTACTTGCGAATACTGCAAAAAACAAATGTACGCACACTGCGAAGACGGCGGCTGGATCCTGGGGCACCTCATCAATGGTACGCAGGCAGAATATGTGCGGATTCCACATGCAGACAACAGCCTTCATCCAATTCCGGAGGGCGCCGACGAAGAAGCCTTGGTCATGTTGAGCGATATTTTGCCTACCGGCCATGAAATTGGCGTACTGGACGGCTGTGTAAAGCCGGGCGACACCATCGCCATCGTAGGCGCAGGGCCTATCGGTATGGCGGTATTGCTGACGGCGCAATTTTATTCCCCTTCAAAAATCTACATGATCGACCTGGATGAAAACCGTTTGGAAATGGCCAAAACATTCGGGGCAACGGATACCATCAATTCAGAGAAAGAAGATGCCGTAAAAAGAATACTGTCAGAAACAAAAGACGGTGTCGATGTCGCCATTGAAGCGGTGGGAGCGCCTGCTACTTTCGACATCTGCCAGGGCATCGTTCGGCCGGGTGGACATATTGCAAACATAGGCGTACACGGCCAGAGTGTGGACCTGCAAATTCAAAACCTGTGGATTCGCAACATCACCATTACCATGGGACTGGTCAATACCAACACCACGCCCATGTTGCTAAAAACCGTTTCTGCCGGTAAAATAGCGCCAAAGCAATTAATAACGCATCATTTCAGGATGGATGACATACTTCATGCCTATGAAGTATTTGGAAACGCGTCGAAAGAAAAAGCGATGAAGGTGATCATTACGAATCAATAAAATGCTGGATTCGTGGACGCAGCTATTGGGTTTTGAGGAGATAGGAGCTTTTGTACCCTTCATCATGAAATATTAGTGTATATTTGATGATTCTAGTGCTTTCTCCGGTGGATAAGGCACTGGCTCTTTCTTTTCATCCTTTTAACATCAAATATTTTGGCCAGACGAACTTTTTTACCCAGTGCACCCAACAAAGGTCTTTGGATCGCAGCAATAATTATTGGCGTTTTAGGCATCTTGGCACACTACACCACATTAGCCGAACTGTCGCAGTATAACTTTCAGTTGGTCATGATTGGCTTTCTACTTTTGGTGGTTGGCACTGCTTATCGGAAAGTTTAGTTGTTTATTTCGCCTTCCCGATATTTTGATTCGGGAAGGCGAAATCCTTTGATTTAGCGTTTTTTTGGGCAAGGGCGGGGAGCAGGAGGGCCTAGCGAGGCGGACACATTCAACGACCAAAATCGTCTTGAACCCTGACGATATCAGCTTCATCGGAGGGATGCGCCGCATCCGTATGCTGCCATATCTCCGCTACAAGACCCCAACCCTGCAAGCCAATCAAGCGGTGGCGCTCTCCCTGCTGCAATTTTATCTTATCGCCGACCTGGAGCGTGTGTTCGCCGGCCGCTTCATCGGTGAGGCTGGTGACGACACCCACTGTGCCGTCGATGCAACGCCAGATTTCGGCCCGGCGGTGGTGATACTGCCAGCTCAGCCTTTTTTCCGGGGCCACGATCAGGATTTTTGGGCTTAGTTTTTCTGAAATCTTCAGTTTTTCAAAATCCTCTTCCGGGAAAAAATATTGTGCAAATTCCTTTGCCTGAGATTCGTCTATGACATAAAAGCCGCCCCATGGACGATCTTTATCTTGCTTGACGATGCGGAAACCGAGGTCTTTCATCAGGTCTGCGGCTTTGTCGAAGGTGTCGGTGTTTGTATTCATGGTGTAGTCTCTAGGGCGATGCCCCAGGTTAGTGATTTCCCCCTTTCAGGGCTTAAGGTGTGCGGGTCGTGCGTTCGAGTCTCGTTTTCTGGTCTGTTATTTCGTGGGGTTTAGATTTGTGGGCAAAGTTAGTTGTTTGTTGTTCATTCACATTCACTCGATGGTTGCTGACCACCTAGTTTCAAGGAGGTTGTATTTCCGCTTCGCTTGGTCATACTTTATTTACCGGTTGCGGCACTAGCGTATGTACACATCTGAGCATTGGCTGGCACGAACGCTAAATTACACTGAATATCAAGTAGTTGTGTCATTCCGAGCAAAGCGAGGAACCTGATTATATCTCGCACCCCAGGTTCCTCGCTTCGCTCGGAATGACACAACTGCTTGGTTTTCAACATTGCATAAAATAGTAACAACTGCATTGCCAATTGATTTTAGCGGGGTCTTGTTTTGAATCAAACGAAAAGCTGACAAATGAATTCGGCAATCAGCCCTTTCTTTTTTAAAAACAAGCAACAAGCTGGAAACAATTTCAATCTGCACAAAACGAAGAAAACCAGCCAAAATGCTGCACAAAACGCGTATAAACTTCAAAAATCATCACTCGTAAATCGTCAATCAAAAACAGCTCGTGAGATGCTTGAAAAAAGCTCCCACCGCTGCGCTGCGTTTATGCGTCTGCCCTGGGATGGCTCCCTTCCTTATTTTTTCCAAATTACTCATCATTTTTTCGTTTTTTTGCCCACACAACGATGGCACCCTGCATTGATGCTGCGCGGGAATACTACCATCAATCAATGAACCCATCCACCCATGAACACCATATTACTCACCTTCGCAAACCAGCAATCCAACCCCTTGCACACCTTGCAGGAAGAGGAGGATGCCCTCAACCGACTGCTTGCGCCTCGCGCCAAGGAGCAACACTTTCTGTTGCAGCGCGATTCCTTTATCAGCTTGGAAAAACTTCCCGGATACCTCACCTTGTACCGGGATACCCTGGCCATATTCCTGTTCAGTGGGCACGCGGGGAGAGATCACCTGTTTTTTACAGACGGAGAAGGCTCCAGTGAAGGCATTGCAGCCATGTTGGGTATGTGCCCAAACCTGAAAATGGTCTTTTTAAATGGCTGCTCTACGCAAGGACAGGTGAATGAACTGCTCGCAAAGGGTGTACCGATCGTCATCGCCACCAGCGCTCCGGTTGACGACCGGAAAGCAACCCAGTTTTCGAAGCATTTTTTTGAGGCATTACAGCAACAGTTCAGCATTCAGGCAGCATTTGACATGGCAAAGGCTGCTTTGCAAACGGCACATAAAGGACTGGACATTATTACCCACCGGGGCGTTTTCAACCTGGCAGCCGAGGAGGCGACCTGGGGCTTGTTTTACGATGAGAAAAAGGAGCACCTGCTGGAATGGAAGCTCCCGATCCAAGCGCCCAAACAATCCATACAGGCCGATTTTACGCCAAACCAGCACCTGATCGACACCCTTTTCAAAGCTTTGGGGGAGCACAATGCCTACATACAACAGCTCAATCAACAAAGCACGGGGCTGTCGAAAGTCAGCCTGGCCAGTAAAAGAATGGCGGTGCTGAACGCACTTCCCGCGCCCCTGGCAGAGCCCCTGCGCAAATTGGTCGTCCCGGTAGAACAAGAAAATGAAGGATATGACAAGGTCAGTGAAGCGAGGATACGGCAGATCTCCCAGGCCTATACAACTTCCCTGGAATTGCTCGCCTTTACCATGCTCGCCCAACTGTGGAATGCACACGACGATTTGGGCGGACTAACGATGTCGGAGCAGGGACGAAAAGCCTTGCGCCATTTTTTTGGGCTTTCCAAAGCCGATCACGAACTGTTCAACCTGCTCGATTTGGTGGTGACCATTCGGGGGATTTTCAACCAAAACAACATCGATTTTTTTGTTCAGGAACTCCATACGATCAGCCAATTGGCGCAGTCGGACGATGAATTCGCCGAATCGCTGCATTTCTTGAATGGATTGCGCTTACAAGTTCGCCAAAACACGTTGGACCAGTCTGCCATCGCCTACCTCTGCTTCCGCGGAGAAACCAGCCTAACGTACTTGTATTCCAAACTCGGATTTATGGCCAGGTATCGGCTCGCTACGATTCAGGGCATTGATGTGCAGAAATACCGCCACCAGCAGATACCGAGTTACAACCATGCCACCGTGGTTTTGCACGACCTGCTGGGTGGCTTCGACCTGTCTGAGGTATTGCTGGAAAAGCCTTTGGACAACCGTTCTGTGCTGCTGATCAACGACCAAACCTGGGAATACCTCAACCTGTCTCCTTTTGTTATTGACGAAAATGCCTTTCACAAGGACACCGACGTTTGCAAACTTTTCTTTTTTTCGCATTACCTAAAAGGGCCGCAAACACTGTTTTTCAAGTATGTGTACAAGCCCGACGACCCCATGTTGGAAATTCCGGGCGAAAAATTTGAGCTTGTAAGGAAACAGTTCGACGCATTTGCCAAGCTATTGTTGGCACAACCCCTCGATGCTTTATGAAAAGCCCATTCAAATTCCTGGATGCCTATTCGGCGACAGACAGTGCAGCCTTCTTCGGGCGTTCGGAAGAAACCGCCGCGCTGTACGATATGGTGATGAAAAACCGGCTGATACTGGTGTATGGGCAGTCCGGTACGGGCAAAACCAGCTTGATCCAGTGCGGCCTTGCCAGCAAATTTGACACCACCGACTGGCTGCCCATTTTTATCCGAAGGCAAAACGACCTCAACCAATCGCTACAGCAGCAGTTGTCTCGGGTTTCAGGTTTGGCAGCCTCCGAAAATCCTTTGGAGGCCATCCGCGAAATATACCTCAATTTCCTGCGCCCGGTTTACCTGGTTTTTGACCAATTGGAGGAGCTGTTTATTCTAGGCGGCGCAAAAGAACAAGAGGCTTTTGTGTCACAGATTAAAACGATCCAGGAAAGCAATACTCCTTGTCGCATCCTGTTGGTGATCCGGGAAGAGTATTTGGCCCATCTGTACAGTTTTGAACGCCTGATTCCCACCTTATTCGACAGAAGGCTTCGGGTAGAGCCGATGGGGGCAGCCAAGGTGACGGAAGTGTTGCGCGGCACCTTTCAACAGTTTAACATCGGTGTAGAAGCACCTGCCGAGGCTACTTTTTCAAAAATTATCGACAATATCAGTGGGGGGAAAGCAGGCATACAGCTGCCTTATTTGCAGGTGTACCTCGACCTGCTTTACCGCGAAGATTTTGCCAGAACCTACCCTGGACAAGAACAGCAGGATGGCCATGATTGGCTGCCTGTAACCATCACCCAGGCTGAAATAGCCGAGCTTGGAAAAATGGACAATGTGTTGGAGCGTTTCCTGCGCGAGCAACAAGAGCAACTGCAAAAAGAACTCACCCAATCTGACCCGAACATGGAGGCAGATGCGGTGAAAAAAGTGCTGGATGCTTTTGTCACGGAGGAAGGCACCAAGCGGCCCATCAATTACGCCTGGAAAGGCGACTTGTTGCAGCTTGATGCTAGGCTTTCGGCGTTGTTTCAGCCCTTGACACCTGCTATGGTAACAAATATTTGTCGCGGCTTGGAGAAAAGAAGGCTGTTGCGTTTTGGCGATGCGCACATTGAGCTGGCGCACGATGCCCTGGCACTTATTATCGACGGAAAACGCAGCGCACAGCAGCGTCGCTTGCGGGATGCCCTCAACCGCGTTTCAAGCGCGTATCGGGAAAACCTGGAGTCCGGCGAATACCTCAGCCGGCGGCAACTCAATTCTATGGAGGAATTGATGCCCTTGTTAACGCCACTGCTGCATAAAGACATCAAGGCATTCATCCAAGACAGCGAAGTGCGGGCAGATGCCCAGGAGCAATCTGAACTGGTGGCGGAGCGCAAGAAACGCCGCCAGGCGCGTGGGGCTGCGCTTATTGGTTTTGTATTGGCGGGCTTGGCTGTGGCGGGACTTTTGGTGGCGTTGGCGCAGTATCGGGAAGCGGCGCGGAATGCGGCGGAGGCGCGGTTCAACTATGCCAATATGTTGAAATTGGAAGGCAAATACCCGGAGGCGCTGCAACAATTGAATGAAATTGAAAACCTGAAAAGCAGGGTGTTCAATCTCCAAAATACCGCTATTGGCTCTATTCGGGTACAATGGACAAAAGTAAAAGATTTGGTGGAACAGGGCGACAGTCTGGCTCACTTGAAGGATTATCGCGCTGCCATGGAGCGTTATGCCGCAGCCCGCACCACTGCTGATGACGCTCATCTTAAAACACTCGAAGAACAGGCCCAAAAAGACCTCGAAAACTTGTTTGACGAAGCCATGCGCAATGGGCGCTTGTTGATGACCACCCGTGGCAGCCTGGACGATGCTCGGCGGAATTTTGAAACAGCCTTGCGCTTAAAGCCAAATGATGTGACGGCAAATCGCCTGTTAAAGGAGTGTATGGCACGAAACAACTGAACACTTTCAGAATTTTTATTATTAATTTATTCCCAGTTCAATTATTAGCCAGTACATTTGTTTGCGCAAATGCTACCTGTTTAATCCGGCAGTCTGCACCCCCTTTCGAGCCGCCTGCAATTATTCTCTGGAACAGCCAGGGCTTCATTTTTTAACTTATTGGGATCAAAACGCGCTGAAACAACCCTGTTTCAAGCTTCTTTACCGTTTCTAAAAAACCATTCAACTCAATTTTTCCAATGAAAAAAAGCCTTACCCTCGCCTTTTGTATAGGATTTTTAGGTGCTATACAAGCCCAAAATGCTTGCCAGCGCGCAACAAGAACCCTCGATTGCGGACAAGTCATCAGCAACTGTGCCAACGGCATCGTTAACAATGCCATGAACAGCCCAAATTATGCTTGTATTTTTGATGTTTTCGGTTCAGGCTCAATTGGCCGTGACACTGTCTTCAAATTGCTGGTAACCCAAACAAAGACTTACCGCTTTGTGCTTGACATGCTGAATGGCAAGGATATGGATATTATCATTGTCCGGCCAGGTAATTTCGACACCGATTGCAGCTTCTCCACTTCCTGCGTTGCGGCCAATGGGGGATTCTCCTACGAATACAACAACTCCTATGGCATATATCGAGAAGTATTGGACATACGACTGGATTCAGACACAAGGCCATATCTGGTGTTTGTGGATTCCAAGGAGGCTGGGACAGCCTTGTTCAACCTGCGTGTAGACTGCGATTGCCGGAGCATTGAAGCCAGCAATGACCTGCCCACGGGTGAGCAGATTTTTTGCGACAACTTTGAAAATTATGTGCCAAACAAGGTTATTGAGCCACAGTCGACGCGTTGGGAAAGACGCGACAGCACCTTGCCTGACGGAAAGATAGTGAGCGAAGGGTTCCTTGGCCAAGGCGTTCAGTTTAAAGGTGCTGTGGGTAGCAGTCCGGAGGATCATTTTTTATTCCGAAACCGTTATTCAACCAGTGCCAATGCTGGGCAAGCAACTGGCCGTTATCGTGTTTCCTGGAAAATGCGGGTGGAAAATGGGAAGAAAGGATACTACGCGGTGGAACACACAGCGCCCGTGAACGTTCCGGCCGGTATATTTAACGATGCCTACCATGTGACGTTTCTTGAAACAGGCGTGGGTGAAGTTCGGGCAGGAGCCATTGGAACAACGCCGATTGCCACGTTCCAATATCCCAATGGCGCTTGGATGAACGTAGTGCAGATAGTAGACCTGGATGCCAATAAAGCCGAATTGTGGATCAACGACGATTTTGTCAAAAGCTGGACTTTTAGCATCGGCAGCGTCGGTTCTTCAACGAACCTGGCTTCCATCAAATTCAAGGCCGACAACAACTACGATTTCAAGGTAGACGAATTGTGTGTGTGGAAAGCGGGCAGTTGCCCCCCATCTCCGGGCAGCACCCCGGTAGTGGAAAACGGCGTGGGTTATGGTAGCGAAACAGCAGCACGCTGTGCGCTTTATACTTCACTGGAATGGGGCGACGGGCGCAATATTTGCGATTATGGCGGTACATTTATCCACCGGAGTGACAATTATGTTGGTAAGCTGACCCCATCAGATTTTGCACCCAATCTCTTGCGAAATGATCCCTGTGTCATCGCTGCGTACAGTGGGAATGTCCCCTTCCCATTGTATTCCGATATTTATATTTTTTATAAAGACGATACCCAAGCAGTGCAAGCCATATTGAATGAACAAGGGAGCGGCAATACTTTGAAAAAATTTGTTTTCGCCTGCAATGCCCCTGGGCCAGGCGGACCATGTCAAATAGGGCCAAAGTGTTTGACAGAAACGCCCCTTAACTCGGGCAATTTTCTGCCCAATACTTGTGACAGCTTCTATTACGTCGTTATTACGGGTGGCACTCCCAATATATCATATGATTTGAGCATCTTGCCCAATGGCCTTTGTGGTACTGATTTTGAGGATATTACAGAACCTTGTGGTGGCTCTTGCAATATTAACTTTTATAGCAGTTCAGTTTCTGTTGTCTCAAAGTTTAATGCTATAGGGCCAGGAAATGCCTATGAAAGTTGTTATAGTGGTACCCGCAGCTACACAGGAGGGGAGAAAGTTTACCGCTTGGTTTTGGATAAACCTGCTGTCATAAACTTTAGACTTTTTGCGAACGACAAAATTGGGATGGCGCTGTATTCCGTTATTTGCGCAAAACAATGCATTGCATTTGCCGAATCGAAAGGTCCAACAAACGAAGCTAACCTTAGGGCGCCATTGGCGGAAGGAGTGTATTACATCATTGTTGATAAAGCTGAAAATAATGCCGATCTAACGTTCTTTCTGGACTATTACTGTGACAACAAATCTTTTTTTGATCTGCAATCACTCATAAGTTCGGGTGGAAAACCTGGCAAAAAACAACAGGAAGTCGGGTTTGGTGCCAAAGTGCCGCCGATTTGCCTTAGTTGTAATGTTCCAATATTAGGGCCAGATGACTATCACCACTTTATTTTGAGCAATCAAAATGCACTGGCGGCAGGTGATGAAATCCACTTTCTATTTAAAGACGACTCAACCCAATACCTGACTGGCAGCGAAATACTCGGTGGTCTATGGGGCAACACAAATACAAAGGAGTTTAGCCTTATCCATGATTACACCAGTTCTATTCCGCCACCAATCCCATCTGCGCTGAAATGCGCCTATAACGAAAATGATTCCATTTTTATTTACGTCACCCAAACGTCCAATGGGAACCACTTATTCCGAGAGCTAAAACCCAATTTTGTGCCGCCAGGCACCGCTGTTGCTACAGCGACGAATATTTTCCACGCCGGCGATACCAGCGTGGTCAACAATTTTGTCCTGGGCACTTCGATCACATGGCATATAAGTACAACCAAAATTCAAGCATCTGCTGTTGGCGGGAACCGGGATTTTGATTTCCACAGCAGCATACCCTGGGTGGTAACGGAGCTGACGGATGCACCCTGGTTAAGTATTTCAGAGAGCAGTGGCACGGGCGGGCTATCCTATAAGCTGCGGCTAAATTTGCAGCAGAATCTATCTTTATTGCCAAGGTCGACCACCCTGGAGTTTGCCTCAACACAGCGGCCTGATATTTACCGACTATACTTAAATGTAACCCAACTCCCTGTCTGCACCCCACCACAGGCAATCCTGGAAACTTTTAACTCAAGCCTTTGTGACGGCGATACCGTTTTCCTCCGGGCCAATGTTGGCCTTGATCCCGTCACAGGAGGAAGCTTGGCACCCTTGTATGATTTTGTTTGGAAAGACGTGAATGGCAATACTGTAAATTCGCCGATTGCAGCACCGCCTGACCAGTTTGTTGCCATACGAAACACCGGAAGCTATACAAACACCGTTGAAGTCACCGCCAAATACTGCGACGGTGCTGATACCAACAGCATCCAATATACCGTCACACCGCCGCCCAACCCACCAACGCCCAGCTCCGCTACCACGTTTTCAATTTGTACGGGCAGGCCCTTCCCAACTTTTTCCCTGATAAATCCACCGCCTGGACAAATTATTCAATGGTTTGACAATGCCACAGGCGGGTTCCCCATTGCCGTTGGGGCGATATTTATCCCAAACATGTATACCACCAAAACATATTATGCGGGGACAGCCTTCGCCAGCGACGGTTGTGCCAGCACTTCTCGTACACCATTCCAGCTCACGGTTAACCCCATGCCGACCTTCCAGATCACCAATAAAGTCTGCACGCCCGATCATCAGTTTTATCAATTCAACATCCTGTCCAATGGTACCACGGTTACGGTAAACAATGTCCCAAAAACAGGCGTTGCCGGGGTTTTTCTGGCCGACAATTTGGCAATCGGCAGCACGGCTGTTGTTCGGGTTGCCAATCTGTTTTGCGATACGGTATTTACGGTTACGCCCCCGGTTTGTATTTGTGACGTAAACGTGCCAGGTTTTGTTCAAAACTATGCCGTTTGCGCCAATGCGATGGCCCCACCAATGTCCGTAAGCATTCTACAAACGAACGTAAGCGTCAACTGGTACACCACGGCAGGACCAGGCGGAACGAAGCTCAATACATCGCCAATTAACCCCTACACGCCACAAGCACCTTACCTGAGCACCTATTATGCGGAAGCGGTCAACACGCTCAACGGTTGCACCAGCACTTCCCGGCTCGCAGTGCAGCTCAATGTACTGGCAGTGCCAACACTCGTTCCGCTCGACACCATCTGCAACATCACTCAGGATTCATTCAGCATCCTTATCAGTACCAATGGCGCTGATGCGAACGCAAATTTTGGTGTTAAATCATTTTCTGGCGGCATTTATACCTTTAGTAAAATACCCACGACCCAGGCAGTAACCATAACGGTGACAGGCACCAACGCCTGTACGCGCAGCATCACGGTGAACCCGCCAAACTGCCCTTGTATCAATGTCGTGAAACCAATTTCCGGCGGCGACAAATTCGCCTGTTTCGGAGCGCCATTTCCCGAATTAAGCGTACAGGTTTCCCTTAACCAATCGGCCAACTGGTATTTGAACAATTTGCTGGTAGCGCAAGGCATGGTTTCTTTCACGCCAAACCAAGTTGGAACCTACCTGGTCGAAACTTATGACTCTACCTTGAATTGTACCAGCACGGCAAAAACGGCGGTTTCTTTGACGGGTTATCCCGAAATTTTAGTCAATACCACGGCGCCGCAGTGTGCCTACGATCGCAAAATCTTTAGCTTCAGCATCAATGCAGGTGTCAATAGAGCTGTTTCCCTGAATGGGCAGTCATTGAGTGGCATTGCAGGCGTATTTAGTTCAGGCAACATTACGACGGGTTTGAACGCTGATATTGTGGTAACTGACTTATCTACAGACTGTTCCAAATCAATCACCATAACCTCCCCTGCCTGCCCTTGCATAGAAGTGATTGCACCGCCCATTAGTCAACCAGGCAACACAAATGATGTGTGCCAAGGCCAGCCCAAGACGCTGATTGTCAGCACAGGCAACAACCAGACCGCCAATTGGTACAATGCACAGGGCATCCTAGTATTGGCCGGAAATAAGGTGTACAGCCCAAACACACAAACTCCGGGTACTTTCACCTATTTCGCAGAAGCTTATAACTCGATAACAGATTGTTATGGCTCGAGCCAAACAGCCATCACCTTCACGGTGAACCCCAGCCCGACCGCAACGGTATCAAAGTCTTGCCAAAACCAAAATCAGTACAGCGTTACCGTCAGCATCACGAA
>Ga0163144_10015887_pt1 | contig 15466 bp, 13 predicted proteins | sample OliLak19BULKMAT1_FD_123175 | JGI IMG/M metagenome (GOLD analysis project Ga0163144, IMG submission 123175) | Freshwater microbial mat bacterial communities from Lake Vanda, McMurdo Dry Valleys, Antarctica - Oligotrophic Lake LV.19.BULKMAT1 | ecosystem: Environmental > Aquatic > Freshwater >...
AGGGCAGCATCAGCCAGGCGCTCATCCTCATGAACAACCCGATCATCAACGGCAAGATTGAGGCCAAGGGCGGCAATGTCCTCGCCAAGATTCTGTCGACGCACAAGGACAACGACGAGGCGATTCGCCAGGTCTACCTGCGCACGCTGGCTCGGCGTCCGACCGACCGCGAACTGGATCGCTGCCGCGAACATCTTCGTTCGATCACCAGCCGCTCGGAAGCCTTCGAGGACATTCTCTGGGCGCTCATCAATTCGACCGAGTATCAAACGCGCAGATGATCGTGGTGCCGGTATCCTACCGGCACGAATTGTTGTGGTGCCGGTATCCTACCGGCACGATTTGCTGTGGTGACGGTATCCTACCGGCACGGTTTGGACATGCGAATGGTTGTGGTGCCGGTATCCTACCGGCACGGTTTGGACCTGCGATAATAAGGACGAAATCAACTCAAACGTGCCGGTAGAATACCGGCACCACAAATCAGGATACAAACATGAACCATACTGTCATGCAGGTGAAGACAGGCCGGGACGGCGTCGTCAGCCGGCGCACGTTTCTGCGTAATGTCGCCGGCGCCGCGAGTCTCGGCGTCCTTGGCTTCCAGGATCTGGTCACGCTCAATGCCCAAGAACTGCGCCGCGCCAATAAGTCGTGTATTCTCCTCTATATGAGCGGCGGGCCGAGCCAATTCGAGTCTTTCGATCCCAAACCCGGCCACGCCAACGGCGGCCCGACGCGCGCCATCGACACGTCCGTAACCGGAGTCCGCATCGCCGAGGGCTGGGAGAACACAGCGCGTGAAATGCGCGACGTCGCCCTCATTCGTTCGATGACCAATCGCGAGGGCGAACACCAGCGGGCAACGTATCAGATGCACACTGGTTATGCGCCTGCCGGCGGCGTCCGCTTTCCCAGCATCGGTTCGTTGGTCGCCAGTGAGATCGGTCCGCGCGACTCCGAACTGCCTCATTTCGTGAGCGTCGGCAGCCGCTTGGGCTCGATCGGCTCCGGCTTCCTGGGCATGACCTACGCGCCCTTTGTCGTGAATAATCCAAGCCAGATGCCCGCGAATGTCGCGCTGCCGACCGGCGCCGCGCGATTCGGCCGGCGCTTGGATCTGATGCGCGATCTGGAGACGGATTTCGCCGAGGCCGGCGGGGCGCCGCTTGTGGAAGGCCATCGTGCCGTGTATTCCAGCGCGGCCAGCATGGTTCGCAGTCCGCGCATGCAGGCATTCGATCTCTCGCGTGAAAACGCCGCAACCCGCGATCGTTTTGGCCGCGGTTCATTCGGACAGGGCTGCTTGCTCGCCCGCCGCCTGGTCGAAGCCGGCGTCACTTTCGTCGAGGTCACGCTCAACGGCTGGGACACCCACCAGGATAATTTCAACCGCACGAAGACCTTGAGCGAGACGGCGGATCGCGGGCTCGCTTCGCTGATTCGCGATCTGCGCGAACGCGGCCGGCTCGATCGCACGCTGATCATTTGGATGGGCGAATTCGGTCGGACGCCGCGCATCAACGGCAACACGGGCCGCGATCACTATCCTCGCGCCTTCAGCGTCGCCCTCGCCGGCGGCGGCATTCGCGGCGGCCAGGTCGTTGGCGGCACCAGCGCGGGCGGCAACGACATCGCCAATCGTCCCGTCTCCGTGCAGGATCTCTTCTGCACCTTTTGCCATTCCCTGGGGATCAACTCCCGCAAGGAAAACATGACGCCCATCGGCCGTCCCATCCGCATCGTCGACGGCGGCAATCCGGTGCGCGAGTTGTTCGCGTAGCGCGCGTTCCTATCGACCATCCCGTTAGCACGAAGCGCGAGCGAGTGAATCCACTCGCTCGCGCTTCGTGCTAACAGCGCATGCTACCGCCCCGCGCTTGGGCCGTATAATGCCCGCATGGCGAAGAAAAAGAAAACTCGCGTCGAGATGCGGAAGAACCGCTCCAAGCCCGCTCGGCCCAATGACTGGACGCAGGGCTTCAAGAAGCATGGCTACCAAGAGGAAGCCACGCTGCACGGCGAGCGCGTCCGCGCCAAGGGCGACCTATCCCGCAAGCGCACCGTCATTCAGGAAGATCTCGGGACGGGACAAGATGGTGCGCCTTCCAGCATGCCCGGCGTCGTCGACAACGATTGGCTGCCGGGACGCGTCTTGCGCGTGCATGGCCTGCAATCGGTGGTGCAGACCGACGACGGCCGCCAGTTTCGTTGCGCGGTTCGCAGGCTGCTAAAAACGCTGTCGACCGATGAACGCAATGTCGTCACCACGGGAGACCGCGTCTGGATTCGCCCCGCGCCCGGCGAGGAAGGTTTCATCGAACGCGTCGAACCTCGCCACGGATTATTGACCCGCGCCTCGCGCGGTCGAGAACATGTGCTGGTCGCCAATGTCGACCAGGTCGTCATCGTCGTCGCCCTGGCGCAGCCCGAATTCAAGCCGCACCTCATCGACCGCTATCTTGCCAGTGCCGAACAGGGCAACATTAAGCCGATCATCTGCCTCAACAAGGTCGACCTAATTGAACCCGTCGAGTTGCAGCCGCTCATCGGCTACTACGGCCAACTGGGATTGCCCGTTCTCCTCACGAGCGCCTCGACCGGCGCGGGTCTGGGGGAACTGCGCCATCGTTTGCGGGATCGGCAGTCCGTGTTCTCCGGGCAAAGCGGCGTCGGCAAATCGTCGTTGCTCAACGCGATCCAGCCCAATCTCGCGCTGGCGGTCCGCGAAGTCAGCGAGGTCAACGACAAGGGCAAGCACACGACAACGACGACTCGACTTATCGAACTTGACTTCGGCGGCTGGGTCGTCGACACGCCCGGCATTCGTCAGTTTGAACTCTGGAATATCATCCCCGAGGAGATGGAAGGATTCTTCATCGAATTTCGTCCGTATGTCGCCTTATGTGCGTTCCCGGATTGCATGCATACCCACGAGCAGCGCTGCGCCGTGAAGGACGCCGTGGACCGCAGGCTGATCAGCGAGAGCCGTTATCACAGTTATTTGGGATTGTTCAAAGGCGATGTCGAGCCGGTTCGCGAGGAGTGATATTAATGGCGAGCCAGGAGCGTCAGCGACTGGAGTCTCAGCGACTGGAGTGACACGGGGATTAGCGGCGCAGCAATTCCGGTTCGCGGGTCTGCGGCGTCGCCGGCGGCGGCGGGATGGCGCCGCCCGCGGGCACGACTCCGCCCTTCAGTGGGACAACTTGGGGCGTCGGCACGATGCGGGTAGGCGGGGCAAACGTGGATGTCGGCGGCGTTTGGCAACCGCAACTTCCACTCGGCGCGTCGTATGGCGCGTCGTACCAAACCGAGTCCTCGACCATCATGTCGCCGGGCATCATGCAGCCGCACGAGAATAAGAAAGACAGGCAAAGTGCGAGGCGTTTCATGGGCGGTCTCCTCCCCCTTACCCTGCCCTCTCCCCCGGAGTACCGGGGGAGAGAGTGGAGGTTTCAAGCAGCCGATACGCGAAAGGCGGAAGTTGGTCAATCGTTCTTTGAGTTCCGGCCGCGAGATGCCGATGAAACGGAAAGCATATCTTTCTCTTTCATGGATGGAGCGCTCATGGCCTTGAAGGCGGTTCCGCGCATCCCCGGCTATGAACTTTACGCGTGCCTGGGAGGCGGCGTACTCACGTCCGTTTACGCGGCCCGCGAACTGGAACAGGATCGACCTTGCGCGCTCAAGCTGCTGCGGCCGGACTGGGTCGATCAACCGGTGGCGATCAAGCTGTTGCAGCGCGAAGCGCGGGCGTGCTTGACGGTGCGGCATCCGCACCTCGTGGAAATGCTGGACGTTCATGTGACGCGCGCTCCGCATTATCTGGTCATGGAAATGCTCAAGGGCGAATCGCTGCGGCGGCGTTTGCGGCGCGACTACGCGCTGGATGTGCCGACGAGCCTGTGGATCACGCGCCAAATCGCCGACGCCCTCGCCGCCTTGCACCGCAAGGGATTCATCCACGGCGACATCAAACCCGACAACATTCGCATTCTGGAGGAAGGCCGCGCGATTTTGCTCGATCTCGGCTTCGCGCATCGCAGCGGCGAAAACGCCGGCCTTTTGGAAAAGGGCTACGTTCTGGGCACGGCGAATTATCTCGCGCCGGAACTTTGCGGCTCGCAACCCCAGGATGAAGTGAAAAGCGACTTATACAGTTTGGGCATCACGCTCTTCGAGATGCTCACCGGCAGGCTGCCGTATCCGGCGGGTTCGGAGCGGGAAACATTAAGGCGGCATCAATCGGAATTGCCCGAGGATCTGTGCGACCATCTCTCCGGACCGCAGCGTGGCCTGCCCGAGCTCATGGATCGCATGCTCGCCATGGACCCCAAGGATCGGCCGAGCGCGGTGGAAGTCGTGCATGAGCTGATCGGTCTGGAAATCGTGACGATGCGAAACCGCCGGGCGGCGTGAATTATTGTGGGATGCTGCCGCGCAAGCCGGCGCGGTAGTCGGGAAAACGCGGCTCCATTTGCAATTCCTCGCGGAGGCGCCGATTGCCCAGGCGTCGATTGGCGTGTTCGTGGGGCGGGGTCGGCTGTCCCGGAGCGGGCGTCTCGAACTTTGGCTCGGGCGCATGAAGCATCTGCGCCAATTCCGCGAAGAAGTCGCGGCGCGTCACCGGATGCCCGTCGCAGACATTAACGACCATGCCGGGTGGAGCCTGCGCGCCCGCGGCGACGACCGCGCGGGCGCCGTCTTCGACCTGTATCACGTTCAACCACCTGTCCGGCTCCGCGAGGATCGTCATCCCCGACTCGATCGCTTTTTGACGCAGCAATCTCCCCGGACCATAGATCCCCGCGAAACGCAGAACGATCGCATCGGGAATGTGGCTCCGCAGCGTCTCTTCCGCCGCCAATACAATCTGTCCCGACTCCTCCGCCGGCTTCGTCGGACTCTCCTCATCCACCCAGCTCCCATCCGTCTGGCCGTAAACGCTCGTGCTGCTAATGTGAATCCACTTTGCCGGCCTGGTTGTGGCGCGGAGCACGCGCTCGAGTCCGTCGACGTAGACTTCGCGCATGGGCGTGCCGGCGGAACGATCCCAACCGATCGCATACAGGATGGTGTCAAACGGCGGCAAGTCTTTGAGCGGCGACGGATCGAGCACGTCGCAGACGATGGGTTCGATCCGCAGCGCGCGAAAGCGGGCGGCGGTTTCCGGTTTGCGTGTGTTCGCAAACACCTCGTCGCCCTGTCCAAGCCAAAGGCGAGCGACGCGTTCGCCCAAGTAGCCGCAGCCGAGGATCAAATGGCGCATCGGTTCGTCTCTGGGTTGGGAAATTGTAAAGTGATTTTACGATTAAGGCAGCGGCGAACCAGGAGAGGCGCGCCGGAGGCGTCGATTCAGAGGGATCGCAACTTTCCGAAGGAAGGACACGATGGACAATGCTCAAAACGGCAACACGGGTCTGGGCGTCTTCGAAAGCTCGCCCGTGTTTCGCATGGCGGTCAAGCAACTGGAAACGGTCGCGGAGGCGATCGATCTGGATGCCAACATTTTAGAGCGCCTACGCTGGCCCAAACGCTCGCTCACCGTGAGCGTTCCTGTTCGTTTGGACAACGGTACGACGCGCAATTTCATGGGCTATCGCGTTCAACATAGTCTCACCAGCGGCCCCGCCAAGGGAGGCCTGCGCTATCACCCGAGCGTCGATCTGGGCGAAGTCGCCGCCCTGGCCATGTGGATGACCTGGAAATGCGGCATCATGAACCTTCCCTTCGGCGGCGGCAAGGGAGGCGTCGCCTGTGACCCGAATCATCTTAGCATGGGGGAAAAGGAACGCATCACCCGCCGCTTCACCGAAGAGGTGCTCCCCATCATCGGCCCCCGCCAAGACGTCATGGCCCCCGACCTGGGAACCGACGAGCAGACGATGGCCTGGATCATGGACACCTATTCCATGAGCATCGGCCACGCGGCCCCGGAAATCGTGACGGGCAAGCCCGTGGAAATCGGCGGCTGCATCGGCCGACGCGAAGCGACGGGCCGCGGCGTCGTCTATTGCATCATGCAAGCCATGCGTGAATTGGACATCTCCCCCAGCAACTCGACCGCCGTGGTGCAAGGCTTTGGCAATGTCGGCGCCGTCGCGTGTCAGGAATTGGCGCTGCGCGGCGTCAAGATCATCGGCGTCGCGGATCATACCGGCGCGTTATTCAATGCGGAAGGCGTGGACATCGAGGGGCTTCTAAAACACATGCGCACCGGCGCGTTGAAAGACTTCCCGAACGCCGAACGCATGGATCCGGCCGCGCTCTTGACACTTCCCTGCACGATTCTCATGCCCGCCGCGTTGGAAAGACAGATCACCTCCGTCAACGCCCCCAAGCTGCGCTGTCGGATTCTCGCCGAGGCCGCCAACGGCCCCACCACGCCCGACGCGGACGCGATTCTGACTTCCAGCGACATCTACATCATTCCGGACATCCTGTGCAATGCGGGCGGCGTGACGGTCTCCTACTTCGAGTGGGTGCAGGATCTGCAGCAATTCTTTTGGTCGGAGCAGCAGGTCAATCAACGGCTGGAGGAGTTGATGCTGCGCGCCTTCACGCAGGTGCGCAAAGTGGCGCGCGATCGGCACTTGCCGATGCGTTTGGCCGCGCTGAGTTTGGGGATTCAGAAGACGGCGAAGGAGAAGATGCGGCGAGGGCTTTATCCTTGATGAAATTCAAGTGCGCCACCAGACCCGTCGCGCCAGCGACGGGAGTCAACGCTTCTCCCGTCGCCCGCGCGACGGGTCTGGTATTCTCTTGACGTAAACACTTTCCTTCATGTAAACTTCTCCCTAATCCCTTAACAATCGCGCTTCCCCTCCCAGAAAAGGAGTTTCTAGGACCATGTCGACATTTCAGGAAGAAACACCTCTCTTGCTCCATCACGGCGAATTCTGATGCGCATCGTTCCCTTCGCGGACCAGATCGTCGTCTGGGCGCCGGCCAAGATCAACCTCTTCCTGGAAGTCATTCGTAAACGCGGCGACGGGTATCACGATCTCGAGACGGCGATGGTGGCCGTTGATCTCTTCGACTCCCTCGTGTTTCAGCCCGCGCCGCCGGGACAACTGACGCTCGCCTGCACCGATCCGCGTCTTTCGACCGGCCCCGATAATCTGGTCGTCAAAGCAGCGCGACTCCTGCAAAACGAAACTGCCTGCGACACGGGTGCTTCGATTCGTCTGATCAAACGGATCCCCATGCAAGCGGGTTTGGGAGGCGGATCGAGCGATGCGGCCGCGACCCTTGCTGGCCTGAATCGACTCTGGAAGTTGAATCTGCCCGCCGAAAGTTTGATGGAGTTGGGCGGACGACTCGGAAGCGACGTGGCATTTTTCTTGGGAGGGGACGCCGCCTGGTGTACGGGAAGAGGGGAAATCGTCAAACCAGCGAAGGTAGGAAGGCGACTGGATTGCGTGTTGGTATGTCCGCCGTTTGGCTGTTCGACGCCGGAAGTGTTCCGTGGCTTGGTCGTCCCCGCTGAGCCGGTAAGCGGGGCAAAGCTCAGGGAGGCCGTTGAGAAAGGTGATATTGACGCGATTGTTTCGGGCTTGCATAACCGGCTTAGTGAATCGGCCTTTAGGCTCGCGCCGCGGCTTACGGAGTATCTGGAAAAGCTGCGGAACTTAGGGGCTAAAGACGCGTTACTAAGCGGAAGCGGCAGCACGATGTTCGCATTGTGCCGCGGCCGCGCTGAGGCCAAGGATCTGGCCCGGGCCTATCATCAAGGCCCCGTGGACGAAAACGACAAGGTGTACGTGGTTCGGAGCTGCGCGTCGCCGCTCCCGCCTTGAACCCGGCCCCCACCCGCGGGCTGACTCGACTGCCTTTGCCACAGCATAAAGGAGATCAACTGTGGTTATCACCGAAGTCCGCATCAAGCTCATGGAAGACAATAACGAACGCCTTCAGGCCTTCTGCTCGGTCACCTTTGACGACGCCTTCGTCATCCGCGACCTGAAGATCATCGAGGGGACCAAGGGCTCCTTCGTCGCCATGCCGAGCCGAAAGCTCACCGACCGTTGCCCCCAGTGCGGCACCAAAAATCATCTGCGTTCCCGCTTCTGCAACCATTGCGGCTGCCGGTTGAACGAGGAACGGGCAATGCGCGACAACGACGGCCGCGCCAAACTCCACGCCGACATCGCCCATCCGATCAATTCCGGTTGCCGGGAACTCGTTCAGGGCGCCGTACTCAAGGCGTTCCAGGACGAACGGGACCGTGCCAAGCAACCCGGCTATACCTGCCGCTACGACGACTACGAAGGCGATTACGACGCCTCCTATGCACCCATCGTCAGCGAACTGCCCAGCAGCCAACGCAACGGCGCGGTGCGCAGCCACGCGCCGCACGCCAACGGCCGCGGCACGCACGCGAATTTGGGTCAGGAAGCCAAGGCCGGTCAGCATCGGGGCGACGCCCGTGAGTTCGGCAGCGGCATTTTCTAAACCAACAACGAGCCGGGCGGCGTTAGTCCCTGGAGAGTGGATCGACGAAGCCCTCCGGGGGCTGACGCCGCCCGGCTCGCCGTTTTGATGTTGCTGACTAACGCGTAATCACGTGCTTCGGCGACCGTTCCCTGGAAGCCCGCCTCCGCGGCTTTGGCCAGGTTGTACATTTCCCGCGCGGTTACATAGTGGACGTGAAAATTCGGATTGGCGGCGGCGCGTCGCGCTAACGCTTCGTGGAAGCGGACCATCGGATCGCCCAGGAGGATGTCGTGCGCGTTCTCCGGGGCGCCGTGGGCGTGCAGCTTGACGAAGAACCAGTCGGGCCGGCCGGGAACCTGGACGCGCGCGCGTAGCCACGCGTCCAACCGCTCCATGCTCGGCGGTTGCGTTGCTTGCAGACAGGCGTTCTCAATGCGAGGGAGCACGCCAAACTTCAGTCGATTCCAGTCCAACAGCAACGGCCCCTGGATCAAGAGCAGCGAAGGTTCGGGAATGTCGCGCCGGCCAATGTCCCAACCCTGAAAATGCGAACGCGGCCGACCCGGCTGATCGACGGCGTAGTAAAGACGATTCACGAGCGGCGGTTGCGTTGGATCGGGCGCGGAAGGGAACGTGAAATCCGCGTAGCAGCCTGTTTCGAGCAGTATGGGGATTTCGCCGTCAACGCCGCACCAGGATCCGTCGGGCCGCGAGTTGCATAGCCCCCAATTGCCATGGATGAAGGCGTAACGCGTCTGCCCGGTACGGCGGTCGCGGCAGAGTAAGCCGTGACGCTCGACAAGCAGGTCGCGAAAGGCGATCAGGCCGCCGCGCAAATTCTCGGGCGTGTCGTCGGCGTGATGCAGATGCACTTCGACCTCGCCATAGCCCGCGCGACAAAGATCGGCGAGAGCGTCGAGATATTCCGGCTCATATTCCTCAATGGGGAAAAAGAACGAATACTGCGGAGGCCGGCCGTCCGCGTCGCGAAAGCGGTCGAACTGCCGTGGATACTCGCGGACCCAATGCTCAACGCGCGCTCGGCCCTGTTCGCGCGAGGCCTTGCCCGCCTTGGGCTCGTAATGATCCGTGATACATAACAGGACGTGAACGGGTTCGTCCTCGCGCGGCGGGCGACGCTTGCCGCGCGTGAAGAAGTAGGGGACTAGCCAGCCGTAGCCGCGCTTGGTAAGCACGCGCGGCAGATACCAGAGCGCGACCAACACGAACGCGAGGGCCAGGCCGATCCAAAACATCCAATCCACAATGATCCCTCGGTTGTCGTAGGACAGGCTTCCAGCCTGTCCTTTATGGGCCGTCGTGCTTTTCGGACAGGCTGGAAGCCTGTCCTACGGGGCGATAGTCAATCTTATGCCACGCGGTGCCGGTGCGCCCGGTGATCCACACCCAAAATGCGAGAAATGCCGCCGCGTTAAGCACCAACAACGACCCCGCCGCCCCCGCGAGCTTGATACGCGTACCAATGGCCTCTATCATTCCCGCTAGGCCGACGGCGTATCCCAACGCCTGAAGTGCCAAGAACACCGGGAAAAACCACTCGGCCCAAATGTCGGCCGTCGGCACGCCTCCCGTCAGCCAGGACGGCGGATGATAGACGACTAACATCACGTTCGCAACGAATAACGCGATCAGCGCCCACGGAACGACCAGCCGCAATAACTTGTGCGACACCCATTGCAGCCAAACGGGATTCTCCCAAGGCAATAACGACCAAGGCAACATTTGCAGCACCTGAAAAACGCCCGCGAGAGTGCGGACCTTGCGGCGAAATTCGTCGCGTGGCTTCTCCGGCAAGCGATCGTACGCCAAGGCCCTCTCGTCGTGCACGACACGATATCCCCGCATCGCCACACGCAACGGCCAATAAACGTCGTCGGTGAGCGTGCCCGGCGGGATCGGCTGAAATAGTTCGCGACGGCAGGCACTGACCGCGCCGGTAACGCCGACCTGCGCGTGGATGAGGCTTTCTCGCTTCCGCAACCATTTCTCGAAACGCCAATAAAGCCCCACGCCCGCCATCACTCCCGGCGCCGTTTCGAGGACCAGATCGCCGCTGACGGCGCCGACACGCGCATCGGCGAAGTTCTCCAAGAGTCGCACCAACGTGTCGTCGGCCCAACGCTGCCGGGCGTCCGCGAAGACCAGGATTTCTCCCTTCGCTTCAAGACAACCCGCGGAAAGCGCGACCGCTTTCCCCTGTTTTTCCGGACGCTCCAACACCCGCACGATGCCGTCGGCCTCGAAAGACCGCGCCAGCGCCGCCGTCCCATCGGTCGACCCGTCGGAAACGAGGACAATCTCGCCCGACAATCCCGTGGCCCGGATGTACGACGACAATTCCTCCAAGCGTCGGCGCAGATTCGCTTCTTCGTTGTGAACGGACAAAACGAAGCTGAACGAACCATCAAACGGAGCGCGGCGCGGAGGATTGCGTCGAACCAAACCGAGCAACGCCAACAGGAGCGGGTAGCCGACGTAGGTGTAGGCGACCAGAAAAAATGCAAACCAGAACAGTACGATTAAGTACAACATCGATCCTCGATCAAGCCTAACTCATCGTCCACGACGAGGGATATCCTACGAGCAAACCGTAGCGTTCGCGGATTGCCTCCCGTTCGCGGTCCATCGCCACGCGGTCTTCCAGACGAACGAGGTTCGGGTCGGGACACCACTCTAGCGGAAAAATATCGCGCGTCCATGCCCCGCCTTCCCGCAACGCATGCTCCTTCAATATCCGATTGAGTTGCTCCGTGCTTTTCAGGCACGAAATATGTTCCAGCGCCCACGACCTGGGCTCGAACGTCTCCGCCTCCTGAATGAACCGCGTGAGCTGCCATGCGAGGAATTTTTCGTGCAGGAATCGACCGGTGCGTTCGTTGATGAACACGCGCGAACCAAGGCGCGCGCCGTGCAATAGCGCCACAGGCGTGTCCGCGAACAACGATTCCGCGACTACCACGCACGACCCCTCGCGCACAGAAAGCACAAGGCTGGTTTTCGCTTGGCCAAACGCCTCGACGACTTTCAGGAACGGCTGATTCGAGCGCAGTTCATAACGCCCCTCCACGCCGTACCAGCGAGCTTCCTCGTGGATGCTTGCCGCGGTCCGGCCTTCTTGATCCTGACCGATGAGCAGCACGCGCAAGTCCTTCGGCATCCGCCGCAGCGCCCGGAACAGGACATGATGCCGTTTCACCTTGCCGAAGCTGCCTACCATGAGCAGATCGTAGGGCCGTTCCTTTCGCGGCGGCGTCGGGAACAAATCGGGGTTCACCCAATGCGACGCGAACAACGGCATGATGAGCAACTTCTCCGAAACGGGCGGCAACTCGGCCATGTCCTCCGGATTGCTGATGAGCGTGAAGAACGGCTCGGGATACGCCTTCGGAAAAACGTAGCTGACGAGATTGTGCGGGCTGGAACTGGGGCTGACGATGAGCGTGTAACGGCTCGCGAAATCGCGCACGTCGCCGTGCCGCAACAGCTTGGCCCACATGCCCTCGAAGGAGACGAAGACAACGCCCTTTTCGCGCGGCCCCAGATAGGGCTTGAGGATCGCCGCCTTGGTCATCCAGTCTTTGTCGATGTCGTGGACGAATTTGGGCCAATCGAGATTCTTGGGATCCAGCGCGCCGACCTCGGTCTGGATTCTCGCTTGCAGGCCGGCGATCGCGGTCGCGGAGTTAGCCAAGCGGGCCGCGGCGCACAGGCGGTTGACGACCTGAGCGCGTTCGTCATCGTTGCGGCGCGGCAACTTTCCGGCGCGCCAGGAGATCCAACGACTCACCAAGCCCCGAAAAAACGAGCCATAGCGAAGCCGATCCTCCCAATGACGCCGCAGCCGTTTCAGCAAGGTGAACATCCTTGACAATAACCCCGTAGGACAGGCTTCCAGCCTGTCCGGTTTGGTCGTATTTCGTCCCATTTCGGACAGTCGCGAGGCCTGTCCGGTTAGGTCGTGTTCCGTCCCCATTCGGACAGGCTTCCAGCCTGTCCTACGAAAGAATTGTATTCCTCGGCTTATCCTCTTGCCATCACATCGGCAAGAAGTCGCTGATAGGCCAGGCTCTGCGCCGGGAAAGTAAATTGCTCGCGGACCTTGGCTCGCCCTTGCCGCGCCATCGCGCGCCGAAGCGGTTCATCGCGCAGCATCGTTTCGACGGCGCACGTCAAAGCAGCCACGTCGCCCGAAGGAACGAGGAATCCGTTGACGTCGTCCTCGACGACTTCCGGCGTGCCGCCAACCGCGGTGGCGACGACGGGAACGCCGGCCGCGAAGGCTTCCAGAAGAACGACCGGCAATCCCTCCGTGTAAGAAGGCAGCACGCACAGATCCAGATGCGGCAAATACTTGCCCACGTCGCCTTGAAAGCCCGCGAGGATGAATCGCCCTTCCAGTCCCGCGACGAAGATCGCCTGGGCCAAGTCGCCGCGCAACGGGCCTTCGCCGAAGTGAACAAAACCGACATCGGGAAAGCGCGGGGCGAGGTTGCGGGCGACGTCGACAAGCAGGCCGAAGCCCTTCTCCGGGCTTAATCTTCCCGCCGAACCGATGATGAGTCGCGGAGGCCGGGGAAAGAAATTCCGAATCTTCTCGGCATACGCTGGGTCCGGCGGCGCGAAAGCGTCGGCGCCGATGGCATTCCGAATGACCGAGACCTTCCGCTCCGGAACATTGGCGTTGCGGACGCGAGCGGCCTGCGCGGCCGAAACGCAAACGACGCGATCCATCCAGCGCAGCACCAGCCGATCCAGCGTTTCATAGGCGCGCACGTTCAGCGTCGCCGCCGTCCAGCCGTGCGAAACGGATATCACCGGCAACCCCAAGCGGCGGGCGGCGTACCAGCCCACGAGATCGGGCTTATAGCCGTTGCACAGGACCACGTCGGCCCGCAGATTACGCAGTTCCGAGATCACCTCGCGCGCGGCCCGGCCTATCCGCGGCGTGTTGTGCGTCAGGGCGTGCGCCTCAAAGCCGTCGCGGCGCGCCTGGTCGAGGACCGCCTTGCTTTTGCCATGCTCTGGAAACGAAACGAAAATACTGCGATAGCCAGGCGGAAGATGGCGCGCCAGGCCCAGTACCTGGCGTTCAGGACCGCCCAGAAACGGGGACGCGAGAAGATGGACGACATTCATACGGAAATTCGGGCTCGGCAAGACGGATCACGACACCACAAAAGTGATTGTTTTGGAGGCAACAAACTAAAGACTAGCACGCAATTCCGCCGGCGTCCCAATCTCACGACACGCATTTCTCCCACACCGCCTCCAACTTCCGCGCCACCACGTCCCAATCGTACAACTCCCGAACGTGGGCGCGCCCCTTTTCCGCCATCATTCGCGCGGGACCCGGATCGCGCATCACGTCGAGCAGGGCAGACGCCATCTGGTCTTCCTCCGCACGAATGTAATGCTCGCCCGGCGTCAGATCGAGGCCTTCCGCGCCGACTGTCGTCGACACGACCGGCAAGGCCGACGCCAGCGACTCCAAAATCTTCAAGCGCGACCCGCCGCCGATCCGCAACGGCACCGCCATCACGCCGCATTGGCCCAGAAAGGGACGCACGTCCGGCACGTCGTGATACAAACGCACACCTGGGACCGTATGCGCGCGCTCGATCATGCCCTGCGACGGATGCCGGCCCACGATCTCCAACTTCGCCCGCGGCTCCTGGGCGTGAATGGCCGGGAAAATCTTCGTGAGCAATAAATCGACGCTGTCGATATTGGGCCGCCAGTCGAGGGCGCCAAGAAAGAGGATGTGAAATGGGTCGCGCTCGCCATGCACCTGATCGAAATAATGAATGTCGACGCCGTTGTCGACCACGTCGACTTTGGGTTGCCCAAAGCGTTCGCGGATAAGGCGGGCGTCTTCCTCGCTGACGGCGGCCACCCGGTCGGCATGTCGAAACGCCTCGCCCTCGAAACGCTCGAACTTTTTCCACTGCTTGCGAACGTAGGAGCGTTTGAGGAAGCCGTCGGTGTGCTCGGCGTAGCGCTGCCAAATCAGCGTGTCGACGTTATGCGCGATGAGCAGCCTGCGACCGCCGGCCGCCCGTTCCAGCAGATTGAGATACGCCGACCACTCGAATTGCCAAAGATCCACCTGATGCGTGGCCGCGTATTGAGCGAGGGCCGCGCGCATCGAACCGCTTTGATGGGAAGAGACGGAATAGGGCAGGGACGAGAAAAGATTGCCGAATAGACGCGCGTAAAAGAACGGGCCTTTCTTGCGGGCGACGGGGTCGTCCACCAAGATCGGCTCGATGCGATTGTCCTTGAAGTATTCCTCCGCCTGTTTCAGATCCTGCCCCGCCGACGAAGGCCGGGCGATGTAGGTGACGCGATGCCGGTCCGCGAGGCGCTGCATTAGATTCAACGTGCGCAACCGCTTCCCCGAGGTCGGCGGGTAGGAGATGTCGCCATCGACAATGACGGTGTGCATTTTTGTGCCGCCGGTTTTTTTTGTGGTGCCGGTATCCTACCGGCACGAATGGTAACCGCTACCTTACCCTCCGGCCGACCCATGATCGAGAGAATTCGGAAGATGTCGAATCCGCCGGCAAAAAATGGATTTCGTTTCATTCACCCACCCCCACCCGATGTGAAATACATTTTTTGAATTTCGACGCAACCAATGAATTGTTCTGCACTTATTTCGTTTCACGTCGATGTGAAATCAATTGATTAAGAAGTATGACTTAGTCGCGTGCGTCAACTCATGGGCCTGCCCAGGAATGTTGTAACTGCGAACCTGCTTGCGGTGAGGAGTGCTCATTCCCTTCGATGATACCCTGCTCATTGTCCGTCGCAACCAAATACCAGGGACGAAGACAACTGTCTATTCGCATGCTTTGGCGGTGTGATCGCGGGCGAGTTAGCTTGGATTGCGCACCGTGTTCGAGGATTCGAGCGGGCGCGTCCGCAGGTTGGTTGAGGGCGGGGGGAAAGTTGAGCGGCGCTTTGGTACGCGCGCAAATGCCCTCGCTTTCCCCTTTTTTTGTCC
>Ga0163144_10015889_pt1 | contig 15465 bp, 13 predicted proteins | sample OliLak19BULKMAT1_FD_123175 | JGI IMG/M metagenome (GOLD analysis project Ga0163144, IMG submission 123175) | Freshwater microbial mat bacterial communities from Lake Vanda, McMurdo Dry Valleys, Antarctica - Oligotrophic Lake LV.19.BULKMAT1 | ecosystem: Environmental > Aquatic > Freshwater >...
CTCCAGTTGCACCGTCCGGCATCGGGGATCGCGCGGTCATTGGAGCAGGCGGTCACAGAGGCTGCGCGGATCGGGTATCCAGTGCTGATCCGGCCCAGTTATGTGCTGGGTGGGCGCGGCATGGAAATCTGCCAGGATGAGGGGGCTTTGCGCAACTTCATCACCACCGCGCTGCAGATTTCGGGTGCGGACAATGCGCCGGTGTTGATTGACAAGTTTCTGGCGGGGGCGATTGAGGTTGATGTCGATGTGGTTGCGGATTTTGTGCCGACATCTTCAACGGGGTCGGTGGCGGGGGTGCGTGGGGGTTCGCCGTCTCACTCGCCGATTGCCCTGATCTGCGGCGTGATGGAGCAGATCGAGCAGGCGGGGATTCACTCGGGCGACTCGGCGTGTACGTTGCCGCCGGCTTCGCTGGATAAGGAGATGATCGGGCGGATCGAGGTTCTTGGCCGCGTGATTGCGAAGGAACTGAACCTTTGCGGGCTGATGAACATTCAGTTGGCGATCAAGGATGGGGTGATCTATATCCTTGAGGTCAACCCGCGTGCGAGCCGGACGGTGCCGTTTGTCAGCAAGGCGACGCACGTCCCGTGGCCCGCCATCGCGGCCAAGGCGATGATGGGCAAGAGCCTGACCGCGCAGGGGGCGCGCGAGCGGACGCTCCGGGGGTGCTACGCGGTAAAGGAATCGGTGTTTCCGTTCAGCAAGTTCCCCGGCGTCGATGTGGTGCTCGGGCCGGAGATGCGGAGCACCGGCGAGGTGATGGGAATCGATGTTTCGCTGCCGATCGCGTTTGCGAAAAGCCAGATGGGCGCGGGGACGTGGCTGCCGACCGACCCGAAGAAGGGCGGGGTGTTTATCTCGGTGCGGGCCGATGATCGGGACATCATTGTCGAACCTGCGCGGACGCTGATTGATCTTGGGTTCAAGATTTACGCGACCGAAGGGACCGCGCAGCATCTGCGGGCGCATGGGCTTGCGCCGGCGATGCTCCAAAAGGTCGCGACGGGGGCGCGGCCGAATGTGATTGACATGATGTCCAACGGCGAGATTGCCCTTATCATCAATACGCCCACGCGCACGGGGTGGAAGACCGATGAGGGGCGGATTCGCTCGACGGCGGTGCGGTTCAGTGTGCCGATGATTACGACGGCAACCGCGGCGGTCGCGGCGACGCGGGCGATGGCGGCGATCCGGGAGCGGGGGTGGAGTGTGGCGGCGATGCAGGATTACGAGGGGGCGGCGGGGTAAAAAGCCCGTTTTGGGAACGAACGCACCATTCGACCGATCCGACCAATCCGACCGATCTAGCGGATTGCTCACATCCTTTCGAGCGTCGGGATTCCCAGCATATTGAGGCCATCTTCGATGACGCAGCCAGTAAGAGCCGTGAGGCGGAGCCGACCGTTGCGGATCTCTCCCTCGCTTTGCAGCACCGGGCACTGGTCGTAGAACGTGCTGAAAGCGCCGGAAAGTTCGAAGAGATACTGCACGAGGCGGTGCGGCTCAAGCGAATCCGCGACGGAACGGATAGTGGCGGGATAGCGAAGTAGCGCGAGGGCCAGCGCCTTTTCAGCGGGCTGCGATGCGGCGGGCGGCGAGGATTTCCATGTGTCACCCTTGCCCTGTTCAATGGCTTTTCGCAAAATGTTTTTAGTGCGGACCAGTGCGTAGAGAAGGTACGGGCCGGTGTTGCCCTCGAACGACAACATGCGGTCGAAACTGAAGATGTAGTCGCGGGTGCGGTCGTTGGAGAGGTCGGCATACTTAATCGCGGCGATGCCGACGGCCTCGGCGATTTCGCGGAATTCTTCGTCGGTGAACGTGACTTTGGTGGAGCGTTTCTCGGCGTTGGCGTGGACGGCGGCGTTAGCGCGGTTGACGGTCTCTTCAAGGAGGTCCGAAAGTCGTACGGATTCCCCGCCGCGGGAGCGGAAGGGGCGGCCATCATCGCCCAGGACCGAGCCGAACGCGGCGTGTTCCATGACAGCATCGTTTCCGGTGATGGAGTTGCGGGCGTACCCGGCCTTTTTGCTCGCGCCATAGACCTGGCGCATTTGCAGGCTTTGGCGAGCGTCGATGGCGTAAACGAGGCGATCACCATGCAACTTCTGCACGCGGCGGCGAATCCCGGCGATATCCGTGGTCGCGTAGAGGAATCCGCCATCGGTTTTGCGGACGAGGCACGGCTCTTTGATGCCGCCGTACTGCGGCTCGTCGAGGCGGACGACCAGGGCGCCTTCGCTTTTCTCGGCGACACCGCGGCGTTCGAGGTCGGCGACGATTTCCGGCAGCTCATCGGCGTAGGAAGATTCGCCCGCGCTGTCCGTATCGGTGACGTTGACGTGGAGGCGCTTGCAGACGGCGAGGCATACTTCCATCGTGACTTTCTGGATGATCTGCCAAACGGCGTAGGTCGCGGGGTCTTTGGCCTGGAGCTTGATGAGGGTGGCGCGGGCTTCGAGGAACTTTTCTGTCGCGGCGTCAACCTGGGCCGCGCATTCCGCTTCGGCCTTGGGGCCAAGCCCGTACTTGCGGACGAGTTCCATCGAGCCGGCCTCGCGCTGGCATTCGAACTGGGCGGCTTTGTACGCCTCATCGAGTTGGTCGAGGGTGAGGGTGTTGAGGTTGATCTGGCCCGCCGCGGCGAGTTTCATGATGCGGGCGGTGACCATCGCAATCGGCAATCCCCAATCGCCGACGTGGTTCTGGCGGATGACCGTGTGGCCGAGGCGCTCAAAGACTTTGGCAAGGGCATCGCCGATGATGGGTGAACGCAGGTGGCCGACGTGCATCTGCTTGGCGAGGTTGACGCCCATGAGGTCAACGATGATGGTCATCGGGGGCGCTGCGGGTTCGAGGCCCAGGTGCGGGGTGTCGAGCGAGGCGAGTGATTCGGAGAGGGCGTCGGGGCGGACGCGGATATTGATAAAACCGGGGCCGGCGATGGATTTGGCGGTGAGCGGTTCGCAGAGCGAGCCAAGGTCAACGGTGGCGACGAGTTTGTTCGCGACATCGCGCGGGGTGGTGCCGATCCGCTTGGCGAGCGACATCGCGGCGTTGCACTGGAAGTCGCCCATTTCGGGCTGGTTGCAGGGCTTGATGAGGGGATCGACGGAGTCGGTGATCTGAGGGAACGCCGCGGCGATGGCGGTTTGGAAGCGCTGTGTCAGGAGGATCAGCGGGTCTTGGATAGCGGCGGTGTTGGAGGAGTGGGGTAGCGGAGCGTTCATGGTGGGGGGAGAGTGTATGAACGATTCAACCCGATGCCGATGGTCAGCGCTGCGGAAGGTCGGCCTCCACTTTTTCGACCAGTATGTGCAGGATCAGCATGTGCAATTCCTGAATGCGGTCAGAAGTCTCGCCCTCGACGATGATTTCGTGGTCGCAGGTGAATTTGAGTTTTCCGCCGCGTTTGCCGAGGAAGGCGATGGTGGTGAGGCCCTTGGCTTTGGCGGTTTCGACAGCGCGGATGCAGTTGGGGGAGTTGCCGGAGGTGGAGAGGATGATGAAGGCATCGCCGGGCTGGCCGAGGGCCTCGATGCTGCGGGAGAAGATGTGGTCAAAGCCATAGTCGTTGGCGGTGCAGGTGATGTGGCCGGGTTCGGCGATGGCGATGGCGGGGAGGGGGCGGCGGTCGTTGCGGAAACGCCCGGTGAGTTCCTCGGCGAAGTGCGCGGCGTCGCACAGGGAACCGCCGTTGCCCGCGATGAGGACTTTATGATTGGTGTTGAAGCACTGGGAGAGGGTTTGGGCGATGCGGTCGATGGTTGCGAGGGCGGACTCATCGGCGATGAGGGCGGCGAGGACGCGCTGGGCTTCGCGGAGGGAAGCGAGGGTCATCGAAGTTGAAGCGTTGTCGGGCATTCGGGAAGCGGGGCGGGGGAGCGAACGCAGAGGCCGCGGAGTGAGGGGAGGAACGCGGAGAAGCGGAGAGAAGCGAGTTCAGAGGTCAGAGTTCACATTTCAAACCTCGCCTACTTTGTCGGAAGCCCTTTGCTTTCCCAAAGTTGCTTGAGCCTTACGAGGGTTGTAGGCTCCCAGATCGAGCCATCGGACATTTCGCTTCGGACCATGTCGCCCTTTTCATCGTAGTAGGTGGTTTGGGGTGGGCGGCTTTCGGTGATGTGGGTGGTGATTTTCCACCCCCCCGCCATCTGGTTGTCGGCGGGGATTCTCTGAGGGAGGTCCTTGCGCAGCATGACTTTATTTTCGCCGCTGCGCCAGGCGTAAAAGCCGTGTTCGGCTTCGATCCCGGCTTTCATCAGGAGGTAGGGGAGGAGGGCGGTTTCGACCTGGCTGATGTAGCCTTCGCCCTCCATGGTGGGTTTGTGCGTTTCAGCGCCCTGGCCGGTGGCTTCGGTCTTGATGACCATTTCGGTATTCACGCGGGCGCCGGTTTCGGTGCCGACCTGAGCCTCGCTCTTCGCTCCCCCCACTCCCCCCGCGCCCTGGCGATACGCGGTGGTGATGAGCCAGGTCTCCTCGGATTTATCGAAGGAGAGAAAGTATCCAGCGCGGGAGTCGGCGGTGCTCCCGCCTTCACCCAACACGCGGACATCGGTCTGGACGATGAAGCCTTCTGACTTGTTGCCCATCGCCATGCTTGAGGTCTTGCTTTCGGGATCAATGAGGCTGCGAGGGCCGATTTGCAATCGAACGCGGCGGTAGGCGATCTCCTTCGCGCCCTCGTCTCCCCCGTCGGGACCGGGCTTGTAGCGACGTTCCCAGCGTTCGGGACGGGCGGCGATAATGTCTTTGTAGGTCTGTGTGCCGACAGCGTCCAGCAGTCGCAGGCCGGTATCGACCCTCACGCGGCGAGAAGCCTGCATGATTTCAGGCGGCTCGATCTTGGCGGTGGCGGTCGTGGTCTGATAGATGGGGCGGACGCGCTCAAACTGCGAGGAGGGTGTCAGCAACTCGAACGAGACGAACTGGCCGGGGCCGGTGCGGAGCACGGTGTAGCCGCGGACGTTGGTCTCTTTGCCCTTGAGCGAAGGCACGGTGAGGTACCAGCGCTCGATGGGGAAGCCGGCGATGCTCAGCGTATCGCCCGGGGCCGGTTCGCGGATCAGCTGTCCCGCGGCGGTCTTCTCGAGGGCCTCTGCCTCGCCGATGCCGTAGGAATCGAAGAGAATGCGCAGGGCGGTATCGGCAATCTGGGCGACGGTTAGGTCGGGCTTCGTGGACCGCGGCGTCTTGACCATGATGGTCCAGGTGGCATCGGGCGGGATGATGGTGATGTTGGCCTCGCGGCCCGCCGAGTCGATCTGGGTGGCAGCGCCGGCGGGATACTGCATCGTGAGGCCGATGGTGCTCAGGCGGAGAGGCTGGTCGGCGAACTCGACGACGCCCGGATTGTGGGAAGGCTTGGCGAGTTGCTGATCGCCCGAAGCGGGGGCTGGCGGGGTGGCGAGCTGGGGAGGCGGGGCGATCCGCTTGCCCGTGGACTTGCTGACTTGCGCGGAGGCGGGGGAAGGGGCAGCGGCAAGAATTGCCGCCGCGGCGAGGCAGGCTCGCAAGAGGTTCCTTCCATCAACGACGGGGCGCAGCCGTGAGAGCAAGGAATGAGTTGAAAAGTGGTTCATGGTCATAGGTCGGGGATGCGAAACGATGAGAGTGGGTACAAAAAGGGTCGGAAGAAGGATTATCGGTAAAAGGGGATGGGTCGGCTTGTGGCGGTAGGGGTATACAGGGTAGGGATGGGGGATGGTGTTATTGGGCACATTGGGAAGCAGTCCAAGGCGAACGCGTTCTCGACATTCTCAAACATTGAGATGTTGCGCGCCTCTTCTCGTGCTCAACCGGCGCGCCTGACTGGGGACCAGCATCGATCAAAAGGATTCACAAAATGGAAGATCGCCGCAAAACTTCTCGTCTTCGTCTTTTCATCCTGATAATCCTCCCCATCGATGTTCTCGGCTCTTTTCCAGTCCGGCAGCCGTACCGAGCTTTGGCACCAATGCGGCGGGTATGAAGGATCATCGAATGGTGGCAACCCGACTTTGCGTTCGACAGTGTTGACCGGATCAAATCCTTTTCCTTTGGGGTCAAGGGGCATATACTGTCCCCCTTGATTCGGGGCGGTAGCTCAGTTGGTAGAGCGCGTCGTTCGCAATGACGAGGTCGAGAGTTCGAATCTCTTCCGCTCCACTTGTCGTAAGTCTCGTTGACGCCTTAGTTTACGGCGACCCATCCACGGTCGATGGTGCAACCTAGAACGCAAAACAGCGCGGTGTAACACCGCGCTCCACCGCGCAGGGAGCACCGTCCGTTGAAAAAGACGCCTTCGTACCGTAAGCGAGTCGGATATACCCAAGCCTCGTCACATTGACTGACGCTGCCACCGGGAAGCGCCGCGACTATTGGTTGGGGGAATTTGGGACCGCAGCGTCCCCCTAGGCATACCACCGCGTTATCGCGGAATGGGAAGGGAGCGGGCGTCGGCTCCTGGACGCGGCCCAGCGGACAACGCTGATCCCTCCTACCGCCAGCGCCCCGTTCTCGGCAGCCGCAGCGGCATCGACGGGCAGGATGTCGAGGCGTTCTTCATCGCATGGCAGGTCGGCGACTCCGCCGCCGACGTGAACCGGGATGGCGGCGTCGACGGGGGCGATGTGGAGGCGTTCTTCGTGAGGTGGCAACGCGGCGAGTGCTGACCGAGTACCCGCCCGTCAAAATATGTCGCCGGGTCTTGTATCACCGGGCTCTGGTCGCGCCGCGAGCGGCGATTCGTCCGGCGCGACACCTGTGCCTTTGCGCAAAAAGTTATCTGTCCCCACCGATAGCAGTCGTCTACCCGTAAACGAGGGTACTAGTGTAGTGTTTCAAGCAGACTTCATCTTATCAATCATCGCCCGCGCCCGCGCCACCTTGTCGAGAATGTCTTGAACCTTCGCCGTCCAGATGAGCGGCTTGGGATTTGCATTGTGCGCCTTGATGAACTCCATGATGGCGTCGATGAGTTGTTGCACGCTGATGAACGAACCTCGGCGAATCCGCTTATCGGTGATCTCGCGAAACCAGCGCTCGATGATATTGAGCCATGAACCTGAGGTGGGGATGAAGTGCATGTGGAATCGCGGATGGCGTTTGAGCCATGCCTTGACCTTGGCGTGCTTGTGGGTTGCGTAGTTGTCGGCGATCAAGTGCAGGTCAAGGTCCGCCGGCGTCTGCTTGTCGATGAGTTTCAAAAACTTGATCCATTCCTGATGGCGATGCCGCGGCATGCATTCGGCGATCACCGTGCCGGCGGCCATGCTGATCGCCGCGAAGAGCGTGGTGGTGCCATTGCGTTTGTAGTCGTGCGTCATGGTGCCGGCTCGCCCGCGTTTCAAAGGCAAACCCGGTTGCGTGCGATTGAGTGCCTGAATCTGGGTCTTTTCATCGATACTGAGCACCAGCGCGTGGTCGGGCGGGTTGAGATAGAGGCCCACGACGTCAGTGAGCTTCTCGACAAACTTCCGATCATTGCTGAACTTGAATGTATGCGTGAGGTGCGGCTTGAGCCCCGCGGCCCTCCACACGCGGTGAATCATGACGTGGTCGATTTTCAACTCCGCGGCCAAGGTTCGCGTCGTCCAGTGCGTTGCGCCTTTGGGCTTTTCTTGGGTGGTCTTCCTGATGATCTCATCCACCACCGACAACCGCTTGACGGGCTTTCGCCCGCCGCGGGGCCGCTCGGCGCTGATGCCCATAATTCCCTCCTCGGAAAAACGCTTTCGCCACTGCGCGACTGTTTGGCGATGGGTCTTGACTTCCTCGGCGATGTCGAGGTTTTCCTTGCCTTCGGCGGCGAGCAAAACGATGTTCGCTCGTTGAACCAATCGGAAAGATGCCTTTCGTCCGCGCGACCATGTCTCAAGGGTCGTTCGATCTGCATCTGAAAGTGTGATGGTGGGCGCAACTCGCATCGTTCTGCTCCTTTGGATCAGAATTTATCGGCTATTTATATGTCGAAGCATTAAAGAAACACTACACTAGCACGATCCCGACTCCCAGCGGTCAAAGAACGTGGCAACGTCGTACGCATCAACCTCGCCATCGTTGTTGACATCCGCCGTGACATCCCCCGGTTTCCCACGTCACGAAGAAGGCCTCAACATCATGCCACCGCGGGGTGCGGTTTGACCGGACGCGGAATGAGTTGGTGTCGGGCACGGCGTAGCGCGAGCCGTTGGCGGGGATGACGGTTCCGGGACGGAAGGTGTGGGCCACTTCACCTTGCAGCCGCCAGCCTGTGATGCCAACCGCGTAGGTGCCGGGTTTGACAAGTCCCCGCATGGCCCCCGCCAGCGCTAATATCCTCCATGCAAGCACCCCGCGTCCAACCTCGTCCCGCGCTTCGCCGACCTTTGATGATCGGGCTGATTGCCTGCATCGCGGCGATGCTCACGGGATGCTCGGGAACTCAAGCGCCGACATTCAAAGTGCTCGAAGCCACCATCAAGGACCGCACTCCGCAGGGCGCGGTGTTGCTGTTCGTCCTCGAGGCCGACAACCCCAACGGAGATGCACTTCCGCTCCGGGATGTGTCGTACACGGTCTCTCTCAACGGCAAGCAGATTTTCTCCGGCACGCGCAGCGCCGAGGTCGTGCTCCGGCGCTTCGGGCGCCAGCAGTTCACCCTCCCCGCGGCCTACGCGCTCGCCGCGGATCAGCTCGCCCCAGATGGCGCGGCCTATGCAATCAGCGGCTCGTTGGTGTACATCGCGCCGGGAGCACTGGCCGAAACATTGTTCGATCAGGAGATTATCCGGCCCTCCGCCGATTTTTCCGGCGAGGGAACGTTGAAGTAGATTTTCGGTGAGAATCTCTATGCGCTGCACGCTGCCCGTTCACCTGTTTCAACGTGTATTTTCCGCTCTGCCGCGAGCCGGGTCGGTCGCCGCGTTCGCCGCGGCGTGTTTGAGTCGCGCCGGTGCTGCCCTCGGCCAGGTTCCGGCGATGGATGGCTTCTTCGACGACTGGGCGGCAATCCCGACGCTGGCGACCGACCCAACCGGCGATTCCACCGGCCGGCTGGATCTGAACGCACTGCGAGCCCAATCCTGCGGCACGCGCCTGTTCATCCAGTTTGACCTGGCGAACGCCCTCAACCTTGCCTCGGGTCCCGCCTCGGACACCACGCTCCGACTGGTCGTTTCGCGCGGGGCGCGAAGCATCACCATCGACCTGCGCAACAGAGTTGCGTATCTTGATGGCAACGCTGCGAACGTGATCCCGTGGCCCAATCTTGGCTTCGTCGCTCTGCCCACTACTGCATCGACCCGCTTCGAGTTGCGCCTTGATACCGCACTTATCGGCGCAACCATGGGCAACCAGTTGCTTCTGTCCTTTTCGGGCGCGGATGCGTTCTCCGCAAGCGTGCCGTTCGTGCTGGTGAACCCGGCCGCGCCACCCGCGCGCCGCGGCGCGGCGCGATTGCCCTGCACCACACTTCGGGTCGCGAGTTTCAATACGCTCTTCTCCGGCCTCGCCGACACCGCCCGCCGCGCCGCCTTCGCGCGACTCATCGATGCCGTCGATGCCGATGTCTATTGTTTTCAGGAGGAATACGACAGCACCGAGGCACAGGTCCGATCTGTTTTCGAGGAGGCCGATCCGCTCGACGACGGCGCATTCTGGAACATCCATAAGGCGGGCGAGTTTGTGATCGCCTCGCCTCATCCGCTCGTGCCCGTCGCCTTGGGGGCCGCCCACCTCGCGGCGGTCGTGCGCTCTCCCCTCGGCGGCGACACCCTTGTCGTGACCAATCATCTCAAATGCTGCGGGTACGCGGGGGACAGCAATGATTCACTGCGAATCTCGCAATCGACCGGCGCGGTGCAGGCGTTCAACCAGTTCCGAGCGGGGACCCTCTCGCCTTCGGTCGCCGCGTATCGAAACGCCCGCGCGGTGGTGCTCGGCGATATGAACCTCGTGGGCAGCGTTACCCCCCTTTCCCTGTGGTTTCCAACACCCGCCCCGCCGTCGCCCGGTCTAACTCGCATCGTCCCCCGACACCTCATCGGCGATGACGCCTGGACTTGGGCAAGCCCTGATGGCCGGGGTTTCTGGCCGGGAATGTTGGACGCCGCGGCGTACGACTCCGGTCGTTCGTTCCTGGTTGGCTCGTTCCTCCTTGATGCGGGAGAGTTGAATGCCGAGGAGCGCACGGCCCTGGGCCTTTTGCCCGCCGACAGCATCGCGAGCGATCACTTGCTGATGGTGGTGGATTTCACTTCGTTTCTGCAAACCGAGCCTCCGGCAAGCGCCACCGCCTGCCGCTCCGGGTTTGCCGAGTTCACTGTCTCCGCGGCGGGTTCTGGCCCGTTTGCTTACCAATGGCGTCGTAACGGGCAGCCGATCTCACCAACCGCCAATTCCTCCGCCGCGACCGGGACGCTGGTCATCGCGAGCGCCTCGCTCGCGGATGAAGGCTCCTACGACTGCGTTGTCTCAACCGCCTGCGCGACAACAACATCGGCCGCCGCGATGCTCCTGCTTTGCACAGGCGACTTTAACTGCGATGGGGGCGTTGACGGAGGCGATGTCGAAGCCTTTTTCCACACATGGGAAACCGGTGAGCCGGCGGGGGATGTCAATGCCGATGGCGGCGTCGATGGGCGCGACGTCGAGTTTTTCTTCGTGCGTTGGGTCATGGGCTGCTGAACAGCCTTCACGTCCATTCAGCTTTTACCGAATGTAGCGTTACTCCAAGCTGAGTTGCGCCGGCGCATTTCGAGCGAGGAACAACCACCTCTGGCAGATCGTGCTCAGCCGCGATCGCATTCGCGGCGGCTAGGAAAGCGTGCGATGAACCATCCTTTCGGCGCTTTGCCGTTACACACGTCACAGACAGAAGGCCGGAGCGGCGGAGGCTCCGAGCCTTGCGCCCATCCGAAGATGAGGCGTCAACAGCGCGCCGAATAAGAGTTGCATCGCACCCTCTCATCCAAAGCAGAGCCTCTCTTGCAACTGACCCTGACAAATATCCTGACGGCCCTGGTCCCCCCTGGAAGAACCCTGGCCGATTATCCCGAGATGCTGCGGGCCTCGGGCGCGGAGTTGGAAGAAGCTTTTCGGGTGCGCACTGCCAAGGAGGACGCCGAGAACGCCAAGGCCTTGCGGATGCGCAACAAGCGGGTCTCTGCCAGAAACGGACCTGCGCCTATCCCCTTTGCTTGTCGAGATGGCCACTGGCCAGGGCGCGACTTGCCGATTCAGGTGCAGGTTGTTCGATCTCTCCAACGGCGGCATGAGTTTCCTGCACAACGCCTATACATCTACGCCGGTACCAAAGTGCGTCTGCAACTCCTGCTAAAAGAGGGCTTCGCGGCCAAGATCATTGGTGAATCCGCACGCTGCGAACTTATCCGCGGCCGCGTCCACCTCGTGGGCATCCGCTTCGACGCCCCCGCGGACGCCATTACGATGGATCGCCTGATCGGCGGCGCCGCGATGGGCGCTGTCGCCGCAGGCGCGCCAAGCGTGGCACAGGCCGCCGCGGCCGCTGGCAGGGGGTAAATGCGGAGACCGCCGCGGCTAAAACATGCTCGGGCCGGAGTCTCCCGAATTATGAGAGAATTTGCTTGCAACTTACGGACGATCGGGGGAAGATATTGCGTTGGACCTTTGCAACCACCCCAGAAAGAAGGAAGCTTCGCATGCGTCTCTTGACCGCCGCACTCACGATCGCCGTCGGCGCTGGCGTTGCGCTCGCCACGCCGCTCACTCTCGAGTTCTGTGTTTCCGACAATCCCGACGGCTCGTTTCAGTACCAGTTTGTCTTGACGCTGGACAACAACGACGGCTCCTGGCAGCCGGGGCACAGTTTCAACTGGATTCTGTTTGCCGACGGGAGCCAAACGCCAGCGAATCTGCCGGATTTCATCGGTGATCTTCCCGCACCCCCACCCTTCAATGAGGAGGGCTTCAGTTCGTCGAGCGGCGGTCACAACGGACCCACCTTGCTCGACTTTGGCACGAACTTCGACTTTCGCGGCTGGGTTCCCGCCGCCATCGGCGAGACGCTGAGGTGGTCGGGACGGTCTCAGATTCGGTTGGGCGCTGGCGACCTCTTGTGGAGCAACATCAACGGCTCGGGCGTTCAAGCAAACTTGGTGGGGCAGACCTACTCCGATTTGTGCGGGGATGCGTACTGTCCCGCGGACTATAATGGTAACGGCGGTGTCGATGGCGGCGATGTCGAAGCGTTCTTCGTTGACTGGCAGGATGGGCTTCCCGCGGCCGATGTCGACCGCAACGGCGGCACTGATGGCGGTGATGTGGAAACGTTTTTCATCGCGTGGCAGAACGGCGGTTGCTAAGGCGGCATTCACGGGGAAGATTGGGTTCCGGGATGGGCACCGCGCAAGACAATCCCTCGGAACCAAGCACCGAGGTGAGTTCGGCGGATGTCACGCGGGTGCTGGACCAGATCAATCGCGGCGATGCGGGCGCTTCGGATCGGCTCTTGCCGCTCGTATACGAAGAACTGCGTCGCTTGGCCCGTCCCCCCTGGCACGAGAATCGCCGGGGCAGACGCCGCAGCCCACGGCTTTGGTTCACGAGGCTTATTTACGGCTCGTAGGCACCAAGGATGCCCAGTGGCAGAACCACGCCCATTCCTTCGCCTCCGCCGCGATCGCCATGCGGCGGATCCTCATCGAACGCGCACGCCGCAAGGCCGTGGGCAAACGCGTCCTTGGCGAACGCGCGGAAACGGCCCCGCTTGAAACCGGCATCGATCCCGAGTCGCTCAACCTGCTCGCCCTCGACCTCGCCCTGAAGAAACTTTCGAACGTTGACAAGCGCCTGACGGACGTAGTACACCTGAGGTTCTTCGCCGGGCTGACGGTTGAGCAAACCGCTGAGACAATGGGGGTTGCGCCACGGACGGTCAAGCGCGATTGGGATTTCGCCCGCGTGTGGCTGCACAACGAGATGAAGGATAAGGACGCGGCCGACCACAGCGGGGAGGAATAATATGGAAACAGTTCCTCTCAACGTCGTGCGCGCGATGTTTGACGCGGTGTGTGAGTTGCCCGCGGATGAACGCAGGCGATACCTCGATGAGAACTGCGGTGATGAAGCGCTGCGCCGCCGCGTTGAATCACTGCTCAGGTCGCACGACAGCGGGGGCCAGTACCTTAATACCCCCGCCGCGGATTTGTCGGACCTCCGGTCGCTCGTCCACGACGGCGGGGATGCGCCCGCAACGGGTGCAAGGCGTGAAGTTGGGGGGGGGGAGGCGATCCGTTGATCGTCTTCACGCTGGGCCGATACCGCATCTCGAGCCTGCTGGGCATCGGGGGCATGGGCGTGGTTTATCGTGCCGAGCAGCACCACCCGCAGCGCACCGTGGCGATCAAAGTGATTCGCTCGGCGTTCGATGCGCCCGAACTTTTGCGTCGCTTCCGGCACGAGGCCGAGGCACTGGGAAGGCTCAAGCATCACCTCATCCCCGCGGACCGGCACAGCGCGATCATCGCCAATCGGCGATGCCAAGGGCGCGACACATCCGCACACGCCCCCCACCACCGCGTTTGACAGTGCGGAGGCCGCCTATGTCCCAAAAGTTCTCAACTTCGGAGTCGCCCGCCTCACCGACTCCGACGCCGCCGCCGTCACCATGCTCACCGACGCCGGTCAGGTCATCGGCACGCTCGCGTACATGTCCGCCGAGCAGGTCCGCGGCGAGACCGGCACGCTCGACACCCGATCCGATGTATATGCCCTGGGCGTCATTCTCTTTGAGCTGTTCACCGGCGAGTTGCCCTACGCCATCAAGGGCAAGCCTATCGCAGAGGCCGCGAGAGTGATTTCTGTGGAGGACCCGACTTTTTCCGCCACGATCCCCGGCACCGTTCGGCGCGGGCTGAAAAGGAGCCCGACCGCCGCTACCAATCCGCGGCGGAACTCGCGGCGGACATCCGTCGCCACCTCACCGATATGCCGATTGTCGCGCGGCCCGCGACGGCAACCTATCACCTCGGCAAGTTCGCGAGGCGCAACAAGGGCCTTGTCTGGGGAGTCGCGGCGACTTTTCTTATGCTGATCGCGGGCGTGATCGGCACGGGAATCGGTCTGGTCCGGGCCAAGGCATCGCAACTGCGAGCCGAGGACCGAGAACGCGAGGCGCAGACCGAGACGCGCAAGGCGAACAAGTCCATCGACTTTCTCGTCGGAATGCTTACATCGGCTTCGCCCGATGAGTCTGCGGGGCGGGAAGTCACCGTGCGCGAAGTGCTTGACCGAGCCGCGGAACGAACCACCCGGGAACTTAGAGACGACCCCGAGGTCATGGAGACGATTTCCAGCGCGATCGGTCGGACATACGAGGCCATCGGAAAACTTGACGCGGCCAAGCAGCATCTCGATACGGCGGGGCGGCTTGCGCTGGACTTGCAGGGCCCTGAATCGGTGGAGTTCGGAGCCCTTCTCTTGCATCAAGCTTCGCTCGCCGCGCACGATCGCAGGTGGGTCGATGCCCAATCCCTCGGAGAGCGGGCGATGGCGATCCTGCGTCCGAAGGTAGCAGCCAACGATCATCGCCTCGCCGGCGCTGCGGCGGCGGTGGGGCTTGCCCTCGCCGCACAGCGCAAATACGATCCGGCGATCCCCCTGTTGCGAGAGGCGCTTTCAATCTACGCGTCGGGAGGGCGCGAGGAAGGCGATGAGAGCGCGCAGACGATGCGAACGCTCGGATTGACGCTGGGGCGCAAGGGCGGCAAGGATGAGCTGGCCGAGGGCGAGAAGACGCTCAAGCGGGCGGTTGACATGCAACGGCGAAGTTTCGGGGAACAAAACCCACGCTATGGGGCCGCGGTGGGCGATCTGGCGTCGTTTTACTTCACCCAATCCCGCTCTGTCGATGCCAAGCCGCTTTTCGAGGAGTCCGCCGCGATTTTCGCAAAGGCCTACGGGCCAAACGACCGGCGCACGCTGGAGCATGTTTCATCGCTGGGCCGGACATACATGCAACTGGGCGACCTGGACAAGGCCGAGGAAATGGGCCGCCGCGCGGTGGATGGCTTCGCGGCCACCGGGCAGGGCGAGACTTCGGAGGCGGCGAGCGCCCTGTCGCGACTAGGCTCGATCCTGACAACACGAAAGAAATATGAAGAATCCGAAAAGTGTCATCGCCGCGCACTGGAACTTCGCCGAACGCTCGGGCACGCCGACATGACCGTTTCGATGGGCCAGCTCGCCACGTTGCTCCAACTTACAAACCGGCCCGATGAGGCGCTGGAAATGTTGCGAGAGTGCATCAAGATCGAACGAGATCGCGGCTTCCCCCGCGCTGATGTCGCCGGCAGCATGGGCGATACCGGCCAGATCCTCTTCAAGCAGGGCCGCGCCGACGAGGCCGAGAATGCGTACAAAGACGCCCTCGCCTTCGCGCGCGAGCGGCAGCCCCAGCATGTGGGCCGCGCCATCATCGAACGCGATTTCGCCTCGATGCTGCTGAAGCTCAAG
>Ga0163144_10015890_pt1 | contig 15465 bp, 12 predicted proteins | sample OliLak19BULKMAT1_FD_123175 | JGI IMG/M metagenome (GOLD analysis project Ga0163144, IMG submission 123175) | Freshwater microbial mat bacterial communities from Lake Vanda, McMurdo Dry Valleys, Antarctica - Oligotrophic Lake LV.19.BULKMAT1 | ecosystem: Environmental > Aquatic > Freshwater >...
ATTTGGCGGCTGGGAAACGTATCACCCCGACCGCGAAAAAAGAAAAAGACGAGGAATACACGGACGACGTTGAGCAGTTGAAAGCAGCCGAGGCAGCCGAACCCGAAGAGGAAGAGAAGGACACCGCGGCGGAGCAGCCGAAGAAGAAAAACGGCGCGATGCCTGTCGACGAACAGGACGAAGAGAAGGACGCGAGCAAAGCGAACGGCGCTGCGCAAGAGATCTGTGCTCTTTGCGCGATCGCTGGCAAGCCGCAATTGGCTGCGGAATACATCTTCGCGGGCAAGACGATTGCCGAAGTTCGCGCCGAACTCCTGGCCGGCTCCAAAACCTCTCACTCCGTGCAGAGCACCATCACGGCCAGCACGGGCGTGAAAACCTTTAACGCTTTCGACCCCGCGAGCAACCCGCTCCTGGCCGATGCTCAGCGGCGCGCAAGCGCAAACCATAAGGAGAAACGATAGATGCCGGTTCAAATCGAAGGCAAGTACGCAGGCGACTTCCTGAAGTGGGAAGACAACCAGAATTACAGCCGGGAGGACATTGTGATTCTGGCCGGCTCTGGCTCTGCTCGTGTGCTCTTGGCTGGGATGGTGCTGGGCCGGGCCACAAAAGGGGCCGCGGTCGGGGCTGCCGTGGCTGGTAACACGGGCAACGGCACGATCAGTGCGGCACCGACGGTTGGGGCCGCCACGAGGCCCGGCGTCTACCGCGCGATCTGCACCGAACCGGCAACCAATGTCGGCGTCTTTGTGCTGGAAGACCCCATTGGGATTCTGCTTGGAACTGTCGTCGTGGGCGTGGCTTCGACTCTCGCCGGACTCGGTTTCACGATCGCCGACGGCGCGACGGACTTCGTGTCGGGCGACAGCTTCACGATCACCGTTGCGGCGGGAAACATGAAGGCCGTCCAGCTGACGCTGGCGGCAACAAATGGCGCGCTCGATGCTTTTGGGATTCTCTACGGAGACGTGACTGCCGCTGACGGCACGGACGCGTTGGGCATCGCGGTCGTTCGGCAGGCGATCATCGAGACCTCCGGCCTGATTTGGCCGGCCGGAATCTCTGATCCCCAGAAAGCGACGGCGCTCGCGCAACTTGCTGCTTCGGGCGCTATCGTTGCCCGCGTGGGCGTGTAACTACCAACCCTTTAGGAGATCAGACCTATGCTAAATGTATTCGCGGCTAATTCCGCATTCTCGATGGCCAGCCTGACCGCCGCTATCAATGTCGTGCCTAACATGTATGGGCGGCTCAACAACCTTAACTTGATGCCGGCCCGGGGTGTTTCGCAACGCACGATCCAGTGCGAAGAGCAAAACGGCGTGCTCACGCTCCTTCCCACCAAGCCGGTGGGCGCGCCCGCATCGATCGGGACCCAAGGCAAGCGCAAGGTGCGCTCGTTCGTTGTGCCGCACATCCCGCACGATGACTCGATTGACCCTTCCGAGGTGCAGGATGTGCGCGCCTTTGGCTCGGAGGATTCGAGCTCCGCGATCGTGACCAAAGTGAACGACAAGTTGATGACGATGCGCAACAAGCACGCCATCACTCTCGAGCACCTGCGGATGGGGGCGCTGAAGGGTCTGATCCTCGACTCTGATGGCTCAACTCTATTCAATTTGTTCACGGAGTTTGGAATCACCAAAAGTACCGTAGACATCGCGCTGTCCAGCGCTTCAACCAACATCCGGAACCGTTGCACCGCGATTCTTCGGTTGATTGAAGACAGCCTTATGGGCGAGGTTATGTCGGGAGTCCACTGCCTTTGCTCCCCTGAATTCTTCGACGGCTTGACGGCGCATGCGAAGGTGGAGGAGGCCTTCAAGTACTACCAAAACAGCCTGCAACAGGACCTGTCCGGCGACTTCCGAAACGGATTTAAGTTCGCCGGAATCACGTTCGAGGAATATCGTGGCCAGGCCTCCGATTCCACGGGGACCGTCCGGCGCTTTATTGATGCCAATAAAGCTATCGCCTTCCCGATCGGCACCATGCAGACGTTCGAGACTGTGTTTGCGCCTGCCGACTTCAACGAAACCGTCAATACGATCGGCTTGCCGTACTACGCCAAGATCGAGGAAAAACCGATGGGCCGAGGCTACGCGCTCCATACCCAGTCCAACCCGCTGCCGATGTGCTATCGGCCCGCCGTACTGATCGAAATCACCAGGTCGTAAGCCAAAATGCCCTGGGGTGCGGAACGGCAGGAGATGGACGCCAAGTGCCTGGCGGCGTTCGGCGTGGCTCTCGAGCTGCGTCCTGTTGCAGGCTCTCCAGTGGTCATCTCCGGCATCCCGCATCTCGGAACGGCTCCAGAAACGCTGTCTGTCACCAACATCCAGCGTTTTTGGGTCCAATATGATCTGCTCGCGGTCAAGCCGGAGCAGGGTGACATGGTGCGCTTTAGTGGCCAAGACTACGCCTTGGTGTTTGTCGACAGGCAGACCGAGGGCGGGGCCTATCTGACGTTGGAGCGGCAACGATGAATCTCGCAATAAAAGTCGGCCGGAGTGTTCGACTCCTGAATTTGGGATTTGCCTCCGGCCAGATGCAAATCATCGCCGAAGCCGCGGCGACTGCGGAAGAGTCGCGCTGGCGCCGGGGGCAGAACGTGTACGACCTACCCGCAAAGCCCCTGGCTGCCGCTTATGGGCGCCGGAAAATCAAGAAAACGAGTTCGGGAGTCCGCGATATGCGGCTTACCGGCGCGCTGATCGCGGCGCACGGACCGACCCGTATCGGCGCAAACTACGCAGTGGTTGGTTTTTCAACGCAATCAGAGAGTGCGAAAGCTTGGATCAATCAGGAAATTGAGCCCATGTTGGGTCTCAGCCCGAACGATAAGGCGGCAATCGCACCGGTTATAGACGAGTTGCACGACGTGAACGTCGCGAATATGAAGGTTCGCGCGTGACAAACCCCGGAATTTTGGTGGATGCCCTGGTGCAGTCCTACCGATTGATCCATGACTTGGTGCAGGAGATGGACGGTGATTCGTCTCGGATTTTCCCCTACCTCGGGCATTATCCGGGCCAAAGCAATTTGGCTCGGGCTATTTTCGACATGCCTCCGCAGTCTTTGATGGTTGCCTACCAGGGCTTCCAGGGGGGGCAGACCGGCGGAACTGTTTGGGCCCACCGAATTTCAGTCTTTTGCCGGCTGCGCGCCTCGGTGGAGCAGGACACTGGCACCAGTTACTTTCAGATGCTGCACCTGCTGGTGTCCGGGAAGCCAGCAAACCAGGAGCTGCGGATGGTGGACTATGAGTTCCATCCGAACTTCGATTCGATGGTGGACCTGCCGTCCCTAGCCAGGCAGAGCCTGATTGTCGACCAAAGCGGAAACGCCATCGACTACTACGAAATGTCTGTGATCTGTCGCGAGAAGGGGGAGTATTGATGCCGAAAGTGTGGATGAAGCCGCCCGATGGCGGCGAAGCGATCGAGGTGGAGGCAACTCCCGAGCAGCTCACGCCTTTGATGGTGTTGGGCTATACGCAGTGGACCCCGCCTGTGGCGGAAGGAGAAGAGCATGTCGGTTAACGTACGCGAACTTTTAGTCGGATTCGGCAAGGGCAAACAGACGGACATCAGCACCGCGAACCTGGTGGGCGCGACCTGGCGGCTGAACAAGCTGAACACCGCGCCGCTTAATCCCCAGTACATCACGGAAGACGACGCCGCGGAAGCGGGAAAGGGGCACGAGTTCGCGACCCAGACGTTCAAGTCTCACGTGCTAGTCGGGCCCCATTCAATCGAGAAGTACATCAGCTCTGAATGGGTGGCTTGGTGCGCGGCCTTCGGCCTGGGGAACGTGGTCAAGACGGGCACGACGAATCTGGTCTACACCTGCACGCCGACTGTACCGGCGACCTCGGGAATCGAGTTGCCCTATTTTTCGTACATCGAGCAGACGCGGCCCGGTGGTTCGGCGATTTTCGACAACATGTACGTCGGCTGCCGCCTGAAGAGTTTCATGGCTTCGATCCAGAGCGGGCCCGGGCGTAGCGCTTCGAAGATGACTGCGGAATTCGTCGGGTCCGGTCTGATTACGACTCCCAGCGCGATCACGCTTCCCGCCAGGACGGCGGTGAAGGAGCTCCCGGGAGCATCTCTTGCGTTGACTATTCTTGGCACAAATTACGTCACGCTGAAGAGCATCGTGTCGCTCGACTGGGGCTGGGACAATGCCCCTCGGGAGGAAACCGGCTTCTTCCCGGGCTCCGGGACGCAGGCCGGATATGCGGTTAAGGGCCGCATCGAGAACGGCGATCGCATTCCGATGCTGAAGTTCGTGACTCGCGTCCGCGTGGGGGCCCCGGAATTCACGACGCTTCAGGACCTCACAACCGGAACGGCGGTGATCACCCAAACCTTCGACGCCAACAACTCCTACACCGCGACGTTTCAGCAGATGGGGTTCCGTGTGGTGGAGCTGGGCGAGACCAATGGCCTGATGACGCTGTCGGTTGAAGCTTCGCCGCAATTCCACGCCTCCAACGGCGTGCTGACGGTGGTGGCCAACACTAACATTGATGGCATTTGCCAGTAGGGAGATTATGTTCGACAGAACCGCAATTAAAACGGTCGGAATCCTTTCCGGCACTCGCAAGACATGCGCCGTTCGCTTCCCCACGGACGCGGAATGGGCGGCGCGCTCGCGGGGGATCAAGATGGTCCGGCAGCAAATCGGGCGGGGCAAGAGCAAGCCGGTGCCGCAGGACCGCGAGAAGGTGGATGCCGCCCTTTTCGCCTTCATCCGGGTGGATCACGACGGCGCGCAATTCGACGCTGCTGAGGCCGGGCAGGTGATCGACGCGATCGAGGCGTGCAAGGTGGCAGAGGTGGAGATGCTCACGAACGAGGCCGTTCTTAGCCTCGAGGTCGGGAAGGTCGAGACCAAGCACCGCCTGCGCTTCCCCTTCAGCTCGGAGCAGCTTCGGTATGAGCGCCTATCCATCAGCAGGATCGATGCCGGGCGGTTGATGGAAGTCCGCGTAGCGATGGAGCCGGCGGGAGATCTTTACGACGCTCTCAGCCTGGGCTTCGAGGGATACGTGGGCGAGGGTCTCACGGCAGTCCCGCTCAACCACAAGTTCGCCGTCGTGCACGAGTTGCTCGAAGAATGTGCGCGGCTGCAAGAGGATCTCAACGACCCGGAAGCCTAACGCCGGGAGAGTGGCCGGAGGAACCCAGCCTCCGGTTTCTGATACAGCAACTCCTCCGGCGCGATGACATTTGCCCTAAGCCCGATTCATGCGCGCAGGCGAACGAGTTTCAATGTGGATCATGCGGCGAATCGGCCCAAGCTCCCGAAGGCCTGGACCCTCAGCAGTGTCCGGACTGCGGGGAAACCGACTGGAAATTATTCACGGCGTTGCCATGCGCTGGCTGTCCAATGGCGAAGTTGGATGAGGCGCTTATGGGCCCGGCTGGCGACTTAATCAAACGGTGCGGAAATATACAGTTCGCCCTTGAAAGCGGCTTTCAAGTGACGCTGAACGAAGTAACAATCTTTGAATTCCACGCAATGCAGTTGATTAAATCCGAACAAGACGAGATAGCGAAAGAGCGGAAGCAAAATGCCTGATGTAGAAATCGACATTGTTGCCAACGACAGCCGTTCGAAGCCGATCATCGAGCGGACTAACGCCGCCATTAATCGCATGGAGGCCATGGCCGCAAAGGCGGCACGAGGCATGCAGTCCGCCTTCGGCGCGATGTCGCAGGCCCTGGAAATGACGGGTAAGGCTGCTGTATCGGCCGCTTCAGCCTTCCTGCTGTTCGAAAAAAGCAAAGGCGCGATCGTGGGCGCGGGCGCGGCCATTGCACAGCACCGCTCCCAGGTTGAATTCCTGACGAATACCTACCGGGCTGCTCGATTGGCGCTAGCGCCGACGCTCTTCACCGCCCTCTCGCTTGGCGCGGCCACGGCCGCGACAGAGATTCTGTCACTGACTCGAAGGGTTGCGGGCATGGTCGAAATTGAAGCCAAAGCCAGCACGTTTGCAGGCATTGGTTACGAAGATTATCAACGGCTTGGCCAAGGTGCGGCGCGGGCGGGCAAAGAGACGTCGCTATATGTGGGAGCCGCGCAAAAGCTTCAGACAACAATTGGCAGTCTTTCGGCTAACGAGGCCAAGCAATTTGGCCTTTCTCTTGAAACGATGCAACGTGCCGGTGTAAGTTCCGCGCGCACGCTGGGCGAGGTTGGTGAGGCAGCGGGAAAACTGGACGCCTTCGATAAGGCCGCCCTTGCCGTGCGTTTGTTTGGTGCGGATGCGGACAAGTATCTGCCACTACTGGACGATGGCCTGAAGCGGAACATCGGAACACTGGATCGATGGAGCGGCGTCCTGAGTCGGGCTGAAGGCAAGGAATTGCTGGAGTTTGAAAACAGGATCCGAAGCCTTGGCGTTCACGTGGCGGACCTCAAGGACGAGGTAGCCGTAGCTGCGGAGTCGATGTATGCGAATATTGCCTATTTTGTGGCAATTTCCGGGAATGCGCTGTCGCACCTCGACGAGGACCTTGAGAATACTCGCGAAAAAATGCGGGAGGCTAACGGGCAATCAACGAAGAAAGACATCCCTCCGACCTACGCAGAATTCACGACCCAAATGAAGGGAGATGTCGGCTTTGCGTTGAATCAGCGTGCCGCTAAACGCCCTCGATTGGCTGCGGAGGATTTACTCGATCAGCGTTCGGAGCGTTTCAACGCGACCCAAGAGGGCATACAAAAACAGATTTCGGTTGCTCAGACAGCGAGGCAGAAGGCTCTCGACGCAGTGGGGACGGAAAAAGGCAGTTTGCGCGCGGAGCAACTCTTGGAGGAGCTGGCAAATGCAGAGCGCGACATCAAGTCGCTCACCGCGAAGCTTGTGCCGTTTGAGAACGCACGGCAACGAACGGCGGCCGAACAGAGCACGAGGGAGTCGCTATCTGGCGTGAGGGCGCAGATGAGGCCGGGATTTGGGAAGGAGGCGGAGGAGATGCAGATGAGGGCAGATAAGCTCTCCACTGCGATCGACAAAGATGGCAACGAGCGCAAAATCGGATTAACGGAAAAGGCTGGAGAGAACATTTGGGTAGAGCTTGCATTTAAGTTTTCTTTATTTCAGAAGAAGGTCTTAGAAGAGCAAAAGAAAGGTATGACGCAGCAGATCGAGGGCGAGGAGAAGCTGCAGGCTTTTCGCATGGATGCACTCGTCAAGCGCTCGCACGCAGAACAGACATTCCGAAATGAAACGATGGCCCTGGACCAACAAGCGGCCGAGAGTAAGTTCGATTTCGAGTCCACGTTTGCCGAGCGCGACCGTGATCGAGCTATGCGGGCGCTGGAGGGAGGTAACGCTCACACGCTCCGCCAAAAGATCGCTCTTGAGGGCCAAAAGGCGAAGGTCGAGGAAGATTACACCCTACGCGTGTTTGCGCTCAAGGCCGATACCTTACGACGCGAACAAGAAATGGAAATCTCCAATATGGAGATGATCGCCCGAATCCGTGGAATGTCGGAAACCGACATTGCCGCCCGCCGCGACGCTCTTATTGCGGCCAGCGCCGAGAAGGGCCGGCAGCTGGAAGTTGGCTCGCAAGCGAAGATCGACGACATCCGGGAATCCGCGATGAACCGCCAGACGCAACTCGTAATTGCGGCCAATCAGAAACAGTTCGACGAGATCAAGCGGGCCGCGGATGGTCTGTTTGACGCGATGCTTCGTGACGCCAAGACATTCGGGCAGGCGTTGACCGCGATGCTGAAGGTCGCTTTTTTAACTCCGATCAAGAACGCTTTCTCCAACCTGATCGCCGGCGCTTTGACAGGGACCTACGGCGGCGGTGGTGGCGGTGGCGGGCAGAGCGGGGGAGGCGGCGGACGGGGAGGCATTCTCGATCTACTGTTGGGTGGGGGCCAGGGGCAAGGACAAGGACCATTCACGCCACCGTTCGTCGGCGGGGCAAATGGGACGGGAGGTCCTAGCGGGCGGCAGAACAGTGGCTTCGGGACGCTACTTGGCGGCTTGCTTGGTGGCGGCGGACCCGCCGGGGGCGGGAGTGGTGGTGGAGCAGGAGCTCAGTCTGGCGGTTTGGCGGGGCTTAAACAAAATGGGCTTTCGTCGCTCACTCAGCTCGGCCAAATCGGCGCAACCAACAAGATGTTCGCCAAAGGGGTGTACGGAGCGAAGGGTGGGGCGATGTTGGGCGTTGGGGCGGCGCTCGCGTACGACGGCCTGCGTCGCGGCGGCGTAGTCGGATTGGGCGAAACGGTTGCGGGTGGAGCCCTCATTGGAATGAAGTTCGGCGGTCCCGTCGGTGCCTTGATTGGTGCTGGCATCGGGGCAATTGCGGGGACCATCCGCCTCTTCATAAAAGGCGCGGCGGACAAGCTGCGGGAGAAAATCAAGTCAGTTTACGGCGTAGACATCAAGGATAAAGGACTACTGGGCTCTTTTGTCGAGCAGGCCAAGAGCGCATTCGGTGGAGATATTGACCTCGCCATCCGGAGTCCGCAGATCCGGGAAACCATCGAGCTCTACGCGATGATGACTGGGCAGAAAGCCTCCGGGATGGCCGCGCGGATGCAGAGCCTGAGTCTGGTGCAGCAAGGCGGTGCGCTGTCCACCGCCGCAAACTTCTCCAATGGCATCGCCTCGGGCGGGCTTGACCAGATTGCGCGCGGATCAGCCGGATCCGCCGGCGGTGGCTTGGTGCTACAGCTTGATGGGCCGGCGACGACATCCCTACTCCGCGGGGAGGCCGTGCAGGCGGTGCAGGACAATCCGCGCGTCGTGCAGAGCGCGGTGCAAAATGCCACACGGGGCAACGTCGGCAGGCGGGACATGCTCAGCATGCAGCTTGCCCCAGGAACACTCACCTCCTAATGCCGGGATCAGTCTCGAACGCTTCCCCGTCGACGGTTCTGCCGCGCATGCTCTGCACCGCGTTCGCGTGCTCGCGCGATTACGTAATGATCGGCAACGATTACAGGAACGGCGAGAGCCAGCGGTCGCTGCTCGTCGCCTCCAGCCGAAAGGCCTGGCGGCAATCGGTTCGTTTGGCACCCGCCGCGCTCGTCGCCCTCCGCGACTTCTTCGAGGCCCGCCGCGGGAATCTGGAGCCCTTCTACTACTACGATCCCTACGACGTGTCGCCGGTGGGCTCGAACTGGGATGGATCCGGATCCAGCCCGACCGGGCGTTACACCGTACGTTTCGTGGGCGGCTGGTCGCAAGAGACCGGCATTGCCCGGTCTAACGCCTCGTTGGAGCTGGTCGAGATCAACTAATGCCCGACTACATCGGCAGTATCGCTGTACCGGAAATCACGCCGACGGGCACCTTCCCGATCGTGGGCGACTTCCCGTTCGGTCGCGTCCAGGCTCCCGAGATCGTCGTCCATCAATTTGGAAGCGCGAACGCTAAAATCGAGCAACGGTTCTACCTCGGCTCCGGAGCCCGCCGGCATCTCGTGCGTCGCGCCGCGCTCAATCGCACGGAACGCAACACGCTGCGCGATTTCTGGGAGGCTCGGCAGGGCGGCTATGGCGCGTTCACCTTCAACGCTCCCCAGGAAGCGGGCGGCACGGCGGCCGTCACTGCACGATTTGAGCGGGAGCCCCTGGCGTGGGATCAAGCAGCTTCCGGCATCTGCTCCGTCGGCTTGGTCATCGTCGAAATCCCGACGACGTCGCCGGCGTACACTTTGAACTCGACGGAAAGCCGCTTCCCCGGGGCAAGCCTTAAAACGGCGTTGCTGAGCCAGGTGCAGGAGCTGATCCCGCTGATTACGGTGCAGCCGCGCGACCAAACATATTCCGCCATTTATGTTTCGGATCGCCGCTGCACCGTCGGCGGGCAACTCTATCAGGCGCGGCTGCTTGGCTGGGGTGGTATCAGCCAGTCGATCGGCGGGCAATCGGACGACGCCAGCTTCGTCTTCGGCAACGCGGATCGCGTGATGCGCCAGGTCTCGAACGCGGTCGATCTTTGGCGTTCGTCGATCGAGTTTTCGCTTTTCCATGTTGGTACCGGCATCAAACTCGATTTGTGGAAGGGCGAGGTCATCGACTGGGACATGGACGCGGGTCCGGAGTTCCGAATGTCGGCCGCCGACGGAATCTACGAGCTCACTTTGCCCTACCCCGACCGCCTGGTGGACCGCAACTGCTGGAAGCTGTTCAACGGCCCCGCGTGTCCGTACGCGAGCGTCGGGAGCGGCGGATCCGGTTCCAGTTGCGATAAAGGACTCGAGACCCCGAACGGCTGCCGCGCGCACAACATGCAGCGCTACTTCGGCGGCATTGCGGCGCAACCCCAGGGAGTGCGCATCCGCGACAACGCCAACAACGGCGTGCAGATCACAGCCACGAGCATTATTGCGGACTCGGTTTACGGTCAGGTAATTCCACAGATCTACACCGATAGCGCCCTGCCTATCGCCGCAAAGGTCATCGCGGGGCGAGACGAGGGCGAGTTCTACAACGCTTTGGGCATCGTGGGAGAGGGGCCGCTGGTCGCCTTCGACTACGATCCCCTCAAGCAACTGCTTGATAATCAGGCACCGCACGGTCCGGCGCCGCTCGGCTTGCGCACCGCGCTCGGCACGGATCCGGCGGGTGCGTCGGATAACTTCGTTCTTGGCGAAACGGGTGCCAGCCCCGCCGCGATTTACGCCGCGGGCACCGCGTTCGCTGAAATCCGGCGGTCGGACCAGAAAGGCATTCAGCCCACGCCGCTCTCGACGCATACCATGCAGGTGACGGTTGCCCAGGGGCTCCGCGGCTGGATTTGGACCGGTGCGGGAACGCGTAGCGAGCAGCTCTTGACGAACCCGTTTTGGATAGCGATTAACTGCATGCTTCGCGCGCGCGGCTTACGATACGCGGCCGCCGCGGTATGCGAGCAGTTTTTTGACGTCACATCCGCGATCGCGGCCGCGACGATCTGTGATCAGTCGGTGGCGAAGCTGGTGGGGTCGGGCAGCGAGGCTCAATTCAAATTCCGCGGCGTGTTGCAGGACCAAAAGCCGCTGCGCGACTGGCTGCAGGAAATCATGATGGGCGCGCTCGGCTTCTTCACCTTCGTTTTTGGGAAGCTGAAGATCGGCATCAGGATCAATTCGAGCACGGTGGAGGCCTTCACCGAGGGGAGTATCCTGTTCAACAGCCTCCGTTTGAAGCCGGTCCGCCCGACGTTCAACCACCTGACGGGCAGCTTCGCCGATGAGGAATTCGATTACGTTGCGAATACCGTTTCGGTCTACGATATTGACCATGCGCAGCTGATCGGGGGAGCCGCGGCGCCGCTCTTCCTTAAGAGCACGATGAGCCTGGTCGGATGTACCTCGAAGTCGCAGGCCGCCCGGATCGTCAGCACGCGACTCCGGGAAGAACTTGGCGGGATATCGTTATCCGAGCAGCGAAAGGCGCGGATGATTTCGTACCGAACGACGATTCTTGCGCTCAATGTCGAGCCCGGAATGGTCTGTTCGATGACTCAGGCCGATATGCCCGACGGTGCCGGAGAATTCCGCGTGCAGAGCTGGCGGCTCAACCCGGATTACTCGATCGACATCGAAGGCAGAACCACAACCGATTCGATGTACGATCTCACGGTTGGGCCGAAGCCTGTCGATGTAGTCGCTTCACCCGTTCCGGCCGAGATTGGGTTTTCGGTTCTTCCCGTGCCGCCGTGGGGCGGAAACGTCGAGATGCCCTTGGCCACAAACCCGATGCGCGGAGTGACGGAAAAGTTCTTCGGATTGAGCTTGGTGTATGAAGAGCTGGCCGACGTCGGCACGCTGGCGAAGCTGGTGTTGAGCGGCGCGGCACCCGTGACCAACTTCTACACAGTGGAATCGCCGTCGGCGGCATCGTATTCCACGTCAACATCGGGCGGATCGATTGCGGCCGGCTCTTACGTTTCGCTCGTGTTCTACGGCGTGAACTCGGCAGGGCGGATGAGCTCGCCGTCTACGCCGGTAACTGTACTCGTTGGCGCCGGCGGCGGCAATAAGATCACAGTTAACGGTGTGATCTGGCCGGCTGGCGTCAGCGAGTACTGGGTGTTCGCGTCGAATAATTACGGCTTACTTACTCGGCAGATGGTGGCGTCCGGGACGCCGTCGGCATTCGATCTGACGAGCATTTCGAACGTCAGAAATTACACTCTTCCCTCGGGAAGCATCAAGCTCCTCCGGGTTGCCATCTACCGTTTGAAGCACTCCGGCGTCGACGGGCTCGCCGTTGGCAGCGTGGCAACCGCGGCGATCACTGTCGCCGGTGCCGCATGGACAACGAACGAGTGGGCTGGCCGGATCATTTCTGTTATCTCGGACGCGAGTGACGGCTCTTCCCCGATCCTTGATTACACTGTCGTCTCGAATACGGCTGATACGTTCACCGTCTCGGGCACTCCGCTTGCTGATGGCGTGGAAGCCGACGACGTTCTGATCCTCCGGGCGAAGGCCTCCGCTTATTCGGCCACCACGATCGGCGACGCCAAATGGGCGAACGCTACTTACCCCGCCGGCATGGTCGTCGACGATGAGGTCGGCCTGCTTGCCCAGATCATCCACGGCACGGGCAAGGGGCAGGTCCGCCGGGTCATCTCAAACACTTCCACGATCCATACGCTGGACCAGCCGTGGGAGGTGACTCCGGATGCGACCAGCGTCTATATCGTCCGCGAAGGCAGCTATTCGTATGAGGCCAAGTCCGACCCCATCGACAATGACGCGCCAGACAATCAAATCGAAATCTCCGTTCCGGTCGACAACCTTTTGGGGCAGACGCTCTACGTCGAGGTCCTGACCGTAGACAAGTTCGACACGCAATCTCCGGCGGCAAACAACCAATGGCGGGAGGTCTATCTGCCGGGTGACGCGGGGACCGTGTCGCAAGCGGAGGTGGGAATCTCCTATGCCTGACTTTGTGGATCGGATAGGCCGCCAAGTGGGGGAGAAGTTGGGAGAGCGGCCCTCCGCGTTGGACTTCATCCCGCAGGCGCAGCACACTGCGATCCGCGCGGGCTCGGCAACGGCGGATTTGACGGGCTGGATCCAAGATGGGCTGGACTCGCTCGCTACTGCCGGTGGCGGGGTCCTTTATCTGCCCTGGGGCGTCTATCCGGTTCTTGACCTTACGGTTCCAGGCAACGTATACCTGGCCGGGGACGGAGGGGCTCGCACTATCCTAAAGCGCCGGGGAACTCTTGCTGCCGGCCGCGGCGTTGTGAATCTGAGCGGGGCAAAGTCCGGCGTGAGCGATCTGGCTATAGACGGCCAAGTGGTGACGCCGAGCCTGTTGTTGTACAGCGATGTGAGTGACCCAAGTTCGTCTACTTTGGTTGCCAACTCCTCGATTCGGATCCATCCGGGCGCCGCGGACATTACCCTTCGCCGGTTCCGTGTGTTCCATTCCGGCGGATACGGCGTGCATGTTGACGCGCGGACGGGGAACGTCTCTCGCGTTTTGATCGACGAGCCGGACTTTCACGACAATCGGCCTTTTTTGTTCGGCCCCACTACCGGTACCCGGATCTATGGCGCCTGGCCAGGGGGCGTCCTGTGTCAGGGCGACGGGGTTTCCTACGCTGTCCGTGGCCTTACTGTCAAAAATGGGCGGTTCCGCCGATCAACGGGTAACCAGGTTTGGAGCCATCTATATGACTTCGGGGCACTCCACTCCGATTTCAAGATCCAAGGGAATACGTTCGAGGACATCGGCCGCGACGGCATCATGATGGGCGGGGTTTCAGGCGGCGATGTCAGCGGAAACTTCTTCAGGCGGATCGGATACGTTTGCGAGGATGACACAAATCCGGGCGTCCCCCGCTGGGTCAGTGGCCAGTGGGCGGTTGGGCTCGATACGGCAGGGCTGGTTCGGGGAGTGAGCTACCGGGGGAACTCGTTTATCAGTTGCTACGGCGCGGCAATGGATCTGGACGGCTACGCCGAAGGCGTCGTGTCCGACAACGTTGTAATTGTCCCGACCAGTGGCGAGCCAGAGTACACCGAGGACTCGATTTCCAGTTGGACTGGAAACTTCTGTTACGGCGCGCAGGTCAGCAATTCCAACAACTTGGCCGCCGCTGGGGTGGGTGCGCGGATCACGGGGAACCGATTCCGAAACTGCGGGCTGGGCGCGGTTCGGATGTACGCCAGCCGGCGCGGCACAGTGAGCGGCAATACCATCGAGCATGCGGCGGGCGCGGCGACCGCACCCATCATACTGGGCAACATCGGCAACGGCGCGGATCAGCGGGCATACGGCAACACGGTTACCGACAACGACATCCATTACTCGCCTGGTGCCGCTGTTGGTGTGGTTCAAGAGGATCCGAATGGATTCTCCTTCCTGTCCACGGACATCAATCGTGTTTACGGTAACCGGCTGCACGGCACGAACACTTTCGAATTATATCGGGATGCTAACAGCGGCTCTTCGACGCGCCAGGAATTCGCGGCGTCCAAGGCGACGCTGTCTGCGGAGTCGAAGAATTGGCTGCAGCGAGAAGACCGTTACCTGCGGGGCTATTACACCGAAGGCGCGACAACGAAGTCGGTGCTATCGGTCCTGGATCGCGTCACTCTCTCCGGTGGAGGGTTCGGCGGCTCACTGCTCAATGTCTCCGCCGACGCCGTCGGCGGAGTGATCGCGACCGGTTCCAGGACGTCATCGGCGTTCGACGATGCAATGGTCTCGGGCAAGCTCTACGCCGATGGCTTCGTGGCCGTCGCCGCCACGACATTCAGCGCGACGGACGCAAACTTGTTGCCCGACACGGTTGGTTTGGTTCGATACAACGCCACCACAAAGATTTTTGAGCAGAGCACTTCCGTCACAGCTGGCGCGCGCGCGTGGACGGCGCTGGCCGGGTCGAGCCTGAGCGGACTGACCGCCGGACGAATCCCCTACGCGACTGGTGCCAGCGCGATCGCGGACTCGGCGAACCTGACATGGGACAACTCCGGCAAGGTGCTCAATGTTGCCGGCACCACGGGCACGGCTGGAATTGTAGCCGCCACCAGTTTTATTCAGGCACAGGAAGGCTTCTATACCCCGAGCACTTCGAGCGCGGCGCTGGGCGCGCCAGCGGGTGGAGTGACGGCTCTCTCGCTGATCAGCGTCCGCAACGATGGCGCTGCTGGCCTGACCCTGGCCCGGACCAGCGCTACGGTTCGCTCTTACGGCATCGGCATCGATTCGAGCGGCAACCTCTTCCTTCGGGACGAGACTGCCGCTGCGGTGCGGCTCGCTGTGTCGACGGCAGGGCTCTTCACATTCGGCTCGACGGTCAGCATTGACCAGGCCGGTAACCTCACGGCCACCGCCACGGTACAGGCGGCAGGCGTGAACGTGATCAACGGGAGTAGCGCTTTCAACTCGTTGCAGACCAACGCCGGCATCTATGCCGGACTTGGCGTTACGACGGATCAGGCTGTGTATCCGAAGTCGTTTGCC
>Ga0163144_10015891_pt1 | contig 15464 bp, 11 predicted proteins | sample OliLak19BULKMAT1_FD_123175 | JGI IMG/M metagenome (GOLD analysis project Ga0163144, IMG submission 123175) | Freshwater microbial mat bacterial communities from Lake Vanda, McMurdo Dry Valleys, Antarctica - Oligotrophic Lake LV.19.BULKMAT1 | ecosystem: Environmental > Aquatic > Freshwater >...
CTGCAAGATCCCTCCACCCCCGAAGGCAAACGGCATCGGCTGAACAACCTTGGTTATCTGGCCGGTTTTTCTAAAAAGGTGGATGAAAAAAGAATGCAATGGGCGATTGAAGAGTTTAAGCGCGACCACCGCCAAAAACATGGGTTCAAAAAAAATGATGCCACTGATGAAGGGACCAAGCTCCCGGACGCACTGGTCAAGGAGCACGGGGTTTGAACTGAATCTGACCGTTTATTGCCATGGCCGATCCAAACAACGACGTTAAAAGTTTTATCTCCGTGGACATCGGTGACGACGGCATGGCCGCCGAACACCCGGTGACGCTCGACTTCCGCCGCAAGGTCGCTCCATCCTCACCCGAGGACAAAACCCACAACACACTCAAAGATTTTTTGATCGTGGTCGGATGCGCCAGTTTTTTTGACGCGCTTTTCGCTTTCGACAGTTCCTTTATTCTCCCCGAGGCAAGGCAGGCTTTCATCCGGATCGCCGCATTGCGGGATCGCCTGGCAGAAGCGCCGGGTCAACCCGATCCGGACACGCCGCAGGGACCAAAGCCGCTGAACTTTCCTCCCATCTCATTGTTTGGACACGCTGATCCTGTCGGAAAGGACGACTACAATTCGCAGCTAAGCCAGCGAAGAGCCCGTTCGGTTTACGCCGTCTTGATCCGCGATGTGGCCACATGGAAAGAACTGAAAGCGACCTGGAAACCGGACACCAACAAAAAAATGATCGAGACGGTTGATGCTGCGGAAGCGACCACGGACGCCTCCAAACTTTCCCAGGACAAACTCATCGCCAAATACATGGATTTCCTTTGCGTCCGATCGGATGGCAAGGGCGGATTCACCCCGTATAAACTGAGCAAGACCGATGATTTTCTGGCCCGTGGCAAAGGTCAGAATGGAAAGGGAGATCTTCAGGGTTGTGGAGAATTTAATCCAACCCTGCTGCTTTCAAAGGCAAAGCTGGACGCCTTCGAAAAAGCCAAGGACACGGAGGGAAGGAACAAAGCGAACGAAATCAACCGCCGCGTGATCCTCTTTTTTTTCAAGCCTGGAAGCCAGGTTGACCCGAAAAAATGGCCCTGCCCGAATGTCCGCGATTTGAATGCTCCGGCAGTTTGCAAAGATCGTTTTTGGTCGGATGGCGCGGAACGTCGAACCCCGGACCAGAGACCCTTTCCGGATCCCGCAGATCCGAATGCTGCGGAAAACACACCCGTGGACCGTGAGTTTAAAAAAACCAAGGACACCTTCGCCTGCCGCTTTTATCATGGCCTGGCGGAGAATTCGCCTTGTGAAGGAGTGAAGCGACGCTGGGAATTCCGGGTGCTGTTTGAACCGCCCCGGACCGAGACCGACAAGAATGGAAAAAAGGTCGAACCAAAACCGGTTGCCGACCGGAGATTTGTGGTCACTTTGGGCGATGCGGACGACGCCCCGAAAGTGCGGGGGCGAACCGATGAAAACGGAGTCATTCGACTCCCGGTGTTTGAAGAAGTGACGAATATGGATTTCCGGCTGGAAATCGCCAAAGTGGGGGAACTGGACAAAGCGCCCGCAGCGGACGACGGCAAAAAAAAGACCCAGGAAGAACTGGAAAAGGAGGAAGAAAATTTCCGCCGCCTCACTCTGCTGGCCGGGCAGTTGGAAAACATCGATTCCGAGGAAAAACCGATCCGAGATCGCGCCGTAATCCAGCGGCTGTTCAACCTGGGTTATGGCCCGAACCGTTTTTCAACCTGGAAAAAGGCCGATGCCGATCTCGCGTTGAAACATTTTCAACGGCACCACAAAATCGGTGCCCAGGATGGCAAGCTCGATCCCGATACACGCGCCAAAATCAAACAGGTCCATGATTCACTGACCTTTCCCAGGGATCCAGAACCAGGCCAGGCCAGTTGATCCAACCCGGATAGATTAAGAAAACTACCATGGCTCAACCGATCCCATTTAACAACGAAACGAAGTCGGTCGATGCAGGCAGGCCCATGCATCGGATTCAGTCCCCTACTTTTTCCACAGATAAGCAGCGTCCTTCAGGGCGTGGATACGAGTGTGGTTGCCGTCATACGGGAATGTACGATCCGCTCACCATTGCCGACAACCTTGCGATTCTCGGGCTGAAAGCCGGAATCGCTGCCATCCCGGGAATAGGACCGTTCCTCACCGGCGTTAACGCGGCAATTGCGGGCGTGACCGGAACAGATCTTGAAGAGGAATTGGCCAAACTTTTGAAGCATGCAGGCGAACGTTTAATCTTTGCCCGTTACCTTAGGTCCATTCCAGCTTGGGTCCCGGTGGATCGGAAAGGCTTCCCGCAGGATGATCCGAATTTTAAAGAGGTTCCCGTGGAAATCGAGGGCTTCCTGTCACGCAGTTTCCAGAGTTTTCGGGACATGCCGCATCTTCAATGGAGCCGGTGGTACAAGTGGGCGTTTCATGTTGATCCGGCCACCGGTTATCGCCACATGATCGGGAGTGGAAATGTGGCCACTGAATCGGAAAGCGAGCGACTGAGCGAAGTGGACGCAAATCGCGCCGAACTGACCAACATCGATTTTAACAGTTCCATTGAATGCATCCTCGATTGCGGAGCTTTCTACAATGCGCCGGGCAACAGGAGTGGCGACAAGCTCGGCATCATGCCGGCGTTGATGTTCCATCCCAAGTGGCCGTTTTGGCCGGTGGCCAATGATTATTTTTGGTGTCGCGGCCGGTTTGTTTATGACTGCGCCCACGCGAGCAACTCCAAAACCGAAGGTCCGGGAATGGGCCTGCACCCCACCACCATCAACCCGATCAGCATGTTCGCCTTCAGCCGCCGTGAAGGGTTTAAATTCGAGGATAATCATTTCCACACTCCGTCCATCCGCTTTCAATTTTTCGCCTGCAAAAAAGGCGGTTACATCGACGCTGAAAAACTCGGCGGCGGCGATGCCAAGGATGATCCGATTTTTATCGTCGATCTGCCGGACGGCGGCGGAATTGAAGAAATGTCCTGGGCCATCCAACACTCGGAGATTGTTGCCGGCAACACCCTCGTGGTGCGCCCCAGGCTGCTGAAACACCTCCAGATTTTTCCATACGACATACCTGGTTCGGAGTTCCCTTCGGCGTTCAAAACAAAGCCGATCGAACCAGTCATTGAAATCCTGCAACCAAAAGATCTCAAACTGCTGCCGCAACAGGTAAAAATCACCGTTCCTCTCAGCAAACTTGACGCCTCGGCTGATGCCTGCGGATTTGTCCTGACCCTCGGCTGGCTCGATCTCGATGACAGCCAGGCCGACCGGGTCAAGAAGGTCAGCTTCCGCTACGTGGAAATGCACGAACTGGAGGTCAGCGGCAATCTCCGGTTCCGCCTTGCGATCAATGGCCGACATCAATTTTTCCATGTCAACGATTCGAAGAAATCCCACAACTTGAACATTCCGGAAACGGTCATGCATTTGATCGACGATCAGTCCATCGACCTCGACGTCCATGCGTTCCGCCGCAGGGGTTACGGGGAGTATTTTGAAAAAACTGACAAGGAAAGAACCTTGCGCATTGGCGGGCTGATCGACCCCGGGCCAACGGCGGAAAAAGTGATCAAGGATGGCATTGAATTCATCAAACTGGCCAATGGCGAGTTCATTCGCAGCGACCTCCTGAAGGAACTGCTCAAATCAGGCATTGATGAAATCGTCGGGGCACGCCGGGATGTTGTCTGGCTGGATCATGTCGATCAAAAGAACAACACCATCGCTTCAGCAGTCAGCCGCGAAATGTTCCTTGATCCCCCGGCAATTTTCGTCAACCAGGATGAACCTGCCGGATTTGTCGATGACCCCGGCCCGTTCAATTTTCAATGCTCGAACATCTCCCCGGATGTCGATCTGAGAATGAGCAACTTGGTGACAAAACTTAACGGAGGCCAGAAACAGTTCAATTATGCGATGGAAGCCCGTCAACTTTTTGTCCTGGGAGACGACGACCTCATTGCGGTGAAAATAAACAAAGGCGTCATCTTTTTCAAAATGACCGGCAGCTTAAGTATTGATCATCAAGCGTGATGAACCGAGGCGGGAGGTTGAGACCTGAAGACAGGCAGCAATTCTCATTTTGCTCCGGAGCGCGGCTGTGTCGTCCCGACCAGCCGCAGTACGTCGGCTCAAATACAGGCATTGGGTGTGTTCGCACGCTGCGGCTGGTGCTTTGCACACAGCCGCGCACCGCAAAATGAGAATTGCTGGAAGACAGGATGACAGGATTCACAGGATGGTGAGCCCGGCCTGGAACGGGGCAACGAGGATGGATATCTCATTCAGGCCCTTATTCCCCCTGTCATCCTGTCATCCTGTCATCCTGTCCAAAAAAAAGCGGAGCCGAAGCTCCGCAGAATCTAACCGCCAGGCCGGGGATCAATCGATTAATCTGGTTGATTCACCAGTTTTAAAGCGCCAATACCGCCCGGATTCCAATTGGTGAAGATGATATAAACCTCTTTTTGACGACCAGTGCCGACGAAATACCAGGTGGCATCGTGCATGTGCTGGGCTTCGGTGAAACCGAGATCTTCCTTCGGTTTAATAACTGAAACTATCGCCTTCTTCTTCAGGTTGATGATGTAAATCGGGCCAGGAGTTTTATCAGGACCGTTCAGACACGGTGCCAGCGCATAATCACCCCAAATATCCACATCACAAACCGAACTCCCTGGCGGCAAACCAAGTGTTTCGAGGAATTTGTTGTCCTTGAGATTCATCTTCTTCACCTGACCTTCCGCCCGGGCTGAAATGAGAAGGCTATTGTCGTCTTTTTTGTAGGTGATTCCATGCGGCGTCTGGGACATCTCTTTGCCTCCGATGTAAACCCCGTCGTATTTTAGCGGGTCGATGGTTCCAGGCATGAAATAAGCCTTCCCGTAACCGTCCGTGACATAAAACTGACCTTCGCTGGTGAAAGCGGCATCGGTCGGATGAAACTGGTTTTTATTGGTGTAGGGACCGCCTTCGGGCCAAGGAAGTTTCTGAGCTTTTTGAAAAGTGGTGTCCGAAAGATAAACCTCGCTTTCCGCATCATCCGCGACCACCACCAATGGAGCTTTGCCTTTCCGATAAAAAAGGTCGGCCCCATGCAGATTGCCACTGGCCAGGGCGGCATCTCCCTTGATGATGTTTCCTTGAGTCAACTTTTCGGTGTAGGAAATCCAACCGACCTTTTGCAGGCCCCAATAAAGGATGTCCCTCTGCGCATCAACAATCAAAGTGCCGTGCGCCCCCTTGACGAATGGTTTGGCTTCCTCCGGGATCGGCAGGACATTGGGGACAGGGGCAAATTTCCAAAAGCCCTGCCCGCTCACCTTGGTTTCGGAGGAAAGTTTCGGTTTGCGCACAGGACCGCTTTTTTCCAGCAACATGGGAAGCGGTAGGATCTCAGTCTTCTCCGCATGGATATGTTGGTGGCCCGCTTCGTGGGCGAAGACGGTTGTTGCCGGAATGGAAAGGCCGAGGACGCAGGTGAAAATAAATTGGGGCAAAGATTTCATGTTGAGTGGAGAATGGTTTTAATATGCACGACCAGTTCTGGCAACAGGTTCGCTGGAAAATATGAAAGGAATCCGTTCATATGAATGATCCCCACGTCACAAAACTCTCAATATTGGGGCTTGCAACACTCCGGCAGCGAACTACTGTTCTGCCTCGCCTGAATACCGCGTGTGCGGATGTTCGATGAGGCTGAAAAACAAAAGTTAACGTATTACCTAACCTTTAACCCTCCGTTGCCCCGTCAACGTTCGGTCCGTGTTAGGCAATGGAGTCTTCGCAGTGCTTTCCGCATCGCAAGCCTCCCTCAGATCGCCCTTACAGAATTATTATGCTCACAATGGAAGAAGCCCTGAAAACCAGGGATATCCGCTTCGCCGCCGGCGAAATCGTAGAAGGTACCGTCATTGAAGTCCGACCCAAGGAAGTTTTGGTCGATATCGGTTATAAATCAGAAGGTGTCGTGCCCGCCAACGAACTCGACGACATCAAAACCGTCAAGGTCGGGGACAAGGTCAATGTCCTCATCGAAAAACTCGAAGACAAGGACGGCATGGTGATCCTTTCCAAGGAAAAAGCCGAATTTAAGCAGAACTGGGACAAGATCCTGACCATCTGCAACGAAGGCGGAACCATCCACGGCAAGGTCAAAGCCGCAGTCAAAGGCGGTCTGCTGGTCAACATCGGTGTCGAAGCTTTCCTGCCCGCCTCCCAGATCGACATCATCCCGCCGAAAAACCTCTCGGTTTTCATCGGCAACACCTACGAATTTAAAGTCGTCAAAATCAATCAAGAACGTCAGAACATCGTTCTTTCCCGCCGCGAACTGATTGAACAGGAACGAAACGAAAAACGGCTCAAGCTCCTGAACGAAATGACCCCGGGCGACATCCGCAAGGGAACGGTCAAGAACATCACCGATTTCGGCGCTTTCATCGACCTCAACGGTCTGGATGGTCTGCTCCATATCACCGACATGAGCTGGGGCCGCATCGGGCATCCCTCGGAAATCCTCAAGGTCGGCCAGGACATCGACGTGGTGGTGCTCGACATCAATCGCGAGAAGGAACGTGTCAGTCTTGGGTTGAAACAGAAACTCACCAATCCCTGGGAACAGATCGAATCCAAATACGCGGTCGGAACCAAGGTCAAAGGCAAAGTTGTCAACCTGGTGCCCTACGGAGCATTTGTGGAATTGGAACCTGGTGTTGAAGGTCTGGTGCATGTCACCGAACTTTCCTGGACGAAACGGATCGCCAAACCTTCTGACGTCCTCAAGGCGGATCAGGAAATCGAAGCGGTCGTTCTTGGCATCAATCGCGAAGAGCAGAAGATCTCCTTGGGCATCCGTCAGCTCGACGTCAATCCGTGGGACAAAGCTCTGGAGAAATATCCTCCTGGAACCAAGGTCAAAGGCAAGATCCGCAACCTGACCAGCTACGGCGCATTCATTGAACTGGAAGAAGGCCTTGATGGCATGATCCACGTTTCGGACATCTCCTGGACCCGCAAAATCAATCATCCATCCGAAGTCTTCAAAAAAGGTGACGAAGTGGAAGCCGTGGTTTTGGAAATCGATAAGGCGAACCAGCGCATCGCGGTCGGAGCCAAACAGCTCGCCATCGATCCATGGAGCAATATTGACCAATATTACAAGGTCGGCGACTTGGTCAGCGGCAAGGTCACGAAACTCGCCAGCTTCGGCGCATTCGTCGGATTGCAGCATGACATCGACGGGCTGGTTCACATCTCACAAGTCAGCGAAGAACGGATCGACAAGATCAAGAACGTGTTGAAGGTCGGCCAGGATGTCAACGCGCGGGTGATCAAGATCGACAAGGCAGACCGCCGCATCGGTCTTTCCATCAAAGCCGCCAACTATTCTCAGGAACAGTTGAAAGCCGAGCAGGCCATTCTTGACGCCTTGAAACCAGGCGAAGACCTCGTGGCATTGCAGCACGCTTTCGACGCAGCTGATGAAGCTCAAAAAGACGAGAAATAATTCCCCGACTTAGATCGGGGTAAGTAAGCAAGAGGCGGATCTCAATTGAGGTCCGCCTTTTTTTATTATCCACCCAGGACCCTCTCATCAATTCAGAGGTTGAAAATTTTATTCGATCCAACGGGATTTCACAAAGTTTCCCGCTTCAACCAGCTCGTGGCCAGGGTATTTTTGATACAAACCCACAAACCCGCGTTTCTTCAATTCTTCGGCGGTGCCGAGTTCGGAATCCCGGGGTTCGCCGATCCAATAATTATCTCGAACCGTCCGGAGACCTTTGTCCAAAAAATCGAGCGCATGGGCATGTCGATTGCCGACATGCCGATATTCTTTGATAGTATAGGTGTTATGCATAAGGATCTGGACTCAAGTTAGTTTCGAGGTATCCAGGTCTCAATCGGGGTTCCCCTGTTTGAGGCTCAGTATGGAAGCCTAAAATGGCGGCAAGGCGAGGGGATGGTGACATTTAGGAAAAAACAGAGGAGACAAATCTCAACCACCGGGTGAAATGGATCGGACCATTTTTTCCATGGTGCGACGATCCTTTTTCGTGGGGCGGCCCAGCCCTTTGGGTCTGAACACGGGAAGGGACAAATTACGTTCACGCTGTTTTTGAAACTCCGCCGGATCGGTGAGTTCCTGGGCATGGGTTGAAACCAGAACTGCTCCGACACGGTTGGAAATCAATCCCAAAACCTTGATGGTGCGGACCACATCATTCACTTCGGCTGTGATGACGTCGTTCAATTTGATTTCGCGGGAAGCCTTGACCGTGTGACCATCGACCTTGACCAACCCCTTTCGGCATGCCTCGGTCGCCAGCGACCGGGTTTTAAAAAGACGCACCGCCCAGAGCCATTTGTCGATCCGGACCGAGTTTTCCTGGTTTTGATTCATCTTAAAAAAGCGCTTGAAACCACATATTTCGCAGATTTACACAGACAAAAACAAGCAGTGACGAACGACGGAAGCTTCCGAACTCAAGTTACCTGCGATGCCTAGGCACCTACCTCCAGGCTGCTTGTCGAACTGCGTGGCCTCCGTGTCTCCGTGGTAAAAATTCACTCCACCCGCTAAAAACGGCTCGCACGGAGTGACGAGCCCTACCACTCGACGCATTCCACGAAGCAACAATCCATCCAAATCTTGCCTCTCTCAAACTCTTTCACCCACAAGCGGAGTTGAAATAACTCCCTTGCTCCCGAGTCGTCCGATGATCATCGTCAGAGCCGAGGCCATGAGCAACGCGATCAGCATCGGCGTTCCTTGAAAATGATAATCCATTTTGAAAAGAAATTTTAATAAGACCCAATGGGCGATGGACGCCAGCAGTATACCGGTGGCGGCCCCGGCTGCGCCGAGGAAAAAATATTCCCAGAGAAAGATTTTCAACACCTGCGACTTTGACGCGCCAAGCGTGCGCAAAAGCACGGCCTCCTCCACCCGTTGGAAACGCCCGCTCAAAATGGCGCCCGTGATCACCAAAACCCCGGTAAACACCACAAAAAGCGCCATCGACTGAATTACGAACGAAATCTTTCCTACGATCGTTTCGAGCGTGCTGAGAATCAGCCGGAGGTCGATCATGGAAATGTTGGGGAAGGCCTTCACCATCGTCGTCTGCAATTCGGATGATTGTCCGGCTGAAGCCAGGCGTGTCAGCAGGATGTGAAAGCGGGGGGCTTCGTCCAGAACCCCTTCGGGAAACACGACAAAAAAGTTCGGCTGCACCCGGCGCCAATCCACCTTTCTCAACGCCACAATCTTTGTATCCAACGGCACTCCCTGAACGTCAAAAACAAGGTCGTCGCCCAGCCCGACCTTGAGATCGCGGGCGATCCCTTCTTCGAGCGAGATGGCGATCTTGTTGCCGTTGGTAATCTGTGCGGGGGGCCAGGTCCCGGAAACCAGGGATTCGGCGTCACGCATATCATTGCGATAAGTGGACCGGTACTCGCGACGGAGCACCCAGCCTGGAACGGCATCGTCTGGCCTCCGCTTTTTGAGAAGTTCATCCACCGTGATTCCTTTGACTGAACCGATGCGCATGGTCACGACGGGCGCCTGTTCCAGAACCGACGCCCCTCGCTCCTTCAAGATTTTTTCCACCCCTTGAAGCTGGTCGTTCTGGATATCAAACAAAACTGTGTTTCCCTGGGTTCCTTCCGTGGAGATAAATTCTCCCACAAGACTTCGCTGCACCAGGAAAAGAGTCAGCACCAGGAAAGATGCCAGGCCCAGCGACATGATCAGAAGAATTGTCCGGTTAGCTGGACGGTGAAGGTTGGCCAGCCCCTGCCGGAGTTCGTAGCCAAAAAATGGCGTCTTAAACCGTTTGAGCAATGCCATGAGAATTTTTCCCACGCTCCAGAAAAGCGCAAACACCACGGTCAATCCCGCGGCAAACCCGATCCCGTCCCGCCACTTGGTGGTATTGTCGAGCGCAAATCCAAATCCCATCAAAGCGATCATAAGAATGGTGCCGAACCTGAGCCAGTCCCTGGACGGGGACGGTTCGGACTGGGCCCGGAGAGTGGCCAGGGGGGAAATGGAGCGAAGAGGAAGGAGCGAATAGAGGGTGAAGAGAAAACAAAAGCTGAAACCAAAACCAGCGCCCTTAAAAAGACTGACCCAGGAGAAGACGAACGGCACTTTCACCGGCAGCAGGTCCGCGAGAATCCATGGAAGAATGAGCTGGAAAGCCACACCAAGCCCGCAACCGAGAACCGCCCCCACGATCCCCAACCCCGCGCCCTGAAGGACGTAAATAGTGAAGACGTCGATGACACGGGCACCCAGGCAACGGAATATCGCCACGTGCGATCGTTTTTCCTGCACCAAAACGTGGATGGCGCTGGCCACCCCCACCCCGCCAAGAAGCAGCGCCACAAACCCGGTTAGGCTGAGGAAATTCTGGAGGTTGTCCATCGATTTCCCCAGCTCCTGTTTTCGTTTGGCGACGGTCTCCACATTTAACCGCTCGGATTCGATGGCGTTGGTGAATTGATTGACCACGGTTTCAGCCGGATTGGTTTCGGGGAGTTTGAAATAAATCCGGTGCCTGGCTAGGCTTTCATCACGCAACAAACCGGTTTTACGAACCTGCTCCATGCTGAGATAGACGCGCGGGGCAAGAGCGCCGAAGAGCATGTTCTCACCAGGAACACGCCGGAGGATTCCCAGAACAGGAAGCCGAAGCTCTCCGAGTTTGATCTCATCGCCAACCTGAACATTGAACTGATTAACCAGAGTTTCCTCCAGCAGAGCGCCCTTGCCTTCGTAATAAGCCCTGGCCGCGCCCCTGGGTTCGGTTTCGAGTTCGCCATAAAATGGAAACGGCCCTTCGATGCCCCGGACTTGCACCAGTCGCGCCTGATCGGAGCGCGGAATAAAAAGCATGGAGCTGAACGCAACCTCGCGCGCCTGATCCCCTTTTATTTGTGCGGCGATTGTTTCCACTCCAGGGGTCAGAGGACGACGGCTGGAAAGGACCAGATCGGCACCGACCATCGTCCTGGCCTGCTCATCGACGGCACGTTCAAGCGAGCTTCCAAGGGAGCCGATGCCCACCAGGGCGGCGATGCCAAAAACAATGGAGGTGGAAAAAAAGAGCAGCCTCCGCCTAGTCTTCCTTGTTTCACGCCACGCCATCCTCCAGATCCAAGGCTGCAAAAAGGTCATAATAAATTTCCCGGAAGCGAATAAAATCAGGCCCGTTGAAAAGCAATTTCGAGGGAATCAGAAACAATGTGCCCGCCCTTGAGCTGGATGACACGACCGGTTTTCGCCGCCAGTTCAAGGTCGTGCGTGATCAAAACCAGAGCTGTGTCGAATTTTGAATTGAGTTCAAAAAGCAGATCGACGATGCGCGAGCTGGTTTCGGCATCCAGATTGCCAGTGGGTTCGTCGGCAAAGAGAATTTGCGGGTTGGTGATAAAAGCCCTGGCCAGGGCCACGCGCTGCTGTTCGCCGCCGGATAATTGTGCGGGATAATGCGTCATCCGGTTTCCGAGCCCCACACGATCCAGCAGTTCGGCGGCTGCGGCGTCCACTTTCGAAACACCGCGGAGTTCGAGCGGAACCATCACATTTTCCAGGGCGGTGAGCGTCGGGATGAGTTGGAAGTTTTGAAAAACAAATCCGGAAACCTGGTTGCGCCATTGAGCCCGTTCATCTTCTTTGAGAACTGCAAAATCCTTGCCGGCCAGATGGATGCTACCCTGCGTCGGCAGATCGAGTCCGGCGCAAAGCCCCAGGAGGGTTGTTTTCCCGCTGCCCGAGGGGCCGACGATCGACAACGTATCCCCTCTTTGAAGGCTGAACGACAAAGGATGAAGGACGGTCAACGGTCCTGCGGCCGAGCGATAAGTCTTGGCCACGTCCTGAATGCGCAATATTTCGGAAGACTGCATGCGCTTTTGTTCCATGAGACCATTGACTGGTCAATTGACAAAGTTAAAGTTTGCAGTTCTTTGGAGAGTGGTCTCAAAACCAAAAGGATCCGGATCGAAATGATTTTCCAACCGAGACAAAAAACTTTTCTGATGATGATCCAGTTGCTGGCTGGGCTGTTCCTGACCATTCATGCAACCTCAGTCGCTTGGGCCGCTGAGACCACCAATCAGGTTCCGGCGAAGTCCATCTTGGTCCTGGGAGACAGCCTGGCGGCGGGGTACGGACTGGACCTTTCAGAAAGTTTTCCCGCCTTGCTGCAAAAAAAAATAACCGAAGCCGGATTAAATTTTGAAGTCGTCAACGCCGGCTTGAGCGGAGACACCTCGGCGGGCGGTTTGCGCCGGATCGGGTGGCAGTTGCGTCGAAAGGTTGATGTTCTGCTGCTGGAGCTTGGAGGGAATGACGGATTGCGCGGGTTGTCCGCAGGCCAGACACAAACCAATCTCCAGGGAATCATCAACCAGGTGAAATTAAAAAACCCGGAAGCCGTCGTGGTGATTGCCGGCATGCAGATGCCCGGCAACATGGGCAAGGAATACACCGACTCGTTCCGCAACATATTTCCTGATTTAGCCCGAAAAAACCAGGCTCACCTCGTTCCTTTTTTGCTGGAAGGGGTGGCAGCCAAGCCAGAGTTAAATCTGCCTGATATGATCCATCCGACGGCGGAGGGACATAGGATCGTGACAGAAAACGTTTGGAAAGTTTTGAAACCAGTTCTAACCAATCCCAGGTAAATCCCGAGTTCTGCCCGCCGGCAGACACCAATCGACTGGTGTCTGCCCCTGACGGATCAAGAACTCGTTGATGCGCGAAAATGGTCTGCTACCGAAAAACCCGCGGCGAGCGGAGAGCGGGGAAGGATGGACGGATTCGATCAGGAAATGTCTGGACTGATCAATTAAACTTTTTTTCTTCTGCGCATAGGCGCCCCACAAAAGAAAAACCAGCGGCTTCGACCGCGCGCTCATCCTGGTGATGATGGCGTCGGTGAATCGTTCCCAGCCACGATCCTTATGTGAATTGGGCTGGCCGGCCCGGACTGTTAGGACGGAATTCAACAACAACACCCCCTGCCCCGCCCACGGCAGGAGACTGCCCGAAGTCGGCGCCGGGCATCCAATATCGGCGCTTAATTCTTTAAAAATATTCTGGAGCGACCTGGGGATCGCCACGCCCGGTTGGACGGAAAAAGCCAGGCCATGGGCCTGCCCAGGACCGTGGTAGGGATCCTGTCCAAGGATGAAAACTTTGACATCGTCAAAATCAGTGACCTTGAGGGCGCGAAAAATCTGATCCCTGGCGGGAAAAACCGTTTCAGAGTCAAATTCAACGCCCACAAACCGTGTCAAAGACTCAAAATACTCATGACCAAAATCTTCAGCCAGAAGCCGCCGCCAGCCTGGAGATAAGGAGGTCAGGGGGAATTCAACTCCGGCTTCTCCTTTTTCTTTCTGTGATGAGTTTTCGAACGGATCCATTTTTTGGTTTTCTCAAGATATTTGTGTGCCCATTCAAATTGTGTGGCCAGAATAGCGAAACCTGCGGGGATGACAATGAATGCCGGGCCGGGCAGGAAGATCAGAGCGATCCCCGCCAACAAAACTACGGATCCCAGTATCCCAATTCCAACTTTCTTAAATGAAGCCATATAAATAAAATCTTGTCGTGTCGCATTTATTTTCAGCCTTCGGATTGCAATTTTCCATTGCGGAAAACCTCGTTTAAACCGCCGGGGAAAAACTTGAGTGGGAAGGGTTGGTTCAGGAGTATTTTCAATCCGAAGATTCTCCTAAGAGTCCGATCAAAAATAACTTCGAATTTTGGCGGGAACGTCAAATCCAACGCTGAGTAAAATCGTTCCCTCTGCCCGGGGAGAGGGTTAGTAGGTGAGGGCGATGTTTTTTTCAACTGCATCGATACGGCTAAGGGGATAAAATCAAGCTTTCTATAGAAATTATGGCTTTTACAATTCCTTCATGATTTCACTGTCAGACATCCGCAAAGAATACACTCTGGCCGGGTTGCGAAAGAAAGATCTGCATCCCGACCCGATCGAACAGTTTCGACAATGGATGAAGTCGGCATGCGACGCCGGTGTACTTGAGCCAACCGCCATGTCGCTGGCCACGGCATCGGGAAAAGGGGTTCCATCCATCCGGACCGTCCTGCTCAAGGGGGTCGATCAACGCGGCTTCCAATTTTTCAGCAATTACGAAAGCCGGAAAGGGCGGGAAATGGCCGAGAACCGACACGCCTCACTTTGTTTTCATTGGAGGGAGCTGGAGAGACAGATTTGTATTGAAGGTGAAGTTTCGCGGGTGGAGATGGCTGAGTCTGAAGCGTATTTCCACAGCCGTCCGCTTGGCAGCCAGTGGGCGGCCTGGGTCTCGAAACAATCCTCAATAGTCTTGTCTCGGGAAGATCTCGAAAACAGCCTGGAATCGGTCCAGAGACAATACGTGGACCAGGTTGTGCCGCTGCCGCATTATTGGGGTGGTTACATCCTTGCCCCGGTGCGGGTGGAATTTTGGCAGGGACGACCCAGCCGTTTGCATGACCGGCTGAGCTATTCGAGGAAAGGGGGTGGATGGCAGATTGACCGGCTCTGCCCTTGAGCATCGCAATCTGGAGCCAGAGAAGGCCTGTTAACTTTGATTTTTGCGCGAAACCGTCCCCCACGGTTATTTTTTCAGCGATTAATTCTAGTGGACCGGTAAGAACTCCATTAAATTCGATCCATGGATTTGCCAAAGCCGGAGATTATTTTAACGCACGAGAGCGACCTGGATGGTTTTGTCTCAGGTTTGCTTTTGCAGCGTCTGGCTGACAGGATTTTTGGGGAAAATGTTCCGCTCGAGGCCTACCACTATCAGAGCTGGAAACAACGCGATTTAAGGGAAAAGAACGCTTGGGTCAGTGATTTCAGCTTTGAGCAGAGACTCGACAAACCGAGCTGGCTGATCATCGACCATCATCCGACCGAATTCACCGCCAAACAATCGACATTCATCCACGACCTTTCGAAGTCCGCCGGGTCGCTCGTCTATGAATTGTGCAACAAGCACGGGGTGCAATCACCCGAACTGGACCGGCTGGTTCACTTAAACAATGTGGCTGATCTATTCCTGCTGGACGATCCGGACTTTGTCATTGCCAACGATTACGCCAACCTGATCAAGAACTACAATTTTTGGACCATGCACACGGTCCTGGGCGGGAAGCTGGAAAATCTCCTGAGCCATCCGCTGCTCGATGTGATGAAGGTGCAGAGGGAGGTGGAAGATCCGATCGGCTTTCAGCTCAGCCGCAGAAAGATCATCCGCATCAACCATGAAATTGGTTTTGTGGAAACGGTGATTGGAAACAACAACCTCATCGTTCACCAATTGCTGGCCGATCCCCAGGTGAATTATCCGGTGTTGCTGACCATGATGAAAAAGGCCAACAACAGCGTGGTGGTCAGTTTCC
>Ga0163144_10015894_pt1 | contig 15462 bp, 12 predicted proteins | sample OliLak19BULKMAT1_FD_123175 | JGI IMG/M metagenome (GOLD analysis project Ga0163144, IMG submission 123175) | Freshwater microbial mat bacterial communities from Lake Vanda, McMurdo Dry Valleys, Antarctica - Oligotrophic Lake LV.19.BULKMAT1 | ecosystem: Environmental > Aquatic > Freshwater >...
GTGGGCGCATGAATAACCACGCTAACAAAAACGCGATAGGCACGGCCATAATCCCACGCGAGACAAGTTCAAACCAAAATAGGTTAACATAGCCGGTCAGAATGACCTCGCCATACACGATACTCGGCTCACTCGTGACTTGCCCGCGCTCCATAATCACCCTCTGACCCGTAATGAGCGGGAAATCAATCGAGGCGCTTGGTTTGCCATCACGGACAAACAAGCCACGTTCTTCACCACGCAAAGTTAGTTGTGGACAGGCGATGACCAGCGTTCCTGCGCGACAAGTCGTATCACCCCGCCCCCACAAGATATGTCCGTCATCCGAGACAATCAACGTCCAACCGGGCATCGGGTCAATATCAAGGTCGCTCGGTTGACCATCCGGCGAGCCAGACAACCACATCATCCCATACCCAATCGCTGTCGCTTGATAAACCTCTAGCGGTGGGTTGCTCGTAGCGTGCCATATCAGTACGAAAAAAATACCGGTCAGGCAAATACCAGTCAAGACAGCTACAGCCACATGGCTGACGAATAATCGGAAGGTTAGTTGCCCCGTTAGGCGCTGAAATTTATGTCTCATGGCGCATTATCTCGCCTCGTTTGAAGTGTTCAACTATTTTAACCAGATGTAACCAGATGTAATACACGTCTATCTCAGCAATTTGTGGAACTTACCCCCACAACTTACCCATACCGAATCGGCCCGTTTGGGCGTTCAATAGAAAGTGTACGGTTATCCAACACAAAAGAGGTATCCCAATGCTCAAGACCATCACGCGGGCGATTCTGCTCACACTCACCGTTTTAGCGCTCATCTTCCCCGCACAGGCGCAGGAAGAAACCATCCTCGTCCCGTTCGCAGATGACGCTTATCTCATCACTGGCCTCATCCCTGACGGGTGGGAGGCGCTGGGTCAGGGCTTGTATGTACCCGATAGAACCGGCGTCACCCTCCTAGCGCTACAATCCGCGCCAGCCACCGCTGAACAAGTCTTAGCGGCGCTGCAACCTCAGCTTGGCCTGAGCGAAACGCCGGAATCCATCGGGACAACTGAGACGGACGCCTTCACATGGACGATCTACCAAGTCGATGTCGAAGTTTCCGCAGATGTGACCATCCGGGTCGATTTGGCGCTGACTGAGGGGCAAGACAGAGCTTATATTGTGCTGATGCAAGCCAATGCTGACCAATATGAGGCACTCCATGAAGCCGTATTCGTGCCGGTGTTAAAGGCGTTTGCGCCGTTGGAAATCGAACCAGAGGACGTGCCTTATCAGGTGGAAGAAGTCCGCTTTGACAACGGCATCCTCTCATTGGCCGGGACGTTGACCCTGCCGGAAGGCGATGGCCCATTCCCCGCCGTCGTCCTGATGACCGGTAGCGGCCAACAAACCCGTGATGAGGAAGTCGTCCCCGGTTTCTTGATTTTCAAGTTACTGGCCGACCACTTGACTCGGCAAGGAATCGCCGTGCTACGCTACGATGACCGTGGCGCGGGTCTATCGGAAGGCGATTACAACGCAGCCAGCGTGCAAGATTTAGCCTCAGATGGGCAAGCGGCGGTCAATTTCCTACGAGAATATGCGGACATCAACCCAGAACAAGTCGGCGTTTTGGGTCACAGTGAGGGCGGCATATACGCGGCGATAATGGGTGCAAACCCAGACAGCGGCGTGGCTTTTATCATCACATTGGCTGGGCCGGGCGCAAAAGGGACAGACTTGCTGCTACGCCAAAATGAACTCATCCTCGAAACGTCCGGCGCGTCAGAGGAAGTCATCGCCTCACAATTGGCCTTCCTAGAACAAGCCTTCCCGCTGATTGCCGCCCGTGACTGGGACGCGATGGAACAGTTGACCTATGAATCGGTCTACGCGCAGTGGGCATTAGCGCCAACCGAACAGGTTGAAGCGATGACCGAAGAAGACCGCGAGAAGTTTGCACGTCAAAGCGCCGCGAATTTCCGTCAGGGTTATGCCGCAGAATGGTTCGCTTCGTTATTGGACTATGACCCTGCGCCGGATTGGGCGAAAACCACCGTCCCTGTACTGGCCTTGTTCGGCGGCCTTGATGTTCAGGTGGACGCGGAGCAGAACGGCACGGCGATGGAAGCTGCGCTGACCGCAGGCGGCAACCCAGATTTCACTGTGACGACTTTCCCGCAAGCCAATCACTTATTCCAATCCGCGGTCACTGGCGGGCTAGACGAATATGGGATGCTGAATCGGGAGTTCGTGCCGGAATTGCTGCCAGCCTTAAGCGATTGGCTGCTCGCCCACGTCACGGTGGATTAAGCATCACCCGCCGCGATCAGGTCTTGCAGGCCGTCATCAAGACTCACCTCTGGAGTCCACCCCGTCGCGTCGGTCAACTTATCGCGGCTGCCACATACCCGTAATGACATTCCGACTGGGCGCTGTAACGCGCCCAGTTGGATGAGTTCAGGCTTACTCATCAACGCGCCGACTCGTGAAATCACGTCTGCCACGGCGATTCCCGCCCCGGAACACACATTAAACATCCCGTGCTGACCAGCCAGCGCCCACAACCCCGCCGCGACATCGCGCACATGCAGATAATCGACTTGTTGCACGCCATCGGTGGTCGGGAACGGGCGTCCATCCCTCAGCGCGGCAATCAGTGACGGCAACAGACGCTTGGGGTGGTCGTCCCGCCCATACATATAGAACAGTCGCGCCCACGCAAACCGCATCCCCGTCTCAATCGCCAAAGCTAACCCCAATTGCGCGGTGAAATTTTTGGCCGACGCATACGGCGAGGTATATTGCAGCGGCGACTCCTCACGCAAGAGGTCATCAGACGGCGCATATTCGAGACACGTCCCCGTCGCCACGACCTGACCACATCCGACCTGATTCAAACACCGTAACAGGTCAATCGTCTGGAGCATAAAGGCCGCGTTCAGCGGGGATTGCACGTATTTGCCCGGTTCAGTCACCCACGCCAGATGAAAGCACGCCTCTGGACGAAATTCACCCAGCGCCGCCGCGTAACTATCCGGTGCGGCTAAGTCTCCAGTGATGAACCGGACATCCCCGCGCACATCAGTCAGACGGGTGAGGTCGCTGGTCGGTCTGACCAACAGCGCGACTTCCGCCCCATCCGCCAACGCCTGACGGGTCAGCGCCGCCCCGACGAAGCCCGCTCCGCCCGTGATGAGGACGCGCCGACTCATGGCTTGGCGGGTTTCTGCGCGGTCACTTGCATTAACGCGCCTTTGCCCGCCGCCCAACTTATCAGCGCCAATGGGATGCTGAGGACTCCGAGGAAGCAACCCAATAATAGGTGCAGCAGATTCGCGGCGTCCGGTTTATCAATCCGCATCAGCAGACGAGTCAGGCGATTTTGCCGCGTATCCAACCGATTCAGGATGGTCTGCACCCAACCGAATGGGTCATGTTCCGGCGAAACGTGATTCACGTCAATCACGTTCAAGCCTACCCGCCCCAATGCTTGACGGAGCGCGTCGGGCGTGTAGTGGAACAAGTGGCGCGGCACATCAAGGTGAAACCATTTTTCGCGCCCGATGGCCGCTTGCCAACTGGCGTGATTCGGGACGCCAATCACCAGCCGTCCGCCGGGTTTCAGCAAGGTGCTGAGGGTATTCAAGGTTTTGGCCGGGTCAGGCAGATGTTCCAACACTTGGAACAAGATAATCAGGTCAAAAGTCGGCTCGGCGGGCAGCACTTCTGGGTCGCCCGCAAACGTCGGGATGCCGATTTCTTTGGCAATCGTCAACATCTCATCGTTGCGCTCACTCCCCAGCACGCGCCACCCTTTTTGGCGGAGCGCGTCCAACATGAAGCCATCGGCACAGCCCATCTCATAGGCATATCCCGGCTGGCTGAATTGTTTCGACCACCGCGCAACGCGCATCCCATACAAGGTCTTGAGGATGGTCAGAATCAGCGGGGTATAGCGTCGGTATTTGGCCGGGTAATATTTGGACAGGTCATCGGTGTGCAGTTGAGTCGAGCATACACCGCACGCGGTACAGCGCCAGACGACGAACCCATCTCCGGTGATGTAGTCTTTGGCGTCCGGGTACATCACCTGCATCTGCGGCACACCGCACAATTTACAGTCCATTGGGGAATCCTTAAGGTTTCGGGAAATGCGACAATTTCCAATCGACGATATAAACCGGGCGACTGAGGCCGTTTTTGTAGATACGCGCCACATACACGCCGATAATTCCGACCAGCGCCACCAAGTACATCAAATCGAACGCGACCAGAAGCAGGAAAGCCTTCGCCCAGACATCAAACAGGAACAACAACGTCAATAAGACGTTCAACGGCAGCAGAATCGCCAGAAAATAGGCCGAGATACGCAGCAGAAATGTCGATGAACTGAGGATACCGCCCAGCGCGAACACAGTCATGCGCCAATAGCTGTAGTTGGTCGTGCCATGCACCCGCGCCTGACGCAGATAATTCAGGCCGATGCGCCGAAAACCCACATACCCGATTTCCGTCCGCAAAAACGGAAAGGTCGTGTTGTTGTCCAACATGTGCTGGCGGACTTCTTTTGTCACCAACCCAAACTCGGCCATGTGCATCACGATGTCGTTGTCGGCGGTCTTTTGCAACAGCCAATAGAACCAGCCGCGCATCCGCAAGATATACGCCGGTTCGATGCGCTTATCGCGGATGCCATACACCACATCGTAGCCTTCCTCCCATTTGGCGATGAATTCCGTCACCATTTCTGGAGGGTCTTCGCAGTCACAGTCAATCACGATGCTGGCATCGCCACTGGCGTGAGTCATGCCACACAACACCGACGGCTGATAACCAAAATTGCGCGACAATGTGAGCAATTTGACTCGTGAATCCTGCGCGATGATGTCCAGCACGACCTCGCGGGTTTTGTCGGTAGAGCGGTTGTTCATATAGATGATTTCAAAGTCGTAGCGGTTGCTCAACGGCGCGGCCATCGCGGCCACCCGGTCATAAAACATCCGCGCATTGTCTTGCTCGTTATACGCTGGGCAGATAATCGAAACCAGCGGTTTTTTGGCTGCGGGCGAGTCAGAAGTCATGCGATGTTTCACCCCTCAAAGGTTGGATAATTCCGGTCACGCTCGGACATATAGCGCCCCGCCCCATCATGCCACACAATCCCAAAGGCCGGGTCATCCCAACGCACGCCCCGCGCACTCTCAGCGTGGTACAGCGCGAACATCTGATAGGCCACATCACAATCATCGACAAGAGTCTGGAATCCGTGAGCGAATCCTTCCGGCACAAACAAGGCGTGACGGTTATCCGCCGTCAGTTCTGCCCCGACCCATTGTTTGAAGGTGGGCGACTCTGGGCGCAAATCGACGATGACATCATAAATCGCGCCGCATGTACAACTCACCAATTTGGCCTCGGCGTGCGGCGCGATTTGATAGTGCATCCCGCGCACCGTCCCAGCATGGCGGTTATACGACAGATTCGATTGTTTGATGTCGGTATTTAGGCCGTGCGCCGCGAATTCCTCTACGCAAAACAGGCGGGTGAAGAATCCGCGCTCATCCGTCCGCAATTCCGGCTGAATCAAATACGCGCCCGCCAGCGCCAGCGGCGTGAAAATCATGCGGGGACGATCCTAACTTCCGGCAGTGGGATGATGAACTTGCCGCCACGCGCAATATATTCCGCTTGCTGCGACAAAATTTCCTCGGCAAAATTCCACGTCAGCAGCAGCACGGCGTCCGGCTGCTCATCCAGTAAGGCGCTGGGCGGCTTGATATGGAGATGTGTGCCGGGGGTATATAATCCTTGCTTGACCGTGCTGCGGTCTACCACGAAATCAATCAGCTCATGCGTGATGCCGAACGTATTAAGCAAGGTACTGCCCTTCGCCGATGCCCCATAGACGGCAATCCGCTTGCCCTGTGATTTTAGGGTTTGCAGCGTCTCGACCAACGATTGCTTGAGGTGCGCGACCCGTTGGGCGAACGCCTGATACCCCTGCGTCGTCGCTACGCCCCAATTATCTTCTTCCTCTAGCAAGTCATTGACGCTTTGGCGACGTTCGGCCACCATGCTATGCGCGGCAAAAATCCGCAGTGAACCGCCGTGAATCGGGACGCGAACGACATCGAAAATCGTCAAGCCGTGGCGGGCGAACACTTGGTCAAGCGCCGTGAGCGAGAAATAGAAGATATGCTCGTGGTAGACGGTATCAAACTCGACCTCATCCAGCAGGTTTTTGAGGTAAGGTGCTTCAATCACAATCACGCCGTCCGGCTTGAGGATGGTCTTGAGTCCGCCCACGAATCCGTTGATGTCCGGCACATGCGCCATGACGTTATGCCCGTGGATGATATCGGCCAGCGTGCCGTCTGCCGCGAGTTTATCGGCCAATGACTGCCCGAAAAACTCCGTCAGAGTCGGGATGCCCTTCTCGTCACGCGCCACTTCAGCGATATTTTGCGCCGGTTCAATCCCCAAGACCTCAACGCCCGCCTGCTTATAATATTGCAGTAGATAGCCGTCGTTGCTGGCAATTTCAATCACGCGATTGTTGGCGCTCAGGCCGCGCTCTGCAATCACTTGGCTGACCAGTTTATTGGCGTGGTCGAGCATGGTGGTCGAGAACGACGAAAAATAGACATAGGTACTGAACATCGATTCAGGCGGGACGGTGTAATCCAATTGGACAAGCGAACACGCCGCGCACATCACAACGTTCAGCGGAAAACTCGGCTCTGGCGCGGTGAGTTGCTCCGCCGTGAGCAAGGAATTCGCCAACGGGGTCGTCCCCAAATCCAACACCGGGATGAAAAAACTTGCCCCGCACGAACGGCATACGCTGATTTTCACGATACTTTTCCCTCACTGGCGAAGAAATTTCGATACCACGCGATAGTGCGATTCAAGCCCTCATCCAACGTGAACAACGGCGACCATTCCAACATAGTTTGTGCTTTGGTCGCGTCTAAGACCTGCTCCCGAATCTCATTGCTGGCTTCGTTGCGGATGTCCGGCAATAAATCCGACCCCATCGCTGCGAGGATTTTCTGCACGATGTCCGTCACGGTCACACTGATTTGATTCGAGAAGTTGAAGGCATGACCAGCTAGCGCTGGATTCTGCGCGAGATTTTCAGCCAGCGTCAAGTAAGCGTGTGCGCCGTCCTCAACATAGAAATAATCGCGGATGTACTTGCCGTCTGACCGGATGACCGGGCGTGTCCCGCGCAAAATCGAGCGAATCGTGCCGGGGATAATCCGATTCCAGTTCAAGTCGCCGCCGCCATAAAAATTACCGCAGCGCGTAATCACAACCGGCAACCCATAGCTGACGGCGTAGGATTGCGCGATCAGGTCGGCGCACGACTTACTGACATCATACGGGTGACGGCCTTGCAGTGGCGCATCCTCGGTATACGGCAAAATCGGCTGGTCGCCATACGCCTTATCAGAGGACGCCATCACAATTTGCTTGACGCTGGGGCTGCGTCGCGCCGCCTCCAGTAGAACCCACGTCCCCGCAATGTTCGATTCAAAGGTCGAAATCGGGTTGCGATTCGCCACGCCAACGATGGTCTGCGCGGCGAGGTGAATCACGGTCTGAATTTCATACTCACCGAGGACGCGCTCCATCAACGGCTGGTCTTGGACTTGCCCACTGACGGTCTTGACCTGTGCGGCCATGCCGGAACGCGCCAACTCGCTGCCCGGTATACCATCGCGCACCAAGCACACGACATCCGCGCCGGCCTCTAATAAGCGCCGCACCACCCAACTCCCTACTAGACCTGTCCCACCCGTCACCAAGACCGGGCGGTCACGCCAAAACGCACGATTAGTCATGCCACGTCTTCCACGCGGGGTTGCCGCTTTGCCACAATTGCTCAAGATAATTCTTGTCGCGTAAGGTGTCCATCGACTGCCAGAAACCCGTGTGCTTATAAGCCATCAATTCGCCCCGCCCAGACAGCGGCTCTAGGACATCTTTCTCAAAGCTGGTGCTATCACCTTCTATTAAATCACACACACCCGCTTCCAGAACCATAAAGCCGCCGTTAATCCAACCCTCCGCGCCTTGTGGCTTCTCGGCAAATTGGGTGATTTGGTCGCCATTGAGGATTAAATCGCCGAATCTGGCGGGCGGGCGGACGGCGGTGATGGTCGCCATTTTGCCGTGCTGACGGTGAAACTCCAGCAACGCACGCACATTCACGTCCGATACGCCGTCACCGTATGTCAGCATGAAGGTCTCGCCGCCAATCCATGACTTCAGACGTTTGATTCTGCCACCGGTCTGGGTATGCAGGCCGGTCTCGACCAGATGCACCAGCCAGTCCTCGCGCTGGGCGGCATGGGTAGACACCTCACCCGTTTTGAGATTGACGCTGATGTCGCTGCTCAGGGCGTAGTAGTTCATGAAATATTCTTTGATGAACTCGCTCTTATAACCCAGCGCGACCAAAAACTCGCCCGCGCCGTGGAAGTCGTAATGCTTCATGATGTGCCACATAATCGGCTTGCCGCCGATTTCGACCATCGGCTTCGGGCGCAAGCCGGTTTCTTCGGCGAGGCGTGTGCCTAGCCCGCCCGCTAAAATCACGGTTTTCATGGAATTTCCTTTTCATGGAAAGTGATAGTGGTAATGCCCATGCCGTAAAGGTCTTTGACCCCGTTGTGCAACACCGTATCGGCGGGCGCGACAGGGATGTTCAGCGCGATTTCGGTGAACTCATCACCTGTGATAGCCGCTTGAGGGACATCCGCCGTATAGCGCAAAAGGCAAGTCTCTCCGCTGGCGGGTTGGCGTGTAAAGGTGATAGGGATTTGATTCACCAGCGCGGGCAATTCATCCGCCAGCGCTATCGTTGATGTGATGGCGCACACTTCAACCACCACATCACCCTCTGGTGCGGGCAAATTAAATTTTAGCACCACATCCGCCCCCGGCCCCGTCCACCCGATAACTACCGTCGGGGCAAATTGGGTCGCCCAATTCACATTATCGCCAAACGGAAACACCGACTCACCATAATGGTCTAAACGTGTGAGAGTGAGCAAATACCCGCGATATCTTCCAGTGGGATCAGCGCTAGGCAATGCAAAATTATGATTGACCTTCACATCAAAGTGGTCGCTCAAAAGATCGTTCGCCTCAGTCAAAACGTTCTCATCCGCAGAGAGTATCAAGACATCTTGTACGATTTTGAGCATTGCTTTGAGGGCGCGAGCATTTGTGTGTGCGATTTCCCATTTCGAAGCATGACCATAAACCGGTTGCGACATACCGCGTAACGGCATACTGTAGCGGAAAAATTCATCTCCGGCTTCCCAAACCACATACGGACTAAAATCGAGCGTGCCGGGGTCTTGAGCATCTATCGTTTCAAGCGCATTACTCGTCGCCATAAAAATATTATAGGTATACAAACGGTCATAATAAGCAATCCCATTATGACCGCTGAACATCAAACTCATCACGGCAAACGACCCGACAATCCATAGCGGCTTATGGATTCGCAGCAATGCCAGCGCTAAAACCAGCATCGCAGCGCCCGCAAACGCCCAGACCACTCGGACATCCAACAATGCCGCCTCAAGCGTTGGAAGGGTGATGCTCAAAATGAATGGAAGCAATATCACCGCCAGCAGAATGAGACCTTGCCGCATATCAAGCTTGGGTGCGGCCATCGCAATCAAACCCGCCAACAGCAGAAACAAGGCGGGAATCATCAATGACATATACAAATAGAGGATCAAAAACGGGTAAGACGTTTTGAAATGCAAAACGATTAAGCCGCCGAGAGTCAAACTAAACACCACCATAACGAGGCGGAGCGCAAAACGAAGCTCAACCGCGACGTGTTTCCAACGCGCCAAATATACTAGGAAACACAATGAGAGCAAGCACGGAAGCGCCATCCAAGTCATGGGTGTAGCGCCATAATCTCGGATAATGAAAACGCGCAGTTGCATACTTTCAGTATTATTGCGAATAAAAGTCAAACTGTTGGCAAAGATATTCACTTCGCCTACAGTTAAAAGATTAAACAGCATGATTCCCAAAATCAAGATTGCCGCGCCACCCCCCACCCAAGCAATACTGATAATCAAAGAGCGCTGATGGTTTTTCCAATTCAACGCCAAATAATAGATACCAATAATCGGGATGAACACGGCTAAAAACAACTGCGTGACGAGCGAAGCGCCCAGAAATACGCCGCAGCCGAACAAATACCCTTTATAGCGCGGCTGATAGGCAGCCTGAGTCGCAAACCAAAGCGCCGCCGAAAAATAGGCAATCCCTATCCCGTCGATATAGTCATGTCCGACTGCGCGCAGAAACCACGTATACGACCCTAAACACAGCGCCATGAGCAACGCTGCATCCTTCCCAAATAAGCGCCTCGCCACACCGTATAGAGCAAAAACGGTCAGGAAATATACGCCTAAATGCAACACCGCATTCGCCACTTCCGGGCTGAAGATATGATATGCCGCATAGCCGGGTAAAACCCACGACAAACGCTCGATAAAATAATGCCAATTGGACGGGTGTTTATCGGCGAAATCAAAGAAATACCGGAATAGGCCGGTATAAATCCATGTATCGACGTTGTTTAAGACCGGCGGGTTATAAATCCAGTTGGGGTTTATCAGGGTAATCAGCAACGGCAAGGCGAATAAAATAAGCTGATGCCAAACACCGACCAACCACTGGGTCAACTTAGGCAAGAAGGGGGTACGCGGCGAATCGAGGGTATCGGAAAGCATTAAGCCCACCATTCCTTATAATGTGTGATCAGGCAAGTATAGCGAAAGCGACCTAAAACCTCAAAAGCGGGGTGGCTGAAAGCGCCTTATTACCCCGCCTCAACTGGCGTCAACGTGAGAATATAGCCGCGATACTGCCCGGCTACATCGATACCCGGCAGCGTAAAACTGTCCTCTTGTAGCACAGTGAACTCCCCAGTCAATGCCGCGATGACCTTATCGACAATCTCAGGGTCATCAGACAGCATGACGACGGACAGTACCCCGTCGCGCTCCAGATGGAGTTGCTCAGGCGAGATTTGGACTTTTTTCCAATCCATCTGCCCCCAATAGATACCGATGAGCGGCTTGCTATAAGCGGCAAAAGCAGGCGATGCCCCATCCCAGACGATGAGGTCGGTAAAATCGGTCAGATTCGGGGAATGTTTGATAATCGCGTTGACCGTCTCATCCGCGCCCATGAAGATTTTGTAACTCCGCAGCCGGTCATGATAAGCCACGCCATTATGCCCACTGAACGCGAGACTCATGACCGAAAATGCACCGACCAATAGGAGTACGCTGGCTTTTCGACTCAAAGCAAGCGCCATTATAGCCATCGCTACCCCGGCCAGCACCCAGACCACACCAGCGTTACGCAGCAACGGCTCAATGGATGGGGTTAAGACGTTTAACAGGGTTGGCAGTAGCCCAATCCCCAGCGCCGCCGCCGCTTTCCGGAAGGTGAGCGCCGTCGGGTTAAAGGTCGTAATCACCCCAGCGAACAGCAAAAACGTGACCGGAATAGCGAGTGACATATACAAATAAATGATGAGATACGGGAAAGTTGACCGAAAGTGAAAGTATAGAAACACGGCGAACGTCAGACAAAAAGCCAACGCCAACGCCCGCAAGATGAAACGTAAATCGGGTGAGGCCTGCCCCCAGCGTGCCAACCGTATGGCGGCGCACAACGCCACGGCACACGGCCACACCAGCCATGTCGCCGGAATATCACCGTATCCCGAAATAACGCTTTGACGGACGCCATCGCTAATCGACGCGATACTGCGGATGAATACCACGCTGTTGATGAAAATATCCGCCTTGCCGATGGTGAAGAAGTTGAAAGCCATTAAGAGTGCGATGACGGCAACTGCGCCAAAACCAACCCACTCGACGCTAACAAACAGGCTATGGTGATGTCGTTTCCAATTTAACAACAAATAGTATAGCCCAACGGTGGGCATAAAAGCCGCCCAGAACAACTGCGAGATTATGGTCAGCCCCAAAAACACCCCACACCAGAACAGGTAGGGTTTATATCGGGGTTGATAGGCGGCCTTAGTCGCAAACCAAATCCCCGCCGAATAATAGGCAATCCCTACGCCATCGAGATAGTCATGTCCGGCGGCACGCAAAAACCATGTATACCCGCCCAAGCATAGCGCGGCAATCAGCGCCGTATCCTTCCCAAACAGTTGACGCGCCGTGCCATAGAGCGAAAATATCGCCAGATAGTAGACGCCCAAATGCAGTAGCGCGTTGGCGATTTGAGCCGGAAAAATATGGTATAGCGCGTATCCGGGCAGAATCCAGCTTAAACGTTCAACAAAATAATAGATTCCCGTGTCTTGCGCCGCCGCAAAGTCAAAAAAATGTCTGAACAAGCCATGATAAATCCACGTATCGATATTATTTAGGGCGTGCGGGCTATACATCCAATTGGGGTTAATCAGGGTAATCAGCAGCGGCAATGCCAACACGAGCGCCCAATGCCACTCTTGGCGTAGTGAGCGCATGAACTTACCCGTCACGCTGACGACTGGTGATTCGGCCTGCATGGTTGCCCCTCAATGATGCACAACACCGCACCAGTATAAACGGGAAAATCAAAACCAAGAAATTCGTCTCTACACAACATCAAAACAAACTTATTTTACAAACTAAAGTTTTGAGTTTGTTGACAAAAGCAACTCATCGCGTTACTTTAGTAAACATAAGTTGAAACACATCTTTTTCTTTTTGGTGATATTGTGAAATCGAAAACGCCTGTCCCTAATCCATTTCAAAATGCGGTGCATTCCGCCCCTTATTCTTTGGAATCGGCGGCCTACCGCACCGTAGAAGTTTTGCGGCTATATGGGCGGCTGTCCCGCACCAACGTCGCTGACCGCATCGGATACTCCCCCTCCAAAATGACCTCGGTGGTCAATACGCTGATTGAACAAGGCGTCTTGGAAGAAGTTGGGGACGGTGTTTCATCCGGTGGGCGGCGGGCGCGGGTGATGGACTTCAACCCGAATTATGGGCATATCGTCGTCGCCAGCGTCGAATCGTCGCAGATGGATGTGGCGCTGGTCGATTTCCGTGGGAATGTGCGCGTCCGGCGGATGATGCCGATTGAACCCGACCAGACCCCGCAAGCCGTCCTGAGCCTCATCAGCCATTTCATCCACGAACGGCTCGAAAAATTGAACATCCCCGCCGCCAAAATCTGCGGCTTTGGACTCACCACCCCGCTGCCCATCAACCTCAGCACGGGCATATTACTCGATTCCCCGGAACTCCCCGCGTGGGGCGGCTATCAGATTGACAGCCACATGCGCGAGTTATTCCCCTACAGCGTGGTCGTCATCGAAAAAGATGCCAATGCGATGGCGCTTGGAGAATTACGCCGAGGGGCGGCCAGCGAGAACGCCTCACTCTTGTATTTGAAATTCGGCGAGCGTATCAGCGGCGGCCTAATTTTGCGCGGGCAGATTTACCGAGGCGCATCCGGGCGGGCAGGAGACATCCTCCATACCCCCGGCGGCGACACCGATGGGGTGGCCGAAACGCTGGCCGATTTAATCGCATTTATCGACCCTGATGTCGTGATTTTGGGCGCGGATGTATACGCCGCAGAACCCAATCTCGCAGCCGCCATCAGCCGACAAGTCATGCGCCTGCCCAATGCAGGCATAAATTCCCGCCGAGTCAAGCGCCCAGCGTTGGGCGCAGAGGCCGCGATGGTCGGCATGATTGCGCGGGTGGCGGAAAGCGTTTTTGCGCTGGACGCCCGTTAAGTTTTGGGTTTACACCGTGTGGGCTGACGCTCACAGGGGTAACTGAACGTTTTGTATAAGTGTTTAGGAGAAAGTCATGAAACCTTTGTCCCGTAAGATTGGTCTTTTAGCAGTTTTGGTTGCGATGTTGGGGCTAACCCTTGCCCCCGTCGCCGCACAAGACACCAAGTTGTCGATTATCTGGTTTGCGTGGCCGCCTTGCGACCTGCTCTCCACCATCACCGCCGATTACCCTGACGCGGAAGTCACCGTGACGTGCGTCCCCATCGACCAATGGTTTGACCAGATTTTCTTAGATTTCGCCGCACAAGGCGGCGCTGACCTCCCCATCTTAGACAGTCAATTCATGGGCGCGGCGGTGGCCGGTGAGCATGTCGTCAACCTGACCGAGTGGATGAACGAAAATCTGCCCATGGATGATTACGTCCCGGCGGCGCTGACGGCCTACGGTGAAGTCCCAGCGGGTAGCGGCGACTTGTACGCCGTCCCCATGATGACCGACACCCGTATGTTGGTCTATCGCACCGACCTGTTCGAGGCCAAGAGTTTTGAACCGCCGACCTCGTGGTCAGAACTCCTGACCCAAGCGCAAGCCTTCAAGGCCGACGGCGGCAACGGCTTCGCCACGCACTGGAATCCCGGCGGCGACCTCGTGGCGACGACTTGGAATCACATCCTGTGGTCGTTCGGCGGCGAGCTATGGGATCCCGAGACCATGCAAGTTGAAGGTATTTTGAACACCGAACCCGCCGTGCGCGCCATTGATATGGCTCACGCGCTGTGGGAAACCGCCCCGACGGGCGCGGGCAGCTTCGGCTTCGATGAAGTGGTCGGCGCGATGTGCAATGGCTCTACCGCGATGGTCGAAATTTGGTACGGCTTCGGCGGCGCATTCACCAGCACAGATAGCTGCGAATATGCGGACAGAATCGGGTTTGCCGTAGTTCCGGGCGAGGATGAACACTTCATCAGCCTCGGCGGCATGGGCATCAGCCTGAGCAAATATTCGGCCAACCCAGAAGCGGCGCTGGCGCTGATTCAATGGCTGCAATCGGATGAAGTCCAACTGCGTTGGGCGGCTGAGGGCGGTTTCCCCGGACGTGTCAGCATCCTTGAGAGCGACGAGTTCCAGAACGCAGCCGCGTATACCCCATCCTTCTCAGAAGCCTTCCAACTGGTCAAGGATTTCTGGAATCTGCCGGAATACAACGCGCTGCTCGGAATCCAGCAAGAATATCTGAACCTTGCTATCACCGGTGATCTTGGCGCGCAAGAGGCGCTTGACCTGATCGCGGCGGAACAACAAGAATTGCTGGATGAGGCTTACCCCGAATAACCTGTAACACTCGTAGGGGCGCAGCGTGCTGCGCCCCACCCCTCAAAATGTGTTTTGAAAATTCTTCGGAAAAGGGTGTTTTGTCAACGACCACCCCCATGAAGGGGGTGGCTTGCGATGAGCAAGCCCATGTTGACCAGCCTCAGTCTCATTCGTGAGACACCGTTATTTGGGTCACGATACCGACGGGTGACTGAACCAGCCCATCGCTCTATCGCTCACCGTTAAACATGCCGAGGGTCTAGGCAAGTGCGGTGGGCATGACAAGCCCGAATAACATTGGCGAGGTTCACTTTACCGCAGTAATGCGAGA
>Ga0163144_10015895_pt1 | contig 15462 bp, 35 predicted proteins | sample OliLak19BULKMAT1_FD_123175 | JGI IMG/M metagenome (GOLD analysis project Ga0163144, IMG submission 123175) | Freshwater microbial mat bacterial communities from Lake Vanda, McMurdo Dry Valleys, Antarctica - Oligotrophic Lake LV.19.BULKMAT1 | ecosystem: Environmental > Aquatic > Freshwater >...
ACGAGGAGATGCCCGCAGGCTCGTGGGTAGAAGAGATACCCATCGAGTATAAAGACGACTTCATGAAGAAGCCGTACGATGCTCTGCGCGACGTTCTGGGCATAGCCCACAACGCACTGGCTCCGTTCATCAAGACACGCCACAAGATTTACGAGTGCGTCGAGGCGGGCAAAGAGATTGGTTTGGAATCTATCCTTGTTCGGGATCACGTCATCCTTGGCGAGCATGGCATGCCCCAGGTCAAGGCCGGTACGTACTGTGCCAACCCCTCGCGGCCCCGCTACGTACACATCGACTTGTCGCGCAACGAAGACCGCTGTGGCATCTCCATGATCCGCTTCGATGGTATGCGGGAGATGGCAAGATCATCGAAGGGCAAAGAAGATGTGCCGATGAAGGAACTTCTCCCCGTGGCTACGGTGGAGATGGCCTGCTCTATTGCGCCGGATGCCAACAACGAAATCGATGTCGCAGAAATTCGTGCCTTTGTAAAGCACCTTCGTACCAAGTACGGCTACCCGATCAAGGGTGTGTCCTACGACGGTGTGGACTCGCGGGAATCCATCCAGGCGTGGAGAAAAGATGGCATGCGGGCGTCTATGGTGTCCGTTGACCGTACGTCTGTGCCGTACAAACAATTCAGAGATGCGATGTACGACACGCGGATCAATCTGCCTGACGATGACCTTGTTCTAGATGAGATTCTTGACTTAGAATACGACGAGGATAAGGACAAAGTAGATCACAGCGTCAATGGCAGCAAGGACGTTTCTGACTCTATCTGTGGAGCCTATACCAACATGCTCGAACGTAAGTCAACATGGACGGCTGCGGCTGTTGATGATGCAGATTTTGAGAACGCTGGTCGGGCAGTTTTTGATGAAAGGTTCGACTCAGATCGGAGAGCGTAATGGTTGTGACGAAAGAGTGCTGGAAAAAAGTGCTCGATGCAGTGAAAGCCATCCAGAAATGCGAAAGGAAGCCAGTAGCCTACTTTGATAAACAAGCGGGGGATGATTTGTTCCTGCTAATAGAGCGGGAACGCCGCACTGAATTAAAGCCAGCCCTCACACGCTTTCAGAGAACCATGAGGGCACAGCATGAGGAATTGCAGGCATTACGCCAGCTTTACTGTACGGTTATCGCCGCAGCGGGGGAGGAAGACCCTAATTGCAGTCCAACCACCGAGATGAAGACTGGTACTTGATTTCCTTCGGTGATGCACCTATGATGTAGTCATCAATTGCAATTGATTTCAAAAGCCTCGCACATGTTCGGGGCCGATGAGACGTTAGGAGAAAACGTTAAAGGAACCACGCTTTGTACGTTGTGTGATAATCAACGTGCCCCATCAGTGACTGGTCTCAGCCGCCATGGGTCTGTATCTTAATTTTGCGCGAACTCCCTGGCTTCCGGAGGCCATAGCTACGGCAGCTAGGGTACAGACCCATGGTTGTAGGGGTAGAAATACCCCAGAAGTTGAAGTAGATGACTGTTGGACGCGGGTTCGATACCCGCCCGGTCCACCAGAGAGTGCCATAGCCGACAGGGGATGGAGCCAGCCTTAGTTCGCTACTAAGGTTCCCATCGCAAGATGGCTTTGCTAGGGCACTCTCTAATGGGCCGGAAATGGTTTCGACAGCGGTACGACATGGAGACCGACAACCCGGGCGGCGACACCCGACAGAGATGAGGGGCTTCGGACTTGCATCAATGTGAACGAGCAAAACGAAACAATCGCCAATAACGAACGTTTCCTGCAAGCGGCCTAAAACCCGCCTGCGGAGTTGATTAAAGGGGCAACCCTGGTATCCTGCTAGAGGGACTTGGCAACAGAACGCCTCTAGCACCAATATTGAAGTGCCCTGTTGGTTAAAGGGTGTGGCAACCTGAAGCAGAAGCAATCAACAGCCAATTGGATTGATCTTCTGTCAGGGCACTTCACTATTGGTATAGCAGAGAGTGTGCAGCTAATGTACAAACGGGTTTCTAGATAAGCCGGGCTGCACATTCCCTATTGCGCCCAGATTGAAGTACCTTGTGCTGGTGCACCAGCAACGCTAGACGGTGACTTGGCAGATTCGACTCCTGCTAAGTCATTCGAGACAATCCCACGGGGGCGCGGCAGGGCACTTCAATGTTGGTGTTGACTTCCGGCGACCGTAACCGGGAACGTACTCAGTACGCCATGACTGCACCACTACCTCAGAAAGTGGCAAGCCGAAGTACAAGGCAACCTGCACGGCAGAGGACTCGATTTATAATCGAGCAGTCCCCGGTAATAGACCTTCCGGGGTGGTGCAGGGATGGCGCACGCTAGCTTTTGAAATCAAATTCAAAATGAACACGAGACAAGACACTGATGGAGCCCCCTATACCGTCAGCGATACTGTCTTTTGGAGATACGACAAAGCCCCGCACGGAAGCAAGGTGTTCTTGCTCACTCGTGGAGGGGTTGCTGTTGAGGGCATGTGGACCGACGACGGGAGGTTCCTTGCTTGGCATCCACTACCGAAAAGGAACAAGGAATATGAACGAGCAAACGGGATCAGTTAAGCGCCAAGTTGCAGTCCTTGAAGTGCCTGCTAAGCAATTGCTGTTGATCATGCAGCGGGCATTGAATACAATGGAGCCTGACAAGGTTCCCGGGTGGGCTATGACGATTGCAGATGAAGTCCAACCCAACTACACATGCTCGTTTACTTTTACCCGTGAGGTTCCTGAATGAAATTCGAAATCTACCAAGATAGCTCCCTGTTTCAGGACTGGCGTTGGCGGGGTGTTGCACGAAACGGCAAGATCATCGTTGAAGGCGGGGAAGGGTATGACCGCTTGCAGTCGATGACGCGGACACTGAGAAAGCTTTTCCCCGATGGTGTCCACAACGCCGCCGTGGAAAAAGAGTTGGCACGAGTTGCTTTGGTTCGAAAGCTGGCAGCGAATTGACAGGTGTTGACTGAACTTGTGCTAGACTTCGTCGGTCAGCTTCTTTCAGTCAATACCCTCTAAGGAATCATCATGGAATTCATCATCCTCGCTGTCGGTTTGGTTGTTGGTGCCGGGTTCGGCGTCATGGGCTACCGCTCGATGCTCAAGCGCGATCCGGCCAAGCTGGAAGAGTGGGCCGCAGCAGTACGCGCGGCTAAAGCTAAGGCCGCTGCGGATTTCTAAACCCTGGCAGGTACGCCTCATCACTGCTTCACCCGGCCCGCAACGCCGGCAGTCCGCCGCCCAATGGCCCTGTGCTCGAAAGCCCCATGACTCCAACCACACTCATCATCCTCATCTTGGCCCTGGCCGCGCTGCCCGCCGCAGCGCAAGTGCCGGCTGATGTGCCGCCCGTGACCCGCACCGAGTGCCTGCCGAAAGAAGCGGGGGGCCTCGGCAGCAATATCCGCCGCGCTGCGGCACCGGGCGCCGAAGTGCTGGTGTGGAATTGCGGTGCAGACCAGCAGTGGCTCGGCGTGCGCGGCCTTGCGGTGTTGGGCAAGAGCCCGCAAGAGGTGGCGCTGGCGCTGAGCAAATACCGCGTGCAGCACGGCTATGACCGGCTCGGCATGGCCGACTTAGCGCCGCTTGTGGGTGCCGCGAAATACGTACCGGCAAAGCCCTGACGTATTACTGGCAAGACGGTCGAATGATTCTTAGCCAGCAATACGTGCTTGAGGGCAGAACTTGTGAGCCCTTGATTGGCGGCAGGGTAGTAGATCACCTACCCTACATGCGGCTTGGTACTGGCCCGCTGTGGGCTGAATGTACCCAAACAAAAGCCCCCTGACCCGACCTACTGATTCAAAAAATACGGTATCTCAATTTTTGTGTTTCCCCATCACCGAAACCTTTGTGTCTGAGTGCGGCAATGTTTCTAGGTGCTGGCATGTGGTTCGCATCACTGAGACCGCGAGCTTTCTTTCTAGTCGTGAGCGTGGCGCGCGTGGTTAGGCTTTCTTAGCTTGCAACCTGCGCTTGTGCTGCGTTTTTGATAGTTTTAGTGTCCCGCGCGGGGTAAACCCTTGTGCTGGGGTAAAGGCTCCGATATAGTCGTGTTGCCTTGAGGCTGCTTCGCAGTGGCTCCATGGATGTCTCCTCTCAAGACTGAAAAGTCTTTTAGGCCCCCCGCGTGAAAGCTCGGGGGGCTTTTTTAACTGTCCTCACCGCAGACGATGTGATCGTCTATGATTCGCGCACGCGCCCGTCTAATAAAGAGGCAAATTGAGGACGTTTCTCCTACAAAGCTGCAAGGCGCTGACCTAGCCAGCCGGGACAAAACAAGTTACAATAGGGCTCATTTCGCCACCTTGAAAGGGGATATATGGAAACTTCTGATCTTGCTCTTTGCGTCATCAATGATCGCAAGCCTTATGAATCTTTTCTCCACGCCTGGATTGATTCCCGCGCCGCATACTGTGGATTCATCGAACGTCTTGTCGAATATCGCGCTCGCCAAAACAAATGTGAATTTGAGGTTACTTACGCGCCAGAGGACATTGCTCGTGCAATTGTCGAAGTCATCGACTATATGGATCGCCACATTGCGGAGCGGTGATGCCAGTCCCTAACTTAGATAGGCTCGGGCAGACCGCGCTGTTCGAGTTTTCTGAGCGGCACCAGAATGGAAGCAACTACAAGCTTCTGTTTGATTCCGTGGACCGCAACACCATCCCTGATACGGGCAACCTAGCTAGATACGCGGATTGCCTATTCGCTCGCCGGGAACTAGAGAAAGCTGGATACCAGCCTGAGGCCCTAGTCAGGAAGCTGCTAGGGGAGAATTACTATTCCGCGCTCTCGCCTAAAGCGCGTTGGAGGTAATCAATGAATGCTGCGCAACGAAGAGTGTATTTTCGCAAGGCAAAAAAAGGCTTCCCGAGAGGGTTGCGCGTGGCTTACAAAAGTACAGCAGAAGGACTGAAAGGCCATGAGGGGGTAGTCAAAGGGTATTCACCCTGTGACGCGGCCTGCCTTACAGTTTCGTGGGATGGAAGGCCGCAGATCGCGTTCGAAAGACCTGATCATTTGAAATCAATTTCAGAAAGGAAATTAGATGACTGAAACGAAGAGAATGCCGAGTGAGGCAGAGATTTCAAGCGGCTATGAACAGTTCGTGCGAGGCTACTTCGTATGCGCTCTGTGGTCCAGCATGGACTGGTCTACGGAGAGCGGCGGCGAACCTCTGGACGCAAGCTACACCCCAGATGATTTCGACTCTGCGGCGCTCGTACAGGCTAGAGAGGAGTGCATGACATTCCTCGTGGAGAATTACGATGACTTGCAGGAGTTCTGCGACAAGTACAAACCCAAAAGCGGTTTCACCCCATGGGAGTGTGCAGGCCATGACTTCTGGTTAACGCGCAACCGACATGGCGCGGGCTACTGGGATCGCGGGCTAGAAGGTACAGGCGACCGACTTACCAAAGCTGCACACGCGGTCGGCGAGGAAAGCGTCTACGTGGGGGCGGATGAAAAACTGCATTTCGAATGATAACTGACATTCTTAAGCTGTTCATGCTCGTTGTCGCCTTTGTCTTCGCGTTCAACTTTAACAAAAAAGTGGATGAACGAAATGTCGCAATGCGTGTTCCATACTCCTCAGTTCAAGCTGCTTCCGGACCTAGCGGGAAGGAGGATGTACGCAAACGTTGACAACTGCGTCGAGGTGTCTACCGAGGGTGGCATGCATCACGTCGCACTCGCGGTACCAACTGGGCTTTTCACGATCATGCGTGACGCCTTCAAGGTACCCGTCGAGGCGACCGTGACGCTATCGATAGATCAACAGGGAGAGCGGTACGTGTTCTCCTTGCTGCACGGGTACCACCTTTACGACCTGTGGGACTACTCTCAAGCCTCGCTACCTGGATGGATCGTGGGGCTTGAACATCGAATAGTGCCCGCGTAAGATTCATTCATCGCAACTTCCACCTTGAAAGGGGAAACATGGAACTGAAAAAAACACACCCGACGTTTGTTCGCAAGGACATGCGCGGAAGCTGGTCCGCGACCAGCACCTACGAGATGGCTGACAATCGCCGCCTTCGTATCGCCACCCTAAAGAATTACTCGGGTGCCATTGTCACAAACGCGACTGTTCATCTTTTGAAGGATGGTTTCGAGACGCATCTGATGTACCGAGACTTCCACCGCAATGTGTTTAACAGCAGAACCCGTTGCACTGCCAAGGCGGTTGAAGCGCAGCACGCGGAAGCGCTGAAGGGCGCGGCCAAGCTCATGGAAGACGCTGTAGATCATTACAAAACCGAGGAAACATCCCATGGCTGAGCCAGTCCTGCGCCCCATCGCGTGCATTTACTACGAAGATTTGCGCGCCCGCAACGTCGTGAAGACAACACGGAGCAAACACCCTAGTTCCGCGATCCTGCACGCGGTCGATCACCTGCAACTTGACCACTACGGGGCCAGCCTGTGCGAGGTTTTCAACTCACAGACAGGTGTGCTTTGGGCCGTCCTAAAGCGCACGGCTCAGAAGATCGAAATCGTGTATAAGCGCAAAGTGAAGGAGCCCAAGTAATGGCTGCAAGCGACGAAGTTCTGACGAAGGCGGCAATGAAGCGAGCCTCTGTTGTGGAGACGCTTTCCCAACAGCCCATGACGATGGCTGAACTGATGGCGGCGGTACCTGATATCCACGGAGCAAGCATTACCGCATACGTGGCCGACATGGTGAAAAACAAGGTACTGAGCAAAGGCAAAGGCCTCCGCCCGATCTACAGTGTGGTTGGAGGAGAATCGACGCCTGCAAAGGCGAAGGGCTCCAACGCGCCCGTAAAATCGCGGGAACTGAAGATGTACGTGAGCAAGAGGGGCAACCGCATTGGCTTCGAACTGGGCGGTATGCGGATCAACATTGAAATAGTGGATTGAAATTAATTTCAGAAAGGGGATATCGTGAACGCAAAACTCTCTGCGCTGCTAAGCGCTGCAACTCTCGCAACTCTCAATGGTGTCCGGGTCGAAAACACTAACTACTACAACGTAGATATTGTTCGCTGCGACATGGAAGACGAAACGACGCTGTTCTTCGACGACCAAGAGGTGAGGATGAGCGATGTCGATAACCAGCCGCTGAACCAGATACTGGAGAGACTGGAATGGCCCGAGGAGGGGGAAGTGGCGCGGCATTTTAAACTTGAACTGTTCATCTACGCCCCTTTAGGTGAAGCAGACTGGACGTTCGCGGCGCAACCCTGACGCGGTATAGTACATACATCGCAACCCCGCTACCTTGAAAGGAGCCATCCGTGAAGATCATCAAAGTCAAAGCCCGCGACCTGCAACTCGGAGACGTTGTTGTGTTGGAGGCGATCAATGCTTACCACACCGCAACCGTGAAGAAAATTGCCGAGGGCCTTGTGACGTTCCTCCGCCCGTACACGCAGACTGCGGACTTTACTTGCGGCAGCAACGTCATCTGCTACATCGGCATCGAGGAATTCGCCGTGAGCGCGGGGGATTATGAATACGATCTGGTCGAGCGAAAGGTACTGAAATGACTATCCGCAAAACCTCCATCGAATGCCATGATCGTGAGGCGTTCGAGAATTTCCAGAATGAATACGGCAAGGCCGTGAGCGATGCGCTCGCCTATCTGACGCAATGGGCTTTGTTCGCCTATGACACTGTGAGCATTTCTTGGAACCCGCGCGATAAGGAATTCCTGGCGATCTACACGCAAGAATGCGATACGGAAACCTCTGTGGCGAAGCAAAGCTTTGTCATCGGCGGCGTCTGGCACGAGCAGGATCGCCGCTACTCTTTCCACTCCTGAGGAGCGCTGTGATGAGCAACAAAAAACGATTCAGCAAGGCCAACGTGATTGCCGCACTACGCGAGCGCGCCGCGTGGTATGAAAAGGCATACGGCTTCACCGACAATACTGGCACCGCACAACTGGTAGCCGGCTGGAATCCCTCACCCGGCCAGCACGGACTGGATAAACACACCAAGGCAGGACTGCGCCAGCAACGCGCAATCGCCTACGGGCAGTGGATCGAATGCATGTGCCTTGCTACCTGGATCGAAAACGGCACATTTCCTACGGAGAACTGACATGACAAAAGCCCAGGATCGTCAATATGCGGAAGTCTGCCGGCAACGGGACTCATACCGCTCTGCCTTGGCTGCAATCCACGCCCGCCTAATAGGGGAGTGGAGCAGCCCTAACCTTAATGCTCTCGGGCCACTGTTGCCGAAGGCGGAAGACGATATTCTCCGCATCTGTGAGATGGCAAACGAGGGCAAGTGGCCCATCCTATGAGCCCTCTGAGGGGGTATCATTCATTTTCTCGCAACCACCTTGAAAGGGGACTATCGTGTATGACGATGACGATTTCGGCGAAGACGTGTACGAGCGTCGAAGTATGTTTGCCGACCCTGGCGGTACGTCTGCGCTGCGGGCGTCAAGCCGGAGCAACCCGCGTAACCTTCCATGCCCGACATGTGACGCTCCGAATGCGCTCACGCCTGCGGATCGCGCGGCAGGGTACCAATGCAACAACTGTGCAAATCTCGCGGAAGGGGGATTCTGATGGGACACCATAACATGCTCTGCAAGATCGATATTCCGGTCGCTCACAAAGAGATTCTGAAATGGATTTCAAACTATCACCGGCAAGTTTTGCTGGCCGATCTTGTCGAGCCGTTTCTTGTCAGCCTGCACGGTAAGAGGATCGACAAACGCGCGGCGGAGCGACTGCATGGAATTCTCGTACAGCACGAAGAACTGCTCGTCTCTTCCGTGCAATACAACCAAGAAAAGCGAGGGGATGGCTCCAAAGCGTGGAGGTTCACCGTAAAGTGGCACGGTATGGGTGATACCTGGTTTACCGCGCTGCATCAGCCCGACGGCGTGTCTATCGATATCGTGGATGCAATGATCGGACGTGAATACGCTCGTGCAATGGGAGAGGCGTTGACAGCGAAGCTGGAAAAGTTTGAGTACAACGCAACCAAGTTCAATGACATGGTGGATGCGTTGCAGAACGCCAGTGAGTTTGCCGCTGCACCCAACGGACTCGGCGGACTCTACCCTTTAAGTGAATTCTTCCACTACTACCAGCTTTCACGCTGAGGGGGTATACTTCATTTGTCCGCTCCCGCTTTGTCCAGCACCCCATAAAGGTAGCTGCACGCGCAGACCCACTGTGGGGGCGGACACTCTCTACTGATACCTTGAAAGGATCATGATGCACCCCGATCTGAAGATTAAAATTCCCCGCAAAGACCCGAACTGCGTCCATAGCGCGCGTACCCAGGAATACTGGGACTTGGTTCGCAAGCACGGCGGCTCCCGCAAGTCCATGGTGGAATTCATCTGTGGTATCGGCGGGTATAGCTCCAGCGACATCAACAGTGCAATTGAATTCAATATCAAAGCATACAACTGCGACTTGAGCGGGGAAAATCTCTGGAAAATGGTCACTTCTGAGGGCAGTGGTTGCGGACCCGCCCCAGGACTACCCCCTGAGCACATGGCGAGGGCAAAGGCTCTATTTGATCGTGTCTATAACGAGCATGAAGGCAGTCTGTGGCACTGGGGATGCGAGGAAGCCTACGAAGACTGGAAGGATTCCGATACGCCCTATGAGACCTTCACTGGTCGCCGCGTGGAGTGGGAATGGGAAGTCCACGGCCGAAGCAACGGGCACCTGTGCATGACAGAGTGCGGCAACATTACCCTAAAGCGATCTACCGAAGACCTGAAGGCCGCGCTTACTGCAAGGCACCCCGATGGCGACGATGATTACTACTGCCATTCGGATGTTCGAGACCTGTTCATCATCTGTGTTCAAAACACGGTTGACATTACGCACAAACGAATCTCTGAGGAGATTGAGTACCGCGCGGTGTGGCGTCTTTGGGTCTCGTTCTGCGAAGACGAACTGAAAACAGACATTGCGGAGTACGCGCATCGTGAGCATCTGGCCGATGGTATCGTGCATATCATGCGTATCCTCGGTGAAGACACGTCAGATACGGGAGAAGTTAGCCCACTTGAAACCTTCCAAGCTATCTGTCGTCTTGCGGATGTGAAGATACCAGACTAACCATGGCGGTCAAGAAGCGCAAACCAAAATTCTTTAGCTTCTGCCCGGGAGGCATCAAGTCACCCGACTGCCCCAAGGACTGGCCCTTTGGGGTGTACCCGGGAAATAAACCAAAGGTGCGAGTCACCAAAGCTGTGAAAAGGACAACGAAGTGAACAGACCCCGCGACTACACCCCTGCGATATTCTCCCGGGACAATCCATGCACCAAGGTGGAGATTCACAATTGCTTCTTCCGTGATGGGTCTTATCGCCCGCGCTCGATGATCGAGGCAAAGACCATCATCGGTGACAACGTACCCAAGTACCTCATTCGTGAGGATTTGGTACGGGTGCGGATCATCAACAACGTTGACATGTACTGCCCTACAGCCAAGGGAGACAATTGGATGCGAACAGGCATCGCCAAGTTTCTGGCGAACCATCCAGAACGCGCGCCAGACCTTTTAGAACCACCGGCAGGGTATGCACTCAAACCCGCCAAAAAAACGCGCCAGGGGGCCTCTAAGGCCCCTGTCGAGGCACCCGTAATTCAACGTCGATTCTTGGCAAGGCGCAGACCGCAGACCGTATAAGCCCTGAAAAGTTTATTCGTCTGCGATTCTTTGCAAGAAATCGAAGTTTTCTGAAATCAATTTCAAAGGAGTAGTGACATGGCAACGTACAAACTAACCGACTGGATTCCGGGTAAGACGCCGCCACTTAGGGATCGCCCAGGCGTCTATGAGTGCGAATGGGCAGGCGACCGTGAGGTTGCTGGTATTTGGTTTAACTTCTGGGATGGCGCCGGGTTTATCTTAGGGGGCCATAGCATAGAGGCCGCTGCGAAGTGCAGACTAGACTACGCAAGTTCTGCGTACAATCTTCGCCTTGTGCGTTGGCGCGGTGTACTTCAATGACCCGCACTTTGGGCGGAAACCCGACCATCAATGGCGAGGTAGTGCCGGCAGACGCTATCGCTTTACTGAGCGGTGTTAATTTTTCCGCCGTCGCTAAAGTCCTGGCTGCTATCGAGTTGATAGCTGAGCATGCTGGCATGTCTTCCGATTTACTATGTTATCTGGATGACATTCCATTAGATCGGGTCATAGTGGGGGAGCCCGAGTACAACTTCCGCGCTAGCAAGACCCGAGAGTTTGTGCAGAGCCTTGCGGATGAGTGGCACGGGTCAGACGCGGGCGAATTGTTGCATTTACGTGGTCGCTTTCCCCCCTAAACGTGGGGGTTGCGCCCCGATTGTGAGGGGTTATAGTCCATGCATCGACGCATTTCAGTCGATTGTTTCTCAACCTGTGAACCTTGAAAGGACACATCAATGTCGAAAACTGCAACTAAGGTTGCCGCGAAGCCCGCCCCCGCGCTGGCGCAGGCGGCAAAGGCGCTGATGGCCGATGCAAAGGCCAAAGCAACCAGGGACGCGGAACGCGCCAAGCGATTCCCGACTGCGGCCAAGAAGGCCGCAGAGAAAGTGGAGACCAAGGACAAGCCGAAGGCGGCTCCCGTGAAGAAGGCGGCTGTTGCGTTCGTCGCTAAGGTGGCGAAGCCCGGGATGCCGCTGTTCGCCATCAGCGAGGTGAACAACGCTCGCCCGGCTCGCGGCTCGCGGCTTTTTGCACATACCCACGCGGCGCTGACGTTGATCGGGATGCTCACGCCCGCTCGGCCTGCGGTCCCCGAGGGCGCGGTGGCTACCATCATGGGCACCCGTGCAATCAAGTACCACCTGGCCGAGGGCAATTTCGAGTCCACGAAGGACAACGGATTGCGCCTGACTTCGCAGGGATTGGGCAAATTCGTTGATCGTGCGCAAAGCGGCAAGATCGATGGCAAGCTGGCGAACGGCTTCATGGACGTGTTCACGACTGGCAAGGCCAGCGCCGATGCGGGTGTGAAGCAGGCGCACATCTTCAAGATCGCCTGATCTACGGGGGCATCCGCCCCCTCTCACATGCACCTGACCAAACGCGGGCGTATGTGAGAGGCTATAGTTCATTCACCCGCAACACCTAGAAGGACTAACGTGGACAAACGCGCACAACAAGTGTTCGACCTCTTGAAGAAGTTTTTGCCAGAAATCGGCCGACCTACTGCCGCCGCGTTGATGGATGTCCGTCAAGGGGGGGAAGGTGAATACCATATCGACTTTAGTGACATGTGTATCGACACACGGTATGAGACCACGGTGCCAAGCATTCTTGGCAACCGCAAGGTGGCAGGCTATCGGGTTTACTACTGGAAGCAGCACCCGGACACCGATTGGGAGCCCGGTGAGGCCGAAGATGTCACTGTCTACGAAGGGCGGGCTCTTTCTGAAGCGCTCGGGGCCATTGCAGAGGTGTACGGGCGCTGGATTGCCGACAATCTCATGCAGTGCCTTGGCGAGGAAGAAGAACCTGTACGGGAGCAAGCATGAGCCTGAATGTTGAAATTGATTTCAAAACGGGCACGATACACGGGTTCACCCCTGCGCATCGACTCACACGCTGCAACCCGGAAGGAGTCCCTTGCAGAGTGCAGTTCATCGAGCATTCACGGCGCACCGGCAAATTCATTGTGAGTTTGTTCGACGGGCGAAGGGTGTACGTCACCAATCAGCGGATCAATGGTGAAGTAGGCATGGACGTAACTGACGATCATTACAGACAGGTGGAAAACCTATTCGACATACTGAAGTAGTACAGTCACTACATCGCAACTTCACCTAGAAAGGGACCATGTGACAGAGGCAGAAACTTTCGAGCCCCGTGAGTTCGTCTATGCGGGCAAGCGTGAAGTCAAAGGTGGGTATGGTATCTCCGTGCTACCTATCATGCCCGATGGATCGCTGGGGAAGAAATACCTGTTTTCCTACGATAAGGAGTGGCGCAGCCGCGCGGTAGGCTCCGTCTACGGTACTGCCCAATTCAGCGCAACCTCTGCGAAAGGACTCAGTGGGGCTAAATGGTTGCGCATGTGGCCTAACTCAATGGATCGCGCAGAGTGGAAGGCGTCCCACGATGACGCAGAAGAAGTTTCTGCCTCCAGGATTCTGGAAGCTGATGCCCGCAAAATGCGGGAAATCGAAACCATTCTGCTACAGGTCCGCATCCGCTACGAGGCACTGAGAAAACAGTACGATGTTGATAGCATGTACGCTCTTGAGCGCGCTGTTGTACGAGCCTTGAAGACTGCCCCGCGCGTGGTCGAAACAAAGGGCAAGTGACAAGCTATAGTCCATCCATCGCAACACACCTAGAAAGGGGAACGTGAAATGAGCTTCAAACCAGAGGTCATCGCTGACAGCAGCGGTAAATGGTGTGGCAACGCCTTGCGCTTTGCTACCCGTGAAGAAGCCGAAGGCAACGCCCGCGACCTGATGAATCGTTGGATGTTGGTTACGGACACCCGTGCGGTCGAGTCCGATGATCCGGTGAACTACACCTGGGTCAACGGCCGCACCGAGCCGGTGAAGGAAATCACCTAGTCCATCGAGGAGAAGTGGAGGGAAGAAAAGCCCAGGTGAACAGCACAGCCGGCCCCTGGTCGGCTACAGTACATACCTCGCAACAACGTACCTAGAAAGGACAATGTGATGGCAACCACTCAACAGATCACGGCTATCCGTGCGCTCGCAGACGCCCTCGTGGAGACCGTCAAAGAGACGGGTGATCGCGGGGCTCCGAGTGGCCCGATGTACGCCGCCTTGTGCGGTATGATGACAGTTCACCAGTACCGGCAAGTGATGGACAGGCTTGTGACGCTCGGTCGCCTTCGCCAGGAAGGCCATGTGTACTACTACGTTCGGAGCATCTGATGTCGGTCACGTTTGACATGCCGCAGGCGCCGTGCGAGCGGGTCGCCCTCTTTGAGGACGAGCCTGACTTTCTCACCGTGCGGCCGGTTGAGCCGTTTCTGGAAATCAACATGTCCAATGCCAACGCCGCTGCGATTTTGAACTTGATTTCACCGCAAGACGCGGAGGAATGCTGCGGCCATTGGAAACGCGAAGACCTGATTCGGGTCCGTCGCGCATGTATTGCCGCAGTGTATTCCAAGATTCGACAGGGTGCCGTCATGGCAAACAGCACCGAGTTCGGTGAGGGCGGGTGCCGCATGGTTACTTTTGGGCGTGATGAATCTTACGTGGTTGAACGCCTTGGGCAGTTTTTTACCCTCACGAAGGTGGCGCTAGATCATGGCTTCACTGTCTCGTTCGGCTAGCCCTGATGGGATATAGTCACTACATCGCAACACACCTAGAAAGGGAATCGTGATGGACGACGAATACGGACCCGCACTTGAAATCGTGAGCGCCCAAGTCAAGCTCATGGGCTACAGCAGAATCTCTCCTGAGTCATTGCAAGCACTCATAGACGAAGGCGAATTCTGGGGATGGGCACCGGGCGTCAAGCCTGCCTATCTCAAAGTGATGAAAGGGTTCCGTGCCTTGCTTGAGCCGAAGGGAGGTTGGTGATGTTTCAGACCCTCAACCATTGGGTAGGCCGTGCATACGCGGGCCATATCAATCTGTCCTACTACCCTGAGATTGGACAGAGAATCCAAGCATGGTCGCATGGTGAATTTCTTGGCGATCATTACAAGACGGTGGCCGGGGCACGGTGCGCCATTACTCGCGCTCACCGTCGATGGATTGTGGAGTTCAACTCCGCAGGTGCCGCCTATAAACGCGAATGTGAAGCGTCACTCGCCCGCTGATGGGGTATAGTCCATCTATCGCAACGCTACCTAGAAAGGAGCCCTGAGATGAATCGCACTCCGAGTGAACAGGAAGAATGGGAACGCATGTGTTACGGATGCACGCAAGCCGAACTGCGTACCGGGATTGAAAACAGCCTTCCCGTGAAGCTTCCGGGGGCCGGCGGATATGGCATGATTGCCATGTCCATGCTTTCCGATGTGCAAGAACAACTTGATCGCCGCCTGAACGAAGAGGCGCGGCAAACCATCAACTGTGCGAAATGGGTCATCCGCACATACCTCATGAAAGGGGACTGACATGAACCGAGAAGACTCACCTGAATGGCAGAACAAATACGGCATCAAGGCTCCGTGGAGGATTGACGAAGCTCGTTTCATGGAGATGCTGGGAGTCCTCCCGCCTTCGCGCTGGTCTTCCCTTTGCGGCGTTGAATCCTTCCATGTGTGCGAGCGCCTGAGCGGCGAAGTCGTCTCGTGGTTCGGGTGCATTCACCCGGCGCTTGGCCTACCAAAGGAATACTGGGAAATGCAGGACTTGTCCATGCTGTCGAAAAACGAGGTGAGCGACAAGTTCTGGCGGGCCACGCCTACACCAAGGATGGCCTAAAAACCCTTGGTATCTGCACCTTTCAACAACTTTGAAATCAATGTCAAACATGATCGCTGAACGAATCTTCATCGCCGTTGGCCCCAATTGCTGG
>Ga0163144_10015896_pt1 | contig 15461 bp, 14 predicted proteins | sample OliLak19BULKMAT1_FD_123175 | JGI IMG/M metagenome (GOLD analysis project Ga0163144, IMG submission 123175) | Freshwater microbial mat bacterial communities from Lake Vanda, McMurdo Dry Valleys, Antarctica - Oligotrophic Lake LV.19.BULKMAT1 | ecosystem: Environmental > Aquatic > Freshwater >...
TCGAGGGACGCCGCAAGGACGGTAGCACATTCTCGATGGACTTGGGCGTAAGCGAGTTTCTGCGGGGAGAACGCCGCTACTTCACCGCCGTTGTGCGGGACAACACCGAACGGAACCGTCTGGCGGACGAGTTGCGGCAAGTCGCCGCCGACTTGTCCGAGGCCGACCGCCGCAAGGACGAGTTCTTGGCGACGTTGGCCCACGAACTCCGCAACCCGCTGGCCCCGATCCGCACCGGCTTGCAACTGATGAAGTTGGCGGGTGGGCAGACGGCGACCATCGAACAGACCCGCTCCATGATGGAACGTCAACTCACGCAGATGGTGCGGCTGGTCGATGACCTGATGGACGTGAGCCGCATCAGCCGGGGCAAGCTCGAACTCCGCAAGGAGCGAGTCCCATTGGCGGCGGTCCTGAACAGTGCCGTGGAAACCAGCCGCCCGCTCATCGAGCAGATGGGCCACGAACTCACCGTCACGCACCCCGAGCAGCCGCTCATCGTCGATGCCGACATGACCCGGCTGGCCCAGGTGTTCCTGAACCTGCTGAACAACGCCGCCAAGTACGGCGACCGGGGAAGTCACATCCAACTGAACGTCGAACGACAAGGGAGCGACGTGGTAGTGTCGGTGAAGGACACCGGCATCGGCATCGCCGCCGACCAGTTGCCCCGCATCTTCGAGATGTTCACGCAGGTGGATCGGTCGCTGGAGAAGTCTCAGGGCGGGTTGGGGATCGGGCTGACGCTGGTGAAGCGGCTGGTGGAGATGCACGGCGGCAGGGTGGAGGCCAAGAGCGACGGGCCGGGTAAGGGTAGCGAGTTCATCGTGCGGTTGCCGGTCGTGATCGAGGCGTCGAAACCGCAAGAGTCGGGCGGTGTAGCGGAACAACCCGTCAGGTCGTCGCACCGCATCCTCGTTGTGGACGACAACCGGGATGGTGCGGATAGCTTGTCGGAGATGTTGAAGATCATGGGCAACGACACCCGCACGGCCTACGACGGGCAAGAGGGCGTGGACGTGGCCGGGGAGTTCCGTCCCGACGTGGTGGTGCTCGACATCGGCCTACCGAAGCTGAACGGGTACGAGGCGTGCCGCCGCATCAGAGAACAGCCGTGGGGTAAGGGCGTCGTCCTGATTGCCGTGACCGGGTGGGGACAGGACGATGACCGCCGCCGCGCGCACGAAGCCGGGTTCGATCACCACTTGGTCAAGCCGGTGGACCCGGAAGCCCTGATGAAAATGCTCGCCAGGTTGCAAGTCGCAAAGAAGTGACATTGCGTTGTCGGTGAGCGGATCCGCACGGTGTTGTCAGAGGATTGCTCGCGACGAGTGAAATGAGTCGCGTCGAGAAACGCTCATCAGACGATCCCAGTCGCTGGTGGCTCCTTGAAGGCGCCGTCGTCCATGGGGGATTGTCACGCTTGACTCGGCCAGTACCTCATTGGATTACGCGATACACTGCATCGCTATACGACTGCTCCGAATAGAGCCCCGACCGCAGCAGTAAGCGCCATTGCAAGTGCTCCCCAAAACATGACTCGCAAAGCTGCCTTCGTCACTGGAGCGCCGCCGGCGTGGGCTCCAAAGCCGCCAAGCAACGCCAGCAGCAAGATTGAAGTTCCAACCACGACCGGGATCAACATTGACCTTGGCACGACGAGAACGGTAAGGAGAGGGATCGCAGCGCCGACAGCGAAAGTCCCTGCGGAAGCAAGTGCAGCCTGAACCGGCCGTGCAATCGAACTGTCGGAAATGCCGAGTTCGTCGCGGGCATGGGCGGTCAATGCATCGTGCGCCATCAGCTGCTCGGCGACCTGATTTGCGAGCGAGGCTTCAAGACCTCGACTGACGTAGATCGCTGCAAGTTCGTTTCGCTCGGATTCTCCGTCGGCAGCAAGCTCTTTACGCTCGCGGTCGAGGTCGGCCTGTTCGGTATCTGCCTGGGAACTGACCGACACATACTCGCCGGCGGCCATCGACATCGCCCCCGCGACAAGTCCAGCGACTCCGGCGACAAGAATATCGCCGCTCGCCGCGTTTGCCGCTGCAACGCCCACCAACAGGCTGGCGGTGGACACAATGCCGTCGTTCGCGCCCATTACCGCGGCGCGTAGCCAGCCGATGCGTTCCGTGCGGTGTTTCTCTCGGTGCTGGGCATACATGATGTTGTTCCGTGGACAATCATGTGGGATCCTTGATCTTGCTCTCCAAACCAATGAGCGCTCTATTTATCGTATTCATTCTGCTTGTCGGCCCCTACGGAGGCTGGCAGGGTGGCATTGCTATCTGGTGGTTGCCATGCTTAAAGGTGGGTGGCATGCAACGCCGTCAGCTGCTGCACGCTCAAAATAGCGATAACTAAAGATCTGGAAATAAGATAGAGCCTCTGCCACACTAGGACTTATCAACAGGTTCCCGAGTGACGGAGGCTCTATGAAGAAGATTTCATCGCAGCCGCATACTTTGGTCAAGGCAATTCGGATGTTTTTCCCCGGTCAGTTTTTCTCCCACATCAAGGTATCCAAGAGAACGAAGTTGTGGTTCCCACAGCGGATCGTGCTCTTTGCCCTGCTCATGATGTGGGATGCCGAAAGATCGCTGGAGGCGCGTTTCGAGTCCGTTCGGGATTTGCTTCGCGCGCTGTTTCCCAAATTGAGTTTGGGCACCGATTATCAGGGCTGGTGCGATGCCCAGTTGCAGTACGATGCCCAGTTGCAGTACATTGGCGCCATTCAACCGGCCCTGGCTCATTTGCCGCCCGTTGTCATGCGCTTGTTGGTGTTGCAGCGTGACAACCAGAAGATGTATCTGCTGACCAACGTGTATTCTGAGGAAGCGTTGACGCTAGAGCAGGCGGCGTTCTTTTACGAGATGCGTTGGGGAGTGGAGGTATTTTATCGTTCGTGCAAACAAACCATGGACAAGCGGCGGATGTTGAGCCGCACACCCCAGACCTGCAAGGCGGAACTGCACTGGACGGTATTGAGCATTTGGCTGTTGGGCGCCATGAGTGTTTCGGCGATTATTGAACGCGGCGGCACACCGCTGAGTTGGTCTGTCGCGTTGGCACGCAAAAAGGTGCGGGCAGCGGTGCGCTCGGCGCTGACGGGACGCAGACGCGGCGGCGACCTATGGAAGAATCTGGCGACCGCCGTGAAGGATACTTACCAGCGCCACGGCACCAAGAAGGCGCACGACTGGCCACACAAGAAGAGGGAAAAGCCGCCCGGAGCCCCAAAAATCCGTGTGGCCAATGCAGCGGAAATCAAAAAAGCGCAACAACTTCGGGAGGAAAACGCCGCCTGACGGCAGCTGGCGTTGCATGGCACCTGCCACGAGGCGATGCTACCCCACCGTCAGGCGTTGACGCGACCCGGCTCTTCGTTGGTCCACGGAAAAAAACTTTTACTTGCAACCGGCGGGCGGTCTGCGAAAATAGTGTCTGCCTGCCTGCCGGGGTTCGCGCCGGCGTCGGCGATGATCGGAGATTCGTCTCGGCATCGCGCTTTTGTCGACTTCATTCAAGCGGAGATCGAAAACGCCATGGCTCCTTCGAGTGGATCGTTATTGCTGTTGCTTGCCTTCGCTCCCGCTGGGTTCGGCCAGGCCAAGAAGGATGAAGCGGAGCCGGACAAGGTCAGCTACTACAAGAATGTGCGGCCCATTTTTCAGCAGCATTGCCAGGGATGCCATCAACCCGCGCGGCCGGAGGGCGGGTATGTCATGACGTCCCACGCCGACCTGTTCAAGAAGTCGGATCACGAGGTCGCGGGGATCACGGCGGGCCAACCGGAAAAAAGCGAGTTGGTGAAGCAGATCACGGGACACGACGGCAAACGGGCGGCGATGCCGCGGGGCAAGGATCCCCTCACCGATCGCGACGTGCGCATCATCAGCAAGTGGATCACGCAAGGGGCGGCGGACGATACGCCCGCATCGGCCAAGGCGGTGCTGGTCGATCCGGAGCATCCGCCCATCTACGACGCGCCGCCGGTCATTACGAGCGTGGCGTTCAGTCCTGACGGCAAACTCCTCGCCGTCGCGGGGTATCACGAAGTGCTTCTTTGGACGGCGGACGGTAAGGAATTGGTCGCGCGGTTGGTCGGCCTGTCCGAGCGTGTGCAGAGCATGGCCTTCTCGCCCAAAGGTGACTTTCTCGCCGTGACGGGCGGCGATCCGGGGCGTTTCGGCGAAGTGCAAATTTGGGACGTGGCCGGCAAGAAGCTGAAGCTGTCCGCGCCCTATACGTTCGACACTCTCTACGGCGCCAGCTGGTCGCCGGACGGCAAGCGGGTTGCGTTTGGCGGCGGCGACAACTCGGTGCGGGCGATCGACGCGGCAAGCGGGAAACAGGTCCTCTTTCAGGGCGGGCACGGCGACTGGGTGCTCGACACGATCTGGTCGCTGGAAGGCAATCACCTGGTTTCGGTGAGTCGGGACATGTCGATGAAGCTCACGGAGGTCGCGACGCAACGGTTGGAGGACAACATCACCAGCATCACGCCAGGGGCGCTCAAGGGCGGGTTGCAAGCGGTCGATCGCCATCCCAAGAATAACAATCTGCTCATCGGCGGCGCGGACGGCACGCCGAAGCTGTATCAAATGTTTCGCACCAAGGACCGGAAGATCAACGACGACTTCAATCGCATCCGCACCTATCCGGCGTTGCCGGGGCGCGTCTTCTCGGTGCGCTTCAACGCGGATGGCAGCAGGTTCGTCGTGGGGTCGTCCCATTTAGGCAAAGGCGAGGCGATGGTCGTGCAGACCGACACCGGCAAGCTGGTCAGCAAGCTCGAGATCGGAAAAGGGCCGGTCTATGCCGTCGGCTATCATCCCAACGGGAAGATGGTCGCAACCGCGGGCTTCGACGGCATGGTACGGCTCAACGACCCCGATAACGGCAAGATGATCCGCGAGTTCGTCCCGGTGCCGCTGCGAACGAAGACGACGGCGAAGTAATGCACATTCATCACGCATGACACGGCAACCCATGGAAGCGACACTGACAACCCTTGATCGGCCGACGCGCTCCGACACTTGGCCGGTCCAACTGCCCAAGTCCGGCGCCCGCATGTACGCCATCGCGTTCGACATGGACATTGAGGCCCTGCGCGAGCATTACGGCGACCCCTACAACAATGCCTATCAAGAGATTCGCAAGGTTTTGCAACGCCATGGATTCACTTGGCAGCAAGGCAGCGTCTACTTCGGCGACGAGCGGATCAATGCGGTGACGTGTGTTTTGGCGGCGCAGGATTTGGCGCGGAGCCTGACCTGGTTCGCCGCCTCGGTGCGTGACATCCGCATGATGCGGATCGAAGAACTGAACGATTTGATGCCCGCCGTGTTAGCACGACGCGCAAGCGAGTGAATTCACTGGCTTGCGCGTCGTGCTAACTCGATAATCGGAACAGACCTTAACTCTCTCCTTGAGATTGGACTAATGAAACGACTTCCCTTTCGATTTGCGGTGTTGCTCTTGGCAAGTTGTTCGGCATTCGCCTCGGGGCAGGAGAAGTTGCCGCCGGGGACGAAGGTGACGAAGCTGGAGTTCACGCCCGAACGGATCGAGCTCAAGCATCCCTTCGATTATCGCCAGATGCTCATCACGGGCGTGCTCGACAGCGGAGCGCGTGTCGATCTGACGCGGCAGGCGGAATTCAAGACGGCGCCGGGTCTGGTGGCGATCAACGAACGCGGCCTGGTGCGTCCCGTCGGGGACGGCGCCGGCGCGATCAGCCTGAGCGTCGCGGGGCAAACGGCGTCGATTCCGGTGCAGGTCAAGGGGCAGAAAGATCCGCATGAAGTGAGCTTCACGCGCGAGGTGATGCCCGTCTTATCGAAGATGGGGTGCAACGCGGGCACCTGCCACGGCGGGGCGCAGGGTAAGAACGGCTTCCAGCTATCGCTCCGGGGTTACGATCCGGTGTTCGATCATCGCGCATTGATCGACGATTTGGCGGGACGGCGTTTCAACCGGGCGGCGCCAGAGAAGAGCCTGATGCTGATGAAGCCGGCCGGCGCGGTGGCGCATGTCGGCGGCGTCTTGTTTCAACCAGGCGAGCCTCAATACGAGATGATCAAGAGTTGGATCGCCCAAGGCGTCAAGCAGGATGCCGGCGGCGCGAAAGTCGTTCGCCTGGAAGTGCAACCCAGCCCGAGTCCGGCGATTCCGCTGCCGGGCATGAAGCAACAGTTGCTCGTGTTCGCTCATTACAACAACGGCGTGGTGCGGGACGTGACGGCGGAAGCCTTCCTGGATAGCAGCAACACGGAAATCGCGACCGTCGACAAGCAAGGCTTGGTGACGGCGCTGCGCCGCGGCGAGACGCCGGTGCTGGCCCGGTACGAGGGCAACTACGCGGCGGTGCCGATCATCGTCATGGGCGATCGCAGCGGCTTCGCGTGGACGCCGGTTGAGGGGTACAACTGGATCGACGATTTGGTCTATGATAAGCTCAAGTCGGTCAAGGTGCTGCCGGCCGACCTCTGCACGGACAGCGAGTACCTTCGCCGTCTTTACCTCGATTTGACGGGTCTGCCGCCGACGGTGGACGCAGTGCGGGCGTTTTTGGCCGACACGCGGCCGAGCCGAGTGAAGCGTGAAGAGATGGTCGACAAGCTGGTGGGAAGCCCAGATTTCATCGAGCAGTGGACGAACAAGTGGGCGGATCTATTGCAGGTGAATCGAAAGTTTTTGGGCGTGGAGGGCGCGGACAAGTTCCGCGATTGGATCAAGCACGCGCTTGAGACGAACATGCCCTACGATCAGTTCGCGTATGCGTTGTTGACGGCGGAGGGTTCCAACATGCAGAATCCGGCCGCGAGCTATTTCAAGATTCTGCGCGACCCGGATCAGGCCATGGAGAACACGACGCACCTCTTTTTGGCGGTGCGTTTCAACTGCAACAAATGCCATGACCATCCGTTCGAGCGGTGGACGCAGAATCAGTATTACACGATGACGGCGTACTTCGCGCAGATCAGCCGCACGGAGGATCCGAAATATAAGGGCAGGAAGACCGCGGGGACGGCGGTGCGCGGGGCGTTGCCTCTCGTGGAGATCATCAAGGACGCCAAGGCGGGCGAAGTCAAAAACGAGCGAACGGGCGGGAATGCGATTCCGGAGTTTCCGTTCAAGCATGCGAGCATGCCGGGCGACGGGGGCAGCCGCCGCGAGCAACTCGCGAAATGGATCACGGCCAAGGACAATCCGTACTTCGCGAAGAGTTACGCCAATCGTGTGTGGAGCTATTTGCTGGGAGTCGGCGTCATCGAACCGGTTGACGACATCCGCGCGGGCAATCCGCCGACCAATCCGAAGCTGTTGGACAAACTGACGAGCGAATTCACGGCGAGCGGATTCAATGTGCGCGAGTTGATCAAGACGATCTGCAAGTCGCGGACGTATCAGCATTCGCACGTCGCCAATAAGTGGAACGCCGATGATGAGGTGAATTACTCGCACGCCCTGGCCCGGCGACTGCCGGCCGAGGTGCTGTATGACGCGATTCACCGAGCGACCGGTTCCAAGTCGAAATTGCCGGGGCTGCCTGCCGGGGCGCGGGCGGCGGAACTCTTGGATTCGAGCGTGCCGGTGCCGGGTTCGTTCCTGGAGTTGTTCGGCAAGCCGCCGCGTGAAAGCGCGTGCGAGTGCGAGCGGACCAACAGCATGCTGCTGGGGCCCGTGCTCACGCTGGTCAACGGGCCGGTGCTCGCCGAGGCGCTGCGTGACCCCAACAACCGCATCGCCAAGCTGCTCGCCACGGAGAAGGACGACGCCAAGCTGGTACGCGAGTTGTATCTGGCGATCCTGAGCCGTTATCCGGACGAGGACGAACTCAAGATCGGCCTGTCCGCTTTCCAGGGTACGAAGAGGGATTTTGACGAGTTGAATGCGGAGAAGGCGCGTCGCAAGGCATTGCTCGATGCGCATGAGAAGACGTTGCCTGCTTTGCAAGCGGCGTGGGAGGGCAGTGCGAGTCGAACCCCTACTTGGACCGTGCTCGAGCCGGCGACGCTCAAGACGGCGGGGGGCAGCGTTTTGCTCAATCAAAAGGATGGGTCGATTCTCGCCACGGGGAAGAATCCGTCGCCGGAAACGTACACTGTCACGGCGCACACGAACCTGATGGGCATCACGGGGATTCGGCTGGAAGTGCTTGCCGATGATTCCTTGCCGGCCAAGGGCCCGGGCCGGGCGCCCAACGGCAATTTCGTCTTAAACGAGTTCAAGGTGGCTTTCCACAAAAAGGACGCCAAGGACAAGGGCAAGCCGATCAAGCTGGTTCGGCCTCAAGCGACATTTTCGCAGGACACCTTCGATATCGCGAAGGTCGTTGACAATAACCCGGCGACGGGATGGGCAGTCTCGCCGCAGCTAGGAAAGAGTCAGACGGCCGTGTTCGAGGCGCAGAACAAGGTGGGCTTCAAGGAAGGCACGACGCTCGTCTTTACGCTCAGCCAGCAATTCGCGGGCAAGGACCACAATATCGGCAAATTCCGCATCTCGGTAACGGATGCGAAGACGCCGATTTTATTGCGAGGACAAGTGCCGCCCAACGTCGCGAAGTTGCTGGACATCGAACCCGGCAAGCGGACGGAAGCAGAGAAACGGGTGGTGGGCGATTATTATCGTTCCATCGATCCGGAAGTGGGCCGATTGACGCGGGAGTACAACGAGTTTCAGGTGCCGGCGAGTCCGCGCGAGCTTGGGGCGCAGGATTTGGCCTGGGCGCTCATCAATAGCCCGGCGTTTTTGTTCAACCATTAGTAGGACGATGGAAACCGGGGGAGTCCGCAGCGCTAGCAAGGGCGACCCCGGGACGCGCGGCTCGCCCTTGCTAGCGCTGCGGGCTCGCCGCGATTTGATGAATGGGTGCATTCCTCATTTCGTTTGGGGGTGGGTCGATGCGAATCGTAATGGTCGCGTTGTTGGTTGGCATCCTCAATTTGAGCGTGTTTGCCAAGGATCCCGACATCGATTGGAAGGATTACCCGCTCAAGGATCTGGGCCTCGAACCGTTCAAGCCTGTGAAGGATGCGAAGACGGGGTTTGTCGAGGGCGGCAAAAACGCCACGGATCTCATCCGCAAACTGCCTTCGATTCATGGGCGGAGCATCACGGCGCTCGAGAAGGATATGCGGCCCGGCGAGGCGTCGAGCAAGGGGTTTCTTGGCAAGGACGAGAATCTGTTGGACATACTCGCGTCCGACAACGATTTGGTGCTCGAAGAGTTGGGCCATACGCATCAGGAGTTGGCACGACATCTCTTGATCCTGGCGGCCATCGCGGAAAAAGGCGTGAAAGGGGAAAGTGAAATTACCTATCACGGTCGACGGCTGAAACTCAAGCTCATCGCATTCCGCAGTGTCGTATTGTCGCCGTTCGAGGACGGAACGAAGACGAACAAGGAGGTGACGGTCACGAACGTGAAGTCGGGCAAGACATTGAAGTACAGCGTTCTGGTGCCGGTGATGGTGGAACGCTATGGCTTCTACGAGGGGAAGGGGACGCCGTATCGGGTGGATCCGAACCAGATCGTGGAAGTGTTGGAGTTCTTGGCGAAGAAGTAGGGTTAGCACGAAGCGCGAGCGCGTGACTTCACTCGCTCGCGCTTCGTGCTAACCAACGGGTGCGAGGGTCGAGCATTTGAAGATTCGTTACGAGTTTTCGACTGTCCGATCATGCGCGACGAACGCCGATGCGAGAAATCCAACCATGCCCGATCGCGTCCACCATCCTTTGAACCTGATCTATTCGCTCGGCACGCAGGTCGTGACGCTGGTCGCGATCGAGGGCGCCAATGGGAAGGTGTCGCATCCACGCGGGTCGGTGGGCGTGGTGGTGCGCGTGCCGATTGATTTGGAGCATCCGTATCGGGTGCGGTTCGTCGACGGGATCGAGGAGTCGCTGCGGCGAGAGCAGTTGACGATGTTGGCGCGTTACAAGGAAGCCGAGATCGGCGATGTCGCTGCGGCGGCGGGGCGGTGCGATCTTTATGAGCGAGTGTTTTATCGTTGCGTGATCGGTTCGCAGGCGTATGGGCTGGCGGGAGAGGGATCGGACGTCGATCGGCGCGGGATTTATTTGCCCCCGGCGGAGTTGCACTGGTCGCTTTACGGGGTTCCGGATCAGCTGGAGAACGACGAGACGCAGGAGGCTTATTGGGAGATTCAGAAGTTCTTGATCCTGGCGCTCAAGGCGAACCCGAACGTGCTCGAGTGTCTCTACACGCCGTTGGTCGAGAAGGCGACGCCGCTTGCCGAGCGCTTGTTGGCGATGCGGTCGATCTTTCTCTCGCGCATGGTGTATCAAACGTACAACGGCTACGTCTTGTCGCAGTTCAAGAAAATGCAGTCGGACCTGCGCAAAAAAGGAAAAGTGAAGTGGAAGCACGTCATGCATCTGATTCGGCTATTGCTCTCGGGCATCCAGATCTTGCGCGAGGGGTTCGTGCCGGTGCGCGTCGAGGAACATCGCGACAGGCTGTTGGCGATCCGGCAAAGCGAGATGCCGTGGGAAGAAGTGGAAGATTGGCGTAAACGATTGCACCTGGAATTCAACAGGGCCGCGGAGACGACGACGTTGCCGGAACGGCCGGACTATGAGCGAGCGGATGCGTTTTTGATCGACGCGCGGCGAGCGGCCGTGGCGGGGGAGTTGCCATGAAGATCGATTCGCGACTAACGAAGCAAGTTGAATTGCATCCGTATCCATTGCTTTTCGTCACGATCAGCGGAGCCCATTTGTATGGTTTTCCGTCGGCGGATTCGGATTACGATTTGCGCGGGGTGCATCTTTTGCCGTTGGAGGAAGTGGTGGGATTGCGGACCGGGCCGGCGACCTTGGAAAAGTCTGGGTTTCACGACGGGCTGGAAATCGACCTGGTCACGCACGACGCGCATAAGTTTTTCGGGTTGTTGCTAAAAAAGAATGGGTATGTGCTGGAGCAATTGTTGTCGCCGCTCGTCGTGCATACGACGCCGGAACATGCGGAGTTGAGGGAGATCGCCAAGAAGTGCGTGACGCGGCATCACGCCCATCATTATCTGGGATTCGCGGAAACGCAATGGCGGCTGTTTCAGAAAGAAGACCCGCCGCGCGTCAAGCCGCTGTTGTATGTCTATCGCGTGTTGTTGACGGGGATTCACCTGATGCGGACGGGCGAGGTGGAAGCGAATCTGGGCCGGCTCAATGAGAGTTTCAAGCTGCCGTACATCCCGGAGTTGATCGAGCGCAAGGTCGGCGGCACGGAGAAAGAACGCCTGGATCAAGCGGACTTGGGCTTTCACCAAGGCGAGTTCGAGCGGTTGCGCGGGGAGTTGGAGGAGGCGCAACGAGCGAGTCGGCTGCCGGAGGCGCCGGCGGGGGCGGAGGAGTTGGATGCGTTGCTGGTGCGCGTACGGATGGGGAAAGTTGGAAAATGAGGTGGAGCGATATGAAGGAGTTTCCGCTGGCTACGGCGTCGTACGCGGCACAAGCGGAAGTTTGGCCACGCGCGGTTCAACTCGGCTTGCGGGGCAAGGCGCTCGAGTCATATGGCAAGCGAGACATTGTCGAGATAGTCGACATGAGTGGATTCATTGAAGAGCAACGGCCTCATGTTGGCGACTGGCGAAATGGGAAGCTCCTCACGCCTCTGGAAGCGGTTTATGCCGTGGGCGATTGACAAGGCATGGGTGAGGTTTTGCGCTAGCGATCTGGCCTTGAATTCGCTTCGGCGGTTTCGGAAAATCTTGCTATGGCAATTTTAGGCACCATCAGAGGTGGAGTTGTGGTAATCGAGGGCGCGGAGACGCTGCCGGAAGGCACTTCCGTTTCGATCGTCCCGAGCATGTCCCCGGTCATTCGGGTCGCAAAGAGTCAACGCCAAGTCGTGCTTCCTTTAGTTCCCTCGGCAACGCCCGGCCAAATCGATTTGACGAACGCGCGAATCGCCGAGATTTTGCAAGAACAAGATGCATCTTCCTGACATTAATCTTTGGCTTGCATTGACATTCGCCAGCCATAAGCATCATCAGATCGCTGCGGCATGGTTTGATGACGTCGAAATCGGCAATGCGGCGTTTTGTCGGGTAACCCAGCTGGGGTTTCTCCGTTTGGCGACTACGCCCAAGGTACTCGCCGAAGATCCGCTAACATTGATTCAAGCTTGGGATTCGTACGATGCTTTGTTCTGCGATCCCCGCGTGGTCTTCAGTGAGGAGCCTGCGGAATTGGAGCTTCGTTGGCGAGAGTTTTCACGCCGACGTACCTTTTCCCCCAAGGTCTGGAACGACGCCTATCTGGCTGGATTCGTGAAAGCAGCAGACTTTGAATTGGTGACATTCGACAAAGGGTTCACGCAATTTAAGGGAATCCGCTGCAAATGCCTTTCGTGAGCCGCGCAGCGCCGAGGGCTTGCGCCCTCGTGCTGGTTAGGCGGGTATGTCTCGCCGCGCGGCCGTGATCATTTCGTCGAGCTTGGACAAGAAGCGCGAGCGGTGTTTGCCCGTCATGGGGGAAGGTCCGCCGGTGACGGCGCCGCCTTGGCGGAGTTCGTCCATCAGGTTGCGCATGCCGAGGTGTTCGCCGATGTCGGAATCGGTGAGGGGGTTGCCCTTCGGGGTAACGACGCGGGAACCCTTGGCGATGCAGCGGGCGGCGAGGGGGATGTCGGCCGTGACGACGACGTCGCCGCGGCCGCATTGCGCGGCGATCCAATCGTCGGCGGCGCCGAATCCGGACTGAATGACGAGTTCGATGAGCGGGTCGGTCGGGACGCGCATCGTGCTGTTGGCGACCACCTTGACCGCGAAGGAATAGCGACGGGCGACGCGGTAGGCTTCGTCCTTGACGGGGCAGGCGTCGGCGTCGAGGTAGAGGGTGTGCATGGGAAGTTAGAAGGTAGAATGCGGAATGCAGAAGTTAGAAGTCAAAAGTCGGCTGCGGGCATTTCGACATTGCCTATTTCTCATCGGACGGTTGCAACACTTTGCGCCAGCGTTCGGGCATGACGGCGAAAGCGTCTCGGTAGGTTGCTTCGAGAGGGACCATGACGCAGCCATCGGGTTCAAGGAAAAGAGGCATATCGGGCAGCGGGTCGCCGACGGCGACGGGTTCGATGAAGGCGCGGGTAAGCAGGTCGCATTCGTAGGCGACGAGCGTCAAGGGTTTATCGGGGGGGAGACGAAACGACTCGCCCTGCATTTGTTCCCAGATAGCGCCATGGATGCCGTTGGGATCGCGCGGAGTCGGAGGAAACGGATCGGCAATGAGCAAATGGATACGGCGTTCGAGAAGATCGTAGGCTTTGTCGATGAATGCTTGGAAGGGCTTTTGTGCGGCCTTGTTTCCAGGGGAGACGATTTCGACGATGGCGACGAGGCGATCGCCGGTGACGTGGCGCACGGCGACGGCTTTCTTTTTTCGGCGATAGAATTCGGCGTCGATTTCGGCAACGAAGCGGGTGCGGGGGCGCGTTCGCAGGGCGGTGGCAGTTCCGTTGCCATTTGACAATGTGGCGTTATCGTCGATAGGCGGTTCGTCCTGAAGGGTGAGCACATCAGGCCCGAAGCCGACTGCCACTTGTTCGGGCAGGGCGTAATAGGCGTGGGGCAACAATCCACGATTGAGCGCGCGGGCGATTTCTTCGATCCAGCCGTGGTGAAAAGCGTGGAAGATACTGGCTTCCACCCGGGTCCAGTCGTGCATGGGCATAGGGCACCTCCCATGGAGATTATACACGAGCGCGTACACCCCGGCGGCTGGTTGAAAGGCGCTCGCTATAATCTCGGGATGGAGGAGCGCGAGCGGAAACAGGATGGCGCGGAGACGGCCGGGAAGACGGTGTTCCGTTTGCCGCCGCCGACTTGGCATTTGGTGCTTTGGTTGGCGATACCGGTGCTGGCACAGCAGGGACTGGTGTTCGTCGTTCATCAGTCGGATCGGTATTTGGCGGGGCATTTGCGGGCGGAGGCGGAACCGGGGACGGTCGAGACGGAAGACGTCCGCGAAAAGAAGCAAGCGGCCTTTCAGGCGGCGCAGACGACCGCGCATTATTTGGCGTGGTTCATTCATAGTTACACGATTCTCGTCACGGTAGGCAGCACGGCCCTGGTGGCGCGGTGCGTCGGCGCGGGTGATGCGCGGCTGGCCGTGCTCGTGACGCATCAATCGGTATTGTTGGCAATTTTCTTGGGCGCAGTGGCGACGTTAATTGGCTTGGCGGGCGGACTGGAATGGATCGTGGAGTGGATGCAACTCGAGGGGGAAGCGGCGCGGTTGGCGCTGGCATACCTGAGGCCGTTGTTCTTGTTGCTGGTGTTTCAGGTGATCGAGTTGGGGGGCATCGCCTGCCTCGTGGGCGCGGGCGATATGCGGACGGGGTTGTGGGTGATGATGGGGGTGGCGATTGTCAACGTGCCGCTGGCGTGGAGTTTTTGCATGGGGCTGGGACCGGCGCCGAAGTTGGGGTTTGTCGGAATCGCGACGGGGACGGCGCTGGCGCACACGTTGGGTGGGTTGGTGGTGCTCGCGGTGCTGGCGCGGGGGCGGTTTGGGCTCAAGCTGTCGTGGCGGGATTTTCGGCCTCGGTTCGATTTGTTACGGCGGATGTTGCGCGTGAGCGTGCCCGCGGGGTTCGATAGTTTGTCGATCGTGGTGGGGCAGTTTTGGTTCTTGGCATTGGTGAATCAGTTGGGAAATGTGGCGTCGAGCGCGCATGGAATCGCCATCGGCTGGGAGGGGCTGGGGTATTTGTCAGGGGCGGCGTTCGGAACCGCAGCGATGACGATTGTCGGACAGAACCTGGGCGCGGGCAGGCCGAGCGATGCGAGTCGGGGGGCATGGATGGCGTTTTCCCTGGGGGCGGCGTTGATGTCGTTTATGGGCGTGGTGTTCTTCGTGCTCGCGCCGGCGATGTTTCGCTTGTTCAACCCGCATCCGGAACAGGCGCCGATCATCGAGTTGGGCGTGCCTCTCTTGAGGCTGGTGGCGTTCGCGATGCCGGCGCTGGCGTGCACGATCATCTTCACGTCGGCTTTGCGCGGGGCGGGGGATACGCGGGTGCCGGTGGTATTCACATGGATTGGGTTCTTCGTGATCCGGATTCCACTGACGTATTTGATGGCGTTGCCTGGGGTGGATTTGGGGCCTTTGGGATATGTGCCGGGACTGGGGATGGGGCTGTATGGGGCGTGGTTGGCGATGTTCGCGGATTTGCTGGTGCGGGGGGTTTTCTTTTTAGGGCGGTTTTGGCGAGGGAGATGGAAGACGCAGCGGGTGTGAGCGGTGGCGAGCGGCGCGGCGTTAGCCCGCCGTGACAAGCATGGCGCGAATCCGCCGCACGACGTCCACGGCGGGCCTTACGCCGCGCCGCTCGCCATGAAGCGTGCCGGTAACAAACCGGCACCACAAAAAGCGAATCTAAAAATCCGCGCGCAAGAATGGGGCTTCACCTCGTTCATTGAGCGTAA
>Ga0163144_10015897_pt1 | contig 15461 bp, 10 predicted proteins | sample OliLak19BULKMAT1_FD_123175 | JGI IMG/M metagenome (GOLD analysis project Ga0163144, IMG submission 123175) | Freshwater microbial mat bacterial communities from Lake Vanda, McMurdo Dry Valleys, Antarctica - Oligotrophic Lake LV.19.BULKMAT1 | ecosystem: Environmental > Aquatic > Freshwater >...
ATGGATTCCAACATCATCACCGCAGGCTGCATCCCCGCCCCCGGTGCCTCACTCCTGATCGGCGTGCCCGCGGCCTGCTTTATCGGCCGCAGACGCCGGTAACGCGTGCCGCGCATGGACGGGCCATTCAGGCTCATGTCGAAATCCCCCGCACCCCGGCAAGCGCCGGTGTGCGGGGGATATTTTTCTACTCTCTACGTCGCCATTCGTGAAGACCCGCTTCAACGGGCACCGCCGCAACGTGAAGGGGGCGGGGTCGACACCTCGAAGTACCGCTGCTCGGGCATGAAGCCCCGTCGATGTAGGAGGTGTGGAATTCTGCCCCCGCCAACGGCGGAACGCCCAACGCTCCGATGGGCGGATACACCCGATCGACCGGGTTCGATCAACTGGTGATCTAATTCTCTGAAGCCCGCGTCGCGGTTAACCCCGACTCGGCGGCCCACTGTCCGAGGTCCTTGCCTTGGATCGCCGCGGCGACCAAGTCTGGGAAGAGGTCGGGGGTGCAGGCGAAACTCGGGACGCCCATGCCCGCAAGGGCCGCGGCGTTCCGTTCATCAAAGGCCGGGGCTCCGGAATCGGCCAGGGCCAGGAGCGTCACCATCTTGACGCCCGAGCCGGCGATGACGGCGGCCCGTTTCAGCATCTCGCGATTGTCGCCGCCTTCGTAGAGGTCGGTGATGAGCACGAAGATCGTGTCGTGCGGGTTGTTGATGAGCGTCTGGCAATACCCCAGGGCACGGTTGATGTCGGTGCCGCCGCCCAGTTGCACACCCATGAGCACGTCCACCGGGTCCGACATCTTCTCCGTAAGGTCGACGACGCTGGTATCGAACGCCACCACGTGCGTTCGCAACGCCGGGATCGACGCCAGGACCGCGCCGAAGATGCCTGAATAGACGACCGACTGCCCCATCGACCCCGATTGATCGATGCAGACGACGATGGTCCGTGACTCGTGGCGGTTGCGGCCGTAGCCGATGCGCGTCTCCGGCACGATCGTTTGGTACTCTGCCTGATAGTGCTTGAGGTTGGCCCGGATGGTGCGGTTCCAGTCGATCTCGTTGTGGCGGGGGCGGCGGGTGCGGGTCGAGCGCTTCAAGGCCCCGATTACCGCCTGCCGCATCGGGGCCTCGAGTTTGCGTTGCAGGTCGCGCACCACCCGCTGCACGATGAGCCGAGCCGTGGCCTTGGCCTTCTGCGGGATCACGCCCCCCAGCGACATCAGCGTCGTCACCAGATTGATATCCGGGACCACCGCTTCCAGCATCTCGGGCTCGAGCAGCAGGCGCTCCATTCCGAGGCGCTCGATGGCGTCCTTCTGCATGACCCGGACGACCGAACTGGGGAAATACTCACGAATATCGCCGAGCCAGCGGGCAGCGGTGGGGGCCGAAGCGCCGAGGCCGCCGCGGCGGTCCTTTCCCGAATTTCCGCCCCGGTCGTAGAGCGCCCCCATGGCCTTGTCCATGGCGTCAAGCCGCCCGGCCAGCTGCATGTCGATCCCGTCGGCTTCGCCCCCGCCCAGCAGCAGACGCCAGCGCTCGAGGCGCTCGTGCGGGCTGACGGGGGGAGGGGGAATGGAAGCAGGGGGCGTGGGAGTGGGGGGCGGGGCGAGAGTCATGGCATGCGGTCTCCCAGGATGAGCCGAAGCACTGGGTCCACGAGGGCACCTCGTGCGGCGTCGTAGGTGTCGTCTGAGCCGTCGCCGGGGGCTGAGGTCGCGGCCGACGGCGCGGCTGGCTTCGCGGCGGAGATGCGCGATCCGCGCTTGATCTTTTCCCCGATCTGCCTTCGCTCCGGTTTCTCGAACTCCGAGAACGTCCGCCGCACAATCGGGCACAACTGCTCGAAGGCGTCGCGCGAGAGCGATGTCACCCACTGATCGACGAGGCCCAGGAGATGATCGTCGTGGACAAGAACCATCCCTGAGCCGCCCAGAAAACCTTCGAGCCAGGAGGCGGCTTTCTCCGGATCGTTGCCGCGGGAGAGGGCCAGCGAGAGCCGATCCGAGGCGTCGTCCGCCGGGCTTGTGCCCGAGTCAAGCAACAACCTCCACGCCCTTCCGGCCACGAGGCCGTGGATGTCGGCATCGCCGGTCTTCCGGAGTGCCGCTCGCCACTCTTCCAGGAAATCCGCCCGGTCGAGCGTCGTGAGCGCCGAGTCGACGGCGTCGAGCCTGACCCGCGTGGCCGCGGCGGCTTCGTCATCCAGCGAGGCACACGCGGGCAGAAGGCCGATGCAGATGCGGGCCAGCAGACCGGCGACCACCGGCTCCACGAGCGCGGCGTCCGTCTTTCGGACGTTGCCGTAGCGAAGAACTCTGGCCAACGGTGGGAGAGCGTCCATGAGGTGGCCGAGATCAGAAGCGACGGCCGAGAGATGCTCGATTCGTGACACGACACGGTCCACCGCGCTCGCGAGGTCCGCGAGCATGACGTGGTCGAGCATCTCGGTGAGTTCGCTCAGCGCAGGGGCGTGCAAAGCCTTGTCGGCCACGAAGGCCGAAGCCGCATCGAAAACCGTGTTCCCCCAGCGGGCCGCGACGATCACGGCGACGGCAAACTCCGGCTTCCACTGGAGTTTCCAGACTTCGTGGAAGGTGCTGGTGCGCTGGCGCTGATCGGCTTGCAGCGTGCCCCACGGAATGTCCAACAGAGACAACCGGTGCAGGAAGCGGCTGCGGGCAAGGTCGGTCTCTTTACGCTGGTCGAGGTCGAGGTCGGCTTCGTCGGCCGACACCTTGAGGCGGAGGGACTTCTGCAGGGATGCGATGTCGCGTTGCAGCGGGACCGCGGGGGCTTCCTCGGGAACTTCGCCCAGCCGTTGGCCCACGACCAACTTGCGCTCGATGACCTTCATCGGCATCGGGTTGCCGTGGCACAGGATCGCGAGCGTCGCTTCGCCCAGTTCATCAAGCCCGGCGATCGACCGGCCGCGCAGGGAGGCGAGCGATTCGGAGAGGCGGACGGCCTCGATCACGCTGGCGGGCGAGGCGTCGAGGCCCTCGGCGCGCATCAGTCTCGCGACCTTGGTCAGCCAGTTCTCCGAGACGCCTTCGTGGTGCAGCCAGAGGTGCTCGTACCACCCGGGGCTGGCGACGCCCGCGCCGTAGCCGGAGTCGAACGCGAGGCGGTCGTAGGTCCAGGGAATCCAGGTCGCCGCGGTCTTGCGCTTGGTAAGCCCTTTCAGTAGGTGGTCGTCGGCCTTGGCGGAAAACTCGGTGAGGGCTTCGGTCGTGAGCACCGGAGCATGCCAAGCCCCGCAGACGACGGCGATGCGCTCAAAGCCCTCGCCGACAGCCGCCCGGATGCACGTGCGCATGTGGGCTTCACGCAGTGCTTCTTGCGGGTCGTGGCGTGTGTGCCCAAGTTCCTTGCGGGCCGAGGCCATGGCCTCGCGAATGGCGTCGAAGGAGCCGGCGGGGTCTTCCTCGCCGCGGCGTTCCTCGATCAGGCGGTTCCACCACACCTCGCCGTCGGCATAGCCCGCGGCGAGGGCGAGGGCGTTGAGCGGGTCGGGGTCGGGGTCGGCGGGCGGGCGTTCGGCCGTCGCTGCATCGCCCTCTTCCGCATCCGCCGGCGCTTTGGGAGCCGGCTCGACCAACGGCACCGCGCGGCGCGGGCGGAGTGACTGCGGCAGATCGATGAACCTCACTTGGATGGAGGTCTTGCTCCGGCCGGTGGCCGCGAACTGGATCGCCTGCCACTCGGGGGAGAACGTGGCGAAGGGGTAGTAGACGGCTTCGCTCGGGGCATCGGGTTCGTAGACCAAGAGGGCCACCGGCGGCTTCATGCCCTTGTGCCCCGCGAGCCCGATCATCTCGGCGGCGTCCGGCGGCCCTTCGATCAGCACGGCGTCGGGCTTCAGGTGCTTGAGGGCACGCTGCACCATGCGGGCAGAGCCCGGGCCGTGATGACGGATGCCCAGAACATGAAGGGCCAGCTCAGCCACCGAGCCTCCAAGCTTCCACGATCAAATCGGGACGACCCTTCAACAGACCTTGTGGGTTGGGCAGCGCTCGGATGTACTTCGCGACGACAGCGGCCCTGGCCTGGCACGATGGCTCCATCGTGGCGAGAGACCGGAGCATCCATTCGTGGACTGGAAATGCGTGTAAGACTTCTTCCAGTTGATGCTCGTCGTATGCCGGGCCGGCGTAGCGGCGCTTGGCAAGAGTAAGAAGGGCCTCGCTGACTCGATCGGCGAGCGACCAGAGTTTCGAATCAGAGAGCCAAAGGTGACCGATCGCGTCGGTTTGGATGTCCCGCGCCAGCAGATCATCGAGGACGACCTCGGGAAGCGGCCAAGGCGCAACGAGCAGCGTGCCCCGGAACTCGTTTTCCCAATGCGATCCTCGCACACAGGCCATGATTTCTGTGTAGATCGGCGTCAAGATTTCCGGACACTTTTGCTGGGCATAAGTCTTGCCAAGCGGTTCCCTCTGCACGCCCGGTCCACGGCGATAGCAAGAACGCTTCTGATCGTCATCGACCGTAACTTGATTTGTCATCGCCTTCTCAGGATCGTGCGGAAATCCGTCCTCGGCCCGGCGAAGCCGCTCCAGCACGGCGCCGAGCCATGCGCAGTACGCGAGATCAGGCTCGGACAGAATCACAAGACTTCCTTGCAGGCCCGGTACAGGTCCTTCCAGCCGTCGCGCTCTTTGACGACCGTTTCGAGGTACTCCTGCATTACGACGCGGTCTTGAACCGGGTCTTTGATGATCGCCCCCATCATGCCGCTGGCGACGTCCGCGGCTTTCAGCGTGCCGTCGCCGAAGTGGGTCGCCAACGCGATGCCGCTTGTGATGACGCTGATCGCCTCGGCCGTGCTGAGCGAACTCGAGGGCTGCTTGAGTTTGCTCTTGCCGTCGGTGGTTTTCCCCTCGCGGAGCTCGCGGAAGACGGTGACCACCCGCCGGATCTCCTCGATCGCGGGCGTCTCGCTCGGCAGTTCGAGGGCCCGGCCCATCTGCACCACGCGCCGCTGCACGATCTGCACTTCATCTTCCATCGACTCGGGCACCGGCAGCACCACCGTGTTGAATCGCCTCTTGAGCGCGCTGGAGAGTTCGTTCACTCCCTTGTCGCGGTCGTTGGCCGTCGCGATGATGTTGAACCCCTTTACCGCCCGCACCTCGTCGTTCAATTCCGGGATCGGCAGCGTCTTCTCCGAGAGGATGGTGATCAGCGAATCCTGCACATCGCTCGGCACCCGCGTGAGTTCCTCGACCCGCACGATCGAGCCCTGTGTCATGCCGCGCATCACCGGGCTGTGGACGAGGGCCTCGCGCGACGGGCCTTTGGCCAGGAGCAGCGCGTAATTCCAGCCGTACCGCACGGCCTCTTCCGGCGTGCCCGCCGTTCCTTGCACCATCAGCGTCGAATCACCGCTGATGGCCGCCGCGAGGTGCTCGCTCACCCAACTCTTCGCGGTTCCGGGAACACCAAGAAGGAGCAAGGCCCGGTCCGTCACGAGCGTGGCCACCGCGATCTCGATCAAGCGGTGGTTCCCGACATACTTGGGCGTGATGACCGTGCCGTCCTTCAGCGTGCCGCCCATGAGGTACGTCACGACGGCCCACGGCGAAAGTTTCCACTTCGGCGGCTTCTCGCGGTCGTCAACCTTGGCCAGCGCACTCAGTTCCGAGGAGAACTGCCGTTCCGCGGTCTCACGAAGTGCCGCCGATTTCGCGGGCGCTGCCGGTCCTGTCGCTGCCGCTGTCTTGCTCACGATGCAAACTCCTTGTGCATGTCGGCCCGCAGGCGGACACGGTCGATGCTTTTCTTGAAACTATCCGTTGGCTCGTCGGTGAACATTGCCCGCACCGTTTCCTCGAAGAAACTCGCAGCGGCGGGAGCAACCACGTTCGCCACCTGCGAAACCAGGTTGTAGAGCATGTGCACGTTCTTCGAAGCCTTCTGTTCGAGCAACATTTTGAGAGCAGCCACGGAGAATGACTCCGACCACGCGTGTTCGAGGGTGCCCAAGAGGGCCCAGCGTTCCTCCGGCGCGAACCGATCGTTGCCGAGAACGTCCAGCGCGAACGCCTCGCTTTCGGGTCCGGCAAGAATCCCGAACAACTGAAAGAAGACCCCCGTGTCCTTCTTTATCCGTCCCAGAGAGGCCGTCGCCACGGCCGAAATCCATGCCGGTTCTTTCGAAACCTGCACGGCCTGAATGATGGCCGCGAGGGCATCATCGAAGTAGTCGTCGTCGCGCAGAGCCTTGATGACGCCCGCGGCATCCAGCCCCGAAACGTCCGTCAACACCGAGAGGTCGGCAGCGCCCAGGACGGTCTTCAGCCAGTAGGCCCGCTTGCCGGCCGTCTTGGCCATCGGGTCAACGTCGTCGCGCTCCCACGATGGGTCGATCTCTGATGGAGGCGTGAGCGTGATTCGGGTCGCCGCGCCCTTACGCGTGACGCCAATCATCGCCCGGGCACGCTCGTTCATCCGGGCTTTGAACCGCGACCCGTTCAGCGGCCCGAGCGATTCCGCCGCTGCCCGCCGCACCAACTTGCTTTTGTCGTCGAGCGCGGCCTCCAAGAAGGGCTCATCGTCCATCGAGAGTCCGACCCGCAGAACCTCGACGAATCGACGGCGCTCATCGGCACCATCGTTCTTCCAGGTTGCCTGCACCAATGCCAACGCCCGCCTTGGGTCCTGACTCCGCACCGTGGTCAAGAGAGCCGTGCGTTCTGGGGGCGTTCCGGTCTGCCACACGTCGTCCCCATTCGCGGGAATCTCGCCCCCCGCGACCGGCTTCCGCCACGCCGGGTTCAGCGAGGCCAGCCAGCCGGCGCGGACCCCCAGCACCTCGAAGACGACGTCCGACCGGTGCGGCTGGCGCGACCACCAATCGAGCACCGCCGGAACCGTGGCCTCCGCCACCCGCACTCCCTTGGCTTTCGCCAACCCGGCCCATTCGTCGATGAGCGCTGCATCCGGGTCACCCATCAAGCGAAGCAGGGTCGCCATCATCGGCCCGCCCGCCACAGGCTGCGATTCGGGCGGGCACAGGACAATGCCTCCGCTGAACACCCCCGCCTTGCGGCCCGCCCGCGCCCGCAGCCCGCTCGCCGCAGCCTGCGTCAGCAACTGCTGAGGTGTCACCGTGCCGCCCCCGCTTCGACCGCTGCCGATCACGGCCGAGGCCGCGAGGGCCCGCAGGTGCAACGGTGGCGAGAGCGCCTCGCTCAAGCCGCCCACCTCGGTGCTACGTCGTGATAGGCGTCCCCCGTGAGCGCACTGAGGGGCTGCGCATACTCCCCGTCCCATTCCGCCAGCACCGTCATCGGGCCGCCGCCGCTGACGGAGAGCAACTTCCACAGCCCCAGCCCGCCGCAGAATGAAGGCCGCAAGGGCAACGCCGCCCCGTCCGAATCGGCCAGGCACCATGGCCCCCCCGCGCCGCCGTCTTGGATAAGGCGTACCCCCGCCAGGGCCATCGGCCACCGCGCCGTCCACGGGTTAGCCGCCAGGCACACGGCGAACCGCCGCAAGCCCGCTTCGATCGACGCGTCCGCAGCGGTCCCCAACTCCGTCGCCAGTGCTCTGGCCTCGCCCCGCTCCGCGATCAAGGCCCGCAACGGAGCCCGACCGGGGTAGAAAGCGACCTCGCCATCAAACTCGAACCCGGCCACGAGGGATGCGACGAGGGGGGCCAGTCCGGCCGCGAAATCCAGTATTAACGCCCGCTGCCCGGTCGCTTTGCCAACGAGCCACGTTCGACGGACCTTCAGGCGTTCCTCGTCCTCAACAATCTGGGCCACGGTGGCCCACCGGTCTTTAACACGCGGGCCTGCCAGCACCTCTTCCTTGGGCTGATTCCACCCCAGCGCGACCCGAACATCGCCGGCCAAATCAGGCGGCAGCGCGGCGAGTTGTTCAGCGGCGCACAAGAGCAAATGGATCCGCCCTAGAAAAGCCAGGGTCCGGACTTCCCACCCGGGCCCCGAGGCGATCATCGCGGGTATGCGCCGCACCATGCCCGCCAACCCCGGAGCCTGGGCATCCACCATGCGGGCCGCGGTTCGCTCCCACGAGGAGGAGTCCTCAACTTGGGCCGCCGCCAAGCCCCGTTTCACGACGTCATCGAGCCACACCCGGCACGACGCGACGCCATCCGTCACGCGGGCCTCGCGCTGGGCGGCCCGCCTGGCCTGGGCCTCCACGTCCACCGGTTTGTCCGCGGCGGCCTCGGCCTTCTCCGCTTTCTTTTCCGCCTTTTCGCTCCGGGTCGCCAGCCAGTCGGCGACCCAACCGGGCTCGCTTCCGATCTTGAAGGTCGCGGCGTCCTTTGCGAACAGCAGCATCAGGCCCAGTCCGTGCTTGCACGGAAACTTGCGGCTGGGGCAACTGCACTTGAAGGCGGGTTCTGAGAGGTCCACCCGGGCCTGGTACGGATCCTTGCCCGAGCCCTGGCACAGCCCCCATAACGCCCGCTCGCTGCGGCCCACACCCGTCCACTTCTTGAGGGACGCCAACCCCTGCCCGGCCGATGCGGAAGCCGCATCGGGGGCCAGGGAGACGACGCGCTCGACGGTCCAATCCGCCATTCGTCAGTGCCCGGGCGGGGCCACCGCTCCATCGTCCGCGACTTCGCGGTGTTCCCATTTCTTGAGGATCGGCGACAGGAGCCACACCAGCACGGCCGCCGCGCAGGCGTAGATGGCGATCTGGCCGAAGACGTCGCCGTAGACATTGACCGACTCGATGGGCGGGGGGAGCGTGCCGGCGTCGCCGTCGCCGTGTTCGCCTCCGGTCAACTGGGCGATGACCGCAGCAAGGAGATTGGAGAACGCCGTCGCCAGGAACCAGCCTCCCATCACGGTGCTGACGATGCGAACCGGGGACAGGCGCGTGACCATCGAGAGACCGACCGGCGAAAGGCACAGTTCGCCCGTGGTGTGAAGGGTGTAGCCGAGAATGAGCCAGATCATCGAGGTCATGCCGCGGGAGTCGGACTGTTGGGCTCCCCACCAGAAGGCGGCGAATCCGAGGCCCAGTTGGAACAGGCCGAAGCCAAACTTGACCGCCGTGCTGGGCTCCATCTTTCGTTTGCCGAGGAATCCCCACAAGGCCGAAAACGCGAGACCAAAGGTGAGGATGCAGATGGGGTTGACCGCCTGAAAAACCGAGGCGGGTGTTTCTTTACCGCCGATGGTCATCCCCGCGTGCTCCGGTTGCAGAGTCCAGGTGACCGACGGCTTGGGATCGACCGTGGCGGGCCTTGGAGCGTTCGGATCGGCGGGCGAATCAGGGGCCGCATCCTTCGCGGCGTCTGCGGCCTCGCGGGCCGACGTACGCAACTCATCGAGCCGGTCAATCGTGAAGAGCCGAACGCCGTCGATGGTTCCCAGGTCTTGATCGGCCGTTACGGCGGTGCCGGCGATGATGTTATCGCTCCACGCGATCGCCCCCCCCGTGGAAGCGGCGTCGAGCGAGTTAAGCGTGAAGGTCTTCTCCTTGCCGTCGTCTTTGGCGACGATGGCGATCATCTCGCTCGCCTCTGCGACATCGGCACCGGATTCGACAAAGACTTTGCTGATGGTGCCCTCGATGGGGGCCTTGATGAGGCCGGGACCGGCGGGCATGGGATATCCCAACTGGGCCTGCGTCGGCTCGAACGTGATGGTCTGGCCAGCGTCCGACGCCGAGATCGTCCGCGAGGCTTCGGCGACCACCCGCGAGCGATCAACGTTTCGATCGGTGAAATTGTTGACGCTGCTGCCGGCCTGCTCGAAGAAGGCCCAGAAGAGCATCGAGAAAAACATCATCGTGAGGACCACAAAGAGGCGTTCACGCTCGATCTTGGTGCCTCGGAAGGCCTCGAACAGGATGATCCCCAACGCGATCACGCCGAACACGGAGAGGACGATCGATGCGATGCCGCTCCTGTACACCATGAACGCGATCGCGGGCACCGCCACCAACACGCCGCCGTAGACCATCCACTGGCCCGCGGGGTTGTTGGCGGCCGAAGCGGGCGCGCGTCCGACGTCGTCGGGCAGACCCCCCTTGCCGACCGCAGCTGCGGCAACAAACGCCGAGATGATGAGGGCGACGGCAACCGGGGCGTTGACCGAGAGCATGAACTTGTCGGACCAACCGAACCACACCATGCTGCCCGCGGCGGCCAGGGCCCCCAGCACGATGAGCGCCATCGTCAGGCCGCGCGGGGCGACAAAGACCGCCAGACCGATCAACATGCCGATCGTGGCAAGGCCGAAGCCATAGTGCCAACCGAAGGTTTCTCCGACGTAGCCGCACAGGAGCGGGGCGAGGGCCGCACCGAGATTGATCCCCATGTAGAAGATCGTGAACCCGCTGTCGCGCTTGGGGCTCCCCTTCGGGTACAGGCCGCCCACCATCGTCGAGATATTCGGCTTGAAGAACCCGTTGCCCACGATCAGCAGGGCCAACGCTCCGAAGAAACCGATATCGCTCTGCCAGGTCATCAGGAGATGGCCGGCGGCCATCAACATTCCGCCCAGCACCACCGCTTTCCGCGAACCCAGCAATCGGTCGGCCAACATTCCGCCGATGAACGGCGTCGCGTACACCAACGCCGTGTACGCCCCGTAGACGGCGTACGCGCGCTTGTCGCCGTAGCCGAGGAACCCCTTTGTCATATAGAAAATCAGCAGCGCCCGCATGCCGTAGTAGGAGAAGCGTTCCCACATCTCGGCGAAGAAGAGGGTGAAAAGTCCGGCCGGGTGCCCGAAGATTTCAGGGCGCTCAGGATCGACCGGTTTCACGTACAGCGCATCGCTCATCAGGCATTTCCTCGTTCTGGCAATGGGTCAGGGCTTGAAATTGGCGGCGGGGTCGGGGGCGTGGGGGCCGCCGTCCCCGCGTTGAAGCCGGGAGGATACCGCAATTCCGGCGGCGTCGGCGGATGGTCGGGCCGCGGGTCCGTCAGTGAGTATCGGCGACCTCCGATGATGACCGCCTGAAGCCACCGATCATCCCACCCATGAATCACGGTCCCCAGCGGGTCCGCAAGGGCGAGGCTTAGATCGGGCTGAAGTACAAGAATGTCAGCCCGCGCGCCGACTTCCAGACGTCCGACGTCGGGAACACCCAAACATTCGGCGTTGCCGCGGGTAATGTGCCACCAAGCCCGACCGGCCATCGCCGTGGGGCCGGTCCGGTCGGGGCCGGTCTTGGTGGGGCCGGTTCCACCTCCGGAATTCTCCAGCATCCCCCGCGCCACGCGCACCATGCAGCGATCCGGGCCTCCCGCCACGTCGCTCCCCAGCGCAACCCGAACCCCCGACGCCGCCGTCGCGTCCCAATTCATCGAACCGGCCCTGAGAAACCGATTGGCCGTCGGGCAGTGGGCGATGATGCATCCGCGACCCTCGAGGCGCGAACGGTCGTCGGCCGAGAGATGGATTCCGTGGGCAAAGAGCGCTCCGGCCCGGAGCAGCCCCGCCCGGTCATAGGTTTCAACATACCCCATCCCATAAATCCGTCGCACGGCCTCGATCTCGGCAATCGTTTCAGCGAGGTGTGTCTGGATGCGCCAACCGGTATCGCCCGCCAGCCCGGCCGCGGCCTGCATGAGTTCCATAGAACACGCCACGGCGAAACGGGGATTGATCGAAGGCTGCACACGGCCCGCCGCGAGAAGGCCGCGGCAGTCAGCGATGGCTTTGTCCGCCTCCACCAGCAAGTTTGACGGGCCGTTCTGGTCCATGAGCACGTGGCCCACATGCCCGGAAAATCCTAACCCGCCCAATACATCGGCGGCCGCCTGGGTCGCCGCAGCGTGGCTGGTGGCGTAGGCCGCGATCGAGGTTGTGCCGGCCCGAAGAAGTTGATGGCCGACTCGCCGGGACATCTCGCGCGCAAACCCTGTATCCCCCCAGCGGGCTTCGGCCGGAAAGATGACAGTTTCAAGCCAGTCAAGCAGTTCGAGCCCCGCGACGCCGATGGAATCGAACTGCGGGAGGTGCAGATGGGCATCGACAAACCCGGGGGAGATCAGATACCCCGGCCCACCAAGGTCGGGACGGCTCGTCATCCGTGCGTCTATTGAAACGATGCGGTCTCCTTTGATCCGGATCGTTCCTTCACCCAGTTCGATGCCGCCTTCGCTGCGCGGCTTGATCAGCATCCCAGAGACGGTCAGTTCCGGCGTCATTCGTTGTGACGATAGATGGGATTCCTGCCGACAGAATGCTCCGGTGCCGCCCGCCTCGAACCCTGAGCGCACCGGCCTCTCTTGAACGAGGTTACCCTGCACCCACTGATGAACGAACACGCGACCACGTTGATAAAGAAGTTTTCTGGTCGCGCGGCAACCGTCGGTGTTGTCGGCCTGGGCTATGTCGGCCTGCCGCTGGTGCGGGCCATGCACACCGCCGGCTTCCGTGTGGTCGGCTTCGACATCGACCACGAGAAGATTGAACTTCTCAAGGCCGGGAGGCCCTATCTCAAACACCTGGGCTCCGACCTCACCGAACTGCTCGCCGCCTCCAACCGCTTCACCCCCACCAGCGAACCCGGGCCGCTCGGCGAGTGCGATGCAATCGTGCTGTGCGTGCCGACCCCGCTGGGCAAGCACCAGGATCCGGACCTTTCGTACGTCGAAAAATCCACCGAGATGGTGGCGTCGATCCTGCGTCCGGGTCAGGTCGTCTCGCTCGAATCCACAAGTTATCCGGGCACAACACGCGAAATATGCCTGCCCCGATTGGAAGCGACCGGGCTCCGCTGCGGGACCGATTTCTTCCTCGCCTTCAGCCCGGAGCGCGAAGCACCCGGGATGCAGGGGTTCGAAACCCGGACCATCCCGCGGCTGGTGGGGGGGATCGACGCCGCCTCCACCGCCGTCGCCACAGCGCTGTATTCCGCGGCGATCGAGAACGTCATCGCGGTCGAATCGCCGGAAGTGGCCGAGGCCGCCAAACTGCTGGAGAACATCTACCGGTGCGTGAACATCGCCCTCGTTAACGAACTCAAGCCGGTTCTCGCCGACATGGGTATCGACATCTGGCAGGTCATCCGCGCGGCCAGCACCAAGCCCTTCGGCTTCCAGCCGTTCTATCCCGGCCCCGGCCTGGGCGGCCACTGCATCCCCATCGACCCGTTCTACCTGACATACAAAGCCAAGGAGTTCGGGCACAGCACCCGGTTCATCGAACTCGCCGGCGAGATCAACCACCGCATGCCGCGGTATGTGGTGGATCGGCTGGCCGAAGCGTTGAACGAATCCGGGCGGGCCCTCAAGGGAGCGAAGATTCTGATCCTCGGGATCGCGTACAAGCCCGATATCGACGACATCCGCGAAACCCCGGCCGCGGAGATTGTCAAGATTCTCTTCGAGCGGCGGGCGGCGGTGTCGTATCACGACCCGCACGTCCCCAAGTTCCCGGAGATGCGCCGGTATGCGCCCGTGGACCTCGCATCGGTTCCGTTGGACCGCGAAGTTCTGGAAGCCGCCGATGCGGTGCTCATCGTGACCGACCACAAACTGGTCGATTACTCCCTCGTTGCTCGCCACGCCCGCCTGATCGTCGACACGCGCGACGCGATGAAGAATGTTCCGGAGGTTCGCGCGAGAGTTGTCAAGGCGTGATCGCGGGCTCGCCCTCTGCCTTCTCTTGTTTGCTGATCTTCCTATCTGCCCATTGGTCGCTCACGTCAACCACCGTCCACCGTCGATCCGCACGATCTCGCCGGTGATGTACGTCGCGTCCAGCGCCAGCCAGCGCACCACCTCCGCCGCCTCGTCGGGCGTCCCCGGCCGGCCAAGAGGGATCCGCCGCACATACTTTTTCTGGGCCGCCTCGTCCGATTCGGGCCCCGATTCCGGCCACGCCACCACCCCGGGGGCGACGCCATTCACCCGCACCGCCGGTGCCAGGTCGCGGGCCAAACTCCGCACCATCTCCGCCAGCGCCGCCTTCGACATCGCGTACGCCGTGAAGTCCTTCCGCGGCCTCCCCAAGGCGTGGATATCCAGCATCGCCACCACCGCGCCGCCTCCGGGCATCGTGGACGCGGACAGATGATCCTTGAAGGCGGCCGTCAGCACCAGGGGTGCCAGTGCGTTCACCCGCCAGTGCCGCTGGGCCTCCATCTCGATCGGACCGTCCAGTTCGCTCGGCTCATAGAGCGAGGCGTTGTGAACCAGTACATCCAGCCGCGGCAGTTGGGCCGCGAGGGCTCGGGCGAACATCGCCACGCTCTCGGTGTCCGCAAGGTCGACCGGCACCGCCGACGCCGACACCCCGTGCGACTTGAACAATTCCACCGCCGCCATCGCCTCGGCCTCGCTCGATCGGTAGGTGATCACCACGTCGCAGCCGGCCCGCGCCAGCGCGTTGGCGGTTGCCAACCCCACCCGCCGGGCCCCTCCGGTCACCAGCGCCACCGGCCGCGACCCGATCGAACCACCCGGCCGGGCCAGCCCGGTGCGGGTCTCCTGATTGGGGTCGGAAGCCTTCGGCGGGTCGCCCGCGGCGCGTCGGCCCGCCTCGGCCCAGGCGTCGACATACACCGTCTTGGAATTGGGGCGCTCCACTTCGCCCCGTCGCCGCCTCGACCGTCGGAGCCCGATGATGAGAATCAGGCACAGCAGCGAGAGCAACAGGATGATCGCGACCGCGGTCGCCAACAGATACCCGGAAGTCAGCGAGCGGGTGGAGCCCGAAAATGGTGGCGGCGGTTGCGTTTCCGTTGTTTGCACAACTCAGAATACGCCCCCGGCAACTCATCGCACCCGAAACGCGAGCATCCGCCGGTATCTCGTCGCACGCCGCCAACACCTTGGCCCCGAGAGTCCCTCCCGCTTCCATCAGGATAAATCCGGCCGCCCCGCACCGCTCGTGGAGCGACGCCAGCAGTTCGCCATCATCGATCATCCGCGTCCCGATCCCTATCGGTCCCTGCAACCGCTCGATGATCCCCGCATCGGTCTCGACGGCCGTCACGCGGCACAACGGGCGCGAAACGTCCGCAGATGTTTCCGTTATTCCTGCCGGAATTTCAGGAACTGGGGCCACTTCCACGACGGGTCCTGGGCCCCGACGCCCCATCAAGGCCGCCGCGTCCACCGCGATCAACACGATGACTGTCCCGCATGCCCCTAATCGCCTTCCGCGTGCAGCCCGCCGCCGTTCGTGTGGTGCGATTCAAACCGCGCCAGCATCGCGGCTTTGATGGAAGCCCGGTCACTCATTCCAGTCGGTGTCACGTGTCGTTCTCCCGCTCCCCGGAACTCTTCAGTCGCCGAGTCACCCTGCGGAGCCGGCCATGAACCGCGGTCCGCAGCGATGGGTTCGTGAGCGCCATGGGCGGCACCGGTTTGCCGACAATCTCCCCGCTGATCACGATGTTGGCTTTTCCAGCCCCCGCGGTTGCGCGGAGCATGTCCACATACTCCGCCAGCGTCCCGCCGGGGAAGTGCACGTTCACGACCGGATGCAGCGCTCCCGCCGTCAC
>Ga0163144_10015898_pt1 | contig 15460 bp, 13 predicted proteins | sample OliLak19BULKMAT1_FD_123175 | JGI IMG/M metagenome (GOLD analysis project Ga0163144, IMG submission 123175) | Freshwater microbial mat bacterial communities from Lake Vanda, McMurdo Dry Valleys, Antarctica - Oligotrophic Lake LV.19.BULKMAT1 | ecosystem: Environmental > Aquatic > Freshwater >...
CCCGTTGCGCGCGAATTCCATTTCGGCGGCGATAAGTTTCATGAGATGTTTGCGCAACGATAAGGGCGCCACGGAAAGCTTTTTAAACCGCACGGGCTTGGCGTAACCGGTAATGTAATTGAACACATAACCCGCATCCTGACACAGCGCTGTATCGCACGTGAAGAACGAGAGGTCGGTATAAAATTTCGCGGTGGTGGGGTGGTAATTGCCGGTGCCAAAATGGGCATAACTGCGCAAATTTCCTTGCTCGCGACGGGTGACGAGCGACAGCTTGGCGTGGGTTTTCATTTCCACAAACCCATACACCACCTGCACCCCTGCGCGCTCCATGCTGCGCGCTAAACGGATGTTCGCTTCCTCATCGAAGCGTGCTTTTAACTCGACCAGTGCCGTCACGGTTTTGCCATTTTCGGCGGCGGCGATGAGTGCTTTCACAATCGGCGAATCGTGGCTGGTGCGGTAGAGGGTTTGCTTGATGGAGACGACGCTTGGGTCACGCGCGGCTTGCTCCAAAAATTGAACCACCACATCGAAGCTTTCATAGGGGTGGTGGACGACGATATCTTTGGCGTGAATGGCGGCAAAACAATCGCCACCGAAATCGTTCACGCGCTCTGGGAAGCGCACTTTGAAGGGCGGATATTTTAAATCCGGGCGGGCGATGGCATAGAGTTCGCTCAAGTTAGCAAGGCCGACAAGGCCATCCACTTCGAGTACATCGGCCGCATCCGCGGGTAAATGTTCGAGCATGAAATTGAGGAGTTTTTGCGAAACACCGTGGCTGGTTTTCACCCGCACCACGCGTCCATAGCGGCGTTTTTTGACCGCAATATCCATGTTGCGCATGAGATCTTCGGCTTCTTCCTCGATCTCCAAATCCGAATCGCGCACGATGCGAAACAGGCCCGATGCGTGGAGGGTGAAGCCCGGGAAAAGCTCCTGAAAGCATAGCGCAATCACATCCTCGAGCGCGATCAGGCGCGTGGTTTTGCCAACACCCAGCGCAATAAAACGCGGTTGGCTGGCGGGAAACGGCACCAGCGCGATCATTTTTTTGCTAAGGCGGCGCGGCGGCGAAAGCTCCAGCACCTGCACCATGCCGAGGTTCGGGATAAACGGAAACGGGTGCGCCGGATCCACCGCCATGGGGGTGAGCAGCGGGAAAATGTTGGTTGTAAAATACTCGCGCAGCCATAGCATATCCGCCTTGCTCAGCGCCTCGGGCAATTTTTCGGATGGAATAATATGCACCTGTTCCTTGGCGAGGTTTTTACGCAAATCCAGCCAGCATTGCTGCTGCGTGGCGATGAGTTTGCCGGCAGCAATCTGGATGGAGTGCAGCTGGTGAATGGGCGACAGTCCATCCGCCGAGGGGCTGTGAATGCCGTGGGCGACTTGATCCATGAGCCCTGCGACGCGCACCATGGTGAATTCGTCGAGGTTGGCGGCAGAAATGGAGAGGAATTTCACGCGCTCGAGCAAGGGGTTTTCGTGGTTCTGTGCTTCCTCCAGCACGCGGGTGTTGAAGGCCAACCACGATAATTCGCGGTTGATGAAGCGGTGCTCTGCGCGCGTGAAATGCTGCGCGACAATCGTATCATTAAGCGCGGGGAGGGGGATTTTTTTGGGTGTCATGCGCGCAGCTCGCTTGTGTCGTGGAATGGAAATGGTATGGATATACGATGCAATCTAGCGTAAAGCCAACAGCAACACAACCTACCTACGCCAAGACTTCGGCAGGCGTGCGCCGACTCATCCTTATTCGTCACGCCAAAGCGGTGGAGGAGGATGTGGGCGGCGACCATGCACGTGCGCTTAGTGAGCGCGGGTTGGCGGATGCCGCGGCGCTGGGGCAATGGTTGAAGGTGCATGAACTGGTGCCGGATGTGGCATTGTGCTCCACCGCCACGCGCACGCGGCAGACCTTGGCGGTGCTCGCGAAGAATATCCCCACTATTTTGAGCGATAAACTCTACCTTGCCAGCACCAACGATATGCTCGCAACCATTCAGGCGATGGACGATGCGGTGGAAACGCTGATGGTGGTGGCGCACAACCCCGGCAGCCATGCGTTGCTCGCGTTATTGGTGGGTGAATGCGCGAATGATGCGGATGCCGACCGCATGCTGCTGAAATTTCCGACCTGCGCCTGTGCGGTGATGGAGCTTGCGGCTGCGCGTTGGCAGGATGTGGTGCCTGAGGCCGGGCGGTTGGTTCTGCTTAAGTATTAGTAAAATTATACCACAATTCATGATGGATAGATGTACTGTGATTGCTACGTCGTCGCAGGCGCACCACCCTTATTACCATCCCCCGGCGGCGGTGGTGGTGCGGCGGCAACTTTGGGCTTTTTGCGCGGGTCGTAGGGTTCCTGCACGGGCAGGGCGGGTGGTGGCAGCAGGCGTTTTTTGAAGAAGGGGTCTTTGTAGTAGAATATTTTTTTGCACTTAATGGGCGAGAAGGATTCGACAAGGATGATTTGCTCATCGCGCGGTAGCTGGATTACTTCCTGCGGCAACAGCAGGGCGCGCTGGGTTTCGCTCACTTGCATGGTGCGTGAATGGGGGTTGAAATCCATGAATTTGGGTTTGTTGTGCGATTCTTGTGTCGCGGTTTTATTGCCCACGAGCTGCGAAATCATGTTAGCGGTTTCGATATTGTTAGCGGAGAACGTGACGCGGTAATAGGAGTTGGACAGGAAGCTGTTCATGCCCGCTTCTTCGTAGATGCCTTTGAGCTGCTGTGTATCTTGCACAATGAGGAAGAGCTTCACGCGGAAACCCCGGAAATACGCAATACCAATTTGGAATTGCGGCATTTCACCTAACGATGGAAACTCATCCAGCATGAACATGACACCGTGTGGCTCATCCTTTTTGGGCATGTTGCGCGTCATGAAGTCGGTTGCTTGCTGGTAGAATACTTTGAGCAGCGGTTCGAGGCGTTGTAAGTTATCCGGTGTGACGCCGACATAGACCGATTGCTTCTTTTTCTTCATCGTTTGCATATCGAAATCGGAGCTGGCGGTGGTGGTATCAATCAATGGGTTGGCCCACAGTTCGAGCGCGGAGTTGAGGGTGGAGACCACGCCCGAGCGTTCCTTATCCGCTTTTTGCAGGAAGCTGGCGATGTTCATGTAAGCGACGGGGTGAATTTTGCCGCCGATGGTATCGAGTACCACCGCGAGGTTATACACCACATCGTCCGAGCGCATGGTGCGCACGACTTCGCCAAAGCTGGTCACTTTTTCGGGCACGGCGCATAGGTAGAGAATGATGCCGAGCATGAGCGAGCGGGCTTCGTTCTGCCAGAATTCCTGCTCAGGCAGCACGAGGTTGCAGATTTTCTGCACGTCATCTACCATCTGGCCGGGCTTTTCCGAGATCCAATCCAGCGGGTTGTAGCAGTGCGAAATGCCGTTGGGGTCCGCCGGGTTCCAGTAGTAGGTTTTTTGGCCGAGTTTTTGCGCGCGATAGCCGCTGGTGAGCTCGTAGTTCTCGCCCTTAATATCGTGGACGATGACGGATTCCTCCCAGAATAATAAGTTCGGAATTACGAAGCCTACACCCTTACCCGAACCGGTGGGTGCGAAGAGCAGCACGTGCTGGAAATCATCCGCAATTAAGTAATTTGCGGCACCCGTGCGGCCCATGAGCAGGCCTTTTTTAGCGCGTAATTTGGCACGTTTGAGGTCTGACTCATCCGACCATTTAGCATCGCCGTGGATTTTTTCCTTCTGGCGGAAGGGCCTGAAATCGATCAACGGCGCGCGCATGAGGAAGAGGGTGAATAGACCAAGAAACGCACCACCAATCAGCGGGCCATAAAATTTCGCATCGAACGCGGCGTTGAAATAGGCTTGGCGGTAGCGCGCATCTTTTTTATAGTAGGTTGCTTGTTTGTGGATGTCGTTATAGCCCTTCAAAATTCCCTTGGGATTAGATGCCGACATAGCGTAGGTGAACATGGAAGCGGGCGGTGTGCGGTATATGCTAAGAATAAACCGGTGGCCCATGGTGAAGCCCGCCGCCATGCCGACGTAAGTGGGGATGAGCAGTGTCGCCAGAATGATGGTGACGAGCAGCAGCTTGCTAAAAACTTTTTTGACGGGCTCGGGCATCATACGGTTGCTGGGCTTTCCGCGCGGGTTATGGGATGTTTATACACGATGGAGGGTGCGGGTGAAAGCGAGAAAAAAGAACTGTGTATGGTGTTAGTGCCCGCCGGGTTTGAAATAGACTTCGCTGACATAACGGCGGCCTTTTTCACCACGTTTTAGCTGGATAATGACTTGAATGACACCCTCCACATAGGCTTTGATTTGGTCGCGCGTGATGCCTAAATCGGCCTGCATAATCATCAGAATGAGCTGCTCGATAGCGAGTATGGGCGTATCCGCGTGCACGGTCGCGATGGAGCCGGGGTGACCGGTATTGACGGCACGTAGGTAAGAGAATGCTTCGGCGCCGCGCAACTCGCCGACGATGATGCGGTCCGGGCGCAAACGCAGGCACGCTTCGATGAGTTCTTGGGTGGTCACTTTCGCGCGGCCTTGGCCGCCTTTGCTGACCATGAGGTGGACGCGGTTGGGGATATGGTCGATCTGTACTTCGCGGGCATCCTCCACCGTGATGATGCGCTCTTCGGATGGAATTTCGCCCAGCGCTGCGTTCATGAAGGTGGTTTTACCGGTGGAGGTACCACCGCTGATGATCATATTTTTTTTGCCTTTGACGGCTTTGGAGATGAAATTTTTAACATCACCACGCGTGTATAAATCCATTAACTCTTCATCCAATGGATCACTAATGGCGGCGGCAGTTTTGGTTTGCAAAAATGCGCCTTTTTCTTCGTATTCGTTTAAGGTCATGACCACGGATGCTTGTTTGCGGATGGACATGGCGATGCCATTGGCCGCACAGGCGGGGGGGAAGACAATTTGAATACGGTAGCCGCCGGGTAAGGTGGCGGAAAGCAGCGGTTTTTCCTCGCTGATATTTTGGCTGGTGGATTGCGCGACGAGATGGGCCAACGATTCGAGATGGTGATGCGTTAGAAGAGGCAGGCTTTCAAGGCGCATGTCGCCATATTTTTCGACCCATGCTTCACCCGGGCGGTTGATGGAAATTTCCTGAATGCCGTCCTCCGCAAACAGGGCGTTGAGTGGTTCGAGGAAGGTATCGAGTGCGGTGAATGACATGAAAAAATATACCGTATGAGGTTAGCAAGAAGGCGTTAATCAATCATCCGTGAGCCGGTAGCGGTATCGCCTGGGAATACAATATCCTTGTTGACGAATACATTTACGATAGAGCCTTGATCAACCAAAATAGTCGGGGGGACGTTAAGGAATTTTGAAATGAAGCCTTCTGAAACGGCGCCGAGACGATCAAGGGCCGCTGTGGTCGCCGTGGTGGCTGCATCGCCCGAGGTTTGGCTGCCGCCTTCAGGCGAATTGGTGGTGGTGGATGTTCCGCCCGTGATTTTTTCCGACCCAATGGCGAGCGCAATGTTCATGGCGCTTGACACGAGTGAACGGGAGAATATTTCCTGGAATTTAGTATCGATTTGGCCGCTTACACCGGCGCGACCAATGCCATCCACCAACGGTGAGCCCAGCATGACATCCACGCCGTCAGGCCGAATCATGCGGTTCCAAATCACGAGTACGCGGGTCTGGCCGCTAGTAAGGCTGGTGTTATACGTGCCAATAAGCCGTGAGCCTTTGGGGATGAGTGGAATGTTGCCCGCTTCGCCGTAAGTATCGCGCGAAACAATAGCGCGAATTGGCGCCGATAAGTCGGTATTGAGTGCTGATTCCATTGTCGCTTGAATGATGCGGCCTTGACCAATGGTACGATTTAGCTGGCCTTTCATGCGTGTGGCAGCAACGGTTTCAACTTGAGTACTTGCGGCATTTCGCGCGAACTGTGCATTGGAATCAAGCGTGCCTGCGGGTGGTGTGCTGCCACCCAAGACAGAGCCTAAGCCCGAACCTGCGCCCGCGCCACCGTCTTTAATCATCATGTTTGAGCGTAGACGTGCTTTAATCTGCTCCTGAGCAGCGGCCTCGGCTTTAGGATCCAGTGGTTCACCATTAGGGCCAACGCCGCCGCCACCATTATTGATGCCGGGAATATTTGACATATCGATAGGCTCTGGCAGGCTTGGCGCGACGATATCCACCGGCGGCGGCTCGAGTGTAAGTGTAGGCTCAAGCACCGGAAGTGGCGGCGGTTCTGTGGGCTTGGGTGCAACCGTAATTTCTTTAGGTTTATCGAGTTCTGTTGGCTTATCGCCCCCTGAAAAAATACTGTAGAGCAAATACAAGACACCAGCGCCGACAATGCCCATGACCACAAACGCTTTGCCTGCCTTTGAGGCTACGTCGGGTGCGCCTTCGGGAAGATCCTCCTTGGGCTGTTCGCTCTCGTTCATCGGATCGATGATACCATCATTCACTTCGAATGGATTTTCGGGGGGCTGTTGGGAATCTACCATCAGATGACCCCATTCGCTTCATTGAACACAACAACTTGATCGGCCCCCTGACGAATACTAAAGCGCGGCGCCACTGCGTTTACGCTTACTAAACCCTCACCAAGGCGCGTGATGGGCACATCCAACGTTTCGCCCTTGGCGGTAATTACAGCAATTTGTGGCACTGCATTGGGTGGAAATTTAAAGAACGTCATGCGGCCATCGTCGTATATTTTTACGGGTGCGAGCGTGGTGGGGCCCGTGAAGGTGTAACGGTAATTATAGGGTGATGGTGAGGCTAGAGGCTCAGGCGTTGAGACTGTTGCTGGAGGCGCAGGTGGCGGTGCTGGGCTGTAATTTGCAACACGCATGGAGGATGCTTCATCGGGATAAAAGAAGCGCACCACATAGGTCAGCTCCGCACTGCCAAACACTGCATCCGCCGAAGAGGATCGCAGGTCGAACTGATAGGCGCGCAGGTTGGTGACCACGGTCATGTTAGTGTGGGCGTTCTCTTCCATGGCCCGAATGAATAAGCGGCGGCCCGCCGGGCTTATTTGCCAGGCTACCCGATCACCCACTGAGATGGTTTCGATGCTTTCCTTATCACCGAATTCGATGTTGCTTTGATAGCCATAATGGGTGGTGACGGCGAAGACTTCGTTTGGGTTAAACACCAGTGTTTTGATGCGGCTGTCGGTAGTAATGGGTTGGGCGTAAGCAGCGCTTGCCACACAGGCGCAGGAAATTACTAACCAGGAAGTCACAGTGCGAGCGAATGAATTAAAAATGGCCATTATTCAACCTCAGGCTGGATTTGGTAGGAAGTAACCGTGTAGCCAAGCGGATTATAGAGTTGCTCTTGCTCGTTCAGGTTCAAGTCCGCATATTCAAAGGTGACGGTGACGACCCACATTTGTTCCATAGCGGCTGCATTGGGCATTACTTCGCTGGTGGTAATGCGCGCTTGAAGAATTTTGGACGCACTCGGCGCATCGGCTTTGCCCGATTTTTTTACGGGATTATCGATGTAGATCATCGAGCGAATACGCACATCGCGCTGGCCGAGGGCACCTAAGCGCTTGACGAAGCCTTCTTCGTTATCGGGGCGAACGTCGCGGCTGAATTTACCGAAGACGGCAGCGGTGCTCATCAATCGAACCACGTTATAATTGTAGCGCAGTATATTGTAGTTATAGCTCTCGCGCATGCGCAGGTAGGTGGCTGTAAAAAAGCGATCCACCGATTTATCGGCGGCGTATTCGTTGCGGCCAATCGGGTTGACACGCTGAGTGATGCCGGTTTTTTCATCGATTTGGATGAGGTAGGGTTCCACCGATTTGAGGGGCGCCAACTGCATAACGGCAAAGGCGGCAACGGTGGCCGCCACCAGCGATCCCATAGCGATAAGGGCGAGGATGTTGCGTTGGGTGAGCACGTGCTGGTATTTATCCTGATACCAGTGTTTCGAGCCGTCCGATACATCCTGTTGTTTGCGCTTGAACATCCCTAAACCACGTTAATTAGTGGGTGACACTTCGACAAGTGACTATATCTGGTGTCATTTGAATTGCAAGCCGTGGGGATAAGTTATCCCGCACGACTTGGAGATACTTATCGGCGCCGTGAACAAGGAGCGCTATTTGCCAAAATCATGCGGGTTGGAAATCCAGCGTCGCCAGTTGACGAGGCCTGCTTTTTGTTGGGCCTTTTGACCCTCTTCAGTGTTTACATTGTAAAGATTGGTGCTGGATGCATTTTCGTTTTGAGCGTACCTTCCGGTTACCATGCTTTTGAAGCCATCGGCAACGCCGACTATCGTTCCGGTAATGCCGTCGCCACCGGCGACACGACCACCGACGATGTTGACCGTTTTGCCCTTCATGTCTCGATACATGTAAGCGTTGTCTTCCATACTGCGCTTGAAGCCTTGCCCAAAATCACGCGCGAGGGATTCGCCAGGGGCTACGAGGCCAGTGCCACCGCCCATTTGTGGTGCATAGCCGCCACCCAAACCCATGCCCAAACGTTGCGCCAACATGGGAACCATGCCCAATAAACGCTCGACTACAATGGCCAGCACAATGAGTGAAAAAATACCGTTACCAAGAAAGCTGAGCAAGGCATTCATTTTGCCCTCTTGTTTCGGGGCAATGGCGAAGGTGATGGTGATGGCTTCCTTGGGTGTTTTGCATTGAAGCTTGGCGCGCTCGATATAATTGTCGTCTTTGTCGGTAATGACCAACGACGTGTTGTTTCTATCGACCACTTCAAAATCACACAGCGTGCAATATTGCCATGGCAAGCGGAAGGATGTGTTTTCGGGCGCTTGCTCTTGATACATAATCAGGGTTGATAAATTATCGGTCATTTTGGAAATGGGTAGCGACAATATGAAGGTGAGAAACGCAAAGAGCAGTACCACCTGAATCATCATGGAAACCATGTAGCCTAGCCATTTATTAAAATAGGACTGCGTGGGTTTGAAGAGTTGGAAGCTGACAAAGATGGGGGACAGGATAATCAGAAACGTAACGCCAAAAATGGCATAGATATATCCAAAAATGGCGCGAAAGATGGCCAAGAAAATTTTTGCAATAAGCGCCAGCGAAAAATAAGCGACAAGCGGGAAAGCCATACCCATAGTGGCAAGTACAGCAAAGAGTGCGTTTTTACATTTTTCTTCGCCAATGGGCGAGCCACTTCCGCCTACCGCGTAGTCGAGGATTTGTTTAAAGAAGTTATCGAGCAGTTTAAATGCCTCGGCACCGGTACTGGCATTCGTGACGCCCATGCCATTTAAAACAACGGTGACGCCCGTACTCATGCCCCCAATAAAGAATTGATAGGCATACCCGATGATATAATCGGCATTGGTTGCAAAGGCGGCAACGAAGCCAATTTTTAGCAGGAACGCGATCGCTTCAGCGCCGGTGGCAGCCGTGGTGCCGATGGTGAAGGAAATACCAAAGATTAATACCGCAAGGGTAATCAGTGCCCACACAGCGGGCGCGAGCTTGAAGATGAGTCCGCAATACATTTGCCCAAGCACGTTGCTGGCAAGCTGTTGCATATTGCAAACGAGGAATGAAAAAACATTATCGAAACTGAGCGTGGTGGGGCAGGCATCGCCCGGCAAATAAAGTTTGCCGTTGGCTGCCCCACCCACGCAGGCGAAGGTGCCCACACTTACATCATCGCCAATCGCCAATGCGAATGGTGGATAAAATACGAGGAGTATGCCGGGTATCAGCAGCCAGAACATCCACCAGTTGGGGGCGGGGTGCGTCATCCGACCGCCTGTTTACTGGTGCCCATGAGATCGGCGAGAATATCGGCAGGATTTTTGTAATTGGCCGGAGATTTCCCGCGCAGGGTTTGTAACGTGAGGGGGGGCATACTGCTTAACGCCACCCGAATAACGACCGCTTCGGCCCCGCGTTTTTGGAGTATATGACGGCTGGGCGCATCCATATAATTCAGCGTGGAAACATCCTCGGGCGTGAAGCCAAAACCCATAGTGTAGGCAGCATCGGGTTTCGCATCGGGCATCGCGAAAATGGTGGCTGCTTTGGCGGCCACAACCGAGCAATAAGCGTAATCCGCGCTTTGATCAATATGTGCCGTGGTGATGAGGCTTGCGGCGTTGTTTTGTGATAGGTAGTCGCACCAGCCGCCAGCGCGGGCGCTGAAAAGGGGCGTGTCGAGGACGCGGAAACCATCTTCCATGACGATTAAGGTTGGCGCGCCATTGAGCATGCCGGTTAAGCGGTGCAGCATGTAGCCCGTTAGGGGGGCGCGGGTGGCAGGGTCCGCCATCCAGCGGCTGATGTTCCAGGCGCTGAGTTTGCTGACCGCGAAAGTGTCTTCCGGCATGTCGAACAGCTCGCCATATTGCCCGCCCGCAACATAACGTTGTAGGGAGTTTGCAAGCAACCCATCTGCCTCGCGGATGATGGCAACCATAGAGGACATGCGGCGTTGCTCGCGCGGCAATTGCATCACGCTATCAATGACGTATTGGAAGAAGCCCAGTGTGCTTGCGTTAAGTTGCGTGCCCGTGGGGTCAACCAGGGTGGATAGCCAGAGTGCCAAAAACTCTCGGTTGGCAGGGGTGTCTGGAAGTTGTAGCGGGTTGAGTTTACAATCGGCGCTGCCGGGCTCTAGCACTTGCCCACCCATGGCGGTAATGAAGGGACCGCAGCGACCCGTGGCATCCAGATACCAGATGGCCACTGGCAATTTGCGTGTTTGCGATAATAGAAAATGCGTGAACGTAGTGCGCCCAGTGCCGGGTTTACCAAGTATGATAGTGTGGGCCGATTGTTGACGGTGGAAATTGAAATAATACGGCGCATCCTGCACGGTGGTAAATACGTTGACGGGAACACCCCACACCGAGCCTGCGGCATTGCCCATGGGCGCCGCTTGCAAGTTGACAAACCCCGCGAGGTGATCGGTATCCACCGCGTTATGACGCGCGATGAATGTAAAGTTTGCGGGCAATTGCGACCAGTAGCAATTCTCGAACCTTAAATCTTCGCGGATCACGACGAGGCCTAAGCGGTTTAGCGCACGCTGCACCATGCGCACATTGGACTCAAGCGCAGTGATGCCGGGTGATATGAGAAAAATACTGGTTTGCTGCTGACCAAATTGCATGCCCACATCGTCGTCGCGATCGTTCATCAGGCGGTCAATCTCCATCCACGATGCGAGATCTTTATCGCCACTATAGCGCAGGAATTTCGCTTGTTTTTGGTAGGCTTCCTGTGCTTGCTCGGCGCCGGTAAAATCGAAACACTGGCTGACGATAAGCTCGCAGGGAATTTCAAGAAATTTGTCGATACCTGCGAGGGTGGATTCTTTATATTCCTTCAAGGTGAGGATGGCGGCAAAGCGGCGCACCCCATTGGCAGTGCGCACTTCCATCGCGTTGAAGCCGAAGGTAATTTCGCCGCTGGTGAGCACCTGCGATAAATCGCGCTCGGGCAACGGCATGGGGCGCTCTTCAAGGTTAATAAGTTTTTCCAAAAACTCTATTTGCTCGCTGTAAAAAACATCTTTGCGCTCCACCGTTGTAAGCCTTGCAGCACCAAAGGGGCTCAGCATTTTCAACATGGCAGCGCTGGTGGCGTTGAGTTCTTTCAACGCGCTATCCAGCGCATCGCTACGCGCGGCCGCATCGCGCTTGGGCAGGATGCTTTGAAAGAGGACACGGCGGTTGGCCAGGTTTGTTTCTTCGCCCGCCCGCACAAGGGTGATATACAGCTCGTTTACATAGGAAAGCGAACTGGGCTGGCTGGCGCGCCAAGCCTCGTCGACTTTGCCGCTGAAGGGATCGGCATAATGGGCGCGCGTTCCCGCGTTTTGTTTGCGGCGTAAGGTGTGTAGCCACATGGCATAGCGATCATTGGGGATCGTTTTTTTGATGGCAGCACGAATGGCGGTACGCAAATCACCGGCTTGCACATCGTAGCCCAGCCCGGTGATTTTGATAGTCTGCAGCAGCTCACCATCTTTGGTGACGATGGTGGAGGGGTCGTATAAGCACGCGTAGGGAACGAAATCCGACTCAATCACATCGTCGGCAATATCGATGAGTTTTTCGAGCTCTTTGCTCGACGCATCGCGTTTCTTTTTGGATTTTTTAGCGGGAGCGGTTTTGGTGGTGGCCATACAAACTCGTTAAACATCGAATGATGGAATGACACACTCCGAAGGATGGGATGAGGCTAGGTTTTGATAGGAAGAAAGGGTGCCACCGATTGTGATGGCGGCACCCTCGTTATATTTTAAGAGATTAGCACGAACTGCCACCTGAACTTAGTGCGCTTACAATTTGTGGTGCACCAAATATGATGGCGACGCCGAGGCCGACAATGATGGCCATGCCCCATGATACTTTACCCATCAACGCGCCAACGCCGATGACGATGATGGCGAGTGTTGCAATAGCAGTACCGATCGTACCGGTGAACCAACCCACTACGTTACACAGCACGCTAGCAATTTCGGTGTTGTCGGCCATCGCATCCATCGGTAATAACAGTACAGCATACGCCACGAACAGGGCCAATGCACAATGCATCATTTTTTCTGAGGTTGAGGTTATTTCTAATTTCATGTTTCTCTCCATTAGTAGTTTTTCAGATAATTGCTTGGGTTGCCCCGCCTGACGTAACAATTATTCCATCGTTAAACACTATCACAGCATTGTTACAGTTTGATGACAGTTTTGTGTAAATCGTCACCAAATCGTAATGTTTTTACGTAACTGATAGAACATATTTACCACAGTTTAGGTTAAAATGCTAGAAGTTAATTTAAATGTTTACCTTTTTTAGTGAATTGAAATGGAAGGGTATTTTTTGTTTTTAGGGGGTTTGCAGGGATTATTATTAATATTTGTTGTGTTAAATAAGTTAATTTGTGGAGGTAGTGATTAAGGAGAGGTTCGCAGTCAACTAGCGATAACAGCGTTATTTGAACAGGGGAGTGGTTCCTCCCACTTCCGGGGAGGTTAGCAGGGGGGCTTATTGAGCGCACATCGGATAATCAGCCCCCACCCCAACCCTCCCCCGCAAGGGGAGGGAGCGACTCCCCGCGTTGTGCGCGGTTACTTTTCCCTCGCCATCGCCTGCGCGCTCCATTATCACGCTTGTCTGTTCATGTGCTTACAACGGAGATTGCGATGACGAACCTTGCCGATAAACTCAAAGAAATGGGTATCGCCCTGCCTGCCGTTAGCATGCCCGCGGCCAATTACGTGCCGTGCATGATTAGTGGCACCACGCTCTATGTATCCGGCCAATTGCCGATGCTGGAAGGCAAGCCGCAATTTATTGGCAAAGTGGGCCGTGAGTATAGCATCGAGCAGGGGCAGGAATGCGCGAAGCTGTGCACCCTTAACATTCTGGCGCATGCACAAATGGCCCTGGGCGGCGATTTATCGCGCATTGCCAAACTCATCCGTATGGGTATTTTTGTGAATGCACCGGATGATTTTACCGACCACCCGAAAGTTGCCAACGGCGCGTCGGATTTGATGGTTGGCCTCATGGGCGATGCGGGCAAACATGCGCGCTTTGCGGTGGGCGTTTCGGGCCTGCCGTTTGGTGTAGCGGTTGAGGTGGATGCCACGTTTGAGCTGAAAGCATAACCTATGGCGGATGTAGTGAAAGACGCGCTCGATGCGGTGCACGCCTCGTTAAATGAAAATAACGCAGGCCTTGACGCGGCAATTGCAACGCTGAAAGTGGCACTAGCGGATGCGGGCCAAGCAACGATTGCGATGGACAAAACGCGCCTGCCCAACAATAGCCGACCGGGCCGCAAAATGTTGCAGACCTATTTCAAAAAACGCGGCGTTCTAGTCGAGTTCGCGTAAATAATGAACGCCGGGCCCACCGCATTTAAACAGAGTTATTTAGCCCTGAATTCGCATCATGTATGGAAGCTGGTTGCCATTCTGTGCATGACCGTTGACCATGTGGGTTCTTACCTTCTCATCGATAATTTATGGTTGCGCGCTGTTGGGCGCATGGCATTTCCCATTTTTCTTTTTTTGGTTGGTCATGCGCTGGCGTATCGCGTTCGGCGCGATACCATTTATTGGGCAGTCGGCATGTTGCTCATCAATCCTTTTTTGGGCAATGCGGTGTTTCCGTTTAATGTTCTGGTAACGATTATTGGATGCCAGTGGCTTTTAGCGCAGGTGGAGCAGCGCGATTGGTTCATACGCTGCCCGTGGACGCTGGTGGTGGGGTGCGTGGCGCTGTGGGTGCCAAGCATTGTGTTCTCAGAATTTGGCTCGATTGGGTTTTTGTATGCACTCATGGGGTATGCGGTGCGCAGTGGTAAAATTAATAGCGTCGCCGGTTATGCGGTCACCACGCTGGCCTTGGCAGGGCTGTTGGGAGGCATGTCGCTTACGTATGATTTTACGATGCTGCAGATGCTTTTTGCTATATTGGGGGTCACGCTGGTGACGATATTGCTCGTGAACTTCACCCATCGCCCCGTCGCATTGGTTTGGGTGCCGCATTGGGCGAAGCGTATGGGGTATTTTCTTTCACGCCACTCGATGCAATATTACGTGATACATCGGCTTATTCTGCAAGCGATTGGCACGGCAACCGGCGTGCTGAATACAACATTTCGATGGATTCAGTAGGTAGTTTATGCGCCACTGGTTATTAAAATCCGAACCTTCCACCTGGAGTTGGCAACAACAAATGGCCGCCGGCGCGGCAGGTACGCACTGGAACGGCGTGCGCAACCACCTTGCCAAGCAACAGATGATGGCGATGACGCGCGGCGATTTGGGGTTTTTCTATCACAGTAATGAGGGCAAGGAGATTGTGGGCATTGTTGAAATCATCAAGGAATATTACCCCGATGATTCCGACCCTACGGGCAAGTTTATGATGGTGGATGTGAAGGCGGTGAAGCCGTTGAAAAAATTCGTCACGCTGGCGGATGTGAAGGCGACGCCTGCCTTGGCCAAGATGTCCCTCGTCACCAGCGCGCGGCTTTCGGTTCAGCCGGTGACGGCGGCGGAGTGGAAGGTGATTTGTAAGATGGGTGGGGTTTAGGCCGCCTTCTTCTGTAACGCCACACTGAATTTCGCTTCCGTCTTCGCGGTGATTTCTTCTACGCTCACACCATCGGCTAGCTCGATGAGCGCCATGCCGCTCGTAGTGATTTCGAACACGCCTAAATCGGTGATGATGAGATCGACGACGCCGACGCCGGTCATGGGCAGGTTGCATTCGTTGACTAGTTTGGCGGAGCCGTCTTTCGCGTTGTGTTCCATGATGACGACAACGCGTTTGACACCGGCGACGAGATCCATCGCGCCGCCCATGCCTTTGACCATTTTGCCCGGCACCATCCAGTTCGCCAAATCGCCGCGCGGGTTCACTTGCAGCGCGCCGAGAATGGTGAGGTCCACATGGCCGCCACGAATCATCGC
>Ga0163144_10015901_pt1 | contig 15459 bp, 11 predicted proteins | sample OliLak19BULKMAT1_FD_123175 | JGI IMG/M metagenome (GOLD analysis project Ga0163144, IMG submission 123175) | Freshwater microbial mat bacterial communities from Lake Vanda, McMurdo Dry Valleys, Antarctica - Oligotrophic Lake LV.19.BULKMAT1 | ecosystem: Environmental > Aquatic > Freshwater >...
GTTCCTTCTGAACATGAAAGACATCCCCCTCGATCTCCCCGCAGGTCTCACCATCGGAGCTTCCTTTAAACGCGAAGATCCACGAGACGTTCTTGTCACCCGCTCCACATACGGAGCCGTTCAAGAACTTCCGCACCAAGCCAAAATTGCAGCCAATTCGAAACGTCGTGTGATGCAAATCCGCGCACTTCGTCCCGATCTTCAAATTGTTTCTTCAGCCGGCAACGTCAGCGAACGCCTAGTGCTTATCGATACCGGCGACGTCGACGCTCTTGTTCTTTCATGGTCGAGCCTTCGTCGACTCAATCTCTCTCCACGCTACTACGTCTCTTTACAGGCCGAGCTCATGGTTCCAGCCCCCTGCCAAGGCACCGTCGGTGTGATTTGCAGAGAGTCCGACGAATCGCTTCTCGCCAAACTTCGCTATGTTGAAGATTCAGAGGCCAGCTGGTCGAGCCGTTGCGAAAGAGCCTTTGTCGCTAAAATGGGCGGCAAACCCGGCGCACCTATCGGAGCCCTCGCTCATCGCAAAGGAACCCAAGATCCTTGGATTCTAGACATCGCTGTAGGCGATCCCGCCTCAGGCGAGATCCTCAAGCACCGCGAAATCGGCACCAGCCGTTGCAAGCCAGAGTCACTCGCCGACAAAGCCTTCGCCGGAATTCTCGGCAAGGGCGCCCGCCGCTTCATGTTCCTATAGCCGACTACTGAAAAGACCTCATCTTTCGTTAGAGAGACAACTTGATCCCAAGGCCTGACAAAAGGCCGTGGGATTCTCCCATTGAAAAATGGGCGCCTTGCACTTTGTTTTCGATGGGGTTGATCATGTAATTGATCGCGCCTCTGAAATCAGATTTGGATAAATTGCTTCTTAAAAACTTGGTATCTCGTAAATCGCAGCCTCGAAAATTAGATTCCGACAAATCGGCTTGTTCAAAATCAACATCACGAAGCACAGACTCTGCAAAAGATGTTTTCTTGAGCTTTAATCCCAAAAAATTAGACATTGTTAAATTGCACGAATCAAACGAAGGGTTCATAAGCGTGTCCAGCTGAACCCACTGTATTCCCAGCATTTTGCAGGAACGGAATGTACACCCCCACAAACGAGCTCCATCAATCTTCACATTGCTCAAATCACAATCCTGAAAGATACATTCAGTGAAGCGAGTCTTTTTAAGATTTGCCGAACTCAAGCTCACATTTTTAAAAGTGCACGACTCAAATTCAAAATCCTGCAGATCAGTACCCGTGGCATCGACGCCCTCAATCAAAGTGTCGAGAAGTTCTTTATTCGCTAAAAGAGTCGCCAGATCCATAGTTCAACCCAAACGACGATACATACTCGCAAAGAGCTCAACCCATTTGGGATCAGCGTTAGGGCAGGGGACGAGCTTCAAGCTTTCCCCTCCATAACTTTTAAAAGCCTCGGCTTCACGAATTTGAATCTCTTCGAGAGTCTCCAAGCAATCCGTCACAAAAGCCGGACACATCACATAAACATTCTTAATTCCCTCTTCAGCCAAATCCTTCAGCACAAAGTCAGTATAAGGCTTGATCCAAGGAGTTCGTCCCAATCGCGATTGAAAACTCACACGATATTGGGAATTTGAAAGACCTAATTCAGAAGCAATCAGGCGAGCTGTTGAAAAACACTGAGCGCGATAACAATTCCGATTGTTTTCATCCAAAAGATCACAACAAGAGCCTCCCTCTGTGAGACATGCAGAGGCTCGATAACTTGGAAGCTTAGAAATATGCCGTTCAGGAATCCCGTGAAAACTCATCAGAACGAGTGAATCTTTTTCTATCTCCGAAGGTAAAACAGCTTTGGCTCGATGAGCATAGGCTTCAATAAACTCTTTCTCCGAATGAAAATCCTTCAGATACTGAACGCGCCCTGAAAAATTCAATTTCTTCAGCACACGCTCACACTCTAAAAAAGCCGTTTCTGTAGACGAGAGAGCGTACTGCGGATACATCAGCGCTATACAAAGCTTATGTGGATGTTCATTACCTAAAAGTTCACGAATCGAATTCTCAAGCGAAGGTTTTGAATAACGCATTCCCATCGCCACACGAACACCGCTGCCGAGCAAGTTCTGCAAGCGACTCACGAAATCTTCAGTGTTAAAAACAAGCGGGGAGCCTCGTTCCCGATCCCAAACAGTTTCGTAGGCATGGGCCGATTTTTTTGCTCGCAATAAAGAGATGGGTCCATAGACCAGCAAGCGTCGCCAAAACGAAGGAATGTCTAAAACCAGAGGATCCATCAAGAACTCTTGCAAATAAGAACGCACATCACCTGTGCGAGCGCTTATAGGAGAACCCAAATTCACAATCAACAGAGCTTCATTCATTACTTTTCCTCCATCGTATTCAATACGGTATTCCTAGCCGCCAAAAATAAGCGGGAGAGGCCGATTTGCCCCGTGTAATTTCCGAAAAGCTGAACACCCGCATCCGTCAAGGTTTTTACCTCATTAGATTCAAGCACATCCCGCAAGGCGAGTGTGTAGTGAGGGAGTGCCTCATCCCAAAATTTCAAACTTTGAGCCAGAGGATCAAGACGAACACCCGTAAGCTTTTCTCTTTCCTTCAGAATCATTTCCTCACAGGCTCTTTCATCTTTCCAAACATTTCGCTCTTTCAAAGATTGCCCCGAGTAAATCCAAGTCTCTGAAACTTCATCACTACGCCCCTCAAAGATGCAATGATTGCGAAGCACTCCCAAAACCTCAAACCCCTCATCACGAGCAAACAAAATTCCAAAACCCTGAGGAATTCCCTCTTCTCCTTTGATTTTAGGAAACACGAGTGTTGCCGAAAGCACAGGCAACATTTCTACTTTCCCAAGCGATTCAGAAAGTTTTGGGTGCGAATCTTCAAAAAATTTGGCTGCCGCATGAGGAGGCACACAAACGAAGAGCTGAGCGCCGCCATTCAAGTCAGATTTAAAATCCTCGAAGCTACATTTCTTTCGATATTGAACACGGCAATCTTTATGCTTCTCCAAGTACTGAGACCAATCCCGCATCAGCGCGCCCATACCTTCGGCATGTGAGAAAGTCCCCCAACGCGCTTCTGACTCAAACTGCAAACGAGAATGCTTTTGCTTCTCTTTACGCTTTTTAGGATCCAAATAAGGTCCCATCACCAAGGAGGCACTCATGTCCTGTGCGCGTCCTGCATAAATGCCCTGCAGGCCCGTTTCGATCAAATACTTGGAAGCCGCTTTCCCCATCAAACGAGTGCCCCATTGGCGAATACTCTCCGAATGTTTAGGAACCCACGCAAAAACATTCAATGAAAGCTTTGTGATCGCGACAAGAGATTCTAATATCGAGAGAGGCCATTTTTTAAAGCCACCCCGATAGAAAAACCTTTTGCGGTAGGCCGCTCGTGTGGCCACAAATCGAAGTCCTAAATCTTTTTCTAAAGCTTCAAACTCAGGTTGAAACAAAAATCCATTGGCAGCACTTTCGGCCAAATGGCCACCCGCCATTATTTTTGTTTCTAAAAGGCCGCCCGATTTTTCAGACGCCTCATAAAGATCGACTTCATAATCATTTTTAAGAAACCAATAGGCCAGACTCATTCCCGAGAATCCCGCACCCACCACAATTACTTTTTTCTTGTCGGGCCTAAGCAAAATATTCACGGATGTGATTCACCAAATAGCGAATATGGTCTTCAGGAACTTTAGGAAGCACTCCATGTCCTAATCCACTCACCCAGCCTCGACGTTCTTCTAGAGAGAGCGGTTTGAACTCTTCAAGATAGAGTTCTACCGATTCCTTGAAACTAGAAGTGTCAGTCAGCAAGAGCGTCTGATCGAAGTTGCCCTGAATAAACGCCGTTCTTTCGGCGGCTGTGTGTTTAAGAACATGAGGCAAGCTCCAACGATGATCAAAACCAATCCCAGCCAAGCGTGATTTGCCATGGAGCCAATTGCTTCCCAAGAAGTGATCAGAAGTGCCTCCCTTCATGTAATAGGCAAGTTTTTTAGGAAAGGCCTCAATCAATTGATCAAGGTAAGGACGCACATATTTTTGAAACACAAAGGGTGAAATCTCTCCCGCAGCTGTATCAAAAATCATCACCACTTCCGCTCCGCCTTCGAGCTGCAAAGCAATGTTCTGCTTCAAGAGAGGCACCATTATCTTTGAAAACTGTTCAAAAAGCTCCATCTGCCCCTTAGCATTCTCAAGATGCCCTTTATGAGTTCCCTGAGTGGCATAAACAAAAAGCGTCCACGGCGAACCCACAAAACCCACGAGACTTTTAGACTGTGGCAATTCAGCTCGGGTGGCACGGACAGCCTCCCCCTGAAACATCAAATCCTGAATCGCATCATCCACGGGCTTCAAACGAGACCACGTTTCGGGGTTCAAAAGAAAACCGAGTTGCGGCCCTTGCTCGGTGTATTCAAGTCCCATCCCCAGAGCTTCAAGAGGAAAAAGTAAATCGCTAAACAGGATCGCTACGTCGAAATCAAAATCTCGAATAGGACCCATAGCCGTTTCAGCGGCGAGTTCGGGAATTTTGCATAAGTCCATGAAACTGTGTTTCGCCCTCAAAGCTTGATAATGTTTATGATAGCGACCCGCTTGCCGCATAAACCAGATCGGAGGGATCTTTTGTGCTTGTCCGATTAGGGCATTCTCAAAGAGGGGATTCGCCATGGGCTAAGTCTTAGCGGGTAATCCTTTGGATTTCCACCACTCTTCAACACCAAGATAGAGCTTCAACTCAGGTTTTTGAGGCCCTCTGTAGGCCGACAAAGCGTCGTCTAGCAACTTAGCACTGTGACCCACGCCACAGGCATGACGTTTCACCTTTTCTAAGAGCTCAGGACAGCTCTCCAAAGCGGCCGTAAAGAGCGAAGCACTCATCCAAAAGCATTCATCCAACTTATCCCAATCAGGCCACACAGCGCCCTTGGAGGCTTCCACCAAGCGGTAAGTGGGCAATACAGTGAGATCCTTGGAAAGAGGCGCAGCTTCATGGGAAAGCTTCAAAGCACGGAACTTAGGCAAAAGTGCGCCGAGTTCGGAGAAATCACCCTCACCAAAAGACTCAAAACTCCCACTGACCCAATACCCCCGACGAGCCAAAGCCTTCCACGACTTTATTCCCGCGCTCCAAATCAGGCATTGTCCAACATTCAAACTTTCTAAGAGGGCATTCTCTCGCCCGACAAAAACCAAAGGGGTCTGCCCTTGACTCAATGCCTGCTGAACAAACGAATCAAACTCAGTCCTCACATCAAGTTCCACTCGATCAAAAACACGCGGAGTCTCTGAAGCTTTAGGCCACACTCGATCACTAGAAGCATCTGTCGACTGTGCTGAAAATCTATCGTTATTCAAAGAATCATCAGTCCAAGAATATCGATCCAAGGAACCCGAATAATCTAAAATTTTTCCGTCCTCTGAGAGACCTTTCAGGAAAAGAAAGGGAGTTTGAGGGGGCGACGTCACTCTCACAACACTCGCTCCAATTTTTTGATGGCATCCACCGCCATAACGCTTCAAAACTTTGCGCTCCATCTGCACATCGTCATAGATCACTCGATTATCAATAGTAGCCAACAAAGCTTTCATGTCCTGCCTGTCACTGCGTATTTCCAAAGCCAAGGCTCCCTGAGCAGGAGCCGTAGGATTTTCCTTAAGAGGAAGTATCATCCAACGGAGTTGCGCAAAATCTCCTCTAAGCTGTTCTTGAAACGATTCAACTTCGGCATCTGGATAAGCACAAGGAAGCAAAAGACGATCCAGTGCGGCTTTAGCGAGAATGAGACCATGAGCCTCAGGGTGTTCTAAAAGTTTACGAACACGAGTCGGCACATTGCCACGAATCGATTCAAACTCAATTTGCTTCAGTTCAAAAGGCAGAATTTCAGGGAGCAATCTCTCCAAGTTATAAGCCCTACGAGGCGAAGAACTCAAAAGCTTGAGTTTTGTTCCTTTTGAAAATTGAGAATCGTCGCCCTGTTTGAGCAATAAAACATCACGGGAATCAGCACGATTCAAAGTAGCCGCGAGTTCAGTTCCTTCGGGCATCTCAATCGGCAAATCTTTCCATGAGTGCACCACCACATCACAATTCCCCGCAATCAAGTCGATTTGAAGATCTTTTGTGAAAACTCCCTTTTCAGGCATCTGTGACAAAGGCGACACTAAGTCCTTATCCCCGAAAGATTCTTTAAATAAAAACTCCACCTCAAGATCGGGGAAGCTTTGTTTGAGTCGAGAAGCGACCGCATAACTCTGAAGACGAGCCAAGGCACTTCTTCGGGAACCAATAGTTATTTTGGAAGGGTGGGGCAAAGTCATGACAAAAATAGGTATAAGCCCGAATGGCGAGTCTGTCACTCAGCCAATTCTGTAGCAGGTGAAACCAGCTCTCCAGGCATCAGCAAAGGCATCTTCAAAAGGCTCTCATAGTTGAGCTCACCCTTAGAATAAATTCTTGAATAATTCACATAATTTCTCAAAATCGACCGCACGTATTTGCGCGTTTCTGAAAAAGAAATTCTCTCAACAAACACATAGGGGATAGGGTGGCTGTAATGCTTAAGCCAGGTATAAACGGGAGGCCTTCCCGCATTGTAGCCTGCGGTCGAAACAATCAAGGAGCTTTCGAAATGGAGAAAAAGTTGGGACAAATGATAAGTCCCCAGGCGAGCCGCCATTTCCGGTTCAAAAAGCATCTCAGGCTCAAAATCCTTGATTCCCAATTTACGAGCTTCATCTTCAGCAACGGGAGGAATGATCTGCATCAATCCCAAGGCGTTAGCTATCGAACGAGCGCGGGGATTGAAAGCACTCTCCTGTCGAATCAAAGAAATAGCATGCCAAGGATCGAGTTTCTGCACCTTAGCTGCTTCTTCAATCACGGCTTTAAAGGGCAAGGGATACAAATAAGCCAAATCCTCAGCCTCAATATCGCCTTCAAAAATAATACGAGCCAATTCTCCCATACGAAGACTGCCGAGCTGATCTCCCACAGACAAGCGCAACCAGCCTGCACGTCTCAGCACTCGCCTACGGAAATTTTTGGTTTGGCTCTTATTCCCCGAGAGAGAATAGGCGCGTTTTTCAAGATCGGGAATGTAGCGTGAAACTTCATTAAAAAATCCGATCATCCCCAAGCCATAAACCTGTGACCAAGGAAGCTCAGTGATGCTTTGGGGTTTGAGATTGTCTGTATCAAAAAAATCTGAATACGAAGATTCGTCCCAAGTATCGTCAGAGAGCCAATACTTCGAAGCGTCGGGAAGTTCCCAATCGGAAGGTTTCTCGCCGAGTTTAAGCAACTCAAGCCCTGACATCACACTATAAAAACTCAAAGGTGCTTTTTTATGAGCCGCCTCAAAGGCCTCCATAGCTTCCTTATGAGAACCCGAAGCTTGCAACGAAAGAGCTTTCCAAAACAACCAACGTTCCCCATCCTCATCCCAACGGACAAAGGGCTTCAACTCATTGATCAACTGGACCAACAATTGGTAGTTGCCATGGCCTGAGGCCATATCAAACTCATTAAAGTAACGTCGCCATAAAAGATCCTCATAAAGATCGGAATGTTTCATTAATCGATCTTTGAGTTCTTGAATGGCTTCTTCAAAATACAACCGCGCTACTTTACGGTCTCCACCTTGTTCCATGATACGAGCACGGATGTAATAGCTTGAAGCCAATTCAAAATCCGTACCCCAAGCACGATTCAAAGAAATCACTCGGTCAAAAGTGCTCAAAGCAATTTGAGGCGTGGCATACGACCACTGCCATCGCCCAATCGCATAGAGCCGTTTGAAAAATCCTTCTCGAGCGGCCGACTTAGAAGGAATGTCCAAAAAATGGCCCTTATCCACATACTGAGCTAAGAGTTTAGGAATCTTGTGTCGCTGATCCATGATACGCAACAAGCGCACATGCAGCTCGAGCGCTTCCCAAAGCTCTTCGGTGGTGTAATGTTGAGAAGGAAGCTTCAAAACCTGCGAAAGAGTAAGCAGAGCTTGATCACCCTCCAACAAACGAATCTGACGATCCGCGTGCACCAAAAGTTCAGAAATTTTCATTTGACGAGACGAAGGCCCAATAAAGTATCTCGACACACCTAACTCGATAGCCAATTTACGAATCGTGATTTTACTTTCACGCAAAGGAAACACTATCCAAAGATTTCGCAGATCCGCCAACAACGCGTCTCTTTCAAGACGACTCGACGGACTGCCTTTTAGCATCAAATAGCGCACCCATAAATTCAAATGCTCGGGCGACAAGCGGCGCGGGGTGATGTTTGGCAAATAAGCCAAGGTCTTCATAAGAAGAACCTTCAAAACTTCAGATCCCTTAGGGTGAGTCGCTACGTTCTCAAAAATCACTCTCAAAATATCTTCGCGATAACGTGACCCCGAAAGTAAAAAAGCAAGCCTGCCTTCGAGTTCAGATTGCAGCTGAGCAAAGCGCCCAGAAGAAGCCAATATTTGAACCCACAGGTAAGAAGCCTCTTCGTTGTAGATCTTTCCTTCATATTCGTTGAGAGACACACTTCGACCGAGACCCGCCATCAAGGGCTCCAAAAGTCTCGAGAAATCATCAAGCCAAGGAACGTTGGCTGCCTTGAATGTTTCAATTGGAGTTTCAAGAGGCCCTAGCTTTTCACTTTGGGAAAGAGGTGTTTGTTTCTCAAGAATGGGATTCCAGAAAAACCCATCCTCTCTCTCATACTTCTTCTCATCAGCCACCTGAATAAAGAATCGTGCTCTAAAGCTCAAAAACTCTTCATAGAGTTTAGTCGCTAAGAGTAGTTTTACATGAGGAGGTATCGCACGTAGCTTACGGTCCGATTGAATCTCACTGCGAACTTCTTCAAGAGGGCAAGTAAGTGTCCATTTCAAATTTTTAGAAAAATACTGTGCAGGCGGAAGCTTATCCTGCCTGACTAAACATTTTTTAATTAGTGAGTGGCGAGGAGGAGCTATTCGCGGTCCAGGATTGGAAGCGTTAGCACTAAAAACAAAGCTTCCAACAAGGAGAAGCAACACGCGTCGACGCTCAAACATCACCCAATTAGCTTATCAGAAAAGCTACGGAACAGGAGTGCTTCAACACTTCATCCTGCTACGCGTTGACAGGTCGCTCTACTGAGGCAAATTCGCTGAATTATTCACCTGAAACTTGATCCAGCTTCCCAAAACCTTCTCAAGTTCGGGCACGATCTGATCCTCCACGTTCTGATCCGACAAAATATAAATCTCACAACGCAAGCCTTCCGCGTTCACAGTGGTCACGGCACTTCCCGGGGTAGCAGCACTATTCATGACCTCAAGATTCAATACAATTCGAGTTGCAAACTGACTGCTGCGCTGAGGAGCCGGAGTGTAGGGGTTGAGCTTAAGAAGAGTTCCCTCCTTAAGAGTCCAACGATTTTCAGGGTTTTGAATCAATAGCTCAGAACGCACGCGATTCATTTTTAAAGTGCAATAAGACTCAGGTCTCGCACCAGATCCATCCACCAAAGAAGGAGGCAAAGGACGTGTGCTGTCCAACTCGGTCACCTTGCCCTGACTCAGAATTAATGTCTCAGAGTCGGGATCCATATTGTTATCTTCAAAGTTGACACTAAGCTCATCCACTTTAAGTTGAGTTTTCTTGTCGTAACTAGCCCCTATTGCCATGTTCACCCCAACCTTAAACTCCGTCTTAGACAACGTCACAGGTGAGATGAGAGCCTTCCCAAACTCCCTACTCAAGGCTGGATTGCTTGAGTTGATCACCGATACGGCCTGAGCAGGGTTTGCGAGCAAACCCATTCCAAGGCCTAAAACCATGTATATTCCTACGACAGGTGTATTCCACTTTTTGTTCATAGCGAGCAACTTTCTTCAAGATGCGAGCCAAGATTTGGGCGTGAAGAAAATCGATCTCTTAGGAGTCTGATTTTAGATTTCTCAATGAAATTACAAAATAAAGTGTCTAATTTATTTACGAATGAGCGCAAAATGTGTCCGACCTCGCTGCGGATTCACGAATAAAGAGCATAAGAGAAAAGACCAAAAGACGCGGTTCGCGGGGCCTCGAGCGGCTTTTGGTCTTTTCTCTTATGCTCTTTATTCGTGGTTCAAAACGGGTGGGGCTGTCTGCTCTCGATTGCTGATCCAGTGAGGGTTAGGGGCGGGCTACTAGGTAGGAGATCCAGGAGAGGCAGTTTTCGGCTTTTGTGCTTTCTTTGAATTTGCCGTTGCCTGTTCCTTCTGGGCCGTCGCCTTCCCAGTAGCTTTTGATGTCGCGGAAACCAGCTTCTTTTAAGACATCGCGAAGTTCGGGCATTGTCCAAAATCGCCAATCGTAGGTGAAGACTCGCTTGTGCTTTTTGCTGGCCCCTCTACGTTTGAAATGAATTGAATAGAAACACTCATTCGTCAGAGGATTGAAACTTTCACATTCCCAGTAGTAAGTGAAGCCGCCCACATTCCGGCCCTCTTCGCTTTCCATCATGGCCTCGGTTCCACCAAAGGTATCCAGAAAGAAAAGTCCTTTAGGTTTAAGAGCTTTACGAACGCCCTTAAAGTAATTCAAAAGCATCGCGCGATCTTTGAAAATACAATACGAGTAATTGAAAGCACAAATCACTTCAGCTTTATGCCGAGAAGCACTCAAGACATTGGCTTGGACATAATTCACTCTTGTCTTTTCTTGCTCAGTCAACGAAGCGTAGTGAGTTTTCAATCCATAACGAATAGGGTCAGAATCAAGGTCAATTCCCACTGCGCTTCTCTTAGAATCACTCTGAACCCATTCTTTCAAAAGAGCTCCAGTTCCACAAAAATCTTCTCTAAGGCTCAGAGGACCACGTCCGTAAGTGCGCTTGTATTCAGTTTCAATAAATTTAAGATCCGAATCAGGACTCTGAACCGACTCTTCGTATAACTCGTACTTATTGCGCCACACATCAGCCTCCACGGGACAACCCAACTTCGCACAAGAATAAGCAAAATTCCTGCGAGATGCATGATGCACAAAGACAAATTGCCACGAACACGTTTAGGGCTTAAGAATTGCCTTCATGAGCTTGCGAAATTACCGGTCTGAAAAACACGCCCATCTAGGCGGGGTGTGCTCAGGCATTGCCTTGGCACATGGTTACTCAGTCAGTTTGGTGCGCATTGCGGCCTTGCTCATTTTTTCTGTCGGAGGAATCGGCCTCATTCTCTATCTACTTCTCTGGGCTCTTCTCCCTAAAGCCTCGACATTAGGAATCACCGAAAGCGAAATTCTTCCAGACGATCCCCTCAAAAGAAGTCGTAGCGAACGCATGCTAGGAGGAGTCTGCGGAGGAATAGGGGAGGTCTTAGGAAAAGACCCCAACCTCATCCGAGTGCTCTATATTTTTCTAGTTTTATTTGCGGGACTAGGAATCGTTCCCTATGTCTACGCTTGGATCGTACTGCCTCAGTCGTGAATGACGTCGCCCTCAAGGGCACCAGCTCCGGTTTCACCTCCGAAGTTTTCGCCAAAGAACTCACCCCAGAGCGGCTCCCCACCTAAAAGGTGCTGCGACCACTCCATACTTGTTTCGACATAATTCACAGTGCCATCCTCATTGTATTTACCCACCATTCCCTTGGCATCAATGACACTCGTCAATTCACGACAACGACCATAGCCCTGCTGCCTACGAGGAACTCGTTCACGGTTTCCAATGGCTTTTACAAGCTTCTTATCATTCAAAGACAACTTGCCACAAACTTGAGCACGATTGGCATTGGTTAACGGATCCCAAAGAGACATGTCTCCCAGCTGCCAAGCATCTTGATTTTCTAACAAATTTTTACTCATCATCTCCGAAAAAGCTTTCCACTCACCATGCTGCCCCAAAGTCTGCAACATCTCACAAGTTGACTGTCTACCCACAGGCCGCTTGTTAACAGCATTCTCCACCGCAGCGCCCTCACGACGATCCAAACAAGCTTTTGCACGTTCTTTCACAGCGCCCAGAAAAGGCTCGGCACATTCCATAAAGTTTTTTAAGATTTGCTCCTGATGGATGAAAACAATCATCTGCATTCGGCGTGATGTGAAATAGTAGCCCATCTGTTCAGACCTATAACTCATTTCTTCTTCTTCTTCGTTGGCGCCTTGAGGAATCCCCATGATATTCAAGGTTCGTTTCCCTAAAAAAGGATCCGTTAAAATTACATCCTGATCACACACTTCTATTCGTTGCATTTTGGCATATAGCCGACGCAAGTCGGAGCTTTGGTTTCCGGCAGGAGGAAGTTCTTTAAGCTGATCGCACTTAGCAGGAGTTCCACCATTGTAAGTATCCGTAATAAAGGTATCGATACTCTTAGACGGTTTAATAATTGCTTCAATTTCATCCAAAGCTTTTTTGCAACCCGCCACATCTGGAGGACCAAAAGGCAACTCTTCGTTTCCACCGGGTTTCGACATAAAGTGCATTCGCTCATTAGTTCGATCCAAAACACCTACCGCGCCGTTAGTACCCCATTGCCCTTTCTTGTTTTTATAAACAAAAGAACGTTCGAGTTCCACACGAAGCTCCTCAGGAGTTTTTTCTGGACCCAGTTGCGGTCGAACTTTTTCAACTTCTTCCAAGAACTGAACTGACGGATCGTGTGAAGGTCCAGATCCATCAAATCCAGCTATGTAACGAAGGTTAGGCAATGTGCGTGCCCACAAACGAGCGCTTGAGGTAGTGGACGTGTAGCAGCCCAAAGCATAAAAAGCTTCGGTTTGAGCGACACCAGGATTAGATTTTGCGATTTCAGACAAGCGATTTACGCTTAAACCCGCACCCTTTTCTGAAAAGAATTCCGAGCCCATCGCGTGGCCACTCGCAATAATAGTATCCACAGATCTCTGCGAGTTGTTGCTCACTGCCAGCCACTTTTCCCACTCCCCGACATTAGGAAATATTTTAATTTCTGCACCCGACTTTTGAGCCAGCTCACGGGCCTTGTCTCGTTCAGAACGTTGATTGTTCTGATCCAGCATCACCCATAACTTTGAATCTTCAGCATAGGCTGATATCGCAAAGGACGAAAATAAAAGCAATCCAATAAACTTTTTCATTTCGACTTTCCTTCGCCAGCAACTTTTCGAGAAACCAACATACTTTTTGAAAGTATGTTCTTAGATACTTGCGGATACTTTTGGGAGAGCGCTGCCTCAGAAGCTCTCATGCGAGCTGCTTGAGCGATAAACTCATCTACAGCATAATCATCCCACTTCAATTGCTTGCTCAATTTATCGAGCTCAGGCACTTGAGCCAAAACACGTTTTCTTTCGCTCATGAGTGGCCACCATGACTTCGATTCTCCTCTCATGCTCGCTCTCGAGATGGCTTGCTGCGAATCGGGACTTAGCTCCACATCCATATTGTTCTTTTTGAAAACCTTGCCATCGGCAGGATCCATAACCATCACTTTGTAAGTGGGTTTTTCGGGCTTCTTTTCTTCCGCCAAAACATTCGCAGAAATAAAGAGCACGGAAAGCCCAGCGCACCATAATCCGCGTTTCATTGTAAAAAATCCAATAGATGTCACAGGAAACCCTCCCAAAGGTTCTTAAGGCCTCATTCTACCGTTCAGAGAGGGGAGTTCCCAAATTTAGTTTTGATTAAGATGGCTGTTATCCAATTCCACATCCGTAGGCATTACCTGAAGATGGCCTTAAAAATAACTCGGGGAGGCATGCGCTTCGCTAGATGCGCTCCCCGAGTTATTTTTAAGGCCATCTTCAGGTAATGCCAACATCAAGGTCTCAAGAATACTCCACCTGCTTTTTGCAGGCCTAGGACATAACCCTTTTCTTTGAGTAGGGCTGCTAAGTTCTCTTTTTCACGCATAATTACCCAAGCATCTACGGAGCCATCTGAAGCCTCCCTCTCAACAACCCGATCCACGAAAGTCTCAGGAGTAGAGTAGGGCCGGTCCACAAAATTCAAATCCCTGCGCAAATAAAACAAACTAGGCAGTTCTCCATAATAAGCCACTCGCATGCCATCCTGTAGCGATGGGGCTTGCCGCTCCCACTGCTCGAGCATCGGCAGATTGTTCATCCAAGGCATCCGCACAAGACGATTGGTCCAAGCCCCAAGAATAAAAAGAGCCATAAGTCCAAAGAGAGCCCGTCGTTTTCCAAGAGAAATTTGCATGACCTCTAATTTCTGGATCAGAGAATGAAGCCCCAGACAGACCACAAAAAATAAAAGAGGAAAAATGGGCAACAAGAAACGATCCTCTTTATGGGCAGACAAAACATGAGGAATTACAAAAATAAAAAGCAAGCAAGAATTCACTAAAACGGGATTTCCAAATTCCTTCGCCTTCAACACCTTCTTAAGATTTTTAAACGCGAAGAACAGTCCAACCAATACAACTAGAACTCCAGGCAAAGAAAACCAACGATTCAACAAACTCAAATAGCGATGCCAAGGGTCAGCCCCGAAATGCTCAGCCGCCCCTCCTTCAATTCCATTAAAGAGAAGATACTGAATCGGCGAATGTAAAAAATTTCCCCAAGTGTAGCTATCTAAAACTCCTTGAAAGAGAAGCCACAACGCAGCTCCTCCCGCAAAGGGTAAAAGAATCTTCCACTGCCTACGAAAGGCATAAATAGCAAAAAGACCCAGAATCAAAAGAGCCATCTGAAAACGTATCGAGAAACTCAACCCCAACAAAAGCCCAGCAAAGAAAAATTTTCGAAAAGATGCCTTTGAGGACGGTGCGGAATGAGCCTCATAAAGAGTAGGTCCGAGAATCAAAAGCACTCCATAGAAAGCATCTGCAGCAAGCATTTCTCCCATACTACGCACGCTAAAATAAATCATGGCAGGCCATAGTGAAAAGAGTAGGGCGCTCCACCCTGCCCAACGAGAGCCCACAAAGATACGCAAAGAACGATACATCCATAAAGGAAGGCTGAGCGAAGCCAAAGCACAGAACAACCGCACGACTCGCATCATCGATTCGGGATCATTCCATCCCATGCCCATCGAAGCTTTAAACAAACCCGCCACAATTCCAGGAGCGACCCAAGAGCGGAGTCCACGCTCCCACTCCCATGTCTTGTACCAATATCCAGAAATCATTCCCCATGCGGGCTCAATAATTTGGAAGAGTTCGTCGGGAACGTTATAACCACGACCCCAAACAATCATGAGAACTCGGCTCAATCCCAGCAGCAAAAACGAAGCTACAACAAAGCGAGAGCAAGACTTAAACCCAAATCGAAACATCGACTCAAAGCCTACTCGGCCCCCAATCAAGCCGCAATAACTTAGCCAGAACTAAGGCAAATCAAGGCCCGAGAGATTGAGCCGGATTCAAGGCATCGGCTGGACGTGGAGTTAATTCGGGATCACCAGGTGTTCCAAAATTTCCAAGTGTCCATACCAAGAAAAAAGAGAGACACACGAGCACAGCCA
>Ga0163144_10015902_pt1 | contig 15458 bp, 12 predicted proteins | sample OliLak19BULKMAT1_FD_123175 | JGI IMG/M metagenome (GOLD analysis project Ga0163144, IMG submission 123175) | Freshwater microbial mat bacterial communities from Lake Vanda, McMurdo Dry Valleys, Antarctica - Oligotrophic Lake LV.19.BULKMAT1 | ecosystem: Environmental > Aquatic > Freshwater >...
AGAACATCGCCCCAGCTTGGTAACTCTCGAATCTGTGCTTGTGCAAAATTTTTAGTCGCGTAATCTGCAAACGATGATTTGGCTATCACGCCAATAGATCCTTTGAAGCCCCGAACGACTGAGGGCAAACTGCGGTCCCGCGCCAGCTCGGCAAACTTCACCCGATTCAAAATGAAGGCGTGATTTAATCGAAGATAGGGATCTGTAAAGCTGATTGTCTGTGCCCGTGCAAGTGTTCGGGACAACTTGCTAATTCCTAAATCGGCTTCCTGGCGGGCGACTACACCCACAACCTCGTTAAAGGTCTTCGCGCTGCGATCAAAACTCACTGTTACTTTGAGTTCTTTGGCTATAGCCTTTGCCATGTCCACTTCCAACCCCATGAGCTCCCCATTTTTCACATAGAAAAATGGGGGTGTATCGACGCCCAGCATGGCCACTACCAACTCACCGCGATTGACGATGCGGGCAATATCTGGGGCCAACAAACGCCCGTCTGCAACTTTGACCAGTTGCGATGGGGTGCGTGACAATGATGCCTTGGGTACATCAGTTGCAAGAGCTGCAGGAGCCGCTGCAACTGAGACTCCGAAACTCACACCCAGGCAAATGGCCATGAGCATATGTCGCCAACCCAGATTGGGCCGACCTAGCATGGGTTTCAGTTGGTGCTGGTATGACATCTTCAAATCCTGATTCATGGTTTCAATGGGGTTGGGACTACGGGTAACTCGATGGGTTTTATGGGCGAGGCGACAGAGGGAATGGCAGGCAATGTAACACCAAGCAAAGCGGGGCTTAAACCCTCAGATGTGACAGCCATTTTTTTTCCAATTTCTACGCCAACCAAGAACAAAAGTACGCACAAGGCAAGCAAGCAAATTGCTGCAATAGTCATCATTCGGCTCGATAAAGATAAGGTGTATTGCATAGCGTTTTTTTTCTTTGATTAAGGGACCATCACAGTAAATTGCCCAGGCACCAGTATCTGAATCACCCCGCCCCATTGACACATTAACTTGGATGAGTTTTGCAGCGTTGGCATGTTGCCCAACAAGACTGTTGGGGCCCCGGGCATCCAAGGTGCCATCGTCATGGGAATACACGGCATTGGAGTCAAGACGCCCAAAGCAGCCGCAGTTGCCGCTATCACCATCGGGTTTGCAGCGCAATTGCATACGCCAAAGGGCATGACATTGAGGAAAGGTTTGTGATCCATGATATTGGCTGCCGGGGCACCCGTCATTACGGCATTGGCCGGCAAAACCATAAGGGCACTTGGGGCAGCACCAAAACTGCATTGGAGGTTCGCACCGGCAGCGACTTGGATTCCCATAATTAGCCTTTCACCCAGTTTTCCAGCCGATCTACCCAACCCGCACTGAGGCCATCGTTTGTCAACGCGTGGCCTTTGCTATCGAAACGCTGAGGGTTTCCTATTGGTTTGCCAGCCCGGTACATGAATTGCTCCAATACTTCCCCGTTGGGCCAGTACCTGATCAGAGCACCCTCCAGGAGGTTGTTTTTGTAGGTTGATTTTTGAACTACCGCTTCATCGCGGTCATAGTCCAGAGCATCCCCTTCGAGCACCCCTTTGCGAAATCGTGTCCGACGGACAACCCGGCATTCATGCAGGAAAATCGCCTCGCCTTCCATGACGCCATGCACATGCTTGATCTTACTGACGACATCTCCAGCATCTGAGTACGATCGCGACTCACCGTGTAATTGGCCGCCCACATAATAGTGTTCTGACAAAATTCGCCCCTTGGCAAAAATACGCGTCAGACCCTCCTGTATTCCAAGCCTATAGGTAGCCTGCTCCACTAATTTTCCGTCGTCATCAAACAACTGCAAATCGCCATGCAGCTTGCCAAGAGCGTATTGGGCAATCATCTGAACCAGTCCAGCCGGCCCAAACGACCGCATTTCGCCCTGAAGCATTCCTGCCACAAGTTCACTTCGGCACGATAGCGCGCCGTTATCGTTAAACCGTTCATGCACGGTCACAGGGGAAGTTTCGGATTGCAATGCGGTCATTTCAGTTAATTTTGACAAGGCCGCCCTTGAGCGTGAGCATTCCGCCACCATCCACTGTTTGCATTCCAGAAGCCTTGGCTGTCATCATTGCGGCCTCGCTGTCCAGCGTAGTACCGGCTTTGTTCTTCATGCCAGTGCCTGCCTGATTGGTCAACTCGGTGCCGGCTTTATTGGTAAGTGCGGTACCAGCGGTGTTAGTTAAGGTTGTTCCGGCCGTGGCAGCCCAAGTTTTGCCCGATTTGATGGTGATTGCACCTGTTACATCGATCACCAAATCTCCAGTAACCTTTAGCTCGTAATTACCGGTTACCTTATGCGTGAAATCTGCCTTGTTGGTGTGGGTTTCGTTGCCGGTAACCGTTAGTGCCCGAGTTCCTTTGACATTGTGAATTTCTTTGCCGGTTTGCACATCCACGGTTCGATCGCCCTTGGTTACCGTGTGCACTTCAGCACCGGCCATGACGGTCGTGGCCAGGTCATTTTCAATCTCAACCTTCATGTCTTTTTGGGCATGGAAATAGAACTCTTCAGCATCCTTTTTATCCTCCATGCGCATCTCGTTTCCTGCTGCGCCCTGTTTGGAAGAGCGTGACTTGATGGTGCTTTGTGTTTGCATTGATGGCAATGCAACGGGTGTTTTATTTTCTGAGTTATACACGCTGCCTGTGACAATTGGTCGGTCGGGGTCGCCGTCCACGTAGCTCACCACGACTTCTTGACCAATTCGGGGTAAAAACAAACTACCCCACTCTAATCCAGCCCATGTTTGCGAGACGCGCACCCAGCATGAGCTGTTTTCGTCTTTGACACCCACCCGATCCCAATGAAACTGGACTTTGATGCGCCCATGCTCATCGGTCCAAATTTCTTCTCCGCTTGGGCCCACGACAAGTGCAGTTTGACTGCCAGCCACTCGCGGTAGAGGCGTAACCCGAGGCGCGCGAAACGGTACGGTGGCAGCAAATACCTCAAAAGCATTGTTGTAACTTACGGTGCTGGCCTTATGGGTCACTGAGCGCAAGATCCACGAGGTATTCAATGCGGTACGTTTGTGTTCCGATAAAGTGAACTTGGTCCCTGCAACCAAGGGATAGCAATAACTCGTTCCCCTGCACCCGGCAACATTCAGTTGGCTGCCCTCTGATTGCACGGTTGCTCTTTGCTTGCCATCTGCAACAACGGTGTGGTTTCCAGGGTATTCGAATCGCTTGCCCTTACCAGAAGCACCAGAGACTTCAGCCAACAAGGGTGTGCTGGGTTGTAAATAATCGTAGTCGCTGTATTCAAACTTTTGTGAAACGAGCCGGTTTTCATAATGCAGTTGATCGACTACATCGATCATTCTGGCACCTCCCTGGCTCGGGAAATACCGCAACGTGGCCGCATCAGAGCAGGCGACATGGGCGGACGTGCTGTCACCTAACACCATGGTGTGGCCACCATTGGAGAATGTAAAAAAGTAGAAGATGCCTTCTTCTTCCATCAGGCGCGAAATAAACTCGAACGACGTTTCATCATATTGAACGCAGTACTCACGGGTGCCGTAGGTACCGGTAAGTTTGGCGTCGAACGTCACTGCGAACTCACCTAGCACCGCTTTGATGATGTCAGGCGCAGTTTTGTTTTGGTGAATGATGCGATCCCTGCTAAGGGTCAACAGCCAAAGCGTGGGCACTAATTCAGCCGAATAGGATGAGAAAGTAGTATCTCCACCCGAGTGCAGAAAGCGGGAGACGATTCCGTTGAAGTACCGCTCCGGGCCGCTGGGGACGGCCATTTTGACCGTGACTGATTTCCCAACAATGGCCGTAGGATCAAGCCCAGTCTGGTCCGACCGCATGGTCAATATAAATTTGAAAGGCTGCGATACCGCCTCTACTCCCTCAAAGGCATCGAGCAACAGCACGTCGGCACCCAAAGGCGTGGTGACGCTCAATACGGAGGTGGCTTGGCTGAAACCGGTTCTCATGCTGAATCAGGCCTGTGGCGTTAAACCAAACGTGAATGCAAATTCATCCTGCGCATCTAGCGTCATGTGCACCGCATCAAATGTGTCTGACATGGCCATGCGCTCCAACACCAGTCGTGACAACTCGGGCAGTACTGCATGCGACAAGATGTGATCGACATTGCGCGCGCCGCTGTCTACTTCTGTGCATCGGGCTGAGATAGCGTGCTCCACGGCATCATTCCATGTGAAATGTGCTTTGTGGTTGCGCTCAAAGCGTTGTGCGAGCTTGTTCAACTTCAATTTAACAATAGCGCGAATTTGCTCGTCCCCCAGAGGGTAGTAGGGAACAATCACCAAGCGACCCAGAAAAGCCGGGGAAAATTGCTTGGTCAAAATCGGCCGCAGTCGCTCAAGCAATACATCCGCATGGGGACGGCGACCACCTTCGCATGCGTCCGTAATAACATCTTGAGCGGCATTAGACGTGAGCAAAATGAGCGTGTTTTTAAAATCAATCTGAACGCCTTCTCCGTCCTCCATGACACCCTTATCGAAGACCTGAAAAAACAACTCTAGTACATCAGGGTGCGCCTTTTCCATCTCGTCAAGCAAAACCACGCTGTAGGGGCGACGACGCACTGCCTCGGTGAGTACGCCGCCTCGGCCGTAGCCCACGTAGCCCGGCGGAGCGCCTTTGAGGCTCGATACGGTATGCGCCTCTTGGAATTCGGACATATTGACGGTAACCATGTTGCGATCACCACCGTAAATCATGTCGGCCAATGCAAATGCGGTCTCGGTTTTACCCACACCACTTGGCCCCACCAGCATGAATACGCCCACCGGTTTACCGGGATCGTCCAGGTCGGCACGTGATGTACGAACGCGGCGGGCAATGGCGTCAAGTGCCGGGTCTTGTCCTACGACACGCTCTGCCAATTTTTCTTTCAGATTCAGCACCGTGTGCAACTCATCGGCCAGCATCTTGCCAACCGGTATACCGGTCCATCCGGAAATCACGGCAGCAACCACACCTGAATCGACGCATACCGGAATCATGGGCTCGTCGCTCTGAATGGCGTCCAGTCCTTTCTCCAACCGATTCAGGGTGGCGGACATCCAGTCATTCTCTTCATTGGCTTGGGGGCTGCCATCTTCAGTCAGTCCATCTGCGATGCGTTTGCGCAGCGCAACGATCTCAGCTACTGCATTCTTTTCCTCTTGCAGCTTTTCACTGAGTCGGCGCTGGTGCTGCTTGTGCTTTTGCAGTTCTTGCGTCAGGGATGCTATGGCGTGTGAATGATCCCGCCCGGTTGCCTCCTCGTGCCTAAAAATACGCAACTGATTCTCGGCACTGGTAATTTCCCGTGTCAGCGACTCAATTTCTGGAGGGATGCCGTTTTGTCCAATGGCAACCCGCGCACAGGCCGTATCCAACACACTAATAGCCTTGTCCGGCAACTGCCTGCCAGAAATGTAGCGGTGGGACAGTTTGACGGCATCCCTGACCGCATCGTCAACGATCTCGACGCCATGGTGCTTTTCTAATGTGGCGACCATGCCGCGCAGCATGTCAATGGCAACGTCCTCGGTCGGCTCGTCAATTTTCACTACCTGAAATCGCCGGGCCAGCGCCGGGTCACGCTCTACATATTTTTTGTATTCGGCCCACGTCGTGGCGGCAATGGTGCGCAGCTCGCCCCTTGCGAGTGCAGGTTTGAGTAAATTGGCCGCATCGCCTTGCCCCTCTGCACCACCGGCCCCGATCAATTGATGCGCCTCATCAATGAACAGCACGATGGGAACAAGGGAAGATTTAACTTCGGCAATGACGGATTTAAGACGATTTTCAAACTCGCCCTTCACCCCAGCACCCGCTTGCAACAAGGCTAAATCCAAGGAACGCACGGACACGTTTTGTAGCGATGGAGGCACTTCGCCGCGCACCACGCGTTGAGCAAAGCCTTCTACAACCGCCGTCTTTCCTACGCCGGCTTCACCCGTCAAGATGGGGTTATTTTGTCTTCGGCGTAGCAACACGTCGATGATTTGGCGTATTTCAGCATCGCGCCCACGGATGGGGTCAATTTGCCCGCGTCTGGCCTGCTCGGTCATGTCCACCGTGTACAAATCCAGTGAAGGCGTGGAGTGCGCACCCCGCCTGGCGGTGGGCATCTGCAGGCCCGATGCCTGAGCCGGTGCATCGCTCTGCGTGGCAGACGCTCGTACAGCGCCACCAGCGTCTTCACCCGACTTGGCCAATAAGTCGGCCAAGCCCTTGCGCAGCGTTTCGCGCGGAATTTGAAGTAGGCCCGGCGCTGATTCAATCAGCGCGCCGCGCAGGCTATCTACCTCAAGCAAAGCCAGAATCAGGGTTCCGCACCGTACCTGCTGCTCGCCCAGCAGCATGGAGCTCAGTAACCACGCTTCTTGAAACAGCGGAGCTAGCTGGGGCGATAGAGATGGTGTTCGACCGTTACCCCTTTTAAAACGATCCATTGCACTCTGCAATTGAGCCAATATGACATCTTTTTTGATATCGAAATGAGGCAATATCAACGTGGCATCGGGTGCATCCGCTTCGATAAGCTTAAACAATAAGTGCTCAACATCGACGTTGTAATGCGTCTGCTGTACACATAATTCAGCCGCCTTCTCCAACGCCCTTTTGCACTCTGGATTGAGCTTGCTCAGAAGTGTGCGAATGTCAATATCCATTTTTTATCACATTCTTTAAGCTGCTTTAAGCGCAGCTACTTCATTTAACTTGAACCGTACTGGGGGCAAGGCACCTACGCGGGTGCTACCGGAGACGAGCCAGGAAGTCCACCCCAGCCGCAGTGGCTCTTTAGACCCCAAGACCGTTGGAGACACTTCGCGCGCAGCGACATGCACCACCATATCAATATCCAAATCTTGCTGCAGGTAGCGACGGGTCATCCAGCGAACCTGATTGCTGTCCTGGCCACCCGGCAACAGCTGGCGAAGGCGGTTTAAAGACAGGCCGGAGATTTCCAGCGCAATGCCCGCACTTTGGTCCCACACCCGCTTGCCCAAAACCGTGCTTTGGCCCAGTCGCGGTGCGCGGTGCGCGGCGGTACGGCCCAAGTGCGTCAGGTCGCGCGACTCTAGGCTGCGCCATGATCCACAAAACTGTGTTCCCCTCACCACCAAGCCCAAACGGTCACTGAGCATGGCCAGCAATCCGGTCATGGAGCGCGGTGCTCCACCTAGCAACCCTGCATGGCGCAGCCATACACCTTCACGCGAAGCTACGCTTGATGCATCACTATGACTTGTGCGCAAACCCAATGAACTGAGGGAGTCTAGGCACGCTGCCAATGGCGAGGACTGGGGCGATTTCCAGTTCAAACCCATGTGATGCTTTTTGCGGCTGCGGTACAAAAACGCCAAAAAACGATGATTGAAGATATCCAAAAAATCGGCGGTGGCATGGTCTCGCGCAGCAGTTCTCTGAAGCACCATTTCAGCAAACGACACAGGCAGCGGTCCATTCGCACCGGCCAAAGACATAACGGCGGTTGCCAGTAAGTAGCCACCATCACTTTCAGCAGATGCACTCACCCGACTGACATCGCTAGCCTGAAATCCAAGCGAAACGATGGAACTTAAGCGAACCGCCTCTCCGTGTCCGTTGCCACACCCCACCGTTTCCAAATGCGCAGAAGCCCTCTCCAGCAGACTGATAGCCTGGAAAAGGTTGAAGCCTTGCGGCTTGCGTACCAGTTCTGTGACTAAAGCACCAACTGGCGGCCGCTCATCGGTTCCCATTGTTTCCATACTTCATCGCCACGGTGAACTCTCAATTGAACAAACGAATTGACAGAGGTGTACATCGCAAAAAATCGAGCCAATACGGCTGATAGAAGAAGTTGCGAGCCCCCTACGAAAGCTTCCGCATCAAACTCCAACGCCACCTCGGTACCTCGGCAATAGCCACGCCATGCTTCATGCCCGATACGTCCTGTGACGCTGCGCGCACGCAAACCCGTGATGCCGCGAATTTGCTCGTGATCCCGGGTACTGTCGGAGGCAAATAGCGTCAACATTTCGCGCAGTTGGTCTTTGCCGGTTGATCCGTCTACCAGCGATTGGTGATTTAGCGTGAGCAGGGACACCAATCGCCAAAGGGTTTCGCTTCCCAGCGGCGGGTTGCGCTGCGACGTAGGCTCGTAAAGACACTGCACCAAGGCCGTTTTGGAAATTCCTTCCGTGACCATGCGCGCGCCAATAGGCACTTGTTCAGCCAGACGACGATTGGTGCACAGCAAATTGGCAAAAATGACGGGTTTGGCAGGTGTTTTAAGTGTGTTGGCTTGATCCACAAATGACAGAAACACATCGGTCCCCGAAATATCTTTTCGCAAACTGTGTTCCCGCCGAGATGACCAAAAACACGATTGCCCATCGGATCGAATATGACCCAGCGCAGAAAAACTGGGCACCAAAACCGGTCGCTCTGCGTTGGGATCGGACGCGGTGACCGACACAATGGAGTGAACCTCGGTGGTAGATTCACGCTGGCGATCTGCCACCAACAAATACTCGTAGTTGCGGTGATCCACCACGATGGGCTCGCTGGTCTTTGGAAACAAATTGACGATGGGTGTGCAACCCAATTTAAAATGCTCGGCCGTCACACCACCCAAACCCCGTGCAGGCTGATCCAGGGTAATTGCCACTTCAAAGCGTTTGCACTTGCCCGCATGCGCCCGCAGGTTGCACAAATCAAAAAAATGAAACTTGCGGGGGAAGGAAAAATATTCTTGCATCAACCCATACGCAGGCTGCGCGTTGGAGGGCAGTGGCAGTACGTTTTCGCCTTCTGCATAGCCCACCTCGCGCCAGGAATTCAATGGCAATAATTGAGGCACCCCCCCCTGGGGCGTGAGGCTGACGCTCACCACATCTGCTACCAGAAATTCGTACAGGGGCATGGTGGTCATCCAATCCCCATTCAAATGGATGCGCAAGCTGTCCATTTCTAGCTCTGAAAAATCGGTATCAGGACCACATTCCAAGGTGAGTCGCAAAGTGGTTCCGCCTGCGTCCAACACAGCTTGGGCCACGCTCACCGGCCACAGAACGCATGGCCATGCCGTACGAAAGCGGCAGTTTTCACCGCTGGACGCTGCTGCGTACAACGCGGTGTACTGGGGAATGTTAAAACCCGCAGTGACCTTGCCCTGCTTGGGATCGAGACTGAATTGGGCAACCGTCATGGACGGAACAGGCTGTATCAAGGATGGGCACAGGTTATCAAGCAGTGCAGATGCAATCTGGGGAAACTCACGGTCCAGATCTTGGTGAACTCGGGCGGCCAAAAATGCAACCGATTCAATCAAACGCTCTGTATGGGGGTCTATTGACTCCGTACCATGAAACGCCAATTTGGAAGCTACTTTGGGGTATCTGCCTGCAAAATTCGCACCCTGCCCACGCAAGTAACCCAACTCACGTTTGTAATATTGAAGCAAATCACCGTGGGAAACTTCTGCCACGATTAAATCGCCTTGGCGAGACCGCCGCGTTGTGCATCCAGCTGGAGCTCAAAGTTAAGCTGTCGCAATTTGAAATCGATCGTGACCGAGCCACTAATGAGCAGCGTTGCGGGACGGCCGACCACGGTGGGTGCAAACGCTTTAACAGTCACTTGATTTAAACGCGGTTCGTAAAATAAAACGGCCTGCAAGATTGCCGACTCTAGGCGCCCCATATCGGCGTGCGACTGAGGCGATAGAAAACCAATGTCCGGAATACCGTATTCAATCGTGGTACCCGTACTGCCTGGATACTCTTCAAGGTTCAATGGAGAGCGAGTGTTCATGAGGCGAGATAACTCACGCCCTATGGATAACTCCAGCTGCGCGGGAGTCAAAAGACGACTGCGACTGTCGCTTGCGCCTTCTGAGTCCTGCAACCGATCAAAAAGAGGAACAAACGCGCCGCGAACAAGCTCTGCCATTGCAATGTGCCAGGCTCAATTTGCCAACCGCATACGCGCCTCTTGGACGGCTGACGATTAGGCGGGGGCCTTGACAAGACCCGTAGCCAAATCCCAGCCGAATGCCGCTTGACCCTTTGCAGTGGAATCTTTCTTTTGCTGGGTGAACTGGCCCGTAATTGATGTGAAGTTAAGGCTGAATCCCTCTTGCGGTAAACCGCTACCGGTTGAACCCGACGTGCTGATGCCAGACACCAGTACATCGGTTAGCACGTATTTGATCAACAACATGTGCTTGTCACCTTCGGTCCGCGTCACGCATATGGTAGCAGTGGCAAACGGTTTGGCACCCGCACATGCAGCGTAGAGTTGAGGCGTTGAGGAGTCCATGGACTTGGAAAAATTGATCTCCGTCCACTGCGGCTTGCCCGTAGTACGCTCTGTGTTGCTAGGATCGTGGTTCAGTTGTGCCGACAACCCGTGGTTGTATGAATCAACAATGATTTGGCCCACATAGCCGACTTCAGTGCAATTTCCTGTGATGCCAGGAATGTTTAAATAGATCATGACTTACTACCTCTTTAATGTCGAATGGAGTTGGGGTGCCACACTGAGCATGGCAGCCCCATGATTACGATGCAGGATTCAATCAACCCGCTCTGGCAGGCAATTCAGCAACCAGTCGAATGGATGCAGTCAGCTCTTCCATCTGGAAGTGCGGCTTCAAAAAGCAAATAGCCTGGAAAGCGCCGGGTTTGCCTGCCACGTCGGTTACATCGATACGGGCTTCGCTCAGTGGAAAGCGCGCCTTCATTTCTTGTGGGGCTTCGTTGTTGATCAACACGTAGTCTGCAATCCAGTTGTTCAAGAACGACTCAACCTGTCCGCGTGTTTGAAAGCTGCCAACTTTGTCGCGCATGATGACTTTGATGTAGTGCGCAAACCGCGATGCCGCCAAAATGTAGGGAAGGCGTGCTGACAACTGGGCATTGGCGTTGGCCGCATCCTTGTTGTAGAGCTTGGGCTTGTTGACGGTTTGGCCGCCAAAAAACGAAGCAAAGTCAGATCCTTTGGAATTAACGATGGCGATGAAGCCCAGGTCATTCAACTCTTTTTCGCGGCGATCCGTGATGAGCACTTCGGTGGGGCACTTGAGAGCCACATCACCTTCATCGGTCTTGAATGCGTGGGCCGTCATGCCGGTGACCTTGCCGCCACCTTCGACACCGCGTATGGCAGTAGACCATCCGTACTTGGCAAACGCATCGGTAATGCGCAAACCTAACTGGTAGGCCGAGTTGGCCCACAGGTATTTGGAGTGGTCTTTGCCATCCACATCTTCTTCAAAATTGAAGTTGTCTACGGGAATGGTCTTGGCACCGTAAGGCAGGCGTGCAGCGTAACTGGGCAAAACCAAGGAGACGTAACGCGAGTCTTCCGAATCACGGAAACCACGCCATGTTGCCAGTTCGGCGCTTTCGAAAATCTTGGACATGTCACGCGGAACACCCAGCTCCAAATATGACTTCATGTCAAACATAGCAGGTGCAACCGCCGCGATGAACGGGGCGTGGGCTGCTGCTGCAACCTTGGACATGCGCTCAAGCAAAGCCATGTCTTGGGGGTGACGGCCAAAGGTGTAGTCCCCAATCAACAAGGAATAAGGGTTGCCGCCGAAGGTTCCGTACTCTTCTTCGTACACCTTTTTGAACAAGACGCTCATGTCATGATCAACTGCAGACTCTAAGTCTTTGAGCAACTCTTTTTTGGTGACATTGAGCAAGCGCAGCTTCAGGCGTGAGCTGGTTTCGGTACCGAACACCATGTCATGCAAACCCCTCCAAGACGCCTCTAGCGTCTGGAAGGCTGAATCGTGCATGATGGCATTGAGTTGGTCGGTCAACAGTTTGTCGATTTCAGCGACACGCTCGTTGATCATGGCCACGACACCTTTGTCGGGGCTGGTTTTCATGCCTTCGTCCAGAATTTGCGATGCAAGCTGACCAATCAGCTTCTTTGCATAGGTTCCCTGGGATGGCTCAACGGCCATATTTCCTTCAACAATGATGCGATCCAAAAGACCCATTTCACTGTTCACTGTGCTGGCGCCGCCGCCTGCTTCTTGTGTAGTTGACATAACAATTACCGTTTCTATTTGTGAAGAGCGTGCTAGAGCACGAACTATGGGTCTGCGTTAGGCAGCAGGAGCTTCGGCAACGCCTGCGCTGGCTTGCGTTTGCAGAGTTTTCAACTCTTCTGTGTTTTGCACGATGTTCTCAAGCAATGCATCGAGTTCGTCGTTGCCATCGAGCTTGGCCAACAGGTCACGCAGTTGCTGGCGAGCTTCGAGCAACTTGGCCAAGCGAGGAACTTGCTTGACCAAGGCTTCTGGGTGGAAATCGTCGATTTCTTTAAAGTTGAGTTCAATCTTGAGATTGCCTTCACCCTTCATGGTGTCGGGCACCGACATGTCCAGACGGGGGGAGATTTTGCCCATGATTTCATTGAAGTTGTCACGGTCAATTTCCACCAAACGGCGGTCCTTGAGCTTGGGCAGTGGTGTAGCAGGCTTACCTGACAGGTCAGCCAAAATGCCAACCACCATAGGCAACTCTTTTTTCTCTACGGCGTCACCCAGTTCAACGTCGTATGTAATTTGAACGCGCGGTGGCCGATTGCGCCCCACCCACTTCTGCAAGCTGTCAGACATAAATTCCCCTTAGAAAAGATTGAAAACCAAATTTGCATTGCCGTCTCGTAGGTCAACGGGTCGGGTGTGCCCAATCACATATCCTGCAAGAGTAGAGTTTTTACCCTAAAAATTGACGGTAAACAATGCGGGTAATCCTTTTATTTTCTAATTTGGATCAATGCATTTCTAAATGCACCACAACCGGGCAATTTTCACGCGTTCGTCATAGAAGCCGGTTATCAATCAAATAAGAAGCGCGCCCTTATCGTTGGCTTGCTGACACACCGCCAGCATTTGCTTTGCGACGGAGTCATCTGGATACTCCACCAGCAAGCCTTGATAGGCTGTTAATGCGGCGTCTATATTGCCGCCGCGATAGGCTTCATACGCCTGCTTTGTGCATTCGCATAGGCGAATCTGTGCTGGCGAGGCCTGCAGCGCGGCGTCTCCGCCCCGAATACCCACCAACTCATAAATTTCCATTTCGGCGCGGCGGCCTTTGACGGTCACCACACTGATGGGGCGCAGCCAAAGCCGCTCGCCCGTTTCTTTGAAAACCGAGTGGCTTACACAAATTTGTGTACCAAACTCTTTATTCACGCCTTCCAAGCGTGCGGCCAGATTAACGCCATCACCCATGACGGTGTAGCTCATGCGTTCGGCTGAGCCTACGTTGCCCACCAACACTGAATCACAGTGAATGCCGATGCGCACCTTGAGTGGACCCAGTCCCTGCGCTACCCAATTGACATTGAGCTCTTCCATTCTTTTGAGCACCTTGAGCGCCGCCACGCACGAGTGGTAGGCGTGGTCATCAAGCAACTCAGGAGCACCCCAAAAGGCCATGACTCCGTCACCAATGAACTTATCAATAGTTCCCGATTCTTCGTTCACAGAGCGTGTGACCGCCTCGAAATAGGCCGACACACGGGAGAGCAATTCACGCGCCGGGCTCGATTCCGCAAGCGTTGAAAACGACTCCAGATCAGAGAAGAAGATAGTTAAAAACCGGCTGCTTCCACCCAACTCCAACTTTTGAGTGGAGTTCATGAGTTTATGAACCAAACCCTTGGGCACAAAAGAAGCAAAAGCTTTGATGGTGCTGTCCAGGGTTTCCACCGCGCGAATGAGAGAGTTGATCTCTGGAATGCGGGATGACATACGCTCGGGCACTTTGTCGCTGAAGTTTTGAACATCCAGAATACGGGTTTCCAGCTGCTCAATCGGGCGCGAAATCAGCCGCGACAGCACACTAATGAGCAGCACCTCCAGCGCAATGGCCAACGAGCCGAAGATAAGCAGTTTGTTGTTGTTCTCGGTCCATACGCGGGAAAAATCGGCCAGTGGCGCAATGATCATGACCCGCCAAGATTTCCCCAAGGTGTCTGGCAGCTTGGAGAGCATGGCGACGTATTCCTCGCCACTTTTGCTGTGCACAAAGGTAAAACGCTCGGTCGTTTTATCGGGGCGTGCTGCCATGGCATAGGCAGGCAAATCATTGGTCAGACGCGACAGGTTGTTTTGAATCAGCTTGCCGTTCTCACGGCGCACCGACTGCGCCGGGTCCGGGTGGGCCACGATGCGGTCATCGTCATCAATGATCAAACTAATAGAACCTGCACTGACCGGACGAGAAGCCAAAAATCTCGACAAATTATCCAGTGTGATGTCTACCGCCACCACCCCTGCCAATTTGTCGTTCGCAAAGAACGGCATGGAAATGGTAATGCCCGCCAAGCCCGTGGTGGCAAAGATATACGGGTCTGAAATGGACAGTTTTTTACCCGCTGCAACCGATTCCTTGTACCAGGGCCGCACACGGGGGTCGTACACCGCGCTGGCCTTGATTTCACCGACCACTTTGGACTGGTCGTCAAAAAAAACATACCCATCCACCGGCTCAGCAACGCCCTTGCGGTCAAGCCAACGCTGCCCGGTGCGTGTTGTTGCAGGCACATCGTTATTGAGAATTTTGGAGCCGGGTTGCACCCGCAAGGTCATGCGAAACGAACCATCTTCAAACGCCACATACGCACTGCTGATATGGGCGCTGTTGGTCAGCATTTCCGTGAGATAAGTCGAGGACTCCGGTCTCCGGAAAAAATCTGGCTCTGCCTCGCCCAGGCGTGAGGCAACTTTGACCAGTGCCTTGATGGGCTCTAGCAGTTCGATTGTGCTGTTAAAGGTTTCAAACCGCGCTTTCTCAGTCAACAGATCGGCGGTGTCGCGTGCAATGCGGTCGTTGGTGCTGTAGCCAAACCAGACCGTAGCCGTGAACAGGGGAATGGCCAGCAGCAGAAAGAGGCCCACGATGCTGCTGCGCAAACGCACAAAAAAACGACGGGGTTGAAAACTCATGGTGCAGTGCTTTCGAAGGTCACGGGTGAATTCAAGGGGCTGCGGCGCGTTGCAAGCGGTCGCGCACACCATCCCAATCAATGGTATCAGGCGGGGTCTCTACCCAAATCAGTGGCGCACCGGTGGCGTCCAGCTCGCGCAAGACAGAAAATAACTCATGCGCGCAATCGGCGGCCATCGCCGGCATGCGCCGCACCACCATGCTGCGGTGCGGGCTCTTCATGGCGGTTCGGGCATACACCGCCAAGCAGGGGTTTGCGGCGGGGCCTTGCATGGATTCGCCCAACATGCGCATGCCCGCTGTCAGCATCGCGGCGTCCATGAGCCGCAACTGGGCGTTGGGCGCGTAGTGGGACTCTAGGGTGCCAGATGCTCTTGGGGCTGCTTGCGCACGTCCTGCCTGCGTGAGCAGCTCCTCTTTTGATAGCAAACGGCGGCCACACGCGGCTTCA
>Ga0163144_10015903_pt1 | contig 15457 bp, 14 predicted proteins | sample OliLak19BULKMAT1_FD_123175 | JGI IMG/M metagenome (GOLD analysis project Ga0163144, IMG submission 123175) | Freshwater microbial mat bacterial communities from Lake Vanda, McMurdo Dry Valleys, Antarctica - Oligotrophic Lake LV.19.BULKMAT1 | ecosystem: Environmental > Aquatic > Freshwater >...
GCGCCAAGGGCACCGCCTCCTAACCGTTGCGACTCCCGTGCCCCTCGCGCTATATTGATCACGGTGTGAACGGGCCTTCCACCGCGGACCTTCCGCAAGCCGCGCCCGTTGCCACTCCGCTATTGCTCAACGGCCCACGCGAGGATATGTCCGGACGTTCTGTGGTCCTGATCCCCACCTACAACGAGGCAGCCAATATCGGCAGCGTCCTCGAGCGTGTGCTGACGTTGCCCGATCCCCTCGCCGTCATCGTCATCGACGACGGCTCGCCGGACGGCACGGCGGATATCGTACGCGCCTACCAGGCCCGCTTTCCGGACGCCGTCGAACTCATCGAGCGCTCCGGCAAACTGGGCCTCGGCACGGCGTACATCGCCGGCTTTCGCCATGCTATCGCCCGCGGATTCGACTGCATCTGCGAGATGGACGCCGATCTCTCCCACAACCCGGACGATCTGCCGGCCCTCGTCCGCCCCGTTTGTGACGGCACGGCGGACCTCGCCATCGGCTCACGGTACATCGATGGCGTGCGGGTCATGAACTGGCCACTCAGCCGGCTCATCCTATCCTACGGCGCCGGCATCTATACCCGCGCGATCACCCGCCTGCCCGTGCAGGATGTCACCGCCGGCTTCAAGTGTTACCACCGGCGCGTCCTCGAGGCGATCGACCTGGACGCCGTCCTCTCGAATGGCTACTCGTTCCAGGTCGAGATGAAATACCGCGCCTGGCGAAAAGGCTTCCGTCTCGTTGAGATCCCCATCGTATTCACCGAACGCACCGAGGGGCAATCCAAGATGAGCAAAAAAATCGTGTGGGAGGCCATGCGCAAAGTGTGGGAACTGCGGTTTCGGGATGCCTTCCGTCGTCTTTGAACGCAATTCTTGAACGGCCGGCTTTATCCGCCACTCTTTGCATTAATTTCTTTCGCTCTGCTGCCCCGAGTCGCTTCACTGCATTTCGCCGGCGGCAGCCTGTATCCCATTGTTGCAGTTTCTGTTTGTGCCACCGAGAAGTCCGGAGCGACATGTCAACGTATACCCACCTAAAGGCCCCCTCACAGGGCGAAGCGATCACCAAAACCGGCGAAAGCCTCAACGTCCCCGATCGTCCGATCATCCCCTTCATCGAAGGGGATGGCACCGGCCCCGACATCTGGCGGGCCTCCCAGGTCGTGCTTGATGCGTCCGTCCAGAAAGCCTACGGCGGCCATCGGAAAATCGAATGGTTCGAAGTGTACGCCGGCGAGAAAGCGTTCGCCACGTTCAACGACTGGCTACCGCAGGACACGCTCGACGCCATCGAGAACTACCTTGTCGCCATCAAAGGCCCGCTCACGACGCCCGTCGGCGGCGGGATGCGCTCGCTGAATGTGGCCCTGCGGCAGAAGTTAGACCTCTTCGCTTGTGTCCGCCCCGTGCAGTACTTCACGGGCGTGCCCTCGCCGGTAAAGCAGCCTGAGCTGGTGGACATGATCATCTTCCGGGAGAACACGGAGGATATCTACGCCGGCATCGAATACAAACAGGGCACCGCGGAAAACGCGCGCCTGATCGCCTTCCTCCAGAAGGAACTCGGCGTCACGTCCATCCGCTTCCCCGAGTCCAGCGGCATCGGCATCAAGCCGATCTCCGCCGAAGGCTCCAAGCGCCTCATTCGGGCCGCGATCAGCTACGCGATCCAGGAAAACCTGCCCAGCGTGACGCTTGTGCACAAGGGCAATATCATGAAATATACGGAGGGCGCCTTCCGGGATTGGGGCTATGAACTGGCGAAGCAGGAGTTCGGCGCCACGGAAGTCGACGGCGGGCCCTGGTGCAAGCTGCCCAACGGCCTCATCATAAAGGACGTCATTGCCGACGCCTTCTTGCAACAAATCCTCACGCGGCCAGCCGAATATTCGGTCATCGCGACGATGAACCTGAATGGAGATTACATCTCCGACGCCCTGGCGGCGCAGGTGGGCGGGATCGGCATCGCGCCGGGCGCCAACATCAACTACGACACCGGCATGGCCATCTTTGAAGCCACGCACGGCACCGCCCCTAAATACGCGAACCAGGACAAGGTCAACCCTGGATCGGTGATCCTCTCCGGCGAGATGATGCTCCGGTACATGGGCTGGCGGGAAGCGGCCGACCTGATCGTGTCGTCGCTCAAGAAGACCATCGGGCAGAAACGCGTCACGTACGACTTCGAGCGCCTCATGGAGAAGGCGACGCTGCTCAAGACGAGTGAGTTCGCGAAGGCAATGGTCGAGAATATGTAAGCGAGTGAAACAACCTATCGTAAACCGAGACTAGCCTGGGGGCCGAAAACTCCCAGGCTAGTTCACTTTTTACCCGCTCGAGGCCGGCGGCGCCCATCGCGCTCCGCGCGGCCGGATCGTCCATGAGGCGTTCGATGGCGGCAGCGAAGCCGGCTTCGTCGTTGTCGGGTACATACACTGCGGCGTCGCGGGCGGTGAAGCGATGCTCCGGCAGGTCGAACGCCACGATGGGTTTGGCGAAGGCCATGTACTCGCTCATCTTGATCATCGTGCAGTGGTCGTTACACGGATTGGAAGGATCGGGGTCGAGCCCGATGTCGATCGACGTCAGGTATCGACCCAGTTCGGCTTTCTGGACCCATCCGGTGAAGCGGATGTGTCCGGAGACGCCCAGCCGTTCCGCCAGCTCCCGAACCCGGGGCAAATCGTCCCCCTCCCCCATCACGATGCAGTAGAAATCGTCGCGCTTGCGGTCGTGCAGGAGGTGAGCCAGGGCGCGGACGAGGCAATCCAACCCATCCTGGATCCCGATGACGCCGGCGTACCCGAGGATCGTCTTTCCCGAACCCACGAGGTCGGGATAAGGCTCATAGGCGCCGATGTCTTTTAGCAGCGGGCCATTCCGCACGATCGTGACATCCGCCTCGACCCGTTTGCCGCGCTCCATGGCGAGGCGCTTGAACGACTCGTTGGTGGCGATCACGTGGTTGGCCGTCCAGTAGGTGCATCGCTCCAGAAACCGGAGGGCGCTGTAGATCAGCCGATTCCCCTGCCCGCCCGTGCGCGCGAGATACAATTCGGGTGAGACGTCGTGATGATCGAACACAAACGGTTTGCCCAGCAAGCGGTAGAAAAGTCCCACGGCAAACAGCGTATCGGGCGGGTTGTGGGCATGGACGGCGTCGAAGCCTTCGCGGCCCCACACCCGGAAAGAGACCCATAACGCCGCCCAGGTGGAATAGATGAACTCCCAGGCAAAACCAAGCACGCTGGTATTCGATCGAGGGGGTGAGTAGCGATAAACCGAAACGCCGGCCACCTGCTCCCGAGGAAGTTCATCCGGATCGCGCGGCGCGATGACCGTCACGCGATAGCCGGCATCAACGAGGGCCCGTGCCTCCCGGCGTACGCGGGTATCGCCCGGGTAGGGGTTGTTTTCGAGCAGCATGAGGATCCGGGGCGAATCCGCGTTCCTCGTTCTTTCGAATTCTGACATCAACAAACGGAGCAATGAGGCCAGTGCTCGGGCATCGCGATGCGCCCGGGGGTAGCCGTCGTTCTACGACGCGGGATAGGAATCGGGAGCCGACCCGAAGGGGTGGGTCGACAGGTATGATGTCGGCTCTCCGGTACATCGTTCCGGTACGAGGCTGCCACGGTATCGCACCGGTGAATTATCTAGCGGCTCGCGCCGGCGGACGTGCCTATTGACGCGCCAACCGACGAGCCAGCCGTCACGGCATCCTCGAGCATGGCATCGTAGACCCGGGCGTGGACGCGCCAGTCCAGTCGCTCGGGAATATCGTGGAGCGTCTCTGGCGGCAGCGGGCGTTCTTCCCCTTTGAGGATAGTGACCATAATGCGAAAGAGGTGCTCCTCATCGTCATACAACGTCGGGGCGTGGAGCAGGGGGCGATGAAGCGCGGGGGGGATGAGTTCCGGGTAGCTGAGCCGGTTCGGCAGCAGCGGGTGGCAGCCGCAATAGATGGCTTCCTGGATGGCGATGCCAAAGAACTCGTGGATCGCCGTCGATACGATCACGTCGGCGCGGTGAAGCAGGGTGCTGTATTCCTCGAAGTTTTCGGCGTAACCGTAGTGTAGGATCTGATCGGCATACCGCTCGAACGCTTTCTGAAACTCGTACGGTTGCTCTTCGAAGTGTTCGCCGGCGAGGATGAGCTTGAAGTCGCAGCCGACATCGTCCAACCGGTTCATCAGGCGGAAAAACGCCTCGGGGTTTTTGTCGTATTCCCATCGCTGATTCCACAGTACAATGGGGACATTCGAATGCATCCGGCCTCGGGGGCTCAGGTGTTTTCGGTATGCATCGTGGGCCCGAAGGTCCATCCCCAGATGAAGCACACTGCTTTTCCGGCGAATCTCCTGGACCCCGTTGAGGTGGTTGTAGTCGGGAAACGTACGCAGGAGCACGGGCAGCGCCTCCATGAACTCCTCGTAGTGGAAACGCGAGTTAAACACGATGCGATCCGCCGCGAGACACGAGAGGTAGTTCAGGTACGCGTAGGTATTGTCTCGCTCGACGCCGGGACGCAGCGGGTACGTCAGCTGGTTCTCGTGGAGGTAGAGCACGACCGGGACGTCGCCCAGGTGGGGCCGGGTGAGGGCCAGGAACGCCGGCACGTTGAGCATGTCCGTCGCAAAAATGACATCCGGCTTACCCTCTTTCTCGATTGATTCGAGGGCCTTGCGCGCCATGGTGACGGCGCCGCCGTGCATGCGCCACTTCCAGAAGCGGGCGGTCATGGTGAGCGGATGGAAGGTGTGCCGACTGTGCCGGATCAACCCGTCGAGAAAGTTGCGGTGCGATCCGCCATACCAGGGTTCGATCGCCAGAACATTCAGGGGCGTTTCACGCATGCGTACTCGGGAATGTGCGCAGAACTCAGAAAATAAACAGCTAGAGGGTATGTTCGACAGGCCACAAGCGTCTAGGAAGGGAGATCACGTGTCCTCGCCACGGGTCTCCTGGGCGGCTTCGATCTCACGAATCAGAACTTCCTCTTCCTCGATCGTGGTGGGCCGCACGATGCTGACGGCGCGCACCTGCAGTTTTTCCCGCAGGTCGCCATCGCGAACCTCCTCGGCCGTAACCGCCTTTTCCTCCCCGGGGTTGAGCCGCAGCGGCCTGGTCTTCATGGCGATGTCCACAGGACGGGAATTCGTATTCTTTATCACCATCCCCCGGCGCTGCTTGGAGATTGACATATCGTGCACCTGATTGGTAGGATCGAAAACTGATGAGGCGGAACAGTATACGACTTTCCGGTTGGTTTAGGGCGAATCCGTCCGGCGCTCTACATCCTTTTCACAGAATGGTGTGGCAATCGGCCCTGGGGCTTGTATTTCCCACATTTTGTGCGGCCTGTGGCGCGCGCGTCATCGACCGCCTGCTACCGCTGTGTACGCCTTGCCTGCGTGGCATGCCACGAGCGGAGGCCGATGTGATCCGCACCCAGTTCGACCGCCTCCCCGCGGAGGCCGGCCGGCCGGACTCCACGTTTGCCATGTGGACGTTCGTAAAAGGCGGCGCCATCCAGCATCTCCAACACGCCCTCAAATACGGCAACCGCCCCCTGTACGGGCATGATTTGGGACGATTGCTCGCCCCGGCGCTGGCCGAGCATCTCAACAGCCAGATGGCCGACTTCCGGATCGACGGTATCGTCCCGGTGCCGCTGCATCCCGCCCGATTACTCGAACGCGGGTATAACCAGAGCCAATACCTGGCCGAAGGAATCGCTGCCGGCCTCGCCCTCCCCCCGCCGGCCCAGGTGCTTCGCCGCGGCCGGCGCACGCGCACGCAAACCACGCTCGGCGTCGCGGCCCGCTGGGGCAACGTAGCCGGCGCGTTCGAAACCGCCTCCCCGTTGCCGGACGGCCTGGAAAACGTGGTCCTGGTAGACGACGTGCTCACGACGGGCGCCACCGCGTCGGCCGCGGCGGTGGCGTTGCGAGTCGCCGGCGTGCGCCACGTACATCTGGCCACGCTGGCCTTTGCCGCCTCCGGATGACGCTCCCGCTCACCGACCGGCGTCTACCGCCAGTTGGCGGGCGCACCAACGCGCCTCGTCGGCGTTGTTCGTCGCCACGATTAGCATGCCTCCCCGCGCCAGGTGGGTCTCCATCACCTCGCGCACCATGGCCACGCCCCGGCTGTCGAGGTTGGTCGTCGGCTCATCCAACAACAATAACGGAGGATCTGCCAGGAGCGCGGCCGCATACTTGACGCGCACCTTCATGCCGGACGAATAGGTGGCCACGCGGTCGTCCGCGCGGTCGGCGAGTTGGACGAGATCCAGCACGTCCGCGATACGCGCCGCTCCGCCGGCGAGCCGGCGCGCCGAAGCCAGGAAATCCAGGTTCTCACGCGCCGAGAAGCCATCGTACACGTTCAAGTAGGGCGCCACGAAGCCGGTCCGGAGCGGGTGGGTATCGCGATCCACGACCGCTCCTTCGATGGCCATCCGCACCTCCCCTTCCGTGGGCTGCAGGAGCCGCGCGAGAATACGGAGGAGCGTGGATTTGCCCGACCCGTTCGGCCCCGTGACGGCCAGCGACTCGCCTCCGTGCAGGTCGAACGCGATCCTGCGAAACAACCAGCGCCGGCCAAACCGCCGGCCAACATCCACCACCGTCAATCGATTAATGGGCACGCTTCTGTTCACCTGTCGTTAATAACCTGGTCACGGACGGGAGAGCACGGCGTCCGAGCGCCGGCGACAGACGGAGTATACGCTAAAATAGGATGGATTAGATGTTCGGGGTTCCCCTCTGCCACAGGGCTGTCACCGCGTGATGGTATCCTGGCTGGTCGACTTCCCCGAGAGCCCATATGCGCATGATTTCCGAAACAGTCTCGAATACTGGCTCAACAACCGGGACCAATACGTCCTCCGATGTCGCCCTGTACGGCGCGGACTCGACGCCGCGCCTGGTGGCCGTGCACCCGATCGGGCTCGATCAGTCGACGCCGGCGCGGGTCGTGTTGTACACCCGGACGGCCGACGGGCAGCGCATCGAAACCGACGAGGCACCGCTGTATCCATTCTTTTTTGTGTCGGACATCGAGTTGCTTGCCGGTTTTCCCCAGGCCCGGTACCGCAGCCAGCCGCTGGCCGGCCCCAACCCGTATCGGCACCTCGTGGTGTTTCAATCCTGGGCCGCCTACCGGGACGCGCTCCGCCACGCCGAGCGCATGGCCGCGCAGGCCGGCGTGGCGCACCCACTGTACCTCGTCCCGAATCCCAGCCAGCAGTACCTCATCCAGACCGGCCGGACGTTGTTTAAAGCGATGGGGTTTGACGATTTGCACCGCCTCCAGCTGGATATCGAGGTGTACTCTTCCCATGGCTTTCCCCAGGCCACAAGGCCGGAGGACGAAATCATCCTCATTGCGCTTTCGGACAACCGGGGCTGGCGCCACATGGTCGACCGCCGGACACTGACCGAGCAGGAGATGCTCCTCGCGATGGTGGCCCTCATCCAGGAACGCGACCCCGACGTCATCGAGGGGCATAATATTTTTGCGTTCGACTTCGCCTACATCATGCAGCGGTGTGTCCTGCACCGGGTCCCGCTGGCCATCGGCCGGGACGGCCGGCCGCCGCGGGTCTTCCCGTCCAGCATCCGCTTCGCCGAGCGCGCGATCGACTTCCCGGCGCTCGAGATCGCCGGCCGCCACGTGGTGGACACTTACTTTCTGGTGATGGCCTTCGATGTCATCAAGCGCGACCTGCCCGGTTACGGCCTGAAGGCGGCCGCGAAGTACTTCGGATTCGCCGGCCCCGACCGCACCTATATCGCCGGCGACGATATCAGCCGCGTCTGGCGTGAACAGCCGGACCTCCTCGTCGAATACGCGTTCGACGACGTCACCGAAACCGAACGCCTCGCCCGCCACCTGTCGGGATCCACCTTCTACCTGAGCCAGATGGTGCCCATGCCCTACGGCCAGGTGGCGCGTACCGGGCCGGCCGCTAAGATCGAGGCCCTGTTCGTCCGCGAATACATCCGCCAGAAACACGCCCTGCCGCGCGCCATGCAGGGAACGCAGACGATGGGCGGTTATACGGACGTATTCCTGACCGGCATCGCCGGCCCCATCGTGTACGCGGACGTCGAGAGCCTCTACCCGTCGATCATGCTCAACTACGACGTCCGCCCCCGCCAGGACTCGCTGCGTGTCTTCCCCGAGCTGCTGCGCCGCCTGACGGGTCTGCGCCTCGAGGCCAAACGCGGCGTAAAAAGCGCCGCCACCGAAGAAGCCCGCAGCGAACTCGACGCCCGGCAGAACTCCTACAAGATCCTCATCAACTCGTTCTACGGCAACCTGGGCTTCAGCCTGGCCGCGTTTAACGACTTCGACGAAGCGGACCGCGTGGCGCGCATCGGGCAGCAACTGCTCCGGCGCATCATCGCCGCCATCGGAGCGGCCGGCGGGAAGGTGATCGAAGTGGACACGGACGGCGTGTTGTTCGTCCCGCCGGCGGACGTCCAGGGCGAAGCCGCCGAGCGGGCGCTGGTCGATACGCTCAGCGCGGCCATGCCGGAGGGCATCCGGATCGGCTACGACGGCCGGTATCAGAAGATGTTGTCGTATAAAAAGAAAAACTACGCCCTGCTCACCTACGACGGCCGGCTCAAATTCAAGGGCTCGTCGCTGGTCTCCCGGTCGAGCGAGCGGTTCGGGCGCCGATTCGTGCGCGAAGCCATCCAGTTGCTGCTCAACGAGGATCTCGCGGCCCTCCATGTGTTGTATCTGGCCACGAGAGAGCGAATTCTGGCGCATGAATGGGAGGATGTGGACAGCTTCTCGAAGACCGAAACGCTGAAGGAAACCGTCGATCGGTACGTCGCGGATGTGCGGGCGGGCAAGCGGACCCGCGCCGCGGCCTACGAGTTGGCGATTCGCCGAGCGGAGGAGACCGGGCAGCCTATGCGCAAGGGGGACCGCATCAGTTTCTACATCGCCGGCATCGGTAGCCAGATCACCTCGTTCTCCGAAGCCCGTCTGGCTTCCCAGTGGAATCCCGAAGCACCGGACGAAAACACCGCCTATTATCTAAAACGTCTCGACGAGTTCGCGCGCAAGTTCGAGCCGTTTTTCTCCGATCACGACTTCCGGCTCATCTTCTCCCCCGAAGACCTATTCGGCTTCGATGCCTCCCCGATCCGCATTGTATCCACCGAGACGCCTCCGGCGGCGTTCGAACAGGATGAGACGGTTACGCTTCGGCGGGAATCCATCGACTGAGGGCCGCCCGGAGCGTTTCGCTTTTGACCGGCTTGGCTACCTAGTCGTCCATGCCGGCCTCCAGGTAGGCCGCCTGATCCCCTGACATCACATTGGCCGTCATCGCGATGATCACCGGCTGGCGGTCGGCATCGAAGCGGCTGCGAATGGCGCGCGAACTCGTCGAGACGTTTTAGATAATAGGCGGTGTTTTCGTCCGGTGCTTCGGGATTCCACTGGGAAGCCAGGCGGGCTTCGGAGAACGAGTTGATGTGGCTACCGATGCCGGCGAAGGCAGAAATCGCGTATTCGATCGTCCCATCGGAGTTATAGACCGGCGCGGCCCAGGAATGTACGCGAACGACCGGCAGGTTTTCGACCGGGTAATTCGTTTTTGAATCGCGAACGAAGAGCTTGAACCGCTCGGTCAATAACTCCAGCGCAAAATCCTCGCGTGTCATGCCGCAGATGGTTTTGGCCATCTTGTTGACGTAATACGTGCTGCCGGAGCGATCCACAACCAGCACCCCGACCGGCATCGCTTCGAGTAATGGCCGATCGCGCTGAAACCGGTCGTACGTCGCGCTCACGACCCGCAGAAGCGAGGCGATGGTCTCGGGGGTCGCACCGGATCCGCCGTTTTACTAAACGACGTGCCCCTAAACATTTGGCTCGCCCGCTCCTCCGGGCGTTGCATCCGAGGCATCGTTCGGGCGGCGGTTTACAGCACCGCCGGCGTGCACTATCTTGCGTGCAATCGACGCGCCCTCTCAACGGCCACTCTGACCAACAACTGTGGAACCACCCAAACCATCCAAGAACACCCCGGCCGGCAAGGACGGGGACGCCCTTTCCGATCAGACGAAGAAACAGATCGACGGGCTTCGAGCGGCGGCGGGGCAGCCGCCCGTACCAGAGGGCAACGAGGACGACGGAGAGGAAGAGGAGGTACGACGGCCCCGAGGAGGCTTTTTCTTCAGAGCGCGCCGTAATGCCCCGTTAGAGGATGAGCCGGTCGACCAGTTCTGGTACAAGGATCCAAACATCCAGATTAAAATCCCCAAGCCGGACGCCGAGCTCGAAATCCTGGACGATGCCCTCCAGATGAGTCGCGAGCAACTCGAGACGCTGAAGCGCTCCTATTGCCGCTCGAAGCAGCGCCGCTATCAGGAGATCAGCGACGCCTATTACCATGAGATCAAACGCATCGTGAATGCGATCGAGGCGTTAAAAGACGTGCTCGCCTCGCGTGGGGAGGAGTACCGGGTGTACTTCACCGACCGTGAGCATCCGAACATCGCGTGTAAACGCATCATTCTCGACTGTTTCGTGGCCTCGGTCGTGTATGGATTCGATGCCGAGGAGACCGATCGCCTGCGTCATTTCCGGGACACCCGGCTCACGACTACCGGGTGGGGCCGGCGGTTCATCGCGTGGTATTACCGCTCCCTGGGCCCCCGGGGCGCGGCGTTGCTGCGCCGGCACCCGACCCTCCGCCGCCTGGCCCGTTCCGCCCTCGATCTCATCGTCCGCCGCCTCCCGGCCCCCCCCTGCACCCACTGCCCCTGATGACCCCCATTCCGCCTCTGGGCGCACGGCCTTCCCATCGCCTCGTCTCACTCGATGTCTTCCGAGGGCTCATCATGTTCTTGCTGGTGGCCGAGGCCGCCGAGGTGTACGACGCCCTCGGCGACGCCGCGGCCGGCACGCCGTGGCTGAAAGGTATCGTTCAACAATTTCACCATCACCCATGGAACGGTCTTCGTTTCTGGGACCTGATCCAGCCGTTTTTTATGTTCATCGTCGGCGTGGCGATGGTGTTTTCGCTCCAGCGCCGGCGCGACCGCGGCGAGGCATGGGGGCAGACGCTCCGACACATCGTTACCCGATGCGCGTTGCTGCTGGCTTTCGGGGTGGGGTTGCACTGTGTCTATGCCGGCGAACTCGTGTGGGAGCTATGGAATGTGCTTTCCCAGCTGTCCGTCACGATCCTCGTTGCCTTTCTCCTGTTTAACCTGCCGTTTCGCACGCAACTGATCATCTCGCTCGCGCTGCTGGGGCTGACCGAAGTGTTGTACAGGACGTTTCCCATCCCCGGCTTCGACCAGCCGTTTGTCCAGGGACAGAATTTCGGGGCGTATATGGATACGGTGTTGATGGGGAAGATCAACGGCGGCGGTTGGGTGGCGATCAACGCCCTGCCGACCTCGGCGCACACGATCTGGGGGGTGCTGGCTGGCAAGTGGCTTAGAGAAGATCGGCCGGCCGCCGAAAAAATCCGGGCGCTGCTCCTCTGGGGCGCTGCCGGTCTGGCCGTGGGGTACGGATTGGATGGGGCCGGCGTGACGCCGATCATCAAGCGGATCTGCACGAGCTCGTTCGTGCTGGTTTCGGGCGGCTGGTGCCTGGTGGCGCTGGCGGCCGTCTATGCGCTGGTCGATGTAAAAGGTTACAGGCGATTCGCGCCATTTTTTGTTGTGATCGGGGCCAACTCCATCTTTATTTACCTGTTCAGCGAAACCGTTGGCAAACAGTGGGTGAACGGCTTCGTGGGCATCTTCACCAACGGCGTCCTCGCCTGGATCCACACCCCCGAGGTGCTCGCCGCCGTCGTCACCGCGTTCACCGTGCTGCTTCTGGAATGGGGCCTGTGCCTGGCCCTGTACCGCCGGGGCTGGTTCTTTAAAGTGTAAGAAAGTGACGTTACGCGTTGCACGTTTTTTCGTTATGCATTTGATGTTCTCATCTACGTAATTCGGCTCCCGATTGCCGTTTAAAGGCTGATCGCATAACGTTCAACCTATTAACGAGTAACGTCAGTAAGTAAGCGTCTGCCTCTCTTTGGCCCGCATCTTGCGGACGGTTTTTGCATCGCACACGCTGAGCGCCGCACCTCATCCCCGGCCCGCGCCAGCCTCTCTATCGCGCCCCTCCTACCCGGTTCTGGTTATGCAACAGACGCTGCTCGCCCTCGGCGCGTTGCTGATCGTCACGACGATTTCGATGAATCAGCAGCGGTCCATTTTTATGTTACAGCGCACGGCGTACCTGCGCGAGCTCGAAGCCGCCGCCAGCGATTATGCCCAGCTCCGGCTCAGCGAGGTCGCCAGCTTTGCGTTCGACGAAGCTCGTGTTGGGATGGCAACCCTCAATACCGACTTCGCCGACCTGACTTCTTCCGGCGCATTCGGCGTGGAAAGCGGCGAAACGGCAGGTGCGCCGGCGACCTTCGACGATATCGACGACTTTCACGGCCTCGTCGACTCTACCATCACCCACACCCTCAGCAACGAGACGTACCCGCTGCGCGCCTCCTACACCGTGCAGTATGTCGATCCCACGGCCCCCGGGTCCGTTCCATCGGGTGGCTTCAAGTCGCTCATCAAGGTCGTCATCCTGACCGTCGAAACCCGGGAAGCGATCGACGCCGGCTATGTCCGCATCATCGAGCGCCGCTCGATCGCCGTCTCAGATTACGTCTAAGTTTGATCTCGCCCTCTCCCTCGTACCCTCTACCCCACCCGTTCATCGGTATTTGCTGATACACTGCCCATGCAAGTCATACTCGACCATCTCGCGGCCCTCATCATCGTTTCGGTGCTTGTGCTCATCTTCGCGCTGTTGCAGGTGCGCGGGGTGCAGTCGGCCTCCGAAACCACCGTCAACGCCATGGTGCGCGGAGCCACGCTGGACATCTCGTTCATGCTGGAAAAGGATATCGCCAATATGCGCACCGAAGCACAAGCGACCGCAGGTGGTATCTCCACAAGTGGCGGATTATGGTGCAGCACGACGGCCTCCGGCGACACGACACTCACCTTTTCGTTTGTGACGCTTTCCGATCCCTACGCACCCATCGACGCGGCGAACCCGGACAGCACCGCGCTCTCCCTTGTCGAATACCGACTCGTCCGCGAGCCCGGCGCTTCCGTGAGCCGGCAGATGGGCGCCGTCACGCAGACCCACCCGCTCTATCGCCTCGAGCGCGTCATCGACTTCGTCGTCACCGGGCAGACCCAGCCGTACGTCACCTTCTTCGATGTCGAGTTCGCCCAGCGCGGCATCGCCGCGTTCACACCGACCTCCACGACGACCTGCCCGACCGAACTGACGCGGGTTCGCTTCCAGCTTCAGATGGCACAGGAAGGCATCGAGCGTATCGCGGCCGATCAGCTTTCGAACAGCCAGCTCAACTTCAGTCGGTACGGTTCAACCATCGATCTGCCCAACTGGGAGTAACCCCCAATCCCACACACCACATTCGGAAACACCTATGGGAAAAGGCGCACTCCTCTCCGTCATCGCCGTCGCTTTTTCGACGCTTCTGCTTCTGTATAACGCCCAGCTGAGCTCGAACGAGACCGGCGTGCGGGAAAACGAAAACCGGGCCCGTCTCGTAGCGAGGGACCTGGCGCTCGAGGGCCGCAAGCTGTTGCTCGCCGGCTGGGTGGGCACGAGTGGTTCCGCCGTGGCGCCGGCGTTCACCACCATGAGCCAGGGCGGGGGCCAGATCGACGTCGTGAACTTCGCGGTCCTGAACGATACGCTCGACTTCACCTTGCGCGCCACCTACCAGCAGACGGTCCACGAGATTCGGAGCCGATTCGCCTGGAATGACTTCGCCCTTAACGCGATGCAGTTTAAGGTGAACAAGATCAATCCGGTTATCGACGCGGGCGCCACGCTTGACTTCACCAGCATCGGACTTGATAACCAGAGCCTGAGCGAACTGGATGAGGTGCTGTTTACTGACCTGGGATTGAGTGGGGATTTGAGCACGTACGGCCTGGGCATGACCTATCAGTTGACGGACATGCAGACTGCGATCGACGGTAACGGCTTTGACATCGATGTGGTGGAGATCGATCAGGACCAGCGCGATGCGTACGACGGCATGTCAGGCGCCTTTTATCCCGACCAGATCAGCGAAGCCGTTGACCTCTTCGCGTTGACGTACCCGGCCGCACATACAATGGTGCCCAATCTGAGTGGTCTCGGCGCTTCCTTCGGAATGACGGGAGGGAATGCCATGTTGACGGTAGAGGGCAATCTGACCGTCAATACCGACTTCCAGGGCAAGGGCATCCTGGTTGTACAGGGAGACCTGATCGTACCGGCCGGCGTGACGTTTCAATGGGACGGCATCATCCTTGTCAAGCCCCCTTCCGGCGACACGAACCCCGTAATCGACCTCAGTGGGTTCGTAGAGATCGAGGGCAACCTGGTCGCCCTGCAGGATGGTTTACCGAACACTGGCCACATGGACATTTCCGTCATGCGCGACGAATCCGGCGTGTGGTCGCAGCCCTATGGAGCCGAGATGATTGAATACGGCTGGCTCCGCGAGCACACCCATGATTATACCGCCCTGGAGGGCAACTATGTCGTCTGGCATGCCAACGACCCGGCCTACCCGGACCACGACGGCTACACCTGGTTCGATAATACGCTGAGCCATCTGAGCGCCGACGATAGCATTTTCGTGGAGGTTTTTAACAACGGTAACCACGGGCGCGGGTTGGTCCGCTTCAAACTCGCCGGCCAGGACGAAACGATCCACCCTATTAGCGACGGGTTTGCCCCCCTCTATGCCGTATCGGGCAACACCCTGCGTACAGAGCCCTTCCGCGCCGGCGATCTCGAGATCTTCGACACGGGCATCACTCGGCTGAGCGCGCTGCGAAAATTGTGGGATAGCGAAGACACCGATTACGTTGGCTGCAATCACGTCGAGAAGGACTCCGGCCCCGGTTGCGTGTGGTCCAACTTCGATCGCATGGGCGCGCTCACCTTCCGGCTTTACCAGTCTACCTTCGGGATGAATGTAAAGCTGTATGAAACGAGCCTTTACTGGCATCGCCGGACAGATGAGGAAGAGGAGTTCGAGGAAGAGATGGCAGAGTTCGCCAGCCACCTCTCCGAATCTGATTACGGCCTGAACCTGACGATCGGCCCGGACGCCATCATTCGTGAGGATCCAAGCATAGTATTCAGCCTGGTATCCGGCTTCAGTGGCGGCTCCTTCGGTCTCACCCACCTCGGCACCTGGACCCGTTCCTGGGACCCGCACGACGCCGGCAACCCGGTGACGGATTAAGGAAAAAGGTAAAAGGTAAAAGGGCAAAGGTAAAAGGTAAAAGGGCAAAGGTAAAAGGTAAAAGGGCAAAGGTAAAAGGTAAAAGGGCAAAGGTAAAAGGTAAAAGGGCAAAGGTAAA
>Ga0163144_10015904_pt1 | contig 15457 bp, 10 predicted proteins | sample OliLak19BULKMAT1_FD_123175 | JGI IMG/M metagenome (GOLD analysis project Ga0163144, IMG submission 123175) | Freshwater microbial mat bacterial communities from Lake Vanda, McMurdo Dry Valleys, Antarctica - Oligotrophic Lake LV.19.BULKMAT1 | ecosystem: Environmental > Aquatic > Freshwater >...
CCGATGAGCGACGAGCCCATGCGTTATGGCCAGACCATCGCCCCCATCAACAATATAGCTGCGTCGCCATGACGCGACCAGAGGTACGCTGCGCGCTTCAACTCAGCAGCTTCGCCTCGTATCCAGCCTTCGCGAGACTGCCGAGTACCTGCTCAACCTGCTCTTCGCCGCGCATCTGCAGCACCAGTTCTACCATGGTCGCCCGCACCGAGGACGAACCAAACGCCCGCTGATGCTGGATATCGATGATGTTGCTGTCCAGTTCGCCGATGATTTGTGTGAGATCTGACAACGCGCCCGGCACGTCCGGAATTTCCACCCGCAGGCGCACCAGGCGATGGCTGCGGACCAGTCCTCGCTGCAATACCGATGACAGGATCATCATGTCGATGTTGCCACCGGAAAGAATGGTGACCACTCGTCTGTCTGCAAACGCACGCGGATCGGACATCACTGCCGCCAGCGCAGCGGCGCCTGCGCCCTCCGCCACCGTTTTTTCGATTTCGAGCAGCATGAACACCGCCTGCTCGACAGTCTCTTCGGTGACGGTAACAACATCATCCACACAATCGCGGATGATCGGCATGGTCAGCTGTCCAGGCTGCTTGACCGCAATGCCTTCGGCAACCGTACCCAGCTTTGGGGAACCGGGTTCCAGACCATGGAACAGCCGGCTCGCCGTATCATAACGATCCATCTGCACACCAATGACGCGGATGGATGGTTTGAGGCCTTTGAGCGCTGTCGCTACCCCGGCAATCAACCCGCCACCACCGATCGGTACTACCACGATCTCTGCCGAAGATACCTGCTCATGAATCTCGAGTCCGATAGTGCCCTGACCGGCGATCACACGCGGGTCATCATAGGGATGCAGCAGGATGAGCTGCCGCCGCTGAGCGAGCTCTTGGGTGAATGCTCTTGTTTCGTCGAACTGGCTGCCATGCAGGATGACTTCCGCACCATGGACCCGTGTCTGCTCCACTTTCGCATTGGGTGTAGTACGCGGCATCACGATCGTGGTTGGTACCGCCAGTCGGGCACCATGATAGGCGACTGCTTGCGCATGGTTCCCGGCGGACATGGCAATCACACCTCGCCGTCGCTCGCCTGTGTCCAGTTGCAGCAGCGCATTGAGTGCGCCGCGTTCCTTGAACGATGCCGTGAACTGCTGATTTTCGAACTTGATGTATAACTCACATCCCAGCAGACGGGAAAGCGTGCGAGAGTATTCGCAGGGCGTGAGAACGATGTGCTCCCGAATGCGTTCCTGCGCTGATCGAATGGTCTGGAGGTCCATGCGACGGCAGTATACTCGCCGGATGAAACACCTGCTGATCGTCCATCACTCAAAAACCGGTCGGACAGCGCGTCTTGCGCAGGCCATTCTCGAGGGTGTCTGCCATCCGGAGATTGTTGGCGTCGAGCACCGCTTTCTCACCGCTCGACAGGGTGGACCAGAGGATCTGCTGTGGGCGGACGCGATACTCCTCGGTACTCCGGAAAACTTCGGCTACATGTCAGGTGCCATGAAAGATTTTTTTGACCGGACCTTCTATGAAGTTGAAGGCAAGGTTCGTCCACTCCCCTGTGCGATCTTCATCTGCGCCGGGAACGACGGTGCGGGCGCACTGCGCGCCATACGGCGAATCATCGGTGGTTATCCGATGTCGGAAGTCCAGCCCGCCATGGTTGTCAGAGGCGAGCCGACCGAGGGCGACCTGCTCGCCTGTCGTGAACTGGGCATGGCGGTGGCAGCCGGACTCGATGCAGGCATCTACTGAGGCGAATGTTCAATCAGTAATTTTCTCCAGGCCGTCGACCCGAACAGCATGGTCCACGAGGCCTAGTGACCCGACGGCTTCCTCGAGGGGCAGGTCATCCATCTAGCCGAATGATCGTCCATGGACCAGCCAGATTGGAAGCCAGCGAACAGGACCTTCTCGATTCGCAAAGTCCAGGATGTTGATGGGAAACCCGTCGGTACCTTTGTCGCAGGTGAGACGACGTCCTTGCGCCGACACCCTTGCACCGACACCCTTGCGCGACTCTCATCCGTCCTTCACCAGCCGGAATTTCCAGCATGAGGTCGATTGCTCCAACCGCCGCAGGACGCACCATGGTCAATGCTCCGGGGCTTTTCAGGCGAGACAAAAGCGAGGCACCAACGACTGGCAAAAGCAAGCATCGCGTTCCATGGAAAACTGGGTTAGCGTTCGGGCATGACAGGAACAGCACCACCACTTCGTACTGCAGAGAAGCTCGCTTTTGGCGTCGGTCAGATCGCGGAGGGTATCAAGACCAGCGTCTTTGGTACGTTTCTGCTGTTCTACTACAATCAGGTCCTTGGACTGTCCGCTGACCTCGCTGGCCTCGCCATCGCCGCGGCGTTGATCTTTGACGCGGTTACCGATCCCCTCGCCGGGACCATTTCCGATCGCTGGAGGGGGCGCCTGGGCAGGCGCCATCCTTTCATCTATGTGTCGGCGCTGCCGATGGGTATCGCCTTTTACCTGCTCTTTGCACCAATCGTCACCATCGAGAGTGCCGGGCAATGGGGTATGTTTGCGTGGATGCTGACGTTCACCGTGCTCGTACGCGGTGCGATGACCCTCTACTACGTACCGCACATGGCACTGGGCGCAGAACTGTCCACCGACTACGACGAACGCACGACACTGGTGGCAATACGCCATTTTTTTGGAGCGCTTGGCTTTGTCCTCGTGTTCGTGCTTGGCTTCGGTTACTTCTTTGCTCCCACTGCAGAGCACCTCAATGGGCAGACCAATCCTGCCGCCTACCCACCATTCATCCTGTTGCTCTCGTGTCTGGTTGTGGCGGCGATTTTCACCACGGCACATGGCACACGCCACCGAATCCCCTACCTTCCCGAAGCAACGCTCGGCCTGGGTAAGGTTGGCGCCATGGATGTTGTACGCGAAGCGGTCGACACGCTGCGGAACCCATCCTTCAGATGGATGCTGTTCGGTTTCATCATCATCATCGTCGCCTTTGGGGTCACCGGTGCAACGAGTCTCTACATGATGACCTTCTTCTGGGAGTTGGACCGCTTCCAGATCATGCTGGCACTGCTTGCAGGACCGGTCGGCAGCATGGTTGGTTATGCCGTGTCGGGCGCCTTGTTTGCCTGGCTCGACAAACGGGCGGCAATGATCGCAGGTGCCGTAACCTGGATGGTTATCCATGCCTCACCCGTACTCATCTATCTCGCCGGATTCTGGCCCGAAAAAGGCACCTGGACTTCGGCCGCATTGCTCATCTTCATCTCCCTGTTTGCCGGCGCTTCAATCGCCCAACTGATCGTTGGCTCGGGTACCACCATGGCCGACATTGCCGATGAACATCAACTGCTGACCGGCCGACGCCAGGAAGGCGTGTTCTTCGGCGCATCATCCTTTGCCGGCAAGTGTTCTGCAGCACTGGGTTCCTACATCGCCGGGCTGTTCCTGGTCTGGATCGAGTGGCCAACAGGTTCGGCCATCCGAACCGCGGCGGATGTTCCGCAGGACGTTCTGCTGACACTCGCCGTCATCTCCGGTCCGGTCGCCGTGTTACTCGCTTTACCGGGCCTGGTGTGCATGTATGGCTATCGCCTCAATCGCTCGCGACTGACCCAGATTCAGGCTGAACTGCAAGCCAGGACCAGTACCGCGCCCGCATGAGTGCCATCACCATTCGTACGCTGGATCGTATCGCGGACTTCGACGCAGCGGTCTGGGATCGCTGTGCCACCTCGGATGGTTTGTTCAACCCATTCCTGTCCCATGCGTTCCTGCTGGCGCTGGAAACCAGCGGCAGTGTGGGTGGGCGATCCGGCTGGAAGCCTTTTCACCTCGTCGTGGAACGGGGTGCCGATCTGCTCGGAGTGGTACCGCTGTACCTGAAAGGACACTCGCAGGGCGAGTACGTCTTTGATCACAGCTGGGCTGATGCGCTGCAACGAGCCGGTGGACGTTACTATCCGAAGCTGCAGGCGACCGTGCCGTTCACTCCCGCCACCGGTCGCCGTGTACTGCCTGTTCGCGATGATCCTGAACTCGAAGTCGCACTGCTCCAGGCCTGCGCCAGCCTGGTCAGGGAAACCGGCGTGTCCTCACTGCACATGACTTTCATGACCAGGGCACAATGGGACCGGGCTGCACAATCCGGCTTTCTGCTGCGGATGGACCAGCAATTTCACTGGCATAACGAAGGTTATCGCAGCTTCGAAGATTTCCTTGCCAGGTTGACGTCGAAAAAGCGCAAGGATCTGCGGCGGGAACGCCGCGATGCGCTGGCCAATGGCGTTGAGATCGAGTGGGTGACCGGCTCTGACCTTACGGAAGCTCATTGGGACGCGTTCTACGCGTTCTACACGGACACCGGTTCGCGTAAATGGGGCAGCCCGTATCTCACACGCCGCTTTTTCAGCGAGATCAACAGGCATCTGGCTGCGCACACACTGCTGATCCTGTGCAAACGAGAAGGTCGATACATCGGCGGCGCGCTCAACTTCATCGGCAATGACACGCTCTATGGCCGTAACTGGGGTTGTACGGAGTACCACCCTTTCCTGCACTTCGAAACGTGTTACTACCAGGCCATCGATTTTGCCATCGCGCGTGGCCTGCAGCGTGTTGAAGCAGGCGCACAGGGGCAACACAAGATCGCGCGAGGTTATCAACCCGAGGCCACCTACAGTGCGCACTGGATTGCCCATCAGGGTTTCCGGGACGCGGTCGCCAACTACCTGGAACGCGAGCGTGTCCAGGTTGCCGAGGACATCGCTCACGTTGAAACCATGCTGCCGTTCAAGATGGATTCGAGTCCGTAGATCCTGATCGCGAACCTGATTGGCCCCGCATGTCCTTCGCGGTCAAAGACCGCCCCCACAGACCACCCCCACAACTGCTGGTCGATTGCATTATCATGCTGCATCCTTCGACGCACCCACCCGGACATGACATCGAGCATTTTTGCACTGCGTTCACTGCCACTCGACTCTGAGATCACCATTGGGGGCTGGGTGCGCAGCAAACGGACCTCGAAAGGCGGCTTTTCCTTTGTGCACGTCTATGATGGCTCCTGTTTTGCGCCGATCCAGGTGGTTGCAGACAGTCAGCTTCCCAACTATGCAACCGATATCGAGAGGCTTGGTACCGGCTGTTCGGTGAGCGTCCAGGGAAAACTGGTGGCGTCCAGTGGTAGCGGCCAGGAACGGGAAATTCAAGCCACTACCATCACCGTGCTCGGTTGGGTAGACGATCCGGAAACCTATCCCATCGCCAAAAAGCGGCACACGTTTGAATACCTGCGTTCCGTTGCCCACCTGCGACCTCGTACCAATACGTTTGGAGCGATCGCCCGCGTTCGCAATGCAATTTCGAAGGCCGTGCACGACTACTTCAACGCCAACCAGTTCCTGTGGGTCAATACGCCGATCATCACTGCCAGCGACTGCGAAGGTGCGGGTGAACTCTTTCGTGTTTCGACGCTGGATTCGATCGCACGCGGCCAGACTGACTTCAGTGGCGATTTTTTTGGCGCGGAAACCTTTCTCACGGTGTCTGGGCAACTGAGCGTCGAGACCTTCTGTTGTGCACTGTCGAAGGTCTATACCTTCGGGCCCACCTTTCGAGCGGAAAATTCCAACACCACGCGACATCTTGCCGAGTTCTGGATGATCGAACCGGAGGTTGCATTCAACGACCTCAATGCCAACGCGCTGCTGGCGGAGGATTTCCTCAAATACATCATTCGTCGGCTGCTCGAGGAGCGAGCCGAGGATCTGGCATTTTTCAACGAGCAGATCGACAAGACCGTAATCTCGAGACTGGAGCATGTGGTCAACTCCGGGTTTGAGCGCATCGACTACGGAACGGCCATCAATATCCTTCAGAAGAGCGGGACCGAGTTCGAGTTTCCGGTGCAGTGGGGCCTCGACCTGCAATCCGAACACGAACGCTATCTGTGTGAAAAACACGTTGGAGGACCTGTCGTGATCGTGAACTATCCAAAGGACATCAAGGCGTTTTACATGCGCCAGAACGATGATGGCAGGACCGTCGCAGCCATGGATGTACTGGTCCCCGGAGTCGGCGAGATCATCGGTGGCAGCCAGCGTGAAGAGCGCCTGGACCTGCTGGATGCCAGGTTGACCGAGAAGGGACTCAAGGACAACCTCTGGTGGTACAGGGATCTGCGGCGTTACGGCACTGTGCCCCACGCAGGGTTCGGGCTGGGTCTGGAGCGACTCGTCCTCTATGTGACCGGCATGGAGAACATACGCGACGTGATTCCGTTTCCGCGTGTCCCGCACAGTGCCAGCTTCTAGTGTCCATCTACATCAGTAGCAATGCTCCATGAGTGTCCTGCGCAGACTGTCCCGCATCGGGCCGTTTGTGCGACCCTACCGTTGGCGCTTGTCCGGCGGCATTGTCGCCTTTGGTGTGTCCCGACTCCTCGAGGCGTTGGTCCCCTTGTTTCTAGCCATCGGCATTGATCGTCTGGCGGACAACAACCACGATCTTCGACTGCCCGTGATCGGGATTTTTGTCTCCGTGCTGCTGCGCTACTCCGTGGTTACCTATGCGCGCTATTCCGTGCGCAAGGTCGGTTTGTACGTCGCCTATGACCTTCGCCGCGCCCTTTATGCGGGGCTGCAACGCCAGGGCATCTGCTTCTTCAACCAGCACACCATTGGCGACATGATGACGCGGGCTGTCGCCGACATCAGCCTCATCCAGCGTTTCATCGCCATGGGGACGATCCTGTTTGTCATCATGATCTACGCAACGGTCATTGGCTTTGGCTTCATGCTCTGGCTCTCACCTGAACTGACGATGCTGCTGATTCCACCGCTGCCTTTTGTATTCCTCTATGCACAACGCTCAGCCCGCTCTATGGGGGTGAGCTCCGAAGCGGTGCAGGAACGCCTCTCCGACCTGGGCACCCACGTCCAGGAAAATCTGTCCGGCATCCGGACCATCCAGGCCATGGCGCAGGAAGCCAACGAAATCGACCGTTTTTCCGGGACCAATCAGCGTTACGCCGATGCGTTTTACGAGCAGGCACGGGTCAACTCGCTGATGACCTCGTGGATGCCGACCATGGCTGCAGTCTGCACACTCATCATACTGGGTTACGGTGGCAACCTCGTCCTTCAGGGCGAGATGTCCGTTGGCGAGTTTGTCGCGTTTTTCATGTACGTCAGCATGATCGTACAACCATTCCGGGTTGCCGGTTTCATCGTCAATCTGTTCCAGCGGGCGGGTGTTGCCATCCACCGGCTCACCGAGGTCCTGGACATCGAACCCGAGATCAACGACGTCGCTCACGCAGACCTGAGCCCTGATATGCGCGGTGACATCAGCCTGCGTGACCTTCGGTTTCGCTATTCCGGCGATCGCCCCTGGATACTGAACGGGATCGATCTGGACATCCGCGCCGGAGAAACCATCGCCATCATGGGCAAGGTCGGCAGCGGCAAGACGACGCTGCTGCGCACACTGACGCGGCTGCTCGATCCACCGATCGGATCGGTGCATATCGATGACCGGGAGATCCACACCTGGCCGCTGACGGCCCTGAGATCACAGATTGCACTCGTGCCACAGGACCCATTCCTGTTCGGTGAGTCACTGCGTGTCAACATCACCTACGACGATCCATCGCGAACCGAGGAAAAAATCTGGTCCGCGGCCGAGTCTGCCGCGCTCAAGCACACCATCGAGAGCTTTCCTGACGGCCTGGATACACTGGTTGGTGAACGAGGTGTCACACTCTCGGGAGGACAGAAACAACGTGCGACACTGGCCCGTGGACTCATTCGTCACAGCCCGGTGCTGCTGCTGGATGACTGTTTCTCCAGCGTCGATACCGAAACCGAAGAACACATCCTGGCCGCACTGCGACGCCTGCGCGCCGGGCAAACCACACTGCTGGTTTCTCATCGGGTATCAACGGCACGACATGCCGACCGGATTGTGGTGCTGGACAACGGCCGCATTACCGAAATCGGCAGTCATGTCGAGCTGCTCAGTGCCGGCGGCTGGTATGCCGAACTGGAGCGCATCCAGCGTGAAGGCGCTGATGCCGAGGACTTTGCCGGCATGGCCACTGCATGAACACCGCCAATCGTCCACCGGACAGTGAACCAAAGCGTGACTCCGCGATGTTTGACGCAGAGCTCACTGGCGCTGCGCTGAACCTGCAACTTCTCCGCAGACTGATGCGCTGGATGAAACCGTATCGCCTGACCTTCGCCATCAGTGCGGTGCTCATCCTCATCATGTCCGCGATGCAGGTATTGATGCCGATCATCATTTCACTCGTGGTGATCGACGGACTGCTCCGGGGCCAGGCCAGTGAACGCCCTGATTTCGGGATGAATGAACTGACAGCCTGGATTAGTGACCTCACGGGGTTGCCCGGTTTAGGCGCAGCATGCATTTTGTATGGCCTGCTGCAGGCAGGTTGGGCGCTGACCGGCCACTGGCACCGCATGACGCTCATCTCCTCGGTCATCAACGGGTTGCGTGATCTGCGGCGCGACCTGTTTGCGCATCTGGAAACCAGGCCATTCTCCTTCTACGACCGGGTTGCCGTCGGCCGGGTCATGACGAGAGTGACCAACGACGTTGAAGCCCTGTATGAGTTATTGCGCGGGGTTGGCACTCTGGTCGGCGAATTTGTGCCGTTTTTTGTAGCGCTGACGGTGATGCTGGCCATGAGTGTCGAACTGACGCTCATGCTCCTGATCGTGCTGCCAGTCATGGGTAGTATCACCTGGCTGTTCAGGCGTGCCACGAGCCAGCTGTTTCGCATGGTGCGAATGACGCTGTCCGCCCTGAATCAGAACATGCACGAAAACCTCGCCGGACTGCAGGTCGTACAGCTTTCCGTACGTGAGTCATACAACCTCGAGCGCTACGATGGAATCAACCGCGAGAACCGCGATCACGAACTACGATCGGCCCGGCTCGAAACGCTGTATGGCGCGTTCACCGACAGCATGGCGCACGTCGCCATCGGGGTTGTCATCTGGTACGGCGGTGGACAAGCCATCCAGGAGCAGATGACGCTTGGCGAGATGGTTCTGTTCACCCAGTTCATCGGAATGCTGTTCAATCCCATTGTCGTGCTCGGTGAACAGACCAACATCCTGTTCCGCGCCATGGCCAGCGGCGAACGCATATTCCAGGCACTGGACTGGGATGAAAAAATCCATGAGCCGGCAGAGCCCGTAGTGCTGCCAGATCGCCTGCGAGGTGCCATCGACTTTCGCAATGTGCACTTCAGTTACCTGGATACCCCTGTATTGAAAGGGGTATCCGTCAGCATTGCACCGGGAGAAAAACTCGCGATCGTTGGCCCCACCGGGTCCGGCAAGAGCACGTTGATACGCCTGCTGTCTCGGTTCTATGACTTCGATGATGGGCTCATTTTTCTTGATGGTATCGATCTGAACCGGATTCATACCCGTGACTTGCGGCGCCGCATTGGTGTCGTCTTGCAGGACTTTCATATTTTCTCCGGCAGCATCTACGACAACATTGCACTGGGTGATCCGTCGATCACCCGTGAACGTGCCGAACAGGCAGCAAAAACGGTGAACGCCCACGGGTTCATCACTGCCCTGCCACAGGGTTACGACACCGAGCTCTCGGAACGCGGACAGAATCTGTCGCAGGGACAACGCCAGCTGCTGGCTTTCGCCCGGGTACTGGCGGCAGACCCGGAAATCCTGATTCTCGATGAGGCCACCGCCAGCATCGATACGCAGACCGAGTTGCTCATCCAGGATGCACTACGCAAACTGACCAGCGGTCGCACATCGATTCTGATCGCCCATCGTCTGCAGACGATCCAGGAAGCCAGTCGGATCCTGGTACTCGAAGACGGGCTGGTTCGCGAAATTGGCACCCATGCACAGTTGCTGGATGCCCAGGGACTGTACGCAACCCTGCATCGGTTGCAATTCCAGGAGACCGCTACAGTGGCAGACACGGCGGAACACACGGTCTGACAAACCCCATAACGCACTGATCAGACCGGCTAACAGCAAAAACAGGCGTGCAGGGTGCCTGTTCAAGCACGGATGAGCGGTTCGCGGTGTTATCTGCTCAGTGAAGCTCAATACCGGGGGCCGCCACCCTGGTGACGATCACTACGGTCGCCAAAAAGTACCAAGGAAGTGCATTTGCATGTACTCCAACGTCATGTTGGATGACGTGATCGCTGGACTATCCATCAATGTGGCCAACATCTGCCTTCTGGCGAGTTCGATGGCGGCGTGCAGTTGGCGTTGTGGCTTGTTCTTGGGTGTTTGCGCCAGAATCTTGTTGAGTGTCGCGACGGCGACTGACTCGGGCATCGAGGAGGACATGAACAGAGCGAGCAGGTCGGCGGTTGTGGCAGTCATCCGGGGTACAAAGAACGTGAGGCATGGGTGTGACTCCTGGTTACTCCCGGAGGCGTCCGGGGGCTGAGTCGCGAGATCACCCAATCCACAGACACCTCAGAGCCACATCCCATCTCCACTGTACGTACTATCGAAAAACGGTCAAGGGCGCGACCTTGTGACCAAGTCGAAAATTCTCGACGGCCGTCTGATATCAGGCTGATATCACGTTGCGAAAAAACGAAAGATGCCTTGAAAAAGGCAGGGTTTCGTTTGACGTGCTGCTTGACGGTGACAGCCGACATGGCGTATTTTTTGATGACGTTCAGATGCCATTGGAGTGGTGTCATGCCCAGATTCGGGGCGTGTCTGGTAGTTGTTTTGTTTGAGGAACCTGAATCAAGGTTTTTCGATTCATTCTTTTTCCCTGTCCCCCTTCGACCTGCGGGTCGCCCCCCTACCTAGTCGTCCTGCACTTATTGATGTTGGGCGCGGCCGCGCGCTGAGTGGTATCGGCCAACCCAAATGATCTCAATCGGCATCGACCTATTGACGTCTTTGATACGGCTTGTGCGAAGGAGTTTCCATGCGTTCAGTTGTCATCGTTCTGCTCTGTCTGCTGACCACTCCTGTCACCGCCGAGCGGCTGTTCATTCCGGTGGATGAACAAGGTCAGCCCCTGCAGCAGACACCCGAAGATCCCACGATCGTTGCTGAACCGGCCGTGGTTGCAAAGGTTGAAGAGCCTGCCGCCAAGGTCGTTCGGGAAGCCCGAGAAGCGGAGTACGCCTTGTCACTCTCGGCGGCGACCGATGCGTATGCCGGGTGTTTAAGCAGCGAATCAAGGCGACTCCTGGGCCCCGATTACGAGAAGTGCGCAGACGCGCGATCAAAACTGCAGGCGCTCTATCCCGCCGACAAAGCCGACAACAGCATCAGTTGCGTAGAGGCTGCCGTCCTCGGCAAGGCGCGCAATGCCGGAGCGCCGTGCCACATGGTGGCCAGAGCGCCTCTGGATACCACCAACACGGGGCGGTGGAAATGAAATACGCCATTCAGAGGGTGCTGTTTCTCGCGATTTGTGCCGTATTGCTGCTCGCTACAGGTGCTCGTGCTGCCACGATATCTGGGCCTGCCACAAGCACCACCGGCAGCTTCACGTTGACCTGGCCCGCGGGCTACGAGTTGCGCCTGAAAGATGCCAGCTGGCGTTATGCGGCTCCACCCACCACATCCTTTGCCTTCTCGAGCCTGCCATCGGGTTCGTATAATTTCCAGCTCGCTCAATGCATGAACATCCCACCACCCTATGGGCCCGGCTGGTCCTGTATCTATGACAGCGCCTCCATCAAGACCGTCACCGTGGACCGGGACGCCGAGCCGACGATCGATACCAGCACCCCGGAAGCCGGTACGATCGCTTACATCGCGGGCACCTCGAAACGAGGTTCATCTCAGGTGGCTGTGCCGCTACGCACTCCAGTCGGCGTCAATGACCTCGCACCCGCGTTATCGCTTGTGTACGACAGTGCGCGAGGTACGGATATCAGCGAAGTCAATTTCCTTGATGACGACCTGGGCTTTGGCTGGCGACTGCAAGGTTTGTCGCGTGTCCATCGCTGTCGGTTGGGGCTTACCGGCAGTGGCGCACCGACACTGTCGAGCACCGATACTTACTGCCTGGATGGACAATTACTCAAGTTGTTTTCTGGGGTGTATGGCGCGGACGGCTCCGTGTATCGCACTGAGATCCAGTCGCATGTGCAGGTCACCAAGATGGCAGGTGACTGGTTCGAAGCCCGGTATGCCGATGGTCGAGTCGCGCGGTACGGCGACACCGCCACCAGCAAGGTGAAGGGTAGTGGCCAGATGACCAGCATCTATGTCTGGACACAAGTGAGCCCGACGGTGGTGTGGGCCGAACGGCAGGTAACCAATCCGTTAGGCGATGCTTACACGGTTGACTATGAAATCGATGATGCACACGCACTCATCCAACCGAAGGTCATCGCGTATTCTGGCGCCACAGTAGAATTCAAGTACGGCGCGCGCAGCGATACGGTGTCGGCCTACTTCTCTTTGGGTAGCGGATTCAGTTTCGTCAAACGGCCGTCTGTGTTGCATACCGTGCGCGTGAAGATGAACGGCACCAACGTGCGCGAGTATCGTCTGGACAGCAATCTGGTCTCTGGCAGGATGCAGCTGGAGCGCATCCAGGAATGCGGTTATGGCGTCTCCGGTTCAGGCCCTGCGTGTCTGAAGCCGCTGGTGATCGGCTGGTCAGCCGTAACCGGAGGCACCACCAACTTCCCCATCGCGGTGTCTTCCGTGCAGGACGGACTGGGGGCCAGAACCGAGTACTTCTACTCGGCGATCACCACCGCTTCGAATCCGCTCACCTACGGTGAGATCCCCTTTGGAACGCTGCCGGCACCGCCGTCGACCGTCGCCGCGCAACCCATCGCCGCGGTCAACGAGATGCGCAAATCCGATGGCATCAACACCGGTGCGACCAACCGCTGGACCTATGCCTACAAATCCTACGCCTATCAGGACAGCTTGAACCGTGGTTACCTCGGCTTTTATGAAACGCGGGTGAAGGACGAGCAGTCCGGCGTCCATGCCTATACCCAGCATCGCCTGGATGGCTTCTTCAAGGGTGCGCCCAGCCACATCCGTGTGTTCACGGGTTCGTTTGGCTCGGGGACTGAACTGGAGCGTCGGGAAATCGCCTACGAACTGAAATCCATTACCGCCGGGCTGATTAGTGTGCTGTTGCCGCTGCCCATTCGCGTGACGAGCTGGCAATTTGAAGGATCGACCGTGGTCGGTGGCAGCGAACAGCAGATCATCTACTGCTTTGACAACCTGGATGGCGGTGGAAATTGTCTGACCTCTAGTGCGCCGTATGAGCACCCAACACAGATCTGGGCTCGAACCTGGACGGGCAACACGATTTCAAATCCGGGCTTTACCCCGACCTTCTGGGGGGATGTGCCGGATCGGACGATCACCGACATCCAGCAGACGTCGTCCAACACGATCTACCTGTCGAACAGCACGTCTCCCTGGCTCAAACAATTGCCCACCACCCGCATCAATACCGAAACCACGGCGGGTGAAAGCGCGAAGACGGTAACGGATACCTTTGCGTACTTCACCAACACCGCGATCCTGTCGAGCAGTACCTTGCGAGCCGGTGCCGCGGGCCTGAATGTGACGGTCTCGCGCTCGTTCACGGGCAACAACCTGACCACCCAGACGGTATCCGGGGCCGGCTTCTCTGCGCGAACCACGACCTTTGGGTCGGCGTATGTGGATGATCGTTATCCGCCGTCTGTAAACAATGCGTTGAGCCAGCTGACCAGCCTGAACTGGGACGCGCGATTGGGTGTCCCCACGACGGTCACCGATCCCGACAGCAATCAGCGGGATACCCAATACGATGAGTTCGGACGCGTCGAGCGCACGGTGGCTCTGGATGGCGCCATCACGGACGTCACCTACGAACGCTGTGACGTTGTGAGCTGTTTCGGGGTGTCGGGTGCCCAGCCGGCCATGAAGATCAGCACCAGCGTGAGCAATGCCGGCACGCAGGTGGCGCCGGATTCGGCGCGTTATGTCGACGTGCTCGGGCGCACGGTACTTGAAGAAGTCGAGGCGTTGGAGTGGCTCGATGGCATGCGCATGGTGCGTACGGTGTATGACACCCGCGGCCGGGTGAAGTTTGTCTCGCGCCCGTACTTTTCGAGCCAGACGATGCCGGATTGCACGGCGGCCGGCCCGAATTGCACCTGGTTCACCTAAGACATCCGCAGCCGTCTAACCCGCGAGGATCGACCCGACGGCGGCTTCACCACCAACAGCTACAGCAGCAGTGTCGGGGCGATTTCGGTGGTGACCACGGAAACGGTCAAGCGGCCGGGCAACACGGATCAGATCTTTGCCAAACAGAACACTTTCAATGTGCTGGGCCGGCTCCTCTACACCATTGATGCCCTGGGCAGTTCGGTGGCGGTGACCACAAACTACTACTACGACTCACACGGCAACCTGAAGATTGTCTACGTCGGCGGCGTCGAGGTGGCCCGCATGACGTACGACCTTGCGGGCAATCGCACGCAGCTGATTGAACCCAACAGTGGCACCAGCAACTATGTGTTCAACGCCCTCGGTGAGCTCACGTCCAGTACGGACGCGCAGTCACAACCCACGCTTTACACCTACGATGGGCTGGGACGACTCACGAACCGGTACGACCGTTATGGGCTGAGTGGCCAGGTGAACAACACCTGGGACTGGGATACCTACGGCGCGACGGGACAACTGGAATCCGTCACCAACGGACAGTTCACCGAGACCTACACCTATGGGCTGGACGCCAAGCTGACGGGTGTTGCCACCAACATCGCCGTATCGGGCGTACTCACCAAGAGTTACAACCGCACCTTCGGCTATGACGCTGCAGGGCGTTTGTCGACGATTGCCTATCCGAACCTGACGGTGACCCACGTGTACGCCGCGAACGGCTATCTGACCCAGTACAAAAACGGCGGCACCGTGCTGGATGAAGTGACCGATACCGATGCCTACGGCAATGTCACGGAGCAGCGCTTCCAGAACAGTGCGATGCGCACCTCCCGCACCTACGAGCAGACCTCAGGCAGGGTGCAGACCATTCAGTCTGGCACGACGGCGACACCAAAGAGCATTCAGGATCTGCAGTATGAGTGGCAGTCCAACAGCTCGGTATCGCTGCGCCAGGACAAACGGAACACGGCATCCACCGCCGATGATTACCGGGATGTCTACAACTACGACGATCTGGCCCGCCTGTACCGCCAGCAGACAGACCTGAGCGTGAGCCGGCAACTGGACTTCACCTTTGACCAGCACGGCAACCTGACGAGCAAGCTGTCGAACGTGACGGCGGATCTGGATGTGACCGGGTATACCTACGCCACTTCCCTCAAGCCGCATCGACTGACCAGCGTGAACATCGGTGGCAACGTCAATACGCTCTCGTATTCGAGTGCAGGGGATATCACGCAGTAC
>Ga0163144_10015905_pt1 | contig 15457 bp, 8 predicted proteins | sample OliLak19BULKMAT1_FD_123175 | JGI IMG/M metagenome (GOLD analysis project Ga0163144, IMG submission 123175) | Freshwater microbial mat bacterial communities from Lake Vanda, McMurdo Dry Valleys, Antarctica - Oligotrophic Lake LV.19.BULKMAT1 | ecosystem: Environmental > Aquatic > Freshwater > Lake...
CGGTGCTGCGCGCGGCGGTGGACCGCGCGGCGATCGACATCCGCAACGGCTCGTGCACCGCCTGCGTCTATCTCGGCGGGCCCGTGCTGGTCGCCGATGCCGTGGGCGATCCGCACTGGAAGTTGCGTCGTGACGCGATCCTCGACTCCGGCCTGCGTTCGACCTGGTCGGTCCCGATCCGCTCGGGCAAGGGTCGCATCGTCGGGGCGGTGGGGCTGTATCGCGCCGAACCGGGCCTGCCGGATCGCGAGACGAGCGAGCTGATGGCCGATGCGGCGCGTCTGGCCGGCATCGCGATCGACCGCTGCCGTTCGGAGGAGGCGTTGCGCGGCAGCGAGGCGAAGTTCCGCGGGCTGTTCGAGTCCGTCATGGAGGGGGTCTACCAGAGTTCCAAAGGCGGCCGGCTGATCTCGGTGAATCCGGCGTTCGTGCAGGTGCTCGGCTATGCCTCGGCGGAGGAACTCTACGCATTGCCGCACGTGGCGATGCTTTACTGGAACCCGGCCGATCGCGGCGCGTTCGCGCGCCAGCTCGAGTCCACCGGCGAGGTGCGCAACGCGGAATTCGAGCTGCGGCGCCGCGATGGCCAGCAGATCGTGGTGCTCGAGAGTGCGCGCGCGGTTCGCGACGCCGAGGGGCGCACGCTGTCGTACGAGGGGACGATCGCTGACATCACCGAGCGCAAGCGCGCCGAGCAGGCGATTTTCCGCGAGAAGGAGCGCGCCCAGGTCACCCTGCAGTCGATCGGCGACGCCGTGATCACCACCGATGCCGATGGCCGCATCGACTACATGAATCCGGTCGCCGAGCAGCTGACCGGCTGGGTGCTCGGCGAGGCGCAGGGACGGCCGATCGGCGAGGTGCTGCAACTCGTCAACGATGGTTCGCGTGAGCCGCTCGAGAATCCGCTGCTGCGTGCGCTGCGTTCCGGCGCGAGCATCGGCCCCACCGACCAGAGCGCGCTGCTGGACCGCGAGGGACGCGAACTGGCCATCCAGGACTCGGCGGCGCCGATCCGCGATCGCGGCGGCCGGGTCGTCGGCGCGGTGGTGGTGTTCCACGACGTGACGCGCGAGCGGCGCCTGCGCCGTGCGCTGGCGTTCCAGGCGTCGCACGATGCGCTGACGGGCCTGATCAACCGGCGCGAATTCGACGCGCGCCTGAACGCGGCACTGCGGGGCGCGCGCCACTCCGGCGGGCGCCACTCCGTGCTCTACGTCGACCTCGATCAGTTCAAGCTGGTCAACGATACCTGCGGCCATTCGGCCGGCGACCGCCTGATCCGCGAGATCACCGCCCTGATCCAGTCGCGCGTGCGGGCCGTCGACGTGATCGCCCGGCTCGGTGGCGACGAGTTCGGCGTTCTGCTCGAAGGCTGCTCGCTCGAGCAGGCCGGCACGATCGCAGAGACCGTGCGCCAGGTGATCCGCGACCACCGCTTCGTCTGGCAGGGCAATGCGCTGTCGGTGGGCGCCAGCATCGGCGTGGTCGAGATCACGCCGCAGACCGAAAGCGTCGCCGTGCTGCTCAGCGCTGCCGACGTGGCCTGCTATTCCGCGAAGGAGCAGGGCCGCAATCGCGTCCAGGTGTATGAAGGCGGCGACGGCGAACAGCGCCACCGCGAGATGAAGTGGGTCGCCCAGATCGCGCGGGCCGCGGAGCAGGGGCGATTCGAGCTGGCCTCGCAGCCGATCCGCGCGCTGCGCCCCGGCATCGAGCCCTATTTCCACGAATTGATGGTGCGCATGCGCGACGAGCAGGGCGTGCTGGTGTTGCCCGGAGAGTTCATCCCGGCGGCCGAGCGCTACAACGTGATGCCGACGATCGACCAGTGGGTCGTCGAGGAGGCGGTGCGAGTGCTGCAGGCATTGCCGGCCGGGTTGCCCCGGCCGCTGCTGGCGGTGAACGTCTCGGGGAACTCGCTCAGCGACCGTGCCTTCCTCGAGCACGTGCTGGCGCTGCTGCGCGATCCGGCGATCTCGCGTTCGCTCTGCTTCGAGATCACCGAGACGGCGGCAGTGACCAGCCTCGACAACGCCGTGTTCTTCATGAACGAGCTGCGCGCGCGAGGGTGCCGCTTTTCGCTCGACGACTTCGGCAGCGGCCTGTCGTCGTTCCGGTACCTGCGCAACCTGCCGGTGGATTTCCTGAAGATCGACGGCCAGTTCGTCGGCAACGTGGAGACCGATACCGTGGACCGCAGCATGATCCAGGCAATCGTCCAGGTCGGGCGCACGCTCGGCATCGCGACCGTGGCGGAAAAGGTGGAGAACGCCGGCGTGCTGCGCGAGTTGGTCAGCCTCGGCGTCGACTACGCGCAGGGTTGGCACGTCGAGCGGCCCGCACCGGCGGCCGGACTCGGCGCGCGACTCGCGGCGCTGCGCGACGAGGCGCTGCGCGACGGCCGGTAGTCTAGACTGGCGTTCCCTTGCCCGGACGCCCGCTGCATTGAGTTTCCACGAGGCCCTGCCACGACCCCCGGAAGAACTGGCGAGCCTGCTCGGGCCGGACGACCCGCCGCCGTTCTCGCGCAGCTCCCATGGGCGCCAGTATCCGGCCGTGCTCGCCTGCGATCATGCGAGTCTCGCCGTGCCGCGCGTGCTCGGCACGCTGGGTCTGCCCGAGGCCCAGTTGTCGCGCCACATCGGCTGGGACATCGGCGCCGGCGCGCTGGCCGAGGCGATGGCCCGGAGACTCGCCATCACGGTGGTCGGCGGTGGCTATTCGCGACTGCTGATCGACTGCAACCGTCGGCTGGACGATCCGACCAGCATCGTCGAGGTCAGCGACGGCACCACGATTCCCGGCAACAGGGCTCTGTCGGGCGCGCAGCGCGCGCAGCGCGCTCAGCAGGTCTTCCTGCCCTACCATGCGGCGCTCGATGCAACGCTCGCGCAGGCGGGGGCGGATGCGGGCGCGCCGCCGGCACTGGTCGCGATCCACAGCTTCACCGCAATGTTCGGCGGTCGCGACCGGCCGTGGCACTGCGGCATCCTGTGGGACCGCGACCCCAGGCTGGCGCTGCCGCTGCTCTCGGCGCTGCGCGCCGAGTCCGCGCTGGTGGTCGGCGACAACGAGCCGTATTCCGGACGCCATCCGGCCGACTACACCGTCCACACGCATGGCGAACGGCATGGTCGTCCCCACGTCTGCATCGAAGTCCGCCAGGATCTGCTGTCCAGTGCTGCGGGGATCGCCGCGTGGGCCGAACGCCTGGTGCGGCATCTCGAGCCCCTGCTGGCCGATCCGGCGCTCTACCGTTCGACCGGGGAAGCAACTCGATGAGCCTGCGCGAACCACCGTTCACGGTCGGAATCGAGGAAGAATACCTGCTGATCGATCCGCGCAGCGGAGACCTCGCCAATGACCCGCCGACAGGCCTTTTCGAGGAATGTGGCGAGCGCAGCGGCGGCCAGATCAGTCCGGAGTTCCTGCGTTGCCAGGTGGAGGTCGGCACGCGGGTATGCCGCAACATGGCCGAGGCGCGTGCCGACCTCGCCCGCCTGCGCGGCATCATCGTCGAGGTCAGCGCCGACTACGGTCTCGCGCCGATCGCGGCTTCCACCCACCCCTTTGCCCGCGTCACTTCGCAGATGCGCACCGAGAAGGAGCGCTACGTGGCGCTGGCGCACGAGATGCAGGCGACTGCGCGTCGCATGTTGATCTGCGGCATGCACGTGCACGTCGGGCTGGACGACGATGAACTGCGCATCGACCTGATGAACCAGATGGCGTATTTCGTGCCGCACCTGCTGGCGCTGTCCTGTTCGTCGCCGTTCTGGGAAGGCGAGCAGACGGGGCTGCAGTCGTTCCGGATGACGGTGTTCAATTCGCTGCCGCGCACCGGCCTGCCGGACCGTTTCGCGAGTTATGGCGAATTCCGCCGCCATCTAGAAACCCTGATCCGCAACGGACTGATCCAGGACACGAGCAAGATCTGGTGGGACATCCGTCCGAGCTCGCGCTACCCGACGCTCGAGACGCGGGTCATGGACTGCTGCACCACCCTCGACGACTCCATCTGCCTGGCGGCATTCTGTGTCAGCCTGCTGCGGATGCTGTATCGTCTGCGCGGCGCGAACCAGCGCTGGCGGGAGTATCCGCACCTGCTGATCGCCGAGAACCGCTGGCGCGCGATGCGCTACGGCTGCGAGGAGCGGCTGCTGGACCTCGCCCGCGGCGACCTGGTCGACTTTCCCGCGCTGCTGGACGAGCTGATCGAACTGGTTCGCCCGGACGCCGAGGCCTTCGGTTGCGTGCGCGAGATCGAGCATGCGCGCGAGATCGTGCGTCGTGGCACCAGCGCACAGCGGCAGCTGCGCGTCCACGCCGCGGCGCGCGCGGGTGGCGCCACGGATCACGAGGCGCTGCGTGCGGTGGTGGAGTGGCTGCGCACCGAGACCGCTGCGGGCCTGGATTGACAAGGTCGCCTGGAGAAGGCGCCGAAAGGTTGCGATGGATACGCTCGATCGGCGCCTAAGCGTCGCCCCGATGATGGACTGGACCGACCGGCACTGCCGCTACTTCCTGCGCGGCTTCGCGCCGAAGATGCTGCTCTATACCGAGATGATCACGGCCTCCGCGATCCTGCGCGGGGACAAGGAGCACCTGCTCGCCTTCGATCGCGGTGAACACCCGGTGTCGCTGCAGCTCGGCGGCTGCGAGCCCGACTACCTTGCCGCGGCGGCGCGCGATGCGATGGAGTTCGGTTACGACGAGATCAACCTCAACTGCGGCTGCCCGAGCGACAAGGTGCAGAAGGGCGCGTTCGGGGCCTGCCTGATGAATGAGCCGTCGCTGGTCGCGGACTGCGTGGCTGCGATGTGCGAGGTGGTCGACGTGCCGGTGACGGTCAAGATGCGTATCGGAACGCTGCGCGGCGGCGGGCGCGACGTCGATGAGGCCGTGCAGCGCTTCGACGAGCGCGACTACGACGCCCTGTGCGATTTCATCGTCGCGATCCGCGCGGCGGGCGCGACGGCTGCGATCGTGCATGCGCGCAAGGCCGTGCTCGGCGGCTGGTCGCCGCAGGAGAATCGCGAGATCCCGCCGCTGCGCTACGATGTCGCGCGGCGCGTGAAGGAGGATTTCCCGGACCTGCCGCTGATCGTCAACGGCGGCGTCCGCACGGTCGAGTGCGCGATGGAGTTGGCCGACTGGAGCGACGGCGTGATGCTCGGGCGCGAGGCCTATCATCGGCCGATGGTGCTCGCGGAGATCTGGCAGGCAATGGCTGCGGCAGCTGGCGAAACGTTCGAGATGCCGACCGTCGATGGGATTCTCGAGCGGATGGCGCGCTACGCGGAAGTCCAGCTGGCGCGTGGCGAGCGGCTGACGGCGATCACGCGCCACATGCTCGGCCTGGTGAGCCATGCCAAGGGCGCGCGCGAGTATCGGCGGCTGCTGTCCGAAGGAGCGCGCGAGCGCGGCGCGGGTCCCGACCTGATACGCCGCGCAGCCGAGCTGGCTGCCTGAAATCCCGGCCGCGCCGGGCGGTTGCGCTGCGCCGACCGCACGCAGCCACTGTCCTCGAGCGGACGGGCCGCGGTAGTCACTGATGGGCGAGGGTTGCCAGTCGCGTATACTCATGCGGCCGCCGCTGCTTGACTTATGTCCCGAGATATCGAGCTCGCCATTCTGTTTGCCGATGTCGTGGGCTCGACGCGCCTGTTCGAGCTCCTCGGCGACCTGCGCGCGCGCGACATGATCGCGACCTGCATCGAGATCATGCGCACCGCCACCGAGAAGAACAGCGGCACCGTGATCAAGACGATGGGCGACGAGGTCATGTCGACCTTTCCTTCGGCCACGGACGCACTGAATGCGGCCTGCCAGATGCAGAAGCAGATCACCGCGCATTCGCAGCTCAAGACCGATGGCCATTCGGTCGCGATCCGCGTCGGCTGCCACTACGGCCCGGTCGTGCTGGAGAGCCGCGACGTGTTCGGTTCCACCGTGCATACGGCCAACCGGATGACGAGCCAGGCGAAGGCCGGCCAGATCGTGACCACGGCCGCGACCGTGTCCCAGTTGTCGCCCGACTGGCGTGCCGTGGTGCGCCAGATCGACGTCGCGACGATCAAGGGCCAGGGCAGCGAGGTGGCCCTCTACGAGGTGATGTGGCAGCCCGACGATGCCACCAGCATGCTGCCGCAGCTCGGTCTCGAGGCGCGCAAGGCCGCGCGGCTGCGGCTGCGGTTCCAGGATCGCGAGGTCGTGGTCGACGAGGCGCGGCCGAACGTCGTGATGGGCCGCGCCGAGGAGAACGACCTCGTCGTCAAGGGCAACCTGATCTCGCGCCTGCATGCGCGTGTCGAGATTTCGCGGAACAAGTTCGTGCTCTTCGACCAGAGCACCAACGGCACCTTCATCCAGCTCGCCGGCGGCGAAGAGGCCTTCCTGCGTCGCGACAGCATGCCGATCAAGGGCCAGGGAATGATCGGGCTCGGGCGCACGCCCGAAACCGACTCGCCGCTGACGATCCGCTTCAGCTGCGAGGAAGGCTGAGGCGGCGGCGCCCGGGCCGAAAGCCCCGTTACTCCGCGAGGCGCGCTTCCAGCTTCGACAGTTCCGACTGCAGTGCCGCCGGGATGCGCGTGCCGTACGCGTCGAGGTAGGTGCGCATGTCGAGGGCTTCCTTGCGCCACAGGTCGTGGTCGACCGACAGCAGTTCCTCGAGCGCGGCCTTCGGCAGGTCGAGGCCGCGCAGGTCGAGATCCTGCGGGCGGGGCAGTTGCCCGATCGCCGTTTCGACCATGCCGCCACGGCCGGCGCAGCGTTCGAGCATCCAGGCGAGCACGCGCAGGTTGTCGCCGAAGCCCGGCCACAGGAACTTGCCCTGCGCATCGCGGCGGAACCAGTTGACGTGGTACACGCGCGGCGGAGCCTTGAGCTTCTTGCCGGTCTCGAGCCAGTGGCTCCAGTAGTCGGCGAAGTTGTAGCCGCAGAACGGCTTCATCGCCATCGGGTCGCGACGCAGCACGCCGGATTCGCCGACCGCGGCCGCCGTGGTCTCTGACGCCACCGAGGCACCGACGAGCACGCCATGGGCCCAGTCGCGAGCTTCGTAGACCAGCGGCGCGACGCCGCGGCGGCGACCGCCGAAGACGATCGCCGAGATCGGCACGCCGCGCGGGCCGTCGGCCTCGGGCGAATAGCCCGGGTTGCGCTTCGCCGAGACCGTGAAGCGGGAATTCGGATGGGCCGCGGGACCATTCTTCGGGTCGTACGGACGGCCCTGCCAGTCGATCGCGGGAATGCCCGAATCCAGGCCCTCCCACCAGGGGTCGTTGCCCGCGGTCAGCGCCACGTTGGTGAACAGCGTGTCGCGACGGATCATGTCGTAGGCGTTGCGGTTGGTATCCGGATTGGTGCCCGGCACGACGCCGAAATAGCCGGCCTCGGGATTGATCGCATAGAGGCGGCCATCGGGGCCCGGATGCAGCCAGGCGATGTCGTCGCCGACCGTGAACACCTTCCAGCCCGGCATCGACTCCGGCGGGATCAGCATCGCGAGGTTGGTCTTGCCGCAGGCCGAGGGGAACGCCGCCGCGATGTAGTGCGTCTCGCCCCTGGGACTTTGCAGGCCGACGATCAGCATGTGTTCGGCCAGCCAGCCCTCGGTGCGGGCCTGGTAGCTGGCGATGCGCAGCGCATGGCATTTCTTGCCGAGCAGTGCGTTGCCGCCGTAGCCGCTGCCGAAGCTCTCGATCGCGAGTTCCTCGGGGAAATGCATGATGAACCGGCGGTTCGGGTCGAGCTCGCCGACCGAGTGCAGCCCCTTAACGAACTTGTCGCCGTCGCGCACGATGCGCTCGAGCGCCGGGCGCCCGATGCGGGTCATCAGCGCCATGTTGATCGCGACGTAGGCGCTGTCGGTGATCTCGACGCCGCAGCGCGAATAGGGCGAATCCAGCGGGCCCATGCAGTACGGGATCACGTACAGCGTACGGCCCTTCATGCAGCCCGTGAACAGCTCGCGCATCCTTGCATGCGCTTCGGCAGGCGCCATCCAGTGGTTGTTCGGACCCGCATCCTCGCGCTGGGTGGTGCAGACGAAGGTGAGGTGTTCGACGCGCGCGACGTCCGAGGGGTGGGAGCGGGCCAGGAAGCAGTTCGGGAAGGACTCGGAATTGAGCTTCTGCAGCTCGCCCGTGGCGGTGAGTTCGCCGATCAGGGAGGTGTATTCGGCGTCGGAGCCTTCGCACCAGTGCACGGCCTCCGGCTGCGTCAGGGTCTGGATCGACGCAACCCATTCGGCGACCGAGCGCGAGATCTTGGAGAGCGGCAGGAAAGACTGGGGGGCAGTGGCCATTCGGTGTCCTTCGTCATGGATCTGCCGGGCTCCGGGCGCCCCGGCGGATCAAAAAAAAAGCGCGCACCGGCCAGGGCCCGGTGGTTCGCCTTCGTGGAATTTCCGAGATTATAGCGACCCGCCCGCCCGGTCGGCAGGAAGTGCCTCTCAACGAGGCAGATCAGTGTCGGTACGGGACATGACTGGAATTGGTGGGAATGGTGCGGTGCACCACCTGGTGCGTTGCAGCACAACAGGTTTCGATCCTGCGTCAGGACCGTTCTGGTGGCGCCGGCCCAACCTGCCTTCTTCGGCGCGGCCCGCGGTTTCTTGACCCGTGCAGTGCCGGTGGCCATGTGAACTCCGTCGCAGGCACGGCATCCGCCCGCCCGTTATGTCGCGCGGGCGCAAGCGACTCGGTCCGGCTGTGATTATGGTCACGCGACGATATCAGGCAGACCCCTAGGATCGGCCGCGACCTCAAGTCCGCTCACGTCCTGCCGTTACATCCTTTTCGGGTGCAGTGGCGGGTTCACGAAACGCCTGCTGCTGGTCGCGCAGTCGTTATCTCGAGCGGAAAAAGGTCGCCGTTTCCGCTCCAGGAGTCTACTGCGATGTCCCGATCCGTGCTTGCGGGCGCCGTGCTGGCGCTCGCAGGAATCCTGTCGGCGCTGCCCGTCTCGGCCGCCGGCGCCCCTGCCGGCCTGCCGATCGACAACACCGCGCAGGTGAACTACACGCTCGGCGCGGCGACGCTGACCGAGCCGTCGAACACCGTGCGCATCGTCGTCGCCGAGATCGTCGACGTGATCGTGACGCTGCAGAGCCCGGCCGTGACCGTCTCGCCCGGCGCGGCGGCGCAGGTGCTGGTCTATCGCATCACGAATACCGGCAATGGCCTCGAACCGTTCCGGCTGAGCATCGACAGCGCGCTTGGCGGTGATGACTTCGATCCGGTACCCGCGACGCCGGCGATCTATTTCGACACCGACGGCAGCGGCACGCTGACGCCGGCCGATACGCCCTATACGCCGGGATCGAACGATCCTGCGCTGGCGGCCGATGCCTTCACCACGGTGCTGGTCTCGAACGCGATTCCCGCGCCGCTCGCCAACGGCAATCGCGGCTTCTCGCTGCTGCGCGCGGCCTCGCTGACCGGCACGGGCGCGCCGGGCACCGTGTTCGCGGGGCAGGGTACGGCCGGCACCGACGCCGTGGCCGGCAACAGCGGCGGCGACGGTGACGCGACCGGTACGTATCTCGTGGCCGACCTGCGCCTGACGGCGGTCAAGTCCGCGATCGTGCTCGATCCGTCCGGCAGCGCGCGGCCCGTGCCGCTTGCGCGCATCACCTACCAGGTCGTCGTGACGCCCACCGGGTCCGGCGCGGCGACCGCCGTGGTGTTCACGGACCCCATCCCGGCGAACACGACCTACGTGCCCGCCAGCCTGCAGCTGAACGGCACACCGTTGACCGACGCGGCCGACGCCGACGGCGGCAGCCTCGAGACGGCGCCGACCCGTGCGGTGCGCGTCGCGCTCGGAACCCTCACCCAGGCGAGCGGACCCCAAACGGTCACGTTCGCCGTGACGATCGATTGAAGACAGGAACCCAGGAGATCTCCATGCATACCGGAACCATTTCGAAACTCGTGATCGGCGCGCTCGCGCTGGCGGCGACGTCCGCTGCGGCTGCCGAGGGCGCGCGCAAGGGCTGCGTCGAGTTGAAGACCGTCGCCGAGACCGAAGTCGAGTACGTCGATGAGCAGGGCCAGCGGGCCACGAAGCTCGTGCCCGCGGCGAAGGTGATTCCCGGCACGCAGGTGGTCTGGACCGTCACTGCCAGCAACGTCTGCGACAAGGCCGCCGAAAAGGTCTTCATCGACAACCCGATCCCGGCGCAGATGAGCTACGTGCCCGATTCCGCGCTCGCCGCGGGTGCCGACATCCAGTTCTCGACCGATGGCCGCCAGTTCGCCGAGCCGGCGTCGCTGCGCGTCAGCGAGGCCGACGGCACGCAGCGCGCGGCGCGCAGCAGCGACTACACCCACATCCGCTGGAGCCTGCGCAATCCGATCGGACCCGGCCAGGTGGCCGTCGCGCGCTATCGCGCCGCGCTGAAGTGATCCGCACCGCATGAACCCGATTCCCGTACCCGGAGCAACCCAGATGAATTCGTCCAACATTCCGATGACACGCGCGGCGCTCGCGCTGCTCGTGCTCGCTGGCGCCGTCGCGCTGCCGCAGGCGCAGGCCGCCGGCACCGCCGCCACCACGTCGATCCAGAACCGCGCGACCATCAGCTACAGCGTCGGCGGCAACGCCCAGACGCCGATCGAATCGTCGCCGACCGGCAACTCGACGCCGGGAACGAACGCCGGCGCCTCGACCGTATTCGTGGTCGACAACAGGGTCGACCTGACCATCACCGAAGTCGCCGGCTCCGCGACGCTCGTCAATCCCGGCGAGCTGAACGCCGTCGCGACCTATCTCGTGACGAACACCGGCAACGCGGCGCAGGCCTACCAGCTGACGCCGACGAACGTGGTCGGCGGTGCGCTGTTCGGCAACACCGACAGCATCGATGTCAACAACCTGCGGGTCTTCGTCGACGCCAACAACAACGGCACCTACGAGGCAGCCACCGACACGGCCACCAGCATCGCGACGCTGGCTGCCGACGCCGGCGTGCGCGTCTTCATCGTCGCCGACGTGCCGGTCACGGCGACCAATCTGCAGTACGCCAGCGCGCGCCTGACGGCCGCCGCCGCGGTGAACAACACGCCTGCCACGCTGCTGGTGCAGAGCGCCGGCGCGGATGGCGCCGGTACGGTCGAAATCGTGTTCGCGGACGGCGCCAGTGCCGGCGGTGATGTCCTGCGCAACGGTCGCTTCGCGGCCGATGATCAGTATGCCGTGCAGTCGGCGGCGCTGACGGTGCAGAAGACCTCCACCGTGATCAGCGATCCGTTCAACGCCGCGAGCAACCCGAAGGCGATTCCGGGCGCGACGGTGGAATACGGCGTGACGGTGTCCAACACCGGCGCGGTCGCAGCCAGCGGCCTGGTGTTCGCGGACCCGATCCCGGCGAACACCACTTTCGTCCAGAACGTCTACAGCAGCGGGACGCGCGACGTGCGCCTGACCAACGGCGGCGGCGTCGACACATTCTGCGTCGCCGAGGCGGGCGGCACCGACACCAACGCCGATGGCTGCGTGCGCACTGCGGGCGGCTCGCTGCAGGTCGGGACTCCGGCCCTGGCGACGCTGGCGGTGAGCGGCCCGACCGGGTCGGTGACGGTGCGCTTCCGCGTGACCATTAACTGACCGGGCCCTGCGCAACGACGGCAGCGCGCGGGATCTGGCCATATGCGTGCGCCGTGCGGCAGTGCGGCGGTGCGCGCATCTGGACACGGCAAGTGAAGACCTGGGTCACGGCAGTCTGGTGTGCGCTCGTCGCGCTGGCTGCGCCGGCCTTCGCGCAGACCACACCGGTCGGCACGGCGGTGCGCAACGTCGCACAGCTGGGCTACGCGCTCGAGGGTGCGGCGCGCTTCACGCTGAGCAACGCGGTCGAGCTGCGTGTCGAGCCGGCGGATACCCGCGGCCGGATCGCGCTCGCCCGCTATGCGACGACCGCCGCCGACACGGCCATGCGTGCCGTGGCCGGACCGACGCAGTGCTTGTCCACCGCCGGCATCCTGAGCCTGTCGTCCGCGGTCGTCGCGGGAGTCGGCGCGGTGGATCCCGCCACGCCGTTGCCGCTCGCCGAGACCAGCGCCGTGCATGCGGGCGACCCCGTGTTCCTGCGCGTGGACGACGGCGACCAGAACCGCGACGGCACGGTACGCGAGATGGTGGAGGTGCGCGTCAGCGCACGCGACACCGACGATTCCGAAACGCTCCGATTGCTCGAGACGGCAGCGAACTCCGGCGTGTTCGTCGGCTTCCTGCCGACCCGGGTGGGCTCCGGCTCGCCCGGTGACTGCCTGCTGCAACTGGCGCGCGATTCCTCGCTCGACGTGAGCTACGTCGATGCGCGCAACCCCGCGGACTTGGCATCGGCCAGCGGCCTCGTCGATCCGTTCGGCGTGGTTTTCGACTCGACCACTGGCGAGCCGCTCGATGGCATGCGGGTTCGGCTGCTGGGCGCCTCCGGCCAGCCGGCGGTCGTGTTCGGCGATGACGGCGTCAGCCGCTATCCAGCCGAGATGATCACCGGGCAGGCGGTGACCGACGCCGGCGGCACCACCTATCGTCTGCCGCGCGGCGTCTACCGATTTCCGCTGGTGGCCTCCGGCGCCTATCGGCTGGTCGTCGAGCCGGCCGAGGGTCATGTGTTTCCCTCGACCGCGACGCCCGAGGACCTGCAGCGACTGCCGGGCGCCCCGTATCGCCTCGGCGAAGGTTCGTTCGGGCGCGCGTTCGCGGTGCTCGCTCCGGTAGTCACGGCCATCGACGTGCCGCTGGATCCGCAGGGCAGGGCGCTGTCGCTGCGCAAGAGCGCGAACACCGACGTCGCGGCGGTCGGCGATTTCGTTGCCTACGAACTGCTGGTCGAGAACGGCAGCCGTGTCGCGGCGATCCGCAACGTCACGGTGGCCGACCGGTTGCCGCCCGGCGTCCGCTATCGCCGCGGATCAGTGCGATTGGATGGGCAGCCGACCGTCGAGCCGCGCGTCGCTGCGCTCGGCGATGAGCTGACCTTCGAGATCCCGTTGCTGGCGCCGGGTCGGAGTGTGCGGATCCGCTACGTCACTGAACTGACAGTGGCGGTGCGCGGTGACGAACTGGTCAACACGGCCACGGCCACCGCCTTTGGCGGCGTGGCCTCGAACGAGGCGCAGGCGCGCGTGCGGGTGCGCAACGAGCTCTTCAGCGATCGTTCCTTCATCGTCGGTCGGGTGATCGCCGGGGGTTGCGACGCCGATGTGCAGTCCGCGCCGGGCGTCGAGGGCGTCGCGATCTACCTCGAGGACGGGCGCTATGCCGTCACGGACCGCGAGGGTCGCTACCATTTCGAAGCGGTGACGCCGGGGGCGCACGTGGTGCAGGCCGACGTGGCGACCGGCGGCGACGCGCTGCAGTTCGCGGATTGCCGCGCCACCACGCGCCACGCCGGGCGCCGCTACTCGCAGTTCGTGGACCTGCGGGCCGGCGCGCTCTGGCGTGTCGACTTCCGCCTGCTCGGCGCCGCGCAGGCGCGCGGCCGAACGGTGATGGCGTCGGATGCGGTGCCGTTGGCTGCACCGGCGATTAGCGGTGTTCCGGCTGCGGCCGTCGATGCCCCGGATGCGGGCGCGCCCCACACCGCTCCGGTCGACTTCAGTGCGCTGCGGCCCGGGATCCGCTTCGTCACTCCTGACGCGGACGCGACACCCGCGATTGCCAGCCTGCACGTGGCGGTCGCGCACTTCCCGGGCCAGCGCGTGGTGCTGAGCGTCAACGGGCGCGGCGCCAGCGCGCTGAACTTCGACGGTACGGAGACCGACGCGGGCCAGACGATGTCGGTCAGCCGCTGGCGCGGCATCGACCTGTGCGACGGACCGAACCTGCTGCAGGCGGCGGTGCGCGACGCCGCCGGCGCCACGGTCGAGACGCTGACGCGGACCGTGCATTACGGTGGCGGGCCGGTGCGCGCCGATTTCGATCGTGCCGCCTCGGTGTTGGTGGCCGACGGCCGCACTCGCCCGGTCGTGGTGGTGCGCCTGTTCGATGCCTTCGGCCGGCCTGCGCGTCCCGGCACGATCGGCGCATTCCGCGTCAATCCACCCTACCGCTCGTGGTGGGAAGTGCAGGCGCTCGACGACAATCCGCTGCTCGCGACGGGTGCCCGCGAACCGACGTTCGAGGTCGGCGAGGGCGGCGTCGCGCGCCTGGAACTGGAACCCACCACGCAGGCCGGCACTGCCGTGCTCGCACTGCGCTTCAACGAGCGCCAGAGCCAGGAGGTCCGCGCCTGGCTCGAACCGGCAGCGCGCGACTGGATCATGGTCGGCATCGCCTCGGGGACGGCCGCCTGGCGCAGCCTTTCGGGCAACAGGCAGGCGCTGGATGCCGCTGGCGATCCGCTGGAGGAGGGCGTCGATGGCGCCGGAAGGGTCGCATTCTTCGCCAAGGGCAGGGTGCGCGGCGATGCGCTGCTGACGATCGCCTATGACTCGGCCAAGGATCCCGGCGAGGCGCGCAAGCGGTTGCAGGGCGTGATCGAGCCGGACGAGTACTACACGTTGTATTCCGACGGCGCGGAGCCGCGCGCCGAGGCAGGGTCCGCGGAAAAGCTGTTCATCAAACTCGAGCGGCGGCAGTTCGTGGCGCTGTTCGGCGACTTCGACAGCGGCCAGACCGTGACGGAACTGACGCGCTATGCCCGCAGCCTGACCGGTCTGAAGGCCGACTTCGCCGGCGAACGGATCGCCGCGAGCGGGTTTGCGGCCCGCACCGACCTCGGCGCCGCCCGCGACGAATTGCGCGGCGACGGCACGTCGGGCCTGTACCGGCTGACGCGCACGCCGATCGTGATCGCCAGCGACAAGATCCGCATCGAGGTGCGCGACCGGTTCCGCACCGAGCTTGTGCTCGAGCGGCGTGAGCTGGCGCGATTCCTCGACTACCGCCTCGACTACGCGCGCGGCGAGTTGTTCTTCAAGGAGCCCGTGCCGAGCCGGGACGATCAGTTCAACCCGGTCTACATCATCGCCGAGTACGAAACCGTGGGCACGGGTCAGCAAGTCACGACCGCTGGTGCGCGTGCGGCGGTACGGTCCGACGACGGCCAGCTCGAGGTCGGTGCGAGTCTGGTGCGTGCCGGCGCATTGGCCGGGGACACCAATCTCGCCGGCGTCGACCTGCGCTGGTTCGCCAGCCCCGTGACGGAGCTGCGCGCCGAGGTCGCGCGCAGCCGATCCGACGATCCTTCACGCCGGTCGCAGGCGAGCGCCTATCTTGCCGAGCTGTCGCACGTGACGGAGAAGGTCGAGGCCGAGCTTTACTTGCGCGAGCAGCAGACCGACTTCGGCTTCGGCCAGCAGCTCTCGACCGAGGACGGCACGCGCAGGGCTGGCTTCGATGTGCGCTGGAAGCTGGATTCGCGCTGGTCGCTCGAAAGCGAGATGCTGAGCCAGCGCAGCCTCGAGACCGCCGCGCAGCGGCAGCTCGCAGCCGC
>Ga0163144_10015906_pt1 | contig 15456 bp, 11 predicted proteins | sample OliLak19BULKMAT1_FD_123175 | JGI IMG/M metagenome (GOLD analysis project Ga0163144, IMG submission 123175) | Freshwater microbial mat bacterial communities from Lake Vanda, McMurdo Dry Valleys, Antarctica - Oligotrophic Lake LV.19.BULKMAT1 | ecosystem: Environmental > Aquatic > Freshwater >...
CTTGCAACGACTTCTAAAAAAAATGTTCCCTTTGGAAAGTTTTCCCGAAATGAATGTCCTGCGTTGGCAAGTCTGAACCCAATCCCCCCACCCCGGCGTTAGGCCGCCAACTCCCCTCAACATCCGGTTATATGCTGTCCGATTCTTTCCTGAACGAACTTCTTCAAAAACACCTCCGTACCGAGCCGTTCCCGCCCACCTCGCTGGTAGCCCGGCTGATGACCCGCATCGTGCTGACGCTTTTTCCCGAACAAACCAAACGCCACTACCAATCGGTGGAGGAGTTACGGACGGCTTTCGGTAAGATCGAGCACGAGTTGACGGACATCCTCACCGCCATGCAGGCCCACCTGGCCGAGGACGCCGCCCTTGTTTCCCGCCAATTCATGGAGCGCCTGCCGGAAATTTACCGCACCCTAAGCACCGACGTGCAGGCCATCCTGCTCGGCGACCCGGCGGCCCGCAGTGCCTACGAGGTGATTCGGGCGTACCCTGGTTTTTACGCCATTACGTTTTACCGGCTGGCCCACGCCCTGTACGAGTTGGAAATCCCCCTGCTGCCCCGGATGCTTACGGAGTACGCTCACTCCAAAACGGGCATCGACATTCACCCCGAAGCCGAAATCGGGGACTTCTTCTACATCGACCACGGCACGGGTATCGTAATCGGGGCGACGACGGTGATTGGAAATCGCGTGAAAATTTACCAGGGAGTTACGCTCGGTGCCCTGAGCGTGAGCAAGGAGATGGCCTCGCTGAAACGCCACCCAACGGTGGAAGACGACGTGATTATTTACGCCAACGCCACCATCCTCGGCGGCGACACCATCATCGGCCATCACAGCATCGTGGGCGGGAACGTCTGGCTAACGGCCTCTATTCCGCCGTTTACGAAGATTTACCACCGGGAGGAAGCGAAGGTGCTTTGATTTACGAGGTACGATTTACGATTGAAGTACAGTTCAGGAATTTTTAAATCGTAAATCGTACCTCGTAAATCATTAGAACTTCGGACACGACAACTCCTTCCGCCGCTTGCGGTAGGGCGGGCGGCGTTCGGATTCGTAAGGGAAGGTGTAGGAAAGCGAAATTTCGTGGGAACCGCCGCTCGAAAAACCCAGCGTGGAAATGGTGGCGTCGTAGCTGTAGCCGAAGCTAAAGCTCTCCTGCCGGTAGCCAAGCAGAAAAACGGCCGCGTCGTGGTTGTTCAATCCGCGCTCGTATTGCTTGATGGGAATGCCCCGGTACCAAAGCCCAAACGTGAGCGGGGCGTAGGTCAGGTATGCGCCGATGTCCAACTGGTCGAACTTGCCTTGTTTTTTGTACAAGCCTGCGAACGAAACGCTCTTTTCCCGCCCGATTTCATCGCCCAGGTTGTTGCCGAGTTCATAATCGGCCAGCGGAATTTTGTAGCCGCCCTGCACACTTATTTTCATTGGCAGGCGGTCGGACACGGGGCCGAAAGCCTGGTCGGGCCGGTTGATGTGGTGAACCGAAAGCCCCGCCCAGAACCGGTCGGAGTACACCAGCGTGCCCGTCGAAAAATCGGCATAGCGCACGCGGGGACCGTAGTCGGCCACCGGATCGAGGGTGGGGGCACCCGTAAAGCCGGAGTTGGAGAGCTGGTCACCGAAAGTGAGTTTGAAAAAATCAGCGCTGCGCGTCACGTAACCCGCCTCGAAGCCCACCCGCGCCGAAACCTCCTCGCTGATTTTCAACTGATACGAGTACTGCAAGGCGGCACTCACCGACTTCAGGTTGCTGAATTGCTGGTCATTGACCACGAGCAGACCCACGCCGCTGTTGAAGCGGTCGAAGTAATGGTCGAACGAAGCCATCGAGGTCACGTAGTTGGCGCTCAGGGCGGGCCACTGGTTGCGGTAATTGAGGATGGCCCGTGGAGCCAGCGCCGACCCGGCGAAGGCCGGATTGAGGTAGAGCGGTGCCGCATAAAACTGCGACATCTGCGGATCCTGGGCGGCAACCAGGCCACCCATCAGGACAAAACACACCAGTAGGAAACGTCGTAACATAGGGTGAAGGAGGAGCGGAAATTACCGGGTCAATCGCTGGGTTAGGCTGGGGGAAGCCGTTTTGCGAAGCCGTGCATACTATTTGCAGGCTACTGTTTCGTTAAGTCAAAGCAAACGATGTGCCACTTAACCCAACCACGGCACCAGGCAACCGCCGGGCAAATTAACGCGTAATTTTAACGAAACTTCCGGGAAAATCCGGTGAATGCAGGCGGTACCCGTTTCAACCTCGCCCCGGCTTCACAGCTAACGCTGCCTTTGACCAAATGAAGATACTCCGCTACTCGTTTTTTCTGGGAATCCTGCTGATGGCGGGCCAAATGGGTTGGGCGCAAGGCTTCCAGGTATCGGGCCGCAAGTGCATTCCTGAGGGCGATTGCGGTGGCGACTCGACGGTGTTCCGCGCCGATACCACCATTCGGGGGGCGCGAACCTGGCTGTGGAACTTCGGCGACCCGAATTCGGGAATTCTGAATACTGCTTCCGGGCGCGTCGTCCGCCATCTGTACGGCCAGCCCAATACTTACTCCGTTACGCTCACCGTGGGGCGCGCGGGCAACCGGCCGGATACGGTCATCACTAAATCCGTTCAAATCAACGCCCTGCCTCCTAGCTTCGAGTTTTTTGGTGGGAAAGAAGACACGTTGATTTGCCCAAAGCAAAGCATCAAGCTCGATCCCTACGAAGGCCGAACCGCCCCGAAGGGTGTGTCGTATTCCTGGTATCCAACGGGCGATACAACGCAGACTATCTTGGCTGACAAAGCCAAGTGCTACTCGGTCGAGGTGAAGGATACGCTCACGGGCTGCTCCGTGACCGACCGCATTAACGTGAAAATCTGCGGGCAAAACGATCAGCAACAAGCCGCCAAGTGGTATTTCGGGGCCAACGCGGGCGTGTCGTTTGAAGGCGGTCAGGCCTCGGCCATCGGCGATGGAAAACTGAACACGCCCGAAGGCGTTTCTTCTATTTCCAATAAACAAGGTGAACTGCTGTTCTACACCGACGGCATCAGTGTGTTCGACAAAGACGGCAACCGCATCCGTTGGCGCAATCCCGCCGACTCGGTTCTCGCGGGTGGTAAACTTGCTGGCAGCGCGAGTTCGACCCAGTCGGCGCTCATCGTGCCCCAACCTGAGTGCCGGGGTTGCGAAACGATTTACTACGTTTTCACCACCAACGACCTCACCAAGCAACTCAGCTACACCATCATCGACATGCGGGGCAACCGGGGCAAGGGTGAAATCGTGGAAGCCAACGTACCCCTGCACGGCGGCAGCACCGAGCGCGTGACGTCGGTGCAGAATCCGACCGACTCAACGTACTGGGTCGTGACGCGCGACACCGCTTCCAACAACTACCGGTTTTACCGGGTCACGAAAACCGGAGTCGTGGAGGCCGGCCCCGCCCGTCCCCTCGGTACACCCAACCTGACCAATCCGCAGAGCGAGGGCTACCTGAAATTTTCGAACAATGGGCAAAAACTGGCCATCGTGATTCCGGGTCCGCCCCGCAATTTTGTGGAGGTGTACGACTTCAACGACTCCACCGGGGCGACGAGCAACAAAGTCACCATTGACCTCGGGCCTTCGCCGCCGAGGGCCTACGGGGTGGAGTTTTCGCCCGATGGCAACAACATGTTCGTGTCGCTGACGGGCGACAGCACCGGCACGGTGGCTTCGCAAATCGTGCGCTACAACGTCGGAAGAATGGATTCGACGGCCATCGCGCGAACCAAAGTCACCGTCGACAGCACGAAAGGGGTGCGCTACGGGGCGTTACAGTACGCACCCGACGGAAAGATTTACCTGGCTATCGAAAACAGCGGCTCGCTGGGGGTTATCAACAACCCCGACAGCACGACACGGGTAGGCATTGACTTCGTTCGCGACGGGCTTGACCTCGATGGCAAGCGGAGTTTGCTCGGCCTGCCCAACTTCGTGCAAAGCATCATCCAGCCCCCCACCGGGCCGGGCATCAGCTACTCGGATACCTGCTTCGGTACGCCAACCCTGTTTCAGAGTGGCCCGATTTGTGACCCACGGAAGGACACGTACGAATGGGATTTTGGCGACGGCAGCAAAGGCACCAAGCAGCAGGAATCGCACCTGTACGCCAGGCCGGGCACGTATACCGTGAAATTGCGGCAATTCAACGACTGCAAAGACACGACAATGACGGCCCAGGTGACGATTAAAGCTTCGCCGAAAATCGACCTGGGGGCCGACGTGACAGCTTGTCGACCCAGCGTCACCCTCGACGTAGGCCCGGCGGCGACCGGGCCGGATTTCCAATACCTCTGGCTGCGCAACAACCGGGTACTCGCCGCGCGCGGCCCTAAACTGACCGCCGACAGCACGGGGCTGTACGTGGTTTTTGCCATCAACGGCGAGTGTTTCGACTCCGATACCATCCGGGTCACGCTTACCCGACCCAGACAACTCAATCTGGGTGCAGACACCGTGCTGTGCGGGGGCCAGCAGGTCACCATCCAGGCGCGGAATCAAGCCGCCGGAGCCACCTATCAGTGGAGCCGGGGTACTACGCCCCTAGCCACCACACCCTCGCTGACCATCAGTCAACCCGGAACGTATATTTTGACCGTTACAGATGCTACAAACGGGGCAAATCAGCAGTGCGTCAACAGCGATACGGTGGTGGTGGGCACCGGCACCAAGCCCCGAATCCAGGCCACGTTACGCAACGCCAGCGGATGCCAGACGAACGACGGCAGCATCGACCTCGTCAACATCGATGTTGCCCCCGCGCAGGGCGTGTCGTTTTCCTGGTTCAAAAACGGCGCTCCGCTGCCTGGCCCGAGTAACCCCCGCATTACCAACCTGAGCATTGGTTCCTACCGCCTTGTGGTGGTTGGCCTCAACGCCGCCGGGGTACAGATTACCTGTACACTCGACACGACGTTTACCATCAACGCCCAAAACCCCGACGTGCAGGTCGCGCAGGATCGCATCGTCAACGCCACCTGCGCCTTACCGACCAGCGGCAGCATTACCTTGCGCGTGGTGCGGGGAACGCCCACCACCTACGTGTGGCGCAACGCCGCCGGGGTGCAGATTCCTACTCCCACTGGTGGCCTTACGTTGAGCAACGTCGGCCCCGGTACCTACAGCGTGGAAGCGAGCGATGCCAACGGATGTCGATTTACCTTACCTAACCTGATTGTGCGCCAGGATCCAACCAAACTCGTGGAACTGGGCCGCGATACCACCCGCTGCACCGGCTCGCCCATCAATCTCGATGCGGGCACCCTCGGCGACACCTACCGCTGGAGCACCGGGGCCACCACCCGCACCGTCTCCGTCACCGCCACGGGCCGGTACATCGTCACCGTCACTGACTCGCGCACGGGTTGCCAGTCGGCAGATACCGTGCAGGTGACTTTCAACCCGCAGCCGGTAGCCAACGTCGGCCCGGCGGTTTCGTACTGCGCCAGCGCCGCGCCGGTGCAACTGACGGCGACCCCCGCCGGGGGCACCTGGATGGGCAGCGGCGTTTCGCCCACCGGGCTGTTCCGACCCGACCAGGCCACCTCCGGCCCAGTCACGCTGACCTATTCCGTCAACCAGGTCGGTTGCGCCGCCCAGGCCAACAAAATTATCACCGTGCTGCCCGTACCCATCGCCAACCTCGGTCCAGACCGCTCGTTTTGCACCGGTTCGACGCAAACCCTGAGCATTCCCGAATCGCTGGGGGCCACGTACCGCTGGTCGACGGGTGAAACCACCCCGGCCATCGTGCCCAAACAATCGGGGGCGTACAGCGTATCGGTGTCGCTCGGCACCTGCCGCGATGCGGATACCGTGACCATCCGGGTGCTGCCCGGCCCGATTCTGAGCGTGCGAAAAGAAGTGCCCCTGTGCAACATCGACCGCGACACCGTTACCCTCGACGCGGGCGGGTTGGCTGGCTACACCTACCGGTGGATTCCGGGTGGGCAAACCACCCGCCGAATTTTGGTGAGTCAGACGGGCAGCTACACCGTGCGGGCCACTACCGTGGACGGCTGCGCCGAGGAGGTACCGGTGAACGTGTTCGACGAATGCGACCCGCGCATCATTTTGCCCGATATTTTCACGCCCAACGGCGATGGCAAAAACGACGGACTTCAGGTATTCGTGGCCCACATCAGCGAGTACGAACTTCGGATTTACAACCGCTGGGGCGAGATGGTATTCCGCACCAACGACATCAACGAAAAATGGGACGGCAGCTACAAGGGCATGCAGTACCCCACCCAGAGCTACGCCTGGGTAGTCGCCTACCGGGCCGCGTACTTCCCCGAACGGGGCATCGAGTACAAGCGTGGGGCGGTAATGGTGGTGCGGTGAAGCCAGCGCCCCCCGTCGGGCGGCTTGGGGAGGAGGTGCGTAGGGCCGTCCGGCGGGTCTCGGGCGAATGGCTTTCATCCCACCCGCCGGACGGCCCTACGCACCTCCTCCCCAAGCCGCCCGACGGGACGTCCCTTAATTTTTTAGCAAAATCTCTAAACTCCTAAACGCCCGCCCGCTTTCGAGCGATTCACGGGCGGTAGCCACGGCTTCCAACAGCGAAAGCGCCGGGTTGGCGGCGTGGAGCGCCAGGGCGGCGTTGGCCAGTACGGCGTTGGTTTGAGCCGTTGTTCCTTCAGCCTTCAAAATTGAAACCAACATACGCGACGACTCATCGAGCGAAGCGCCGCCCGCCAGGCTTTCAGGAAGTAAGATTTCAAACCCAAAAATGTCCGGGGCGTGCGTACCCGAACCGCTGCCGTTGAGCAGTAGAAATTCTCCCGTCAGCGACACCTCGTCGTAGCCGTCGAGCGAATGAACGACGGCGAAACTCCCCCCGGCTTTTCCCAATACCCCAGCGTAGAGTTCAGCCACTGCCGGGCTGTACACGCCCGAAAGCTGCTTGCGCACCCGCGCCGGGTTTAGCAGCGGGCCGAGCAGGTTGAAAAACGTTTTGAACCCCAACTCCTTCCGCACTGGCCCGACGTGCCGCATGGCCGGGTGAAACAGCGGCGCGTGGAGGTAGGTGATGCCCGCCGTTTCAAGCTGGCGGCGCAGGGTTTCGTAGTCGTTGGTGAAGCGGTAGCCGAGGTGTTCCAGCACCGTCGAAGAACCGACGGGTGAAGAAACGCCGTGGTTGCCGTGCTTGGCCACGGGCTGCCCGGCCCCGGCCACCACGAAGGCCGCCGTGGTCGAGATGTTGAAGGTGTGCTTGCCATCACCGCCAGTCCCGCACACGTCCATCGGGTCGAGGTCGCTGAAATCCACGGTCAGGGCCAGGTCGAGCATGGCTTCGCGGAAGCCGTCGAGTTCGTCCACGGTGACGCCCTTCATCGCGTAGGCGGTCAGGAAAGCCGCCGTTTGGGCGGGATTTACCTCGCCCCGCCCGATGCGGCTCAGGGCCTCGCGGGCCTGGGTTTGGGTGAGGGGGTTATTTTGGAGGAGGTGGGGGAGGAAATCGTTCATCGAATCAATTCACGGTGCGCATCGGAATCACCGTCAGGTTGGGTAGGTGCTGAAAATCCGCCTCGTTGTTGGTCAGCAACGGTTCGCCGTGGAGCAGGCAGGTAGCGGCGATAAGGGCATCGCCGAGCGACATTTTTCGGTGCTGGCGGAGGAGGGTAGCTTCCTGGATGATCCGTGTGGAAACTGGTTCAGCCCGCATTAAGCTAAAAATGAAGTCCAACGACGCTTTTTTAGCAGCAGTTAATTGATGGTACCCCAACACCTCCACGACACTGATTTCCGAAAAAATCAACTCAGTTTGATGAGCATTCAGGTAACGGCGCAGTGAAGCATAAGGTGGCTCAGCGGCGTAAATGATGATGTTGCTATCAATAATCATCGCTAATCGCGTCCAGGTAATGGACGATCTTGTCGGATTTCGCGCTGCCAGGCTGATGGGTTTTCAATACCTAACCCACCCAAATCCACCAACTTTTCGAATGCTTCCCGTATTGAAGGGGTAGGTCTGGCAGCTAATTCGGCGCTGGTGGCTAAAGAGGAATCCAGAATTTTTCCGTTCAAGCGCTTAACGAGCGATAAGACAATTTCTAAATCCTGATCGGGTAATTCAATGACTGCTTGGCTCATGGCGATGTTATTTTTCCAAAAATACGCAATCAATCCCGCAACCAGTTCACCAGCAATTCCTTCCCGTATTCGGTCAGGTACGCTTCGGGGTGAAATTGCACCCCGCGCACGTCGTAGCGGGTGTGGGCTTCGGCCATCACGTAGCCCTGCTCATCGACGGCGGTGATTTTCAACTCGGCGGGCATGGTTTCGGGCACGACCGTCCAGGAGTGGTAGCGGCAAACCTCCAGCGTGGCGGGCAGGCCGCGAAACAGGCGTTCTTCGGGGTCGGTCACGAAGCATTTACTCGTCACGCCGTGGAGCACGTCGCCCATGTTGAGCAGCGTCGCGCCGAAGGCTTCGCCGATGGCCTGGTGGCCCAGGCACACGCCCAGGATGGACTTACTCGGCGCGTATTCCCGAATCACGTCGAGCAGAATGCCCGCTTCTTCGGGAATGCCGGGACCGGGCGAAAGCAGGATTTTGTCGTAGCCGCCGACGGCTTCCAGCGTGATTTTGTCGTTGCGAAATACCTCCACCGTCTGCCCCAGTTCGCGGAGCAGGTACACGAGGTTGTAGGTGAAGGAATCGTAGTTGTCGAGGACGAGGATTTTCATGTAAATGCTTTTGATAGAGAATTACTCAAACCAACTCCTGCCCGCTTCCAGCCTTTCGAGCATATCTGTGAATGAAGTACCGATTTCAATTGGCTGGTCGAGGCCGATAAATTGCATCAGGACGCATCTGCCATCCGAGCGCAAGCCCATCATTTCGCTACCAGCGTTTGAACCAATCCCAAGCAGATTTTCCAGATTCTCGAAAATTTCATAATCCCGGTAGGTTGGGAGGATTTCTTCAAACGGCCATAGAACAAGTGATTGCTCATGTTGGGCAGCTCTACATTCTCCGTACTTCCGTAGAAACCTTTTGTAGTCGTCAGAAAGCGCGAAGCCAGCCGCCTGTTCTATTTCCTGAAAATCATCAGGTAGCTCCTGTTCGCGTTTTTGACACTCCAGTTTTTCAAGGATTTGCTCTAAGCCCCCTTTTGAATTCAAGTTGATGCGAATTTTAGGATCACCGAGGAAACTTGGGCGCTCCGTAAGAGCCAAATGTTGGTAGAAATGGAATTTGGAGCAACGATGGCGTGCCTTAGGTACGCGACCGCACGATGTTCACCCTTGCTTACCTACGGCACGCGGTGTAATATTGGTACATTTAGTCTACCAACATTTAGCCCCTACTGGGCTGAAAATCAAGAGTTTTATCCCATCGTTTGGGTAAGGTTAGACTTTACACCGTCTCCGCCACCTCCATCGCCTTCCTAAGCGCCGCCAGTTTATTCCCAACCTCGGCCATTTCACTTTCCACGTCCGATTTGGCCACCACGCCCATCCCGGCCTGGTAAAACAACGTGTTGCCCTTGCTCAGAAAGGTACGGATGGCGATGGCGTGGTTGAAGTCGCCGTTGAAGCGGAGCAGGCCGATGGCCCCGCCGTAAATGTGCCGGTTGGTGGTTTCGTAGCGGTCGATGAGCGTCATGGCCATGTGCTTGGGTGCGCCCGAAAGCGTACCCGCCGGGAAGGTGTCGGCCACGAGTTGGAGCGGGTTGGTACCGGGTATCATTTTCCCCGTCACTTTCGAGACGAGGTGGATGACGTGGCTGTAAAACTGCACTTCCTTGAAGGTTTCTACCGTCACCACGTCGCTGCTGCGACTGAGGTCGTTGCGGGCCAAATCGACCAGCATCACGTGTTCGGCGCTTTCCTTGGGGTCGGCCAGGAGTTGGCGGGCCAGTTCGGCGTCGCGCTCGTCGTCGCCGCTGCGCCGGAAGGTGCCCGCGATGGGATGAATCTCGGCCTGGCCTTTCTCAATCAAAATCTGCTTTTCGGGCGAAGAACCAAAGATGTGGTAGCTTCCAAAATCAAAGTAAAACAGGTAGGGTGAAGGGTTGATGGACCGCAACGTGCGGTATACCTGAAAATCGTCGCCCTCAAACTGTCGGGCAAATCGCCGGGAGGGCACGATTTGAAACACGTCGCCGCGCAGGCAGTGGGCGATGCACTTTTTGATGGTCTCGCGCATTTGCTCATCGCTTACGTTCGAGGTTTCCTCGCCCGTCATTCGAAAGCTTTTCGTCGTTGTTTTCGGCGAACGGGCCAGCATTTCGAGCATTTCGAGGCTCATGCCGAGGCGGCTGGGCAAGGTAGCCGCACCGTCGGCCCCGGTGTAGGTGTGCTCGAAAAAGTGGACTTCGTTGCGGAAGTGGTTGAACACCATCACGAAGCGGTACGCGAAATAGACGACTGAGGGAATCGACGTTTCCTCGTTTTTCGGCTGAATTTCCACGTCCTCGAAATACTCGACGGCGTCGTAACTCAGGTGGCCGAAGAGGGCGTTGGTCGGGAAGGGGAACTCCGATTTCGGTTCCTCGAACCGTCCGGCGAAGGCTTGCAAGGCGCCCACGGCATCGCGCCTTTTTTCCAACCGAAATTGCTCTTTCGTGCCGTCGGGGAAGGTCTGCGTGACCACGTCGTCGTCGAGGATGAAGCTGCCCACCGGGTCGCAGGCAATGAAACTGAGGCTGTTCTGGCTGGCGTGGTAGTCGGCGCTTTCGAGCAGCACCGTATTGGGTAGCTTGTCGCGCAGTTGGAGGTACACGCCCACGGGCGTGAGCAGGTCAGCCAGCAGGCGGCGGTGGGTGGTGGTAATTTGAAACGTAGCCATTGAAAGTCGAAAGTCAGAAATGAGAAAAGCCCGCTGTTCGGGTGGAACAGCGGGCTTTTGCGAAAACGTATCGGTTAGGCAAAGGGCAAAATGAGGCTGTTCAACTGAGGTATTTCAGTTGCCACCACCAGCCTTTTGCGAATTGCGTTACTTGCATATTGAAAAACTTACAGGGCAAACTTAGAAACAAATGGGGCAGATGGCCAAAACCGGGCTTAATTTTTTTAGGTTTACGCTCCAAATGCCGCGTTTTATGCTTCGTCTTTCTCCCCTCCTGGGCTTGCTTTTCTTCGCCTTCTCCTGCACAAAACAACCCGACCTGGCGGGCTTCGACTTACCCCGCTGGCGCGGCGACCGGGGTGGATGCCGGGGTCAGAGATTGGCGCAGGCCGAGCCGTTGAAGGCGCTGCGCGAGGAGTTGAAAGGCGTTTCGGCCAACGATTTTGCTGACCTGTTCGGTCGTCCCGACATCAACCAACTCGCCGACCGCAACCAGAAATACTACGTTTATTTCCTCGAACCCGGCCCGCATTGCCAGGACATCAAAAAAGCATCGGAAGCCCGCTCGGTGGCCATTCGGTTCAGCGCCATCGGGCTGGCGACGGAGATTACCTTTCAGCGCGGCGAACCTTAAACAGTTTTCAGTTTACAGTCTTCAGTTTACAGTTGATGCTGATGACGAACTGCAAACTGAAGACTATAAACTGAAAACGATGAACCTCCACTTCCACGGCGCGGCGCGCCAGGTGACGGGCAGCAAACACCTCGTCACGACCCAAGGCGGCACCCGCGTGCTGCTCGACTGCGGACTTTTTCAGGGCATCAAGACTGACGAGTTGAACCAGATTTTTGGGTTCGACCCGGCTACGGTCGACGTGCTTGTACTCAGCCACGCTCACATCGACCATTCCGGGCTGATTCCCCGGCTGGTGGCGCAGGGCTTCCAGGGGCCGATTTACTGCACGCCCGCCACGCTCGATTTGTGCCAACTCCTGCTTAGCGACAGCGCCCGGATTCAGGAAACCGACCTGGAACGCGTGAACCGCCGCCGGGTGAAACGTGGTGAGGCGGCGCTCGAAAGCCTGTATTCGGCGGACGACGTCGTGGCGGCGCTACGGCTGTTCAAGCCCATTCCCTACCACGAAGAAACTCGTATTGCGCCCGACGTGCGGGTGCGCTTTACCGATACGGGCCACATCCTGGGCAGCGCGGCGGTTTCGTTGGTGGTGGAAGAAGCGGGGAAAGAAAAACGACTGTTTTTCAGCGGCGACATCGGGCGACCTCACGACAAAATCCTTCGTGCCCCGGAGCCGTTTCCGCAGGCTGATTTCATTATTTGCGAATCCACCTACGGCGACCGGCTGCACCCCACCGAGGCCGACGTAAAGCTGGGTTTATTGAACGTAGTTCGGGAAACCTGCGTCGAACAAGGCGGGAAAATCATCATTCCGGCCTTCAGCATCGACCGCACCCAGGAGTTGGTCTACGCCCTCGACCAACTTTCGAGCGAGGGCTTGCTGCCGCGTCTGCCGGTGTACGTGGACAGCCCGCTGTCGGTCAATGCCACCCGCGTAATGAACAAGCACCCGGAGGATTTCAACCCCGATATTCGCGCTTACATCGCCCGCGATGGCAACGCCTTCGATTTCCCGAATCTGCACTACGTTTCGGACGTGGCCGACTCGAAGGCCATCAACGAACTGCGCGGCCCGGCCATCATTATCTCGGCGTCTGGCATGGCCGAGGCGGGGCGCATCAAGCACCACATCAAAAACAACGTCGAGAATGCCCGGAATACGATTTTGCTGGTTGGCTACGCCTCGCCCCACTCCCTGGCGGGGGCGCTCAAGCGCGGCGACCGAGAGGTGACCATTTTCGGCGACCGTTTCGAGGTAAAAGCCCGCGTGGCGGTGATGGACTCGTTTTCGGCTCACGGCGATTACCAGGAAATGATGGAATTTCTGGATTGTCAGGACAAAGCGAAGGTGAAGCGGCTGTTCCTCGTCCACGGTGATTACGACGTCCAACAGGCATTTCGGGAACGCCTGCTGGCTGCTGGCTGGCCGAGCGTGGAGATTCCGGCGCAGGGAGGTGCCTACGAACTTTAGTTCGTAGCTCTGAATCCTTGTGCAGCCGATTCAAAGCCATGAACTAAACAGGGACGCCTGACGGTCGGGCCTACCAAAAGTTTTTAAAAACCGCTTGGAAAAAGAGGGGCGGGCCGATTACCTTTGCCCTCCCAAAGTGCTGCCGAAGTGGTGAAACTGGTAGACACGCACGTTTCAGGGGCGTGTGCCTTCACGGGCATGCGAGTTCGAGTCTCGCCTTCGGCACAGCAATTAACCCCGCCCCGATTACTCGGGACGGGGTTTTTGTTTTAATTCCCCCCCAACAAAATCTTATTGGTCACGTCCTGGTCGATGGTGATGTAGCCGGGGTAGTTGATTTGCTTGTTGCCCAGCGCCAGCGTGGGTTTGATTTTGATGGTCACGCGGGTGGCCTTCGCGTCTTGCGCACCAGCCAGGTTGCGTACCAGATCCACGAACGAATCACGGGTTTTCTCATCGGTCATCAACTGGTACGCGTTCGTGTTCAGGCGGATGGGTACGCTGGTGCGTCCACCGCCGGGGGCCACTTCGATGCGCTGGTTGAGGAAGCCATTGGCAAGTTCGTTGCCTTTCAGCAACACCCGGTATTCCAGTTGGTTCAGGCCCGCCAGGCGATTGGTCGGGTTGGTGATGCCCAGATTGATGCGCAGGTCGAGCGGGACGTTTTTACGCAAAAGCGCCAGGCCGAGTTGGGGGTATTTTATCAAATCCTCCGGTCCGGTCAGGTTGCGGAGTTGGCGCACGTCGATACCCGCGAGGTAGATGCTGTCGGCGGAGGAAATGGAATACGTGCAGTCACCGAGGGTCTTCGCTTCGGTGATTTGGCGGTTTACGCCGCAGTGAGTCAGAAACAAGCCGGCGGCGGCGGTCAGGAACAAAGCCAGTTTTTTCATGCGATGCACAAAGCAGGTTTTTAAAAGTAAACGACCGGAGCAGTAAAAAAAGGTGTGCCGCTAAAATTGAAGTAAACCGGCTCAGACTCAGGCCCACTGCGCACTTCTACCCAGAACGGGTAAACTATTCCCTGCTTTATTTAAAAACCAGGTTTTAAAACCGGGCTTCAATAAACCCCGTAGGTGTTTTTAGGCCAGGCAACTACTGCTTTAGGCACAGCCCTTTCTTTAGTCCGGCTTACTTTCTCCCACACCCCAACATTTATTCATCCTCTTTTTAAAAACTGGTTTTCTTCATGAACCGCTTTTCAACTGACAAACTCGCGGAACGTCCTTCGGATGAAGGCCTTTTCCGCCGCTCATTGACCACCCCCATGCAACGGCGCAATTTTCTCCGCGTAGCGGGTGCTTCCGCCGCTGCCTCGGCCTTGCTGGTCACGGCCGCCTGCAAAAAAGACGACGACACGACCACACCGGGCGGTGGAACCGGTGCGGGTGTGAACCTGGGCACCGGCGACGTGGGTATTCTCAACTACGCCTATGCTCTCGAACAACTCGAAGCAGCGTTTTACATTCAGGTGATCACGACCAAGTATTCGGGCATGACGGCCGCCGAAACCGCCCTGCTCACCGACATCCGCGACCACGAAGTGGCCCACCGGGAGTTTTTCAAAGCGGCCCTGGGCGCGAATGCCATCGCCGGATTGACGCCCAATTTTACGTCCATCAACTTCAGCGACCGTGCCAGCGTACTCGGGGCCGCCAAAGCCTTTGAAGACCTGGGCGTGCAAGCCTACAACGGAGCGGGTTCGCTCATCAAAGACGCTGGGTACCTGACCCTGGCCGGTAAAATCGTGTCGGTCGAAGCCCGCCACGCGGCCTACATCCGCGATTTGATCAGCAACGGTTCCTTCGCCGACAACACCGTCATCGACAACAACGGGCTGGATATGTCGAAAACCCCGGCTGCCGTACTGGCCATCGCGGGCCAGTTTGTCTCGAACACCATCGACTTCAGCGGTCTGCCGAAATGACCCGTTTCGTTCACATTTCAACGCATTCAACTCATGAACATTCTTCATATTTTTGGCGAAATCGAAAAGCAAGATCCTGAGCTATTCGAACGTTTCGACACCCGCCGCGCCATCATGCGGCAATTTGGCAACCTGGGTAAAAAACTAACCGCCGCCGCCGTTCCCCTGGCACTGGGCAGTATGTTTCAAAAAGCCTACGGTCAAACGCCCGCCGCTGTACTTGAGGTGCTCAATTTCGCCCTCACGCTCGAATACCTCGAAGCCGAGTTTTACACGACGGCCCTCAGCAAAACGACCCTGATCCCCGACGCGGCCTCGAAAGCCGCCATCCAGACCATCAGCACGCACGAAACCCAGCACGTTGCGTTCCTGCGCTCGGCCATCACCACGGCGGGCGGTACGCCTGTTGCCAAACCCGCCTTCGATTTTTCGGGCGGTAGTGGCAACGGGGCCGGGCCGTTCAAAGACGCGTTCACCAACTACGAACTATTCCTGGCCGTAGCCCAGACCCTCGAAGACACCGGCGTGCGGGCCTACAAAGGCCAGGCTCCGGCCCTGCTGGGTACGGGCGGTGTGCTGACGGC